>Ga0247760_1001370_pt1 | contig 22824 bp, 28 predicted proteins | sample UWRJL171409R4_FD_179936 | JGI IMG/M metagenome (GOLD analysis project Ga0247760, IMG submission 179936) | Plant litter microbial communities from Arlington Agricultural Research Station in Wisconsin, United States - UWRJ-L171-409R-4 | ecosystem: Environmental > Terrestrial > Plant litter >... | reverse complement strand
CCTCACCCACATGGCATTTCTCCCCCCCCCCCCCCCCGGCCCCCGCAGGCCCAGCTCGATCCCCGCCCTGGGGTTGCTCATGCCGTCACCTTGGTTGCGTTGTCAAGGCTTTACTGGCTGCGGAAGTGACTGTCTTGCATGATATACCCATAGAGATCCATGTCGCCGACGCCCGACAGATGAGTGCTGAGAGCCTCGTCACGATTCCAAGGACAACGTTCCAGCTGCGTGTTCAGCTGTGGATGCCTTGGCGTTAATGGGTGTGATCGCCCGGCGCATGCGACATATCACTACATTGGGCTTGCTTGCTTGCCCGTCTCTCTTGATTCCATTCGGGACACACATACATTAAAATAATCAACACTTGCTTCAACTTTGCAATCGTACCTTTTGTCATCTCTTGGTTTTGAACTGCCCGCCATGGCCTACTTTGATAATTCAGGCTTCGTGGGAGTTTCTTTGGATGACATCTTTGGTACTGGACTTGAGTGTTCTCAATTGAGCAAACAGACCAGGGGGGTTGCCGTCCTTGAGACAGATGACAAAACTTTGTTTGAGACAGACGGCAAAGCCGTTCTCGAGAAAGTTTGCAAAACCAATCGTGGGCAAGATGGCAAACCCGTTTGTGAGGTGGATCTCGAAACCGTTCGCGAGACGAATCTCGACATCCTTCGCGAGACGGATCCCAAGACAGGTGCCGAGAGAAATCGTGAGTAGCAAAACCCCCCTTCCCCAGGGCCTTGACCATGTTGATTAAGCTGATGATTGTGAAGGCTGGAGTTTAGCCTGGCAGAAATTGGACGACAATGAGTTCAAAGACCGGCTTGAGGTATGCTTTTTTGCTTGTCCTCCAACGGTTAAGGGTAATAGGATGATGCTAACTCGCTTAGCACTGGGAATGCTCCAGCAGGGCAACCGAGAAGTCAATGTAAGCGTGCAACTAATCTTGTGGTTCATCGCTAACACATGCTTAGCTTGATCTTCTACCAGTCGGAACCCACCACGGAATCCCATGGCACCCTCTCTATATCTAAAGAGCTGTTTCGGTCAATGTGCGATAGCCTGAGAATCCCAGCAATATTCGCAAAAGCCGTCTTTGCGACTCCTTGGAAGGCCCATACATGTGGACAAGCCTACTTTGTCGAGTCCAACCTGGAGACGGATGCGGCTGGTGAAATTACGGGCCTGAGTATGTGATATTAACTTCAACCTCAACCCATCATTGAGAGAAGAATGCCCGCTAAGTCTCTCTGGAATGCAGCAATTTTCTACCACTTTCAGAGTGGTCTCCAGTTCGGCAGGAGTTACATATTCACGCGGTACCTTTTCAAGAGCAACACGTCAACCAACGTCTGTATCAACTGTGTCCCGTCCGCCCAGACAGCATGGGCAACGGTTGCGGGTCCGCTCCGGGCTCAACTGGCATACCGCAGCCCATTTTCTTTTCACATCATGCTGCTTTACCACATTCTCGAAGGCCTAGACTTGGACGCTGAGAAGGTGCGCACGAAGCTCCTTCATCATGAGGATATACAAACACCGCCGGCAGACCTTGCCAAAAAAACGCGGAAGCTTCACCGCTTGGCGCAGGATATGCATGTCCTCGCCGAGTATTACGCCGACACGGAAGCCAAGGCCGAGTTTCTCATACAGGCGTACAGCGCCTATCGAAACTCTAGTTGGGTCAAAAAACCCACGGCGACAATGCGGCAGGACCTCAACCATCTCGAGGCCATGAGGTGGAGAACGAGTGTGTCAAAGCGGTGGATCGTGGATTACAAGGATCGTGTTAATATCAGGATCAACCACGCTTTTCACGTCTCAAACCAGGAACAAGCCAGGGCCACAGCCGCCATAGCCCAGGACGCGGCTAGGGAGAGCTCCTCGATGGGGACTGTTGCAGCCGTCACGCTCTTCTTTTTGCCTCCAACTTTTGTCTGCGTATGTGCCCCCTCGTTCCAGCGTACATCCAGCAGGGCTCGTGAAACTTGAGATTAACAACATTTTTCAGGCTATCTTCGGCATGAACTTTTTCGACGTCTGGGGAGATTCAGGGTCTGGCCTGGGTGGCTTGAAAATGTCGTCGTACTGGTGGCTGTACCCTGCGACTGCAGTTCCGCTGACAGCTGTGGTTATCGTCATATGGATCCTCTGGGGTCGGTTCAGACTTGAGCGGAAGTCCAGGCGGCTGCCCGACATAGAGGCTGGCAGGTCGGTGACATCTCTGGGATCTGCGGCATATTCAGGATCCGTGGAATCCGTGGAATCCGTGGCAGAGAAGGAGAAGGTGACTTGAGATTCATCACGGCAAGGGCTGGGTGTAACTATCGAGGTGCTTTAACATGCACCAGAGTTCTTCCTCAGCAAACCAGTCTACCCTCGCCACTAGCATCTCGTGAACCCTCATCTCCCTTTCCTCTCCGGCAGCTGTGCCCTGTCTAACCACGATTTTTGAATGAGGGTCCGTATTGATAACGGCCCTCCCGAAATCTGCGGCCGCGTCACCATCTCAGCAGGCACTCTCCAAACTATATCCGCCCAGGCCCCATGGTTGTTAATCGTGCAAGAATTGGAGTTCGAGATGCGCCGCCGCTGGTCTTCTTCTTTCAGCTCGTGACCCACAGAAACAAAACATGAGCTCGGAGTTTTTGGGATTAGGCGTAGAGGCTCTTGCCGGGCGGCGTTGTGCATCCGATCAGGGTCGGGATAGAAGCAGAGTAAGGTCTCTATTTAGAAGGGGGTTGGGGACAAATCCAGTCTTCGAGCTCGATGCTCGGAAGAAGAAATATTGCTGGAGAGATGGGAAGGTGGCGATTGCCTTGTGCCAGGCGGTGCATACGCGCTGCACCGAGGTGAGGAGGCTGCGCCGGTCGACTTGCAGGAGGATGGCTTCGAGGAATTCGGGAGTGGCGAGGGCTTCTCGCATGGACTCGGGCTGTGGAAAAATCTTGTCATTGTCGTGTTTGACTACTTGGCCGATGCGGGGTGTGATTTTCCGGTGGCATTGATGATATTGCGAGGTCTCTTGATACCATCTTGCCGTTTCTGGATTTGTGGTCAATGGGGAGAGATAGATAGAGGGGGAATAACCCTTTAGAGAACTTCTCCCGATTCGTAACCGACTCGTTTGTGTTATTAAGGTTAGATTGTAACAGCAGGAAAAGGATTCTTTCCTCTGTAAGGTTTAGTTAATACCCAAGGTTCCTGACCCCCTTTCATTCTGAAGGAAAAGGGGTCCGAAAAAGGTTATAACTTGGAGGCTCGTTTCTTAGCGGTGTTGGCTACGATTTTGAAGAAAAGCTGCATTGCGGGCTCGTCTGAGCATTGCGGGTAATTCTAGAAAAAGACAGCTAGTCGACGGGGTTAAGCACATTCGTCCGTGGGAAAATCAAGCGTGCGAATGGCTGGCTATAAGTGTTCTTAGTTGCTTTAGTTGGCCTGCCGACCTCCACCTTAAGACCAGGTCTACTGCACAGTCTTATACCTAAAACGAGGCGACGATGGATTTCATAAGCGGCCTGTGTATTTCAAGCGTCTTCGGAACATCAAAGGACCCGTCGAAAGCGGCCCTGAGGCCTTAACGCACAATCAATGAAAGGGGGTGTAATCGATCTTCTTAGTAACAAGAGGGGCGAGGGCTGTCCAAGAATTTCAGGAATGCGGGCCATAGTAACCCGAGGAACTGCAGCTACATCTACACACCGCCTGCGCTGCGCACTCTCCAAGGACATGGGCGTCACCTACTTTCCCTCGAAGGGTAACTTTAGCGGGAGGGGCTGAAAACGGGTCTCTGAGGCTGAGCAGCGGCTGCGTATGCCTGCCAGCCCAGAGTCCCCAGTTATGATCATTGGGGCGTTGGATAAGATCAGATAAGTAAGGTCGGTCCTGGGGGATAAGTTGGTAGAGTAGAGAGCGAAGGGCGCCCTCGTTGGAACGCTCCAAGCCCGTTCCCTTTCCATTGAAAAGAACCCCCCTACAAGATTGCCCGAGGTGTGGCGGTCTTGGAGGGCTCGACGGTATGCCTCCTTCATGAGAACCGATTTCCCCGCCCCTGGCTTTCCTTTCAGTTGGGGGAGGCCATTGTATTCTTTTCGACTTTCCCCCGTGAGCCAGGCTTTGTACATGCTCTCCTCGAACAGCCAAGTACAAGTCTGGGTAGCTGGGGCTTTGATGTTTCGACCGCGGTTGGTCACCTTTGGGAACCACAAGGACTAGAGGCACGGCGCGCTGGTAAAGCCCCGATGGTCAGGGCCTCCGAACTTGAAGTCGTAAGACACCAGCGAAAATCCATATTTCTTCGAGGAGTTCTCAATCGCCTCGTAAAGGGACCGAAATTCCCCGGAAACATTTCGATAGCCGGTGTTGTCTCAAAACCGAGAGAACCTAGAAGCGACCGCACCCAGTCTCCAGCGGCTGCGAAGTCCGGGCTTCCTCGGTGAGGTGTCCCAAGAAACACCACTGCCGCTGTCGCTTCAACAATGCTCCACAGATGCGGTTCAGGCTTTACTGATGACCTCGTAAGCATCTGCCTCGCTAGTTAGTACCATAAAACCCAAGCATAATCAAAAACTCAGCAATACCTCCTTCACAACAATCCCTCCGAGACTGTGGGCCACAAATATCAACCGTCGCTGAGGAGATGCCTTTCGCTCTTGAGACAAGGCGAATAAGAGATCCTTGGTATGGGAGTAATGCTGTTTTTATTCGACGAAGCCGCCATGTACTTCGTGACCTCTGTATCGTACCCGAATACTAATACACGAGCACGAGGATATGTCGCCGGAAGTAGATCAACCGGCCAGAACACGCAGCCAGGAGAAAACGTCTCACTGGGACAACCCGTTGGGATTCGGTCCAGGGAAGGCCTTGCGCAGTCTGAGGCTTTTTCAGGCGCCCCCCGCGACACCCCGGAGAGCCATCGCCGTATGCTACGCTTCGCTGGGGTACTTTCCTTGGAACTCTCGGGCTGAAAAGATGCTGCTGGCTGCAATATCCTGGAAACGTCGGTCTTGGTCCATGTCCTGTAGGGATGTCCTTAGAGGCCGTAGACAAGGACGATACTGAGAAAAGCGGTTAATTCAACCGCAAATTCCGCCGCCCAAAAGCGTTCAAGCACTCACTCTACAATTGGAGGCATGTCTGACTTGCCTTCAGGCGTATAGACAGCGGTTATGCCCGTAGCTCCGGGAAGTTGCTTCATCCTGGCACAGGAGCCCAAAGCAGTGAGGAGAGCACCGAGAGTCCAGGTTCCAGGCTCCAGTCAAGGTGGGTAATACTCTCTATAACGGGTCGAACTAGCTACAGCCACAGCCCCTCACGCATAATCCATACTCCGTTTCCGACGCCATCACCAGGCTTTGGCGGCCCTTTCCTAAAGCTGTTTTATTGGTGGCAGAGATTTCCATTTTGGCTGGTTGCCTCATTCACCAAGTCCTGGGCGTTGTGGTCAATGCAAATGTGCAATAATGAGGCAAATTATGCCGACTTACTTGAATGGTTGGCTTTGTTGAAGTTCTGTTAAAAGACTAAGATTACATGTGATTTCAGTTTGATGAAATTTCTGTATTGATCAGATGATATATATGGCTGAAAATTCCTCGCACTTGCTTTGTCTTGAACAAGACCAAATGGACCAAGGTGAATCTGAAGATGATGAACCACTAGAAGGATTGTGTCCCGTCCACATTAATGAGAGGCGTGGTGGGATACCAGCTCATCAGTGAAGATGAGATGCCCTAAGTCAGGGGTTTGATGCGCTCGACGACATCCTCGGTCTCGGATGGACGAGTTGACGTCGACGTGGGGTACGATGTTCAGAGGCTGAACGATGGGTTGTCATTCGACACAATGGAGTCAGTCAGTCAGCCCCACATCATAGACCCGGCAGCGGATGCCGCCATTCCCGAGTGGCGATCTTTTTCCTTCTCCACATGATTATTAGACTTTAGTTCCTGAATGGACGGACGGTCCGGTCCGGTCCATAGCTGTTACGTGATAGCTCCACCAAACCAGTGGCAACTTTGAGCTTAACTGAACGACAATCAAAACCACAAAACCACAACAACACAAACTTGTGGTACACCGGTGTGAGGATGGGGTAGGCGCGCAAATTTTCCAACACCTGCAGATGCAGAGGGGCGGAACCCGCAGATGCTTGCCCGGAATCCCCACATTGGCCGGATTCCCCAATCGGGGGATGGCAGAGGCTCGCCAGCCCGGAAACAATTTCCTCCGTCAAGCCAAGCAATGCGGCACAAATTCCCGACAGAATACCAGCCGCCCGAGACGAACTCTCCCGCGATCAATAAAATTTAAAATTGCAATATCACCGTCTCCACTTGAAGCGCTTGTCGTCAGATGGGCGAATGTCAAGATATCCACTTGGTTCAACAATCCATGAGCGTGTCTTCATTTTCACGTCCGAAAAATGCGGCTTGCACTGTGTGAGGCTGAGGGGAGATACGGTTATAGCCGGTCGTGAGCAAGAAGAAAGAGCGGTGAGGCGGGGGATGCATGAGAGATCACTGGAAATCCGCAAACAAAACAGCATATGTAGAGGGAAAAAGCTGAAGACAAATGAAATCGGTCAGTAGCATGGGGAACTTGCATTCGCAGAACTGAAGGGGACAAGTGAGTAGACAATCAAGAGCAGCAACCCTAACAATCACACTCTGCAACGCTGGCAAATAGTACTGGTACTTGTATCATAGGTGGGTAGAAACCCAACTCGCTTCCAATACGCTAAAGGGGTAGAGGAAAGAAACAGTGGACATACACCAACAGCCCAACAGCAGACGAGTCTCTCAGAGAAAAGGAAAGACAAGAATACTACTACCAATAGTACCCACAGATCATGTCTCGTGTCGCATCGGCGGCTATGTGCTTTTCAGTACAGGCCGGCGAGGACTTTGTCAACCATCCTCTTGAGAACGATAGCGTGCAGGGCCTCCACGTTCCGCCCATCCCGCCGCCCATCGTCACCGTAGATTCCTTTCGATTCCAGAAATCCGCAGATGATGTGGCGGCCTTGAGCCTTCCAAAAGCCACGGAGGATGTCCAGTGTCTGGACAACCTCCTCGGTTTCGCAGACAATGTTCGACGGCGACGGCTGCGCGACATCCTGGAAGACAATGCTCCAGATCTCGAGCCACTGGGCTTCCTCTTCGAGGTCGGGCGGTGGGGCGGCGGCGAGACGCTCCAGCTGGTCGTCGGACACAATGGGCTCCGAGTTCTCGGTTCCGGTGGGCGAACTGGGCTCGTAGTGGCTGCGGAGGTGGTGCGCGGCCCACAGGTGCCTCTTGACATCGATGATGCGTCTCAGGTCGTGTCGGAGGCAGCCGCGGTACTCGGTCGGCTTGAGCACGTAAAAGGGGCAGACGAAGCTGGGCGCGGCGAGGCGCGAGGTATCATCCGCATTGGACTTGCGCCGCCGCGAGTGGCCGTTGGCGCGGGAGGGGTGCGGGGAAGGGAAGATTTCGCTCTCGGTTCCCCGCCTGCGTGGGAATTGGATGCCGGGAGCATGCAGCGACGACCGGGTGAAGAAACGCGACAGCGCGACCTCGGTCAGCTCGTGCACGTAGCCGGACAGCCGCGAGCTGTGGTCCAGCTTGGGGTAGTCCGGCGTCGGCTGGACAAAGATGTCGGAGGACTCGTCCTCATCGTCGTCGCTGGGGCTTTCGCCCGACTCGACTTCGGATAAGGGGTTGGGTGCCGCTTCCGCGCCCTGGGTGGCCCGAGCGGGGGGGTCTCCGCCAGCAGCGAAAGTTAATTCGCCGTCGATGGCGGAGATCCCTCCCTCGACGGTGGCTGGGGAAAATGCGAAGCTATCGGGACTCCCAACAATATAGGGGGCCATTTGATGACAGTTTTGTGGTCTCGCTGCGCTTCGTTGTGGTGTGTTGGTGTGGTGGGAGGGAATACTCCAGACTCACCTGGGGGAAGGGGCAGGCGCCCAGTATAAATAACGAGGGGAAGGAGCAGGACAGAGATAAGCAGCGTCACATGGAAAGACCCTCCTTTCACCCGGGCTGTCCCGGGCTGTTTCTCATGCGGCTTCCTGCAACGAGACCCTGCGCCTGATTGGCTGTAATGTCGCAACCCCGCCCGACGCGCATCCGTGGCGATGATAAATCGAACGGACGATCCTTGGGAGCGGGTCGATGTGGCCCTGCTGCTTGCCAACTGTTTGTTGGGCAGCATCGCGGATCGTTAGGCCATTAGTGGGCCGCAGTGCGACCCCAAGGACCCTGACACGCCATTCACGCTTGAACAACGGCGGCTTTTCCTACGCGTCAGGAGACGGGGGAGCGGGTAGGAGACCGTTGAGTGCGCAGGGCACCTAGTTCTTGCAACAGCGCTCAACGCCCACCGGTGCGACCCCGACACGGAATGGCCGCGATAAGGGCCTCCAACTCGAAATTTCCACATTCCATTCCAGCAATTGCTCACGAGCCCACTGGACTGCCCGGCTCTGGCCTCGGGCAACAAATTATGTATGTACCCCGCATGCAGGACGGTAAAGACCGAGCTGAAGACGAAACGAAAATGGACAAATCAGCACTGCATGATGTGCGTCCGCGGATGCAAGAGCACCATTGCCCACCACTCGTGTGCCCTCCCAATCTCCCTGCGTTGCGAAGACGGCAAAAACAAAGGAAGGATGGAGGCTGTGCTCTCGCGTTGAGGGTGAGGTTCATATGAGTTGCATCAGCGGCGTCCGATGGTGGAACGTAATTGATTGAGTGGTAGCCAATCGACTCACCCTGTCTTGCCCAAGAACGCATCATCGATCGTCCCTCAAAATCCCCCAAAAAGTACAGGTGTCCAAGGTGAGGTCCGTACATGACGACAACACAGCCAAGCATCATTCAGTGAGGAAGAAATCGCATCCCGAGAAATTCCGCCCACCTCTCGCTTCGAATTCCAATATTTTCCATCAGCCTCGAAGAGACTTGGCATGAGACGACAACAAGCCCAGGAGCACATCCGCAGGGGTTCCCTTTGCCTCATTACGCGCATCCGAACCAAACACCACAACCCAGCTCTCGTCACCGTCATCCGCCTCCAGCGTCCGCGCCGGTGCAAGGAAGTCGTCCATCTTCATCTGCGTCAGGTCCGCAACAGCATCAGATATGCGCCCGCTGAAGCTCCAGTTCCCCGACGATATGGTGATGTTGGGTCGCGGCCGGCGTGTGGTTTGAGCCTCAACGGGATTGGCCTTTGCCGCCTGTTGCTCAGCGACGCGCGCAGCTGCAATTCGTGACCTCTCTCCACGCTCAAGCCGTGATCGCCCTGCACTGGCGAGCGGGTCTGACGACGCATTTATCGGCCTCTGGTTGCACTGAGAAACGTCAAACTGCACCCCTGCCTCTTTGGGCGCGACGGCCCGCTGATCTTGAGGCGGCAGGGGTAGCGTGATGGGTCCCGATCCCCCACCAGCGGCGCTAATCGTCGGCTCTTCAGGGGTGATGGCCCGCCGCTTCGCCTGCGGCACACGGCCCGCGCGAGCGAATGAGCAGAGACATCTTTGTGCTCGCAGACGAGTATCCTTTTCCGAGACGAAAGCGACCGGGACTTCAGCTGCGTTGACTAACTTTTCACCTTCCCCAGTTTTCGTAGCTAGGGCGTTCGAGGGAGCCTTGGGGATTATCCGGGGCATGTCGACGGTAGGTCTTCCTTCTTTCAGGAGTTGCGAATGCGAATTTTGCAGGAAACAGGAGAGAAGACAGAGGAACCGCAAGTGCTCTCCCTGTCGGCCGATGTCTGTATTAAAGTAGGTTATCCGTTGCCGGAAGGTGAGGTCAGTGGTAATGTGGGTTGAACCTAAAATTGTTGATCGGCTCGGCCCGGGGTCACACGATGGCAGAGTTGACGTTGGAGGCTGATGGTCGGCCGAGGAAGAGCGATTACATGTGGGAAAGGGCTTCGCCCAGGAAAGCAGGGTTTCGTCCAGCGTAATATTGCATGGACGGCCAGGAGGAGCGTCCCGTCATGAAGCTTTCAAAGGTCTGACTGAACGGATCAGTATCGGAGTTAACTGAAGTGAAGTAACATACTGTCCCTTACAGGGGCTCGAGTCGTGGTGCCTGGACTGACGGGAGAATAGAAGAGAGAGATTGGGGAGCGAAAGCAGTGGGATGCTGCTCGATGTCGATGTCTTTCATCTGACCTGGTAACAAGCCGTGGATCCCCACCAGAGAGAGACTCCACTGTCAGCAGTGGAAACTCTCTCCAGCCTGGAGGACTGAAGATTCGAAAATCATGGTCATTGGTCAGTTCCCTTGTCACGAGCCAACAACTCACATTAGCGTATCTAAATCATCTCAGTTGCACCTATAGGTAGTAGGGATTATTATTCCAAATCCTATAGCGATCTCCCTGATGGCATTTTTATTTGGCCCATTTGTCAGTCTCCAAGCCAAGCAGTGGTCGTCTTATTCACCTAACGCTTACCACTCATATCCAGTTTTAGTGAAATTACCCAGCAATCACCAGAGAGGTTGCAGTGTTGATATCGTGACGTTGATACATTTTGGTCGGAGATTATGTTCCGGCACGTTCCGGCTGCCGTGATTGTCGACAGAAGGCTCCCGCAGCCGAAAGTGACGGTGACAGCAACCGCGACACGAGGTAAGTACCGACTCAGGAACATTTCCCTCGCAATGACGGGTACTGCTCACGGTGCATTAACGATGTGAGATGACTGGCGGCTCATGCGCACAGATAGGTCACATCAGTTAGCCGGGAATGCGCAAATTCAACTTGATCCTACTCCGCCCCTGGCTCTGGTTCCTGGGTGTCCTCTGCTTTCGCCCACATCGACCACCCGCGGCACGGCTGTGTGTCCGGGCGTCTGTGTGCCAATGCATCTGTGCGCAGACACCGTGGCACAGCACACGGACCTGTAATGATGTCTGTGTGTCTACTGGGGCTTGGCCGCCTAAGATCCCGCCTGACATATGCCAGAGATTGGAGATGTCCAACTGAAGGGAGCCGCGGGAAACTAATTCCAAATTGGGAAACCCATACTGGAGCTTGAACACGAACAAGCAGCGGTTGCTCGATCGGGGTAACGTTGCTCGTATCGCTTGTCTTGGCGGTCCGACGACTTGCATGAGGGAGTTGGGTCGAAAGATGAGGGAGTTTCGGGGGAGCTGAGGCTCTGCGAGGAGCAGGCATGGAAATCGGAAGTTCAAGAGATCGTTCTGTTCTTCTCTGCTCTGCTCCACTTTCGTCAGAGGACAAGCTCTCGGATCGAAGGATATCGAGCAAAATCTCTTGTTAGCGACGTTTGCCTGCTTGGATCTGGCCGCTAGGAAAGATAAATAGGCTAATTTGCCCGCGAACTGTCATCCTTCAGCATCCCAGGTTTGTGCTCTGTCGCACAAGGATGGAGCAACACGAGGTTCTGCATGCTGCCATCTGCTGGTCGAGGTCAGTGCGCCCAAGTTGAGAGACAGACTGCCGCTGTCAGGTTGGGCCCTGGGAGACACAGCCAGTGACGGGACTTGGCCGCCTCACGGGGCTCGGTACGACCCATTTGCGAACGATCTCCGAAACGAGAGATCGGAACCACGCTCCCTCCAAGCCCCGTATTCGGCAAGGAAACCCAGCGGGCGGGAAACATGAAACATGAAACAGCACCGCATCAGCCTGCATCCTTTTGGCCTGGAGGGTATCTCGGATGCAGTCCAGCGCCGACTCCAGATCCAGCTCAGGATCGACGAAAGAGTCGCCCATTGATGCAAGCGAGGTAGTACAGGCAAAGCCTCGCTTTTGTCATCGTTGGCCATTGACGCAGATCACATGCGTTGTCCTGGCCCTGTGGGTATCGCGTACTCCCTGTGGGCGTCCTTCCCCCGGACTCCGGACGAGATTGCCCAATCCTCCAGATGCTCACCTCGTCAACGCCAAGCGCAGGTCAAACAATGGAACCCACCAGGGCTGTAGCACCACGCGACATGATGCGAGTCCTGAGACATGATGCAGATAGCAGTGGAAGCGGGTTGTTTGTCGGTGAAGAAACGCATGAAATTGGGCGAGACATCGCGTTGAGATTGCCAGTCAATGCTGACGCATGTTTCTGTCCTCAATATCAGCGGACGACCTGAGTCTCCTGAAACGCAGTCAGCTTGCGGTGGGAGAAGCGGACGAACACGTCGGGATGAGCTGGCAGTGGCGGGGTTCCCTGCCCTTGCACTGAAGGATTAATTAAGCGCCGAGGCACACTTGAATTTGCAGTGCTCTGCGTCGTCATTTAGACTTAAACACAGCATTTTGAAGCGTCTGGATTCGAGGATACCACATTAGTAATTCACAAAGCACTCCCGCCGTCTGCCGTCGTGTTTCCGTTCGGGATGACTCGAAAGCTTACATCACCTTGGAATTCTCGTTAGGCTCGTTTCTAACATTTGATGATTTGTGTCCACGAGGATGCCTATCGTGGCAGCTGGGCTAGAACAGTCTGGACTGGCATTAAGTGAGCCGACCGGCTTGAGTATCCTTGAAAAGCGAGAGGTGTGTCGTCGACGGGGATGCGATGCCAATGGTCGTCGCCCAGCTGGTGGGTCGATCGCCCACGATTTTGCGACCGGGATCCAATGCTTGTGTTGATGATTGATCGCCTAGGGCTGATGGCCTAGAACCAAACCCTGGAGCAGAGTGCAACAGGGATGTTCATTTTGGCCAATCTTCAGCTCCGCTGCAAATGACATCACAGCGGGGCATCGTCTGAAACGCAGGTGCATGCTGCACTGCTTTTGTCTGCCACCTGCTGCATCTTTGCATTCTGCACTGCGAGCGGCCTCGTACTCGAGTCTATGCATCCGGGAAGCTGATTCGAAAAATTGCCTGGCCGGAGACTGGAACTTACCTACGAAACGCCTCTCGGCCCAGTGGGCCATCCTGCTTCCATTGTCAGCTTGTGACAGAAGCACATGCCAGAAATCGACCGCACAGACAGGCAGGCAATCCTTCCGGATCTCCACCGAAGCCAAATTCCGAGATCTCCTCACACGACCAGGCTTCCTGGATGTTTCTGTTTCCGTTTGATGCGGTGGGGCGTGGTGAGGCAGCGCTCATCCATTGGGATCTGTCTACAACCCATGTACCGCTCAGAGAAGCGTGCAAGTGAGAGCGGAGTCGCCAATTCCTGTGTCACATCCGTTTGCTGCTCCTCCAAACGGCGGGCCGATCTGTTATTATGGATGGAATCTTTGGAGCACCCACGGAAGGATCGCGGTCTCGCGCACAGACACTGAAGCCGCATTCGGCAACAAACCGAAGGATTTGAAGATACGATCCTTCAAGACGAATGCCGCCATGCTGGGCTACGTACCCAGCTACACGTAACGCCGTTGACCGCCGTGGCGTCTCGAAACCGATGCGCGAAACCGATGGCGGGAAACGGGTCGGTCAAGCCCACCACAAGGACAAAGACCCTGCACAACCGGGGTTCGGTTGTTCAGCAGCGCCATTATCCCGGACGACAACGTGTCAGATGACGGATTGCCATTTTGAGCCGTAAGGCAACCGTCGAGATGTCGATCTTTCTGTCGCTCTGCCCCGGACCCTTCCTCCATTCCCCGTTCCCCTCTCACCCTTTCTCACGGAGCGCTCACCTCCCGTAGTTGGTAGGCGAAACTCCTACGCCCCAAATGGCGGGGTTAGCGGAATTTGCACCGGCCTAGGGCGCGCGGGGCATCGTGCTGTTAAGGGGCGCTCATCATCAGCGGTGGTCGCGGATCTGTGGACGTGTCCGTTGCCGTTGGTCTGTGTGGGCACTCGGCGTTTCCTCGTTTGGACCACAAGTGGTTTAGACGGCAGCATCAGTTCCCCAGATCAGGTTGCCTTGGGTGCCTTGGTAGCTCGCCCGTCGCCTGGGAATCGCCCGGCCGGCAATCGCTGCGCGCAGTCAGGGTCAAGAGTCTCACGAGTCCCTGACAGCTCACCGACCAATCACCAACACCAAGTCCTGCAGACAGCGCCGTTTCATTCGCCCAGGCCCCATTCGCCCAACATGCAGCCAGGGAACCGTCGAGTTGGGCTACCCACCGTACCCGTCTCACCTCAGCATCTTGTTCCACGAGTGAACCCTTGTCAAGTGAGACTGGTTTTCCACCTACGTGCCACCACCTTTCCCTAATGCTTCTCATGTACCATGCGGTCCGCTCGAAGTGGTGGGACGAAGGAGCCTCTGGTCAAGCATTTTCTCCCTTTTAAGTCCCGCCCTCTCCTCTCGCGTGTGCCTTCAATCCTCGTTCCCCTTTTCTCTTCCAGCGCCACCAGTAGGACAATTATTAGCTTTGAGATTTCACGCAAGGGAAACTACCCCCTGTCGGCCGTACATCACACTCGAGCTCACAGTGAACCCGGCCATCACTCACGCATCATTCTCGCCCGCTCCTGAGGTACGCCCGGTTTTGTCAACCTCCGGTTATTACGCCGTCCCTCCCACTTCCCAAAGCACGTTAACCTGCGCTTTCCCTCTCACCTTACGCCCTCCGTGCTTCAAGCTTCGATCCCACGGTTCCCCGCAACAACTTCCCGCCTCCGGGGCTCTTGTTCACGGTCTGGGCCCCAGCTTCCGGCCCCACAGTGTCGGTGCTCCACCCGCCTGGCTTCATTGCCGTCGCTACAAAGAGTTTCCACTTTCCAGACGCCCTGTGCCCCGTCTGTTGAGCCCTCAGGGTTTCAGAGCAGTCAACAGAGAGGGAGTGAGGGGTTTACCAGCCAACTGGATCGCAAGTGAGTCAAACCACTTCCTCCCGGACCTTCATCAAGTTCCCAGCGCCCAATCACAGATCAGGACAAAAGCGGGGGAAACGAATTTTCTTATTCGCTGTTATCCCACCAATTGCTCCCACGATCTTTTTGGCCATTCAGCTGCTGACACTGACGCAAGCAATGTTTGCTGCCGAGACCCCGCAAGATGGACAGGCCCTGGCCTCATCTTCGGTGGACCTTCTTGGCCTTTCGCACGTGGCTTTTGACCGCGATTACGCCATGCAGCGCTTCCTGAATCCCCTGGGGCGCGACGATATGCATAGGGACCTCCCCCAGACCTTCTGCCGGCCGCGTGCGATCGTGTGCCGCTGCGGGGCATCCATTGCCAGCATCAAGGCCCGTTACCGAGCGCGCCTCAGGGCTCGGTCGAAAGCTAGGATGAGGGTCCTCCTGAGGAGGCTACAGCGAAAGTTGAAGAGGAAGTCTCCCACTTCCTAGAGGAAGGTAGATGACAAGTGTAATGACTGGATGGGCTGTATGTAATGATGGCGTTGGGCGGTTGGGTGTCGTCATTGGTCCCTGCAGCCCTGTTAGGTGGTCAGTCAAAACGCGGGTGGCTTGTTGGGCGTTTGCGGTACGGCGGTGAGAATCTAGATTGACCGAGGGACCTACCTCTCTAGCGGTCGGCACCTTGTTGGACTTCATCTTCAAGCAGCGCGGGCGTTTGGGCATCCATGACTAAGAAACAAAAATAGGATTTTATTGCTTTTGTCTTTCGCACAAACCCTTCCATGCCCTCGGTCTCACCAATGCATCGAAGACCTCGTGTTGTCTCAGACATTCAGAGTCATTCCGCCCATTCTAGAATAGAAGAGAGGCGTGTGCTTTTCCCAGCCCTATGCGCCTATGCGCAAGTCACCCGTTGAGTGTGTTAGAATAATCCCGAAGTGGCACCTTTGTGTGGCAGGCTTCCCACGCTTTGCGCTTCGAGAACACGCCCCCAATTATTCAGGGCTGTTAGACACCGAGCAGTCATTCCCTGCCCCGCCCGCGGGCGGCTTCACTCTTGCCGCGCGCAGGTCGCACCCGGATTTTAGGTTTTGGGGGGCCCTTTGTGCTGCCGGCAAAAAAAAAACCTTCGGGCCTTTTTCTCGCCCTAGCAGACATCAAAATCGACATTTCCTGCCTGGGGACCGAAGGCTCCGAGGTACGGCCTAATCTGATGGTACGGCGGGATGGTTGATGGTTGATGGTGGGGTAGGAGCTGGCCATGGGAGTGGAGATAGCAAGGATTCGCGGGGTTGCGCGGAACGGCTTGTGTTGCCGAATGGAATCGTGCGTCATCACACAAAGTTGGCGAGGCAGATTTGGGAGGCTCAACCTGGGGATGGGATGTGAGCTGGGCTTACGGCGCTTGGACGGGACGGAACCACTCTATTGAGATGGATGTTCTGGAAAGAGAAGCTCTGTGCCGGAGACTTAGAGGCACAATCATAGGATGGGATGATGACGATCGGATTTAATGCGGGGTCGCTTTTTGGGGCGGTTGGCGGTGTAGTTGGGAGGCTGCGCTCATGAGATTCGTAAGTTTTAACAAATTCTGTCGGGTCAGAAATGGAGATAAGCTATTGACTAAGTAACAGAGAGCTGTTCGTATTTCCGACCCGGTAAGAGATGCTGGATGGCGCGGACACGAGTATGTCGGGGTTAGGCGCGCAGAGGGACGGCGGTCCGGGGTGGGTACCTGTACAGTTGGTAAGCCGAACGAGTGAAGAAAGCCGCGCAGGTCTGGCAACAGAGCAGGAAAACGTGCAAACGATCTAGAACTCCTGTGTAGCGGTTTGGTGCTTGTCCACCCTATCTGTCAGCACAGCTCACGCAAACGGTTCAGCAGAAACTCGAGAACGAGGGCACAGGCGGTCCATGTCCTGCTCCGTAATGTCCGAGTATCAAGGCCCACGAGACAAGTCCCCGGTACCTCAGCGACTATTGTGGAGTAGTCTCATCCCAACCTGGAATTGCGGCAGCACAGTCTCAGCTCTTGCGGTCCTTTGACCGCGCTTAAATGCTCCCCATGGCAATGAACAGTGAGAAAGAAAAATACGAGGCAACCAATAGGACGTCGCTCGATTTCAGTTTCTGGTGGGAGTTGGGGGGTGCATGGACCAAGCAAGTGCTTGGCTCCGCGGGAGCACCCAACGCAGGTATCAGTCTAAAGAAACGGAGCCTTATCAAGACAATAAGAAAACGGTGGTCAGCCGTTACAGACCCCCGCTGACCCCTACGTAGGTACTTGAAGGGTGGTTCGTAAATTCTATGCTGCCGCCCTGCCAAATGAGCTCTTGCGTTCCATCAACCCTTTTGGGAGTCTTGGTGTACTGCCTGCAGCAAGTCAGCTGGCATGGCAAAGATGAACCTCAATAATGCCTGCAAAAGCAGCAATGTTTGCAGGGACGTGGTATAGAACAGGGCACAGCGCCGTACCTCGAGATGTGGCTCTTCCGCCTCCACTCCCTCCCCGCCGTGCTTGTCGAGCGTCAGCGCAACAAAGTGGTGGAAGAAGATGGGACATTTACGCGGCACCTTGGCAATTACCTCGGCGTCCGTGAGGCGCCCTGCTCCCTTGACATTCCGTCAAGCAGTCTTGAAGGACACAAGTCCCAGTTAGCTGGGCGCTCACTTACTGAGGCGCACCGATCGCCTGCCTCGGCTACTACGCAGTGTGTGCATCTTAAGCGGCGTGCGGTTGCGCGGCGCATTGTGTGAGCGGTCACCTCGGGAGTCTGCGACGAGTCTCTCTCGGTTGAATTGACACCACGCAAATAAGCTATCACAACGCGGCGGTGGCCGCTACAGGCTGGTCGATTTGCGCCCGCATTAGCGTACGCCGTCATCGGAACGGGCCCACATCTAACACGCAGGCACGCGTAATTGAATGACAGAACGACGAGCAACAGGGGTGTCTTGGGCGTTGGGGTGTCAGTTCTCATGTTTAGTTTCCGATCAGATCGGACAAGGACTGAAAGGGGCCCCGACAAGGCAAACCACGTACCCTTGGTGCCCCAGCCTATTTCCTTCGTCGCCATGCAACTCGCGGCAGGATCTTGCTCTGGCAGCAAACCTGGCGTCCTGGGGTTCTGCCGTTGCCCCTTTCAGCGGCCGGACCTGACCAACTGGCGCTTAGCATAGCAGGCGACTGCATCACCGAGCTGTCCTCGGTCGACGATATAGCGGTTTAAGCCCACGAGTATAAAATCTACTTGATCCCCAAGCACTCAGTTCTGATCAACTCCTTTTCGTGTATCGAGAGCCAGCATTACAGACGTCTACTGCGCGCAGGAAACCAGGAACATCCTCCAGCTTTGATCGTTGCGCTGGAAACCGTTCGCCTCTCCCTCTCACCCCTTCTCCATAACATAATCCGGCCTACTAAAGATGGCCCCGTCCCCAAGGTAAGTTCTCTATTTTTTGTTCCCTGAGTTGTTCCCAGGGGCCAGATACCCAACAATGGGTAGCCCCATTTCCCTCTTTTGCTTCTTGCCCGTTTCGGTGTGCTTGCCAAGCAACCTTGTTGTGGGGGCTCCTCCCCCGCCAACAATCCTCCCCTCCAAGCTTTCCTTGCTCGGCTTTGGACTGCCGCCGAAGGCCTTGTTCATTGACAATCTACTCACCCAGTCCGTCCACTTCGGAATGCTCTCAGAGCCGTCTCACTACGCCTGCGTCCTCGTCTTCCCAATCGCGGGGCTCCCATGGCCAGTCCCCGGTCAACAGTTTACCACAACTTAGTGTTGGACTGTCCCAGAGCTCAAGGTCAGTGCCCTTCGCGCCCCTCGTGCTTTCCCAAAACGCGTGCATGGACTGATTACGTGCCAGCCCCGCCCGCGCAGCCATGATGAGCCCTTCCATGCTTCGATACCTCTCTCAGACGGCGAGGGAGGATGGTTCTATTTACGGACGTCTTCAGAGCGGGCCACCTCAAAACGGAGCCCATTGATACGGCCCAGGGGCTCGCTTACGGAACATTCGCCGGGCTCTGCGCCGTGCAGGGGTTCCACGTGGAGACAGGGATCAGGGTGACCAGCACCAGCACGCCAACGAGTCGATCGAGGACAGGGGGCCCTTGTGCTAAGAGGGGGGTTCGCAAGTCAGCCCGGCGGCGTCCCCATGCTGGGCGGAAGGAGTCGCGAGACCAGATGATGGTGGGGTTGTGATCCTTTGTTTTCCCAAACCAGAAATATCTGATTGGTGTTACAGGATTGGATTTACGAAACTTGCGGTTTTCTTTGCGAGGCGGTGTCCGTCCATTCCGGGAGGTTGTTCTCAATCGTCTGCATCCATCATCCGTCCGATGTATTCCCAGTCGCGCTGTTTTTTGTGAGAAGCATTATACACTGCGGCACACGGTGAAATGAGCTTCTAAACAGGATTGTACACTCACTCTTGTACAGCGGATTTTTGACCGGCGTAATAAGGATGCATCCATCCTGCGCAGCGCCCAGTCACTGGTTCGGTGATAAAAAGTTATGGATCAAGATACGCACGCCACAGCTTGACGATCCGCATCCCTAGGTCAATAAACGCAGGGCGGTTCTGTAATGTTCCTTCCTAGTGGAGTTCAAGGTCTTGGGCGGGGAAGCGACCCCCGTCTGCTGATGTGCAGTCGTCCCTTGCTTTCCTGGCCCCTCATGCGCAGCGGCAGCGCGGCAACGCAGGCGCGAGCTGACAGGAGTTGATGCCTCACATCTGCTATCCACGTACCCAATTTGCCCACACAGGAGACCGCGGTTCCTTGCACCAAAGGGTTCCTGGCCTCAGCCTGGCCTCCAGTCTAGCCGAACGGTTCTGTCCATCCCGAACCCGACGACAATGTCACGGCACGGGCGCGTTGTCAGAGGCAGGAGTGTACGTCCGTAATGCACTGGCGTACGGATTATCCCAGGCACCGAAAAAACGGCGCTTAGGCCACCCGACAAGTGCTGGAACAATGAAGAATGGATGTTTTAATGTGTGCATTTAAGGAGTGGAAGAAGCTCATTACCTCGCATCTTTCCCCGGTTCAATTCCCAAATGCAAGGTCGGCGTGCCTCCGAGATGCATTCGTGTCGGTACAGCTATGTCATAGGGAATGGCTACCTGCTACTCACGTACCTGAGAATCAGCAGATTGGCAAACTGGTGCGAAGCAAACGAGGGTGAGGCAGTAGGGCTAAGTGAAAGCCCATACGGTGGCCGGGCTGGGTAACTTGGTCTCATTCTTTAACGGATGGGACAAGGGGGCAGGGATTGTGGAAGCGTTCGAAGGTGACGAAGCACGTTCCAAGCTTTGGTGAGGGGCTCGCTGCCCTCCTGTGCCGGGCTGGGATACCTCGGCGCTGACATGAAAAGGTACGTACCTCCTCCCATAGCTTCCTACTTCCATTGGTCTGCCTCTCTGCTGCCTTGGTCATGTTCCATGCTACGCTGCACGCAGCCAGCATGGGACAGACGTTCTTGGTACCTCGTCCCGTTCGATTCGATCCGTACACCGTGCGATTCCTTTAACTAAGAAAACCACCCCTCCCTATCGCGAGCTCGGGCTTTTCCCTCAACACCCCCGCCAGTTGAGACATTTTCACTATCTAATCCAAATCCTCTAATACGGCCACCCTCCCTCAGCCTAGTGCACCATAACGGCAGGGCCAAGGTGCAGCAATTAAGCAACGCTCGCTTCTCTCATCCTGGCATTAGCTGGTCTGCGCTTCCTCTCCAAGATTTTCTCGTCCACCGCGGCCACACTTTCTCTGCCATTTTTACCTACGGTATCATAAAAGCTACCTTGTTGCAATCAGCGTGGCGTGATGCAGAGCTGTACCGTTAACACCGAAGCGGCACTGAGTCAAAGCATCGTTCTGCAGTTGCTGTTTTATTGGCCCCAGCTTCAACACTTCGCCTTCCTTAGTACTGAAGGAAAATAGTAGTCAAGGTTCCGTGGTTTTTTATCGTTTACCGACGGCCTGGAGCACTTGAGGGACCTCGAGCGGCGATGACACCTCCAATCATGTATTAGGTTGGTGCCTTGCACTGTCCATTGCGGCGGACAATGCGTGCCCCACTAATGATCCCTGCCAAACGAAACACCCACGGTGAACCACTTCGCTGCCCGCCGTCTCCGTCTGAGACTTATACCACCAACTCCATCGATCCGACCTTTCCTCACATACTCCCACCTACATATACCATGCCTTTCCCACTCTGAATGATGAGAAAGTTTCTGTTTCCAACATTTGGAACCAGTACTGTTGCCAAGTCATCTCAGCCTTGTTGCATACTGTCGGATTCAAGTCCACAATACCAACCCAGGCACTGTCTTCTCTTCTTACACCTAGCATCGCCCACTACCTCCATGCGTCAAGCACCACGCCAGCAAATTCACATCTCCCAACCCCATCTCTACCGTCCCGCTTGTCAACATGAACTCTGAAGAAGAGACCCAGTCCTCCAAAGGGAGCAGCGTGAAGTTAGTTAGATTTGGCTATGGCTGCGAAAAAGTGCACCGCTAATTTCAGTCTCGAACAGCAGCACCCCATCTCCACCAACCCCTAAAACTACATCCGAATCTTCCCTCTCTCCACCACGCAACACCACCACCAACCATCAAGGCAATGCGACACCGAGTTACCTATATCATCCCCTTAATAATGAACGTTCCATGAACGAGGGGACTGTGTATGGAAGGCTGGCGAGTGCGAACTCCGAGTCTCTCACAACGCCCTTCGTGTATAGCCGCATTCCGGTCTATTGCATTCGTGCAGCACGTGCCATTGACGAGTTTGAGAGGGCATTTGACAAGAGCACCAACCAGTAAATGGAGCCTCGTGGGTTGCAATGGTCTGGAGAATCCCTAGTCATTAGATTTGCGATTTTAGTCTATAGAAATGATACTTGAAAAAACTTTTATAGTCATCCGATCACACGACCACCAATATGAAGGAAGTACCTGATGCCTCAAACGTCAACGCGGGGCTCCAATTCTTTGTTCACACCTACCTACCTGCCTTGGGTACTCTAACAGACACTGCCGAGCTTTGGCGTCCGCGAGGGCGTCCAGTGTCCCAGTGCTGCTGCTGTGCAGGAGGGCAAAAGGGGGGAGGTTTCCGAGGAGAGGGACGAAAGGCAGAACCCAGGTGGGAGCACTACGTACTCAAGTCAAATGTGCATGCCGTGTGTGTGTGGATGTGGGCGGGATCGCATTTGCAGCAGCCCAGATTTCCTGCACCACAAAAGAGGCTGCTGGTGGAGCGACAGGGGCGTGGGAGACGGGCACAGGCGGGGAGCGACATGGAGGGGAGACCTGGGCCAGCACCGCAAACGTGGCTGCTGGGGAAGCGACGAGGGTGGGAGACGGGACGGAGTACATGGTCTCTCCACTCCCACATTTGGCGACAACCATCCAGCTGGCATTGGCCTAATGTGAGGCCAATTTCTCAGATGGAGTGCCCTGATTGTGTTTCAGTTTGTAGGTTACTATACAATTCAATTGCCAGTGTAAGGCCCTGTTAAAGAAAAATGATGACAATGTTGTTGTTAACCGAACGCCTTATAACAGCGCATGCCAAAGCGTCTGACACCTTATCTGCAAGCTCCATGTACTACGTAGGCCATTTGCGGCCCATGTTGGTGGTATTGGTACGCCGGGGGCAACCGTTCTGAGTCTGCCCCCGCCAGCTGTACACCAACGCCCAGACACCCGCACTGGCTGAGGTGTGTCTCAGACCACCGGGCAGCAGACTGGCGGCAAAAGCATTTTCATAGACGGCAGTACATTTGTTTTACACACCCTGTATTAGTATCCTTGTGTACCTCCCATTGCGGCCTGGATCTTCGGCCCCATCTCTCTATTTCAGGAAGATGCTCGATGACTGGCTGTTAAACGCGGCAGGCGCTTGACACGCAACCTTGACCACAAAGCACCGAGGACGAAGGCAGTGTCATTCAATCCGCCTGTCCAGTGTCAGGTGGCGATCGGCCGCGTCTATTCTCTCCAACTCGACCAGCATTGCCGCCCGCGTTTATTTGTTGGCAGGCGCGCCCCCCCCCCCCTCCGCAGAGGTTCCCTCCATGT
>Ga0247760_1001369_pt1 | contig 22839 bp, 19 predicted proteins | sample UWRJL171409R4_FD_179936 | JGI IMG/M metagenome (GOLD analysis project Ga0247760, IMG submission 179936) | Plant litter microbial communities from Arlington Agricultural Research Station in Wisconsin, United States - UWRJ-L171-409R-4 | ecosystem: Environmental > Terrestrial > Plant litter >... | reverse complement strand
ATTCTCTAGTATTGACTAGTCCGGGTCATGTCATGTTAGGAATCGGTCCCCTCTGTTCTCTCCCAGCCCCCGGTCTATCCATTCACATAGTTGCCCCTACATGTACAATGCGGCCCTCGGTTTCGATGACAATTGGACCAGTGTGTTGGGTGGGTTTTCAGCCCTCGGCTTAGTTGTTCAAGAACTGGAAAGCAGAGAATTTAGTCAACAGCCTGACTGAACTCTCTGTCAAAGTCTTTACACCCCACAGCCAATGAACGGTGTTACAGTTGCTGCATCTTTTAACCACAGGGGTTCGATATGGCTCAGAGGCGTTGCAGAACGTGTTTCACGAGGTCTTTGATGGGCTGAGCGGATTAACATTTATCGGAATGAGCGTGAGTACTAGTTTCGCCGCAGCTCTGTTTGTACGACTTTGAGGACTCATCGCACAAATTTGAACCCAGAGGCAAGGAGGTTTAGCGGTCTAACCCAGGCCACGCTGGTTCCATGCATGCATTCATTCAATATGAAGTGTTTGATGCAAATCTCTCAGACATTTGATCATAGCACGACATCTACATGTGGTCCTCGACTTGCGACTTCCAACTGCTCTGAAGAACTGACCTGCCCCGTCAGGTTCACAAACTGGACTCGCCAATACCTAATGCATCTCCCCAGGACGACAAACTGCATCACGGATGAATGTCGTTGAGTTGAGGGGACCCACCCACCTGCGCCAAGTCCACTCCAGTCTTGTTCGCCGTTCATCGGCCGCCACGCGCCGAAACCGTTTCCCACATCCGACATCCGCCCTCCGGAATCGCAGCGCTTGTGGCCTTCTTCCCATCCTTGGAGCTAACCCAGTCAAGCATCCGTCAAGTCTGTCTCCGCGGGAACACCAGCAATTACCTATTCTACACGTAGTGTAGTTGATGCGTGCCGCGACAAGCCGCTAAATTATCAGAGAAAAGGGGCAATCAATTTTTATGGGGCGACTCCCGATCCACGGGCCTGGGTGAGAAGGAGTGGGGAGTGATCGACCGAATGCGCTGGCTGGCGGCTGGTGCAGTTCATATGTGTTGGTTTGGAGCTAGTGGCGGGTGTTGTGCTTGTGCTTGGTGCTGGCCCGGTTTTTTGATCTTATCCGATCATCTCATCTCTCTCTCTCTCTCTCTTTTCCTTCCTCGCTTCTGTCGTTCCATGCCGTCCGTCCGTTCCCGCACTTGTGCCGTTCCCACCTACACACAAGTACGCTTTATGCTGTCCGTTCCTGCGTCGTCTCCTTGTTGAAACACGGCACGATCCGAAAACTGATATCGACACCATCGAGAGACATCGAAATTTCTAAAAAAAAAAAAAACCCCAACAGTAAAAGCGTTGGGTTGCATCCCCCGAAAAACATGAGCCAGCAAGGCACGCTTTTTGTCAACGGGAATATCTTCCTCTCCGGTGTCGCACCGGGCACCAACGCAGGCCTTGACCGCCCCCCAACTTTTGCCGAAGCCCTCTTGGTCCGCGGGGACAAAATCCACCATGTCGGTTCGTTAGCCGATCCCGTCGCTACCGCGGCACGAGCCGACTCCACCATCGTCGTACGGGATCTGCAGGGACAGACGGTACTACCTGGCTTTGTTGACGGCCATATGCACTTGATGATCATGGGCCAGTCGCTTAACAAGCTTGATCTCGGACGGTGCAAAACTCTCTCGGACATTCAAGCCACCGTTCGCGACTATGCAGCTGCCAACCCGGATGTCCCTCGTATTCTATGTCGGGGCTGGATGCATTCCATGACACCAGATGGGGTGACCGCCACAGATTTGGACGGCCTCGATGGGGAGAAGGACAGGCCTATCCTGATCGACACCAAAGACTTGCATACAGCCTGGTGCAACACGGCGGGTATCAAAGACCTCGGTGCCGAGACCTGGGTTGACGTGCCAGGTGGTGTTATCGAGCGGGACGGGGATGGAAAGTTGACTGGTGTGTTTAGCGAGGCGGCGAACATCACCTACGTCTGGCCATATCTTGCCCGCGTGGCCACCATGGACGAAAGAACCGAGGCGATACGGGCTGCTGTAGAGGCGTACCACGAGGCCGGCTATACCGGACTTGTTGACATGGCGATGGATCAAGGCGCATGGGATGCGTTGCAAGCTTTGCAAGCTGTCAAGCCAATCCCCATGCGCATCGCCGCATACTGGCTGATCAAGCCGGGGAAGACGGATGCCGAGAACCTCGAACAGGTGGAGAGAGCGATTGCGCTGGCAAAGGAGTACAACGCTTCAACCACACCTGATTGTCGTATTGTTGGTGTCAAAGTCATCTGCGACGGTATTATCGATGCGTGCACCGCGGGTCTGACAGAACCATACGCGCATAACGGACACTTGGAGGTACCGCTGTGGACAGCCGAGCAGCTTGAGCCGATCGTGAAGAGGGCGGATGAGGCAGGCCTTCAGGTTGCGCTCCACGCCATCGGAGATGCCACTATCAAGACAGTGGTCGATGTCCTCTCATCACATGTCACACAGGGCAGGCGACCTCGTGTTGAACATATTGAGCTGGCAAGCGAGGAAGATGCCGCCAGACTTGGCCAAGGACGCATCACGGCGTCGATCCAGCCGGTACACGCTGACCCGGCCATCCTCGGTGCTTGGCCCAAGTTGATTGGCGAACATCGTTGCAGACGTGCCTTTGCGTACCGTGAATTCTCAGATCATGGCGCGCCGCTCGCACTGGGGAGTGATGCGCCAACCGCCCCACATACGCCTCTAGGTAATGTCTATGTCGGCACGACGAGGAGGTCATATCGAGAGCCAGCGATGCAAGCTGTTGTGAATCCCCACTTTGCTCTTGGTCTGTGTGAAGCTGTCGCGGCGGCGACAGAGGGGGCGGCATACAGTTGCTTTGATGACCATCGGATAGGCGTGTTGAAACAAGGACACAAGGCGGACTTTGTTGTCGTCGACATGGAGTGGGATAAGGAAAAGCTGATGGAAGCTAAGGTAACGGAGACGTGGTATGACGGAGCCAAGGTCTGGTCGTCGACGGAAAGATGAAAGATGGAAAAAAATTCTGGTTTGAAACCTGCCTGTCTGTTTCTTTCATTCATTATTATTCGTATGCATAATACCGTCTTGGCCAGATATTCATTGCTGTTTTCAACCCATCACCTAGGGGTAGACCGGCATGGTTTGTGCGGGTATCTCCAGTCCCATTGGCATGGAGATTGACCCAAAAGATGGCATTCCCGGCAACCGGGCGGAACGCCAACCCCCCATCCTCATGCAATCGCCAAAGCGGTCGGAGTTCAGAGGAGTCTTCTTGTTGTTGTTGGCGGTGATCCTGTGCATCACCACGCCAGATAGGCGCGCCCCAGGGAGCAGGAGGCACAATAGGTTTCGCGTATGGGAAATGTGTCTCGCCTCCGGTGCAGTTATCTTGCAAGATAGCAAAGAAGCTGGCAACCCTGTTCCACTTTCTGTCGCTACCATCGTTGGCCCAACGCGGCGAGTCGAACCAGTCGTGGTGGACATTGAACCGTTGTCCTGCAGTGTATCTCACCAGCTGTGGGGGACCCATTTCATCCCAGCCATCGCGAATCATGGTGCCGAGGAAGTTCCTCGTCCGCTGTAGGACGCAGATGACGGCAGGGTCATCGCGCGGTAGTCCGGCAGAGCTCGATGTTCGGTCGGATGTTTCTTGCTGGCGGCCCGACTTGGTCACTTGGGACGGTGCGAACCTCGGTTCGGCGGTCTGCAACAGGTTGTCTATCTCGCGGGGGGTGATGAGATTGTGGATGTAGATGATCAAGGGGTCGATCGAAACGAGCTCGGTCTTGTACGTGTGAGATGCATCGCAGACAAAGCCAACATCTTCGGTAGTCTTGGTAATCGTCGTCGTGTTACGGAGGAAGGGGATGGTGAAAGGGTAGTCGGGGACTGGGAAGTCACCGACAAACGATATAAGCTGGGGAGGCGATAGATTGTATAGATATGGAGCACTGAGGGCGAGAAGGAGGGCGCCGGCGGAGATTCCGGCCGCTTTGGCTAGGCTTGTGGATGTTGACATGGTGATGGATGATGCATAGATCACGCTGGAGTGCCAACATACAAGGAGGGGCCGCTCTACAAACGCTTAGGAGGATGGGCGGCTGCCTGGGACATCGCAATTGATATTAGAGGGTATAGAGGCTCTAATAGGGAACCCCCCTCCCCCATGGGGGGAGCATGCCGAGACACAGCAGGCGAAGCGAGTCGCGTCGCTGGCAACAAGGCCTCTGCCCTTCCATCAGGGACCTGCCGCCGAGCCTGCCTCAGGGCCTGAGAGGAGCATGTCGCTCCGTGCTTGCTCCTCATCGATCTTCACGCAATATGTTTGACTCCACAAATGCCGAAACGGTCCCTCGACGTTTGCGGCAGTGTCTGCATAACGGCTGCGCGTTCCTGGAAATGTCCAGGCAAGCTCACTGGTCCGGGCACATAGCCGGGAGGGTTGGCAGTCATGCTCGGTAGCAATTGGGCGGCGGTGTTATAACGGTGTTATCGCTTCGTCAAATGAAGTTGTAGCGCGGATAATTTCCCCGGAAACCCGTATGGATGGAGTGATTTGCTGCCCAGAAAGGACAGGCTTGGGCCCGATCTAACCGGACCAGGCTCTTTCGGAAGGACCTGTTGTCGACGTCTTGGCACCGCCGTTCGATCACTCCACTGTCCGACCAAGGTCGTCGGTTGCACGCGACTTGGCACCCTTTCCTACCCGGTACATGTCGTCTCGGTTAGTCTGTGGGCACGGCAAACCGGTAGGCATCCGGTAGCGACGTGGACCGCGCTCCTATGGGATAACTCATTTGAAATCTTATTCTCTAGGACGAGACTTGTTTTTTATTTTTGGCTTGGAGGCGACAAGCTCAACATCGACCTTGGCGACGATCGATCGCAGCATGATATGTGCCAATCCCGCCGAGAACGACGTCTAACTTGGTGCGTGCCGACAAGAACCGAGAGATGCATAGAGATGGGATTTGGTCGCTGGGGAAATGGCAGAGTATGTTGGGTGCGAAACGATGTTGTTGGTTGTTGTTTTCCAACTTCAAATTTCGCATTGCGTGAAGTCGCGTTTGTGGACGGCAGACGTTCCTTCCCAAAGGAACACAGAGGTCTCACGACACGCCAAACTTTCCTCCTCCGCATCGACAGCACAGGAACCAACTCCAACGAGCGAATACGCAACATCGAGTTATTCCCACATTATGCATTTCATGATACAGACTTTGGCTGATGAACTCACACCCCCCATTACTACTACTACTCATCCCGCCCCTTTGCTGAACAGCTTATTGTGCCCCAAATGCAAAACCCTGAGTCCCAGCGATGAAGCCTCCGTCAACCACTAGATCCGTTCCCGTGATGAAGCTTGCGTCTGGTCCGGCCAGGAAAGCCACCGCACTGGCAATCTCATCGGAGGTTCCCCCCCTCCCCATGGGCGAACCCTGGATCATGCCCTTGATGGTTGAACCAGATGGCGACTCGAGTTCCTTCCGCACCATCGCCGTCAAAATAACACCCGGACTGATACTGTTGATCCTTGCCCCCTTGGCGCTCCAAGCCCGCGCAGCCGCTTGAACCCGGAGGAAGTTGGCTGCCTTGGAAAGCGAGTATGCTGCTGCCGGATTTGCAGCAACGAATTTTTGCAGGTCGTCGTTGCTAAGTAGCTTGTCCCGCGGCGCGGTCGCCAAGTGGTTTGCCAACTCTTTTGATGGTGAAGCCCCAAAACGGGCGATGCTCGCGATACAAGTCATTGAGGAACCAGGACCGACAACGTCCTGGAACGCTTCGATCACGTTAGCGGTCCCCAGCAGGTCCACTTCTAGGATGCGATCCGGGGCTGCCATTGCGGGCGATAGTCCCGCTGTGTGCACAACTGTCTCAACCTTCCCCGCGCTGGCTGCGGCTTGGGCAAACTTTTGGACCGACTCGAAGTTGGCGACATCGACTTGCTGGGTTTCAACTTCGTGTCCGTCGTCACGAAGGCTTCTTGCCGCAAATTCGAGGTTCTTCTCTGAGGCGTCGGCGAGGAATATCCGACGACCGGTCGCCATCCTTCTAGCCGAAGCCAAGCCCATGCCTCCACTGCCGATGATGGCGAGGACGCTTCGTGTTGTTCCCGACATGACGGAGGTTAAGATCGAATATCTTGATGTTTTCGATTCGAGTTATTCGGATGAATCATAAATTCGAAGTATTTGTATTATGAACAGATAGTAAATAGACTTGGGCGTCATCTGTTTATAAACAGGACGGACAAGAACTCCCCGGTGGACCCTTGGGTGTCGCTTGACCAATCATCACGCCATGTGCAGGAGACGGAGACATCGCGGACTTCCCCGCATTCAAGCGCCAAGGACAAAGAGCGGCATGATCCCTGAACGAATACGGATACGTCCATGGGCTAGCCCTTTAATTCTGAACTCGTAACTTCTGTCTCGATTGACAATGAAGTTTGGGTCCGCGTCTTCGTCTACATGTAGTCCATTGATGACATTGGGAAGCAACGAGGGGTTGGAGACGGCTTCACGTTAGGCAGGGTCCAACTGCCATCGGCCTGAGAAAGAGCGGTTGTCATTGTTTCAGGAACGGGGGAGAAGTTTTGTATGTTGGACTTTCTACTGCGAGAAGTCTCTTATTTACCTGTCAGACAGATTTACGTATAATAAAAAGCCTCTACAACCAAACTCTACAAGACATGAGATACAAATGTGCCCGGTCTAATGTCCTCTGACTACCTCTGAGAACAATAATCATTGAGCGGAGAAGTTGGTCAAGACCTGGGCCCCGGTTATCGTGTGAGTATGTCGACTAACGCATTGTCTCGTTGAAACTAGCCATGTCTTGCTGTAGGTGTTTCAGCGGTTAGATTGTTGGCAAAAGGTCTGTTATGCACAAAACCAGACCCCACTGAAGATCATCACGACCAGACAGTGGCGCCAAGAATATTATGTTTCCTTATCTTGTGCAATACAGTTGATCCAATCCAGTCTAATATCTAATGTAAAATGAGCCAGAGAAGATATAACTACTCTTCAGACACTTCACCGAGGGAAATTGTGACGGCAGTGTGGCCACGTTGATATTGCTAGTCATTGGGCAGGTCTCACATACGGTTCAAAAGTCCTCTTCATGCAATCTCCACCACGGCAGCCGGCTTGTCATAGTAGAAAAGGCGAGATTTCCGAGGCAAACTGAAAACTAAGGCAAGTACCTACTCAGGGAGTCTGAGCGTCCAGTACATGTATTGATTCTACAGTCCAACTCCTAGGAGGTATCCCAGCAACCATTGAGCCCAAGGGGCAAGATCAAAAACATGAATGACGCGTTGATCTTGTGTTTTCCGCCCACAAAAGATGCAGAGAACATGTGGTATATTTCCGGCTCACAAATTCTCAGTGAAAGTTCAGGGAGTCATCCTTTATCTTCCTACGGCCCATAGTCGAAAGTACACAAACAGCGCCCCGAACATTTGCGGAGGCGAGAAAGTACCCTGGCAATCCCTACCTAGGTATTTTATGTCCCTTGTGTCCATCATCCAGGAACTGGGCTGTATCTAGCGCAGAATGTTTGCGAAACTCTCCATTCTGCTGTAGTAACTTATCAGGTCGTACAGAACAATGGAGCTGTACTGCGCAGAGTCGACAATGCCAAGCCTTCTGGGTTCATGCTGGGAGTCACTGGAGTCCTCTCTGGTCTGGTGTAGACGGGATTGAACTGAGATTAATCACGCACTGCGATGCAACGCCCGCCTGTCATCGTCAAAGCAAACGGAAGCGCCACTGCCGTAGAAAGATAAGCGCAGATTTGCCTTTTCCATCCAGTCGTGCGGTTCAGCGACACGGGATCTGCGTCCTGATCAACGACGCGGCTCCTTCGATTTGATATGACGTCAGAGGCTCCATTCGAAGCCCCTTGCCAATTTGTCTCTGATCCCTTCCACAAGGGATTACACGTGTACGCTGTAGTAACGGCTCAGAGTGTTGTACTGACAGCTGTTCGAGATAATCTCGCAGCTAAGCGCACCCCGCGTCATTGATCAAGGGGCAGCCCTGCGTTTGTGAGAGGTTGAAGGGCCAAACATGAGGCCCGAGCATGTTAGCGCAAAGTCTTCATTGTGACGGATCCGGCCACCAGGCCGAGAATCTAGCCGTCATCAATCAAATCGAGACCCATGCCAAAGCTGGACCATGACGGGCATCGGCAAAATTTAATACCGTTGAATGAAGCGTCTGGTGGCGGTTGTCCACTATTCGGAGCTGAGTGAAGGAATGACGATGCGAGTGGCTCATGCATCACGGGACGCGGCAACTGCGCTAAAGCTGACCCCGCGTTGTGCTTCACACACGAACCCCGGTTTCGGATCACCCGGCACAAGCCAACGCCATGGGGTTTCTTGGTAGAGAAGAGTCCCAGGGTTTTCCCAGTCCGCCAGGAAATTTTGAAAAGTGAAGCCATCGCCAAAACATACCAGGCAGGTTATGACAAGTGGAATTGGGCGTGAAATCAAGCTGGAACATATGAAATGGTCAGAATGTTTCATCAGGGGACCGGCGAGGACCCCAGAAGCGTGCCCGCATGATAATGCACACTACGTCATAGGAGCCCCACCAACCCACCTCGGTGACATTGGGGGTTTGCCAAGCACCGAGGGCGTTTTCTTCGACCGCCTCCGGCCAGGGAAATTGTGCATCTGCTAGCAAGGACATGAGGCGGTTGCTTGGGCTTCCTTTCGTGCTGCAATCTTCCAGTTGCACCAGTCCCTGGACGAGGAATTTGTCGGCTTTTCATTCTGCAGAAACTCAGAAGCGCGCCAGAAAGTCTCCTGGAGGCTTACCAATCTCGATCCAGGGTCCCAACCGACGAGGGGGCGTTTTCTTCCATACGGTTGTTTGGGCGTTCGTCATTTGTTTGCCTAGTCGGTACCCTGCGCCCGATGATGACAGCGATGATGAAACCAAGTGCCTGAGCAGCGAAAAAAAGACAAAAGACGGAACAAAACGCAAGCTGCCCCCACCACGGTAGACCCCAGCCCAGCTGCATCGCATAACCACTGCCCGTGCCTTGGTTCGGCTCGCTACAGCCACAGTGACCTCAGTTCCTGCGCAACCCATATTTTTTTCCCAACCTCTTCGGTCTCATTTCGTCCACCAACTTCGTCATCCGGATAGGCTCTCTTCTTTTGTAGCTCTGCGATACCTAATTTGCCGTCACGTCGCAAAGTTCGGTCGCTGGCACCGTCATCTCTGTTTCTTCTTTGGTTGTTACACTAAACGGTGATCTGAACCTTCCCCGCATCCAACGCAGCCGTGCCCTCTCCCCACCGCGACACGCGAAGTCGAGGAAAGAGCTCGATCGATCTTGCCGAAACTTCTAAAGGCCACCGCGCCGCTTTTTAGCCAAACCTTAAGCTCAACCGCGAGACACGCCCGGGCGCACCTGGTTCCCGTCATTGCTTAAAGGTTACACTAGGCCAAAAGACATCAAGTCTATTGGACACCCCAACGCCAAAATGTCGACAATACAACAACTCAAGAACTTCATCCGTCACGGTAAGTCTGGCCCCGCAATCGGCCGCTGGGAGCGGCGAGTTAAGCGTCCTGGTTGCACTATCCTGTGGTACTGAGAACTAGACTGTTTGACAACTGACGTCTTGTGTCATGGCACAGGGAAGCAAGCTCGGGTCGCCAATCTTGACGAACCGACGCGCGCAAAACATGACAATTCACCACCGCACGATCAGCAACAAGCCGCGAAGAACAACATGGCACCCCTAGCTGCCTCCGAACCCGACTTCGGTCATTCCCCGCCCCGACAGCAGAACAACCTTGCCGCAGCTGACGGTTACTCGGTCGCTCCGGACCCCCAGAACCGCGCTGCCCAGGCAGCTAATGTCGCCGCGCACCGGGCCGAAGCGGACCAGACTGTCTCCAAGTCTAAAGGCAAACGTGTGCCCGACGAGAATATTGCAAGGCTTGTGGCCGAAGAGAACGCGAGCAAGAGCAAGTTCCCGCGATACCCCGGCCTTGAACGATGGGAGCTTCTCGAGAAGATGGGTGACGGTGCTTTCAGCAACGTTTACCGAGCGCGGGATTTGGAAGGAAAAGTTGGCGAGGTCGCCATCAAGGTTGTTCGCAAATTCGAGATGAACAATTTGCAGGTATGTGTCCTGACCGTCAGGTCCGGCAGCACTTCCTCTCCGCCTTTCCCCGTTCCGTTATGGTCGTTGTCTCGTTTGCTTTTTTTTTTTCAAGTTCCCTTTTACCAACTCCAGGCTCGTTTTCTAGAGCAATAAACATCTTCATCCGGACTTCAAGCCAAAGGCTCCCAGAGCAGCAGAGGTGCGAGAATTTCTCTTTTCTATATCTTCTTGTCTTGCATATGCCGCAAGTGCTGGCAGCGCACAACATAATATGGTGAAGGCATGGTGGGATTAACCATTTAACAGCGGGCAAATATCTTGAAGGAGGTGCAAATCATGCGCCAGGTGGACCACCCAAATATTATCAAGCTCATCGACTTCTCCGAGTCTCGGCAGTACTACTTTATCATCCTCGAGCTAGCTCCCGGGGGTGAACTTTTCCACCAGATCGTTCGTTTGACTTATTTCAGCGAGGAGCTCTCCCGACACGTTATCACACAGGTTGCTAAGGCGTTGGAATATCTACATGAGGAAAGAGGAGTGGTTCATCGGTATGGCCGACATGCTGCAGGCTGAGAGAACGAGAGCTGACTTGTAAACAGGGATATCAAGCCGGAGAACATCCTCTTCCACCCCATCCCAGTAGTCCCTGCCAAGAATCCCAAGCCAAAGCAGCCAGGCGACGAAGACAAAGTGGATGAGGGGGAGTTCATTAAAGGTATTGGCGGTGGCGGCATCGGGCAGATCAAGATTGCGGATTTTGGACTTTCCAAGATCGTATGGGACAACCAAACCATGACGCCATGTGGCACCGTTGGGTACACCGCACCAGAGATTGTCAAGGATGAGCGCTATTCCAAGTCTGTCGACATGTGGGCTCTCGGCTGCGTTCTCTACACCCTCTTGTGCGGCTTCCCGCCATTCTACGACGAAAGCATCGAGGTGCTTACGGAAAAGGTAGCCAAGGGCCAGTTCACCTTTCTCTCCCCATGGTGGGACGATATTAGCAAGTCGGCTCAGGATCTTATCTCGCACCTCCTCTGTGTTGACCCCGAAAAACGCTACACGATCAGGGAATTCCTAGCTCATCCTTGGGTCCGGGAGTCTGGACCAACCCCTCGCGACGAGAGGAGAAGTCTCCCCTCGGACGGCGCCCTGCGGGCTTTCGACAGCTCTAAAATTGTAGACGGCGATAAGCGTTATGACTTTAGGTCTCCTGGAGCTGTCAACCTTCGCGAAGTGTTCGACGTTGGTTATGCTGTCCACCGTCAAGAAGAGGAGGGCAAACGACGGAAGCAGGTCGGGGGGAAAGCTGGTGTGTCTCGCTTGGTAGGCATCGAGCAGACCCTAGAGGAGGAAGAAGACACGAGCACGGATGACTCTGACCCTGCCAATCAGAAGATCAACCACGCTGCTACACAGCAGCTAGAGCAAAGTATGCGAAAGACGCAGATTGCGGATCAGGAGCAGCGGGGCCGTGATCGAGAGAGGAAGCCACACCCACCACCGGCTGCTGTGGAGCAGAAGGGTTACGGACAACACTCAGCGGCGATCACGGCGGCGGCTCGGCAACAGGTCCGTGAACGCAATCGACAGAAGGGGGCGTTCGAGTTGAACCTTGATGGTGCAACATTGTTGGGACGACGCGGCATGAAGCCTTCTGCACGAGTGGCATAGGGTGATCTCGGACAGCAGGGCGACAAGCAGGGCGACGCAGCCACGGGAATCACCGAAGAGACACGTCCGGGATCGGGTTGAGTACGCGTCGTCGGAGATTAGCATGATTTGTCTTCGCATTTTCACTCCTCTATTTTGGGTGCTCCGTTGTCTTCAGCACATGTCATGTTGACCGAGATTTACACAGTACAAGCTCGCATGGGAGGTGTTCAGGGACGATTGCTCAATTACACAGGTCATTTGCTTTTTAGTCGAGTTATTGCGGTTCAATTCACAGATAATGTCTTATAACATCAGTGGAGTTAGTTACCTGTTGTGGACACTTTTGAGGTCATGCATTCCCTTTCCTGCAAAAGAAAGTATGGGACATTTTCAGCTGAACCCTTTGTTCCTGCACAACTGGGTGGTGAGACATCCGGGCACTTGGGGGCTTATAGTTGGCTGACGCAGGGAGACCCTAGCAGAGCAGTGATCGACACTGTCTTTCGCAGCCGCAAGCTTGGCGATGCGCCCAAGATCACGGCATTATGTTGTGCGGGGCACTCCTTGCTTTGACCGTTGCACCAATCCGGGGTGTTTGGGGAAGTCGGATATGCGAGAAGCTGGGGCTCAGTTTGGCCTGGTTGAGGTTGACATCATCCTGCCCTCCCTGCCAAGTGCGCCGTCCCAGGGGGGATGAGACATTGGGCCGTTGGGAGTCAGATGGCTTTGGGAATGGCGTCGATCGGTCCGCGCGGAAATGGGCTGGCTTGAAGGTGTCCCTGATTGAGTACAGGTCTGGGAGAGGGATAGGAGGACATACTGTTGCATTACCTAGGTAGTTTGGTTGGACAGACGGATTCCTCGGCGGCGGGTTCCGAAGGGGGGGTTACCATAGTGGTGTAGGTGCAGGAATGACATTTTCGTTTTTCTTTCTAGACTTTTGGTTTCTTTTCTTCCTTTTCGATGTTTTCTCTCGTTTTAATTTGCTCTTCTAACTCCCGAAAGGATCACCAACCCCAACTTGCAGCCCTCAGCTCGCTGCCAACTCTCACATGCATTTGATCCAGCCACTGGCTGCCAGTCCGGCTGGGACGCCATCGGCCGCAGTGCGGGCTTTTTCCCTTTCGCCCTGCATACGTACGGACAGATGCAACAACCCCTTTCGTGTTCTTTGCTTGGTAATCACCGGTGCATTGATTTTTTTTTCCGTTGATACGTGGGTGGTGAGTTGGTGGTGAGAGGGAGCACAGGTGATCGTCGTGTCTACTGCGCGTCTCCCTTTGTGCGCTCGGGCTGAGCTGCACTGATTGTCTTGGGTATGGGATGGGGGGAGACAGTCCGGCCGAGATGAGAACACATTGGCGTTGCATGAGGTCCAGGGATGGAGATGCGGACTCGCGATGCATGTGGTGGATGGGATGCATTGGGATATATAAGTCGCGACGTCTACCTGGGCAGAACTGGTTCTCATCGTCCTCACCACCATCACACTCACTCACTCATTCACCATCAGCCATCTGATCAGTCGCTCGTTCATTTTCTTTCCTATCTTACAGAGTCATCAACTCTATCCACTCGCTTCAGATCATTCTTGTTTTTTCCACATCAGTCATCACCTACCAACCTAGACTAGGTACCTATTTGATAATTCACCATGTCTCTCATCTCCCGCTCTCCCGCCCTCTCCGTCTTCCAGGCACCCGGAAGCGGCCTCTGCCGGGTTGACCTCTCTGTTCTCTTCGCCGGATGTTCAACAATCGAGATTGACGTCCATGCTCAGATCAATCCCGTCATCAATGTTCAGCCCTCGGTCATTATTGTGACGCCTACTGTTAGTGGTGGCAACGGTGGCAATGGCGGTAATGGCAATGTAAGTTGACACTTGTTTACTTTGTGGAGGGGAGGGGGCTGGGAGTTGACATGGAGGTGGTATGATGGTGATACTTTGGTCTGACCGGACTGCTTGACGGCTCAGGTTCATCCCGAGAACTGCACTGACCCGACTCATCATCATCAGGGTGGAAACGGCGGAGGCAATGGCAACAACGGCGGCAACAACGGCGGCAACGGAGGCAATGGCGGTAACGGGGGTAACAACGGCGGTAATGGTAACAACGGCAGTAACAACGGAGGCAACAACAACGGCAATAATGGAGGCAATGGCAACAACAACGGCGGTAATGGCAACAACAACGGGGGCAACAACGGAGGGAACAACGGCGGCAACGGTAATGGAAATGGCAACGGCAATGGCAATGGTAACGGCAACAACAACAACAACCCCGACATCTCCATCTGTCTATCCCCGCTCCTCTCCGTCGCCGTGGACCTTTCCCCCCTAAACATTGACATCAACCTTTTCGCCTCTCTCGCCAACCTTCTCGGCCCCTGTGGCTTTGTCGACCGTCTCCTCGGAGGGTGCAACACCCCTACCACGTTAACCCAACAATTCACCACCCGCTGTGGCCTCGATCTGTCTCCCCTCCCCGGCGGCACTACTACCACGACCGGAAGCGTAACTGAATGCGTCCAGCGCTGCCAGGCCGCGAGCGTGCTTGCTACCGTGCAAGTCGGCAGTCTGAATGATTGCCTTGGTGTGAGTTTCCGTCAGGGACTCCAGGTTGACAACTGTCTTTACTTCACGGGTGCTGAGGATGCGGTGTTGGATCTGAATGTTGCGGTGGGGAATGGTGATGTTATCAGCGTTACGCTTTAAGTTCCTTCCTTGCCTCTCCAGCTCTCCAGCTCTCCAGCCGTGCTACCTTATCTAGCTAGCTTCCAGCTGTGGTAGCTATCATCTCTTGAAGCGGGCGTGCTACTAGGCATGCATACCTCCTTGAGATCAGATCCTTTCAACAGTTTTGAGCAAGAATGACGATAGCGCTTAGTTCTTTTGATGTTTCTCTTTTTCTGGGACGGGGCCATGGGTGGTGGCGTAATGACAGGGTTTAATGTTGATGATCTCATGTTGGTCTAGATGGATGGATGGATGGATTGATGGACGGATGGATGGATTGATGGACGGATGGATGGATTGATGGACGGATGGATGGATTGATGGACGGATGGATGGATTGATGGACGGATGGATAGATGGCAGTGGTTACTTGGTTGGTTGGTTGGCTGGTGGATATATTCGCTCCTTACCTGTACAAGTAGTACCTAGATCGTACACATTCGCTCATTTAGACAACTTAGCTTGCCTACGAAGCATCTAGGCTGGTAGTTAGTTAACTGCAACTTGGGATAGACTCGTTTGTCGTCATCACCGTTACTGAGACTCAACTCAAGATGAATAATGCCTCAGGGATGCCTCAAAGTCGGGCCCCCAAAGAGCCGTGTAGAGAGATTCTATAACAAAGAGAAAAGCTCAGACGGTCTGACTATAGCGCTTTGTTGATCGATGCGCAACGGTATTGATCATTGATCGCCGTACGGACACACTTGTATGTACCACTTAGACGCTAAATCAAACTCACTGAGCTAAATCCACTATCCTCTCTTCTACAAATCAAAATCATCGAACCAAAATTTACCATCCCCTCATCTCCCCGTAAGATTTGCAGCGTTTGTGTGACCTGTCTCGGAAAACGGACTTGGCCTCGCGTCCGAACCGTAAATCCGTAGCAACACCACCTACCAGTCTTGCGGAGGCTTCCGGATAAAGTGCGCACCACAAAAGGACACTTTATTCCACTGCCATGGCATATTAAGCGATTTAACCCCACACTTATATTATAAACAAGGATAGGATAGTGGCCACTTTGGCCTTGGAAAAAGATGTATAAAATCCAAACCAGTTACTCGGAAGCTCAACGAGCCGCGGAAATGCGCTTGTTTGAGAAAGTTTGACATAATATCCAGAAAGCCCAGTCTTGAAACGTGACCTGGTGCTGACAGAGCCCTCGGTCAGGTGAAGCGACAAATGATTCGATTCGGCCTTCACGAATGCCGAGAGGTGGCCGAAGTTTGAAGAAGCAATTTGTCGGCCCGGAAGTGCAGACTGGTGCGCGTAGAATTCGGCGTTCATGACTGACTGGTTGTGCCTAGAGAGCACCCGGAGACGGGGTATGGCCGTCCCACCATTTTAGAACCCGCATAGCTCTCAGCGTGATCCAGGGCGAGGGTTTACCAGGCCCATCGTTCACTTTGAACCAAACTCGCCCACGCAAGTCGCGATCCAGATGCCACTTTCCGTCGTCTGCTCTCTTGGATCGGACATGGTTGATGGCTTCTTCGAGTCGAGGGTCGGGCTTTTCACCAGTGTAAATGCTTTGGTCCCGGAAGTAATCCAGAGCCCGGAGGATATCGTAATGCCATCGATTGGGGTGCGTGAAGCAGAGATACTGCTTGTCGGCTGGCTCGTTGGTGGTCAGACGTCTGAAGAGATGACGCTTCAAAAGATACTCCTCGCCTGATTTTCGTGCAGCGATGGACTCGGGTGTTCCACGACCGGATTTCTCATACTCTAGTAGTCCTTCAAGTACATTGATGGTTGTGTCGAAGGATGACCTGACCGATCCATTTGCTCTCTCACAGTTCCATCCACCGTCTTCGAGACGCTCACCGAGCAAGCGGTTGACAATGTTGGATGTGTCGACTCCAAAGTAGGACCCGTCTGCGACTGTTCGGCCGTTGATGCACTCTTCAACTTCGCCGTCCCTGGGTGTTGTCAGTCAAACATCACGACAGAGGCTGCTGATCTGCATACCAATATGGCTGACCTCCTTCGTCCCAACGAGAATTCTTGCCCACCAACTCGACTGTCCGTTGGATCCTGTTGCACTGGGGGTCGATACCGAATTCGCGGAGCTGAGAGAGGCAGTTGAAAGTTGCCGTCCAGGGCTGACCCTCAGATTCCCATGCCTCCCGCGAGAAGTCAGCTGGGACAAACGAACCCCCTGCCCACTGACCATCTTCATCCTGATGAGACAACAGCAGTGCCCCCCACCCGGTGGTCTCGACCTTGGCCCTCTCCGCAGCCCGTTCCGATTCGGGAGCGTCGATGAGATCGTGCAACGTCTGCCAACGGATGGACGCGTCAGATTGCAGGAGCCAGCTTACGGTGTTCTCGGACATTGTTCGGACTCGAGTAATGTGAGAAGGCTGACTCTAGCAAAAAGTTGGGGATGCACCGCGTAAATAGCCATTGCGTCCGCGCGTAAAGATTGGCCGTCTTACCTGGGACAGGAACTTTGTAGCGATGCGGGAGCCGATGGCGATGCGTGAATCTGCTAACAGTCCCGTCGTGACTTGTTAACAAACACGATGAGAACTGGTCGACGGATGGGGTTGATCCCCCCCAAGTCTCGGTGCAACTCTAATACAAAAAGAACGTGCGAACCGTGGTAATCGCAGTCAGCACCTTCCTGATTGGATTTGGGCTCATGATGTGCGGCCTGGGTCTGCTGTTGTCAGGGTCCGCACATACGGATCGACAAGGCCAAAAGGCGCCACGGATGGCGCAACATCGTGGGGCTATCCCGCTGTGGACGGCAGATGGGCACGTGGGGGGCGGGGCGGCTTCATTTCCCTTGCAGAGTTCCCGATGAGGGGAAGGAGCAATGCAGCTCTCGGCCCTTTGCATGGCCCAGCGTGATTGCAACCAGACACGGCCAGAAGCCCCCGCTCCTTTTGTCTTGGGTAATTCGAGTTACAGCTGACGCCATCCGTTGTTTTGCTGGGCATTAGGTATCGCCAATGATTTCCAATATTTATCTTAATACTTGGTCCTGTGGCCGCTGCTCTTTAATACGTCTCCCTGATCTGCGATTCGACGGGTTCCTGCGTCTCGGGTAGCTCTTGCCTTTTACGGGTGCAACTCGGCCAACATGCGTCTCTCTCTCCTCGTCGTCTTTGGCGCTGCTTCAGCAGCCAATGCTGCCTACTCGGGCGATATCGTCCAATATTGGTGAGATACGCTGCAGTAGACCAGCAGACCTGCTGTGTACAATTGCTAACAATATCAGGGTCGACCAATCTTCGCTCCTACTGAACGGCACCATCATTGGTGGTCTGCAATCGCCTCCGTCAGGATGGTATTTTGCCGCTGTCACCGGTGCCATTCTTGAGGCCGCCGTCAAGTCCAAGGACGAGAGTCTTGCCTCCCAGCAGCTGGCTGTCTCGCACGCTGCCCACAACATTCTCAACTGGGCGTATCACGGAACCCGGAATTACAACGCCGTGGATGCCGCTTTGAAGAGCATCATCCCGTCCATTGGTCTCGCCGACAACTCGACCGAGAGCAAGAAGGCCATCGAACGTGGACAGAAGGCGGCCGCTAAGGTCGCTGTCGCCCGTGCGGATGATGGAATCAACGACTTTGTTGACTTTGCGTACGGCCCAAAGAACCCTGGAGTCTACCAGCAGACCCCTGGAGGCAGCCCTCTCCCGGACAATCCTCAAGCCCGTTACGTCCGTTCATGGGCCAAGGTTCGCAATATCACGGGCTACCGGGCTCCGCCTCCGCTTCAGATCTCGGACAAGTTGTATGAGGAGCAGCTCCTGTACGTGAAGGAGTACGGTTCCGTGAACTCTACCGCGCGATCTGCGTATGACACTGATACAGCTTACTTTTGGCGCGAGTCATCCTTCACGTGAGTTCTCTGTTAGCCGCTCGGCATATCAGTACCCTAACTGAAGCAGTTTATGGAATCGCGTTGCCCACTTAATCGTCAAGAATTCTCTCGCGACCAAGGTCGTCGAGTCTGCCAAGCTTTACGCCCAGCTCAACTATGCCTTTGCCAACACCGCCATCGCCGCCTGGGAGACCAAGTTCTTCTACGCTACGTGGCGTCCGGTGACGGCTATTCAGCGCACCGATATTTGGCTCCCCAGCGGTCGTAATGTTTCGGACCCGTCCTGGACACCTCTGCTTCGTCCCACGCCAAGCCACCCCGACTATGTCTCGGGCCACTCGACCATTGGTGGAGCTGCTGCTGCTGTTCTTACTGCATTCAACGGTGGTGACAAGGTTGAGTTCACACTTAGCAGCAACGCGACCCTGGACAACAGGGGTGTTATCACTCGCACCTTTACTAGTCTTAAGGCAGCGGCTGAAGAGAACTCCAAGAGTCGTGTGTTTGGTGGTGTAAGTCATCCTCCTTAGGTGAAGAGGATACACTAACGTGCCTTAGATTCACTTTACCCTGGCCGGAGTTCCTGGAATTGCGCTTGGTGATGCTGTTGCGAAAGCCACGCTAAAGGCATTTGATGAGAACTGGGATTCGTTTTGATTCAGATGTAGTGTGTCTCTTGTCCTTACTGGGCAATGGGTCCTTGGATATTCGTAATGTCTGCCATAATCGTACTAATTCGACTCTCTTTGTTGTGTGTCGATGCACCGTGTTTTATCCCGTGAAGGTAGGTGTTGATATGCACGCCTTCCTCATTCTGCTCGCCGAAATTTTGTTATAGGTTAGAGGGGTATATTAACCCAGACCCTCGCAGGAGAGTCGTTATATGATTGGGGTCCGAATTAGGGGCGTCATTCTGCATCATAAAGACGGCTGGAAAGCGGCACGTTACTAAACGGACAGTGTGCTCTCTATCCTCTTGGCATTGGCATTCAGTTAAGGTGAAGGCAGTCTTGTGCGTACGCGGACACTACGTACGACGAACACTGGAGATATCAAGAGGTATCCTTTGGTGACCCCTCCTAGGGACACGACACCACTGTCTGTCCATTGAGCAGTACAACACCCAAGATCTGTTTCTCAGGTATACATGTCATATTGAAAGAGCCTTTTTTCTTTGTGCTCGAGAAATGTCTTGCCCATTTGACGACTACGAAAGAGCCTTTGGCCCAGCTGTTGACGATTGTCGAGACCGCTTTGACTTTACTCTGTTTTTCGAAGAGACCATCTTGACCATCCTTCCGGCGGGGTTGTTTTTGATAGCAGCGGTGGTGAGGTTGGTCTGGTTTGTTTTGTGGGCTCCTCCGCGTAGGGTGGCGCTGTCGGTGTTGTATCTGGCGAAGCTGGTGAGTTTTGTACTTTCAATAAATCCCCCTTGTTGATGGATGATGTATTTATGCGAGTATGCCATTGGGTATTGCGCTAACTTGAGAGTAAATAGCTAGTTCTCGTCGCCTTCTCTACCACACAGCTAGCGTTCCTCATCCTCGTCGCTCAAAACACAAACAAAACAGACGCATCGGTCGCCTCGGCGGTTCTATCCTTTTTGGCCGCACTCATATTGATCCCCCTATCTCACTTCGAGCACACGGCTACATACCGTCCATCATTTCTTATATCCTTGTATTTGGTGATCACACTACTCTTACGAGCCGCGACCGTTCGCACATATTGGTTTCTGGAAGACAAAAGAGATATTGCGGCAACGGCGCTTGCGGTGTTGGTGATTCAGATTCTGGTCATTGTTGTGGAAAATACAAGTAAACGGACATGGTTCCTCCCTGTCTCCAACAACATCTCCAACAACGAGGTGAGAGACGGGGAGAACAAGGAGAAACAGATATCAAAAGAAGAATCCGCCGGCTTTCTCAGCAGAAGTTTCCTCGTCTGGATCAACCACCTTCTTCTCGCAGGGTATCGTCGCCCGATCCAACTTTTGCATCTCCAAGGGGTTTGTGACAGAGGCTTGGTTACTGAAAAAGTTACTAGAAGCTTTCACCTCCTACAGTCGCCCACCAAAACCACCAAAACTACACAAGATGATGACAGAAAAGATTCTGGATATGGACTGATTGGCACAGCCTTTCACTGTCTCGGCGTGTATTTCCTCGTCCCTGTTCTGCCGCGTCTCTGCGTCACGGCATTTACGTTCTCGCAGCCGCTTTTAGCATCGGCGTTGACCTCCTATCTGGCCAGTCAAGGTACAGCAGAGGCAGTATCCCGGGATAGGGGGTACGGGTTGGTTGGGGCGACGGGTTTGGTTTATCTCGGCATTGCGGTATGTATCAATTCAGCACCAGACATTTGCACCTCTCTCTTGGGAGAGACGACGACTGACTTGCACCGCTAGGTTTCCAACGCATGGTATAACCACCTCATCTCCAAAAACTCGATAAAAATCCGCGGCGGCTTGGTGGATGCCATTGGCGCGAAGCTGTTACGGCTGAGACTAGACAAAGAGGCAGAAGCAAAAGTGCTGACGTTGGTTATTGGCGATGTCCAGCGCATTAACAACGCGACGCTTTTCATCCATGATTTCTGGGTGGCTCCGCTTGAGGTTGCGTTGGGAATCTGGCTGCTGTGGCGTCAGGTTGGTGCGCCGAGCATGACTGTGCTGGGGATTGCTTTGGGTATGTACCTCTCTCTCCAGGTGACATTATCAAGAGCGAGAACAGTACCTTACTAATAGCCTGTCTTGTTTAAAGTGGCCGTCGTGGGATCCCTACTTATTGGCAAAAACATGGCTAGCCAAACGGCGAAGTGGCTTGCCGCAACCGAGAAACGCATCGCCGCGACCACGAATATGCTCTCGTCACTCAAGGCCGTCAAGATGACAGGAGCAAGCCGGGCTGTTGCTTCGATTGTCGAGGGTCTTCGTCTACGGGAATTCGCCGAGTCTAAAAACTATCGGACCCTTTTGGCAGGGAGTGTTCTGACTTGTATTTCTTCCCCCCCCTTTTCTCATTAAACTATTTTACTGACAAAACGGAAAAGCATTCATCACCACCACCACTGCCCCTGTCCTGGTCTTTGGCGCTTACATTGGAGCCACCTCTTCGCAAAACAGTTTTGATGCTCCGAGGATGTTTTCTTCCCTCATCCTCATAAGTCTCGTGGCGACTCCGCTGATTATGATCTTTCAGCTGATTCCGAGTCTCGGCGCCGCGATTGGTTGTGCAAAGCGGATTGAGGAGTTTTTGCAACGGGACGAGTGGGTGGATTGTCGTACAGTGGGCTCATCCACCACATCTACCGGCTCACCCACCGTCCCTTCCACCACAGCCCCTGAGATTTCCCCCGAGGGTTTCTCCAAATGTTCCTCCACAAGTGTAAATTCAATAATCACCTTCCGCGACGTTGACCTCACCATCGAAGAACGCCCCCTCCTCCATAACATAAACCTATCCATCCCCCGCGGGAAACACGTCATCATAACCGGCCCCGTTGGCTGCGGTAAATCTCTGCTCTTACAGGCCATTCTTGGAGAAATTCCCGTGCACACTGGATTTGTTACCGTGGCATCGGGCACGTGTAGGGTGAATGTGGGATATTGTGCGCAGACGGCATGGGTGGAAAATGCCACTGTTGAAGAGAATGTGTTTCGCACTGCGGGGGACGATCCAGTGTGGCGAGAGAGGGTAGCAGATGCGTGTACGATACGGGAGTTACTTGAAAGAGATGAGGGAGAGACAATTGGAAGTGGAGGAGCGAGGATCAGCGGGGGAGAGAGGCAACGATTGGTAAGTTCATGTTCTGGTGGAATCTAGTCTGAGATGATGCTTAACTGATCTGTAATAGGCCGTAGCCAGGGCCGTGGCTACCCGTCCAGACCTTTTAATTCTCGACGATGTTTTCTCAGCGGTGGACAGACTGACCAAGCAGACTATGGTGGAGAAACTATTTGGCCCAGGTGGAATCGCTACGGAGTTGGGCATGACGGTGATACAAGTGACTCAGGATGGTAATTAACCTACTTTAGGGGCCTTTCGAGAGGAACAACAATTAACTGAATGTAGGTCTTGCCGCCCGATACGCCGACACGGTTCTCAAGATTGACGAAAACGGCACTCTCATCCCTTTTGACTTCCCACTCCAACCCAAAAGGGAAATCGAGGAAACCGAAAAAGAGTCCCCTACCCCCACTGATAAGAGATCAAGACCCGATCCCGATCGGCCTGCAGCAGAACATGAACATGCTGACCCGACATCGGTTCGGGACCGAGATGTCTACCGTGTGTATTTTTCGTCGATAGGACGGGTGCACTTGGCGTTGTTTGCGATAAACTGCTGTGCATTTGCTTTTTTGAGTCGTTTTCCGGGTATGTCACTCACAGGGTGTTGAGCGTTTTTTAATTTTTCCTCTTTTTTTTCT
>Ga0247760_1001368_pt1 | contig 22869 bp, 10 predicted proteins | sample UWRJL171409R4_FD_179936 | JGI IMG/M metagenome (GOLD analysis project Ga0247760, IMG submission 179936) | Plant litter microbial communities from Arlington Agricultural Research Station in Wisconsin, United States - UWRJ-L171-409R-4 | ecosystem: Environmental > Terrestrial > Plant litter >... | reverse complement strand
GCTTGTGTTCAGGGGCTCAGGGGCTAAAAAATCGTATATATAACCCTAACCCTACACAGACGTAGACATCCTTGGGATATTTCCGGTCGCTGAGGGCACGGCCCCTTTTTGGCTGCGAGGTGGCGCTTAGCGGCTGAATCAGCTACTAATTGGCCGCCGTAGATATACTCTTGATATCGCCCGTCGACAACCCCACATGCGCTGGTCTAAAAGTGACTGGCAAATATGGGACGCCAGCACCATTCGCAACAGGAGCTGCTCATCGAACCCAAACAGGAGACGCAAACCGCAAGCGGTTTGCTTAAAGAGCCTTGAGGAACGAAGCTAGACGACAGGACAAGGTTGAAGGTGTTGGATTGTTTTATTGTAAGTCTTTGTCAACCCGATTGCAGCGAGGGAGCTGCGTTTTACACCTCTACCAGGATATTAAATAACAAGCGTGGTACATGCCCCACATGCTTCCGTTCAGGGCAGGTGGGTCTTCCGCAGTCAAAGTACAAAATCACACAGCCAAAAAGACAGCAAACAGAAGTATGTATTAATTGGCCACTTGTTGTGCTTTTGTAAGGTTCGAATTTCAATCTTTTGATCGCGCGTTAGTTCAGGCGCGCGCGCGGCTCGAGGCCGCGTTGTGGGTGTAAAAACCTCTGGCCGACAGAAATTTGGCTGGCGTAACTGTTTCGCTAATTGCAATCGGTAGAATCTTTCGGCTGCAGGCGAGTTATGGGCGTTGCAATTGTTGATCAAGGACTGGATATTCATGGCGGCGAGGTTGACGATGGTGTTGCGGTGCCTGTGGAAACGGTGAGGAGGTCAGTGGAGCGCATCAGGATTTATTGATCGAAAGTACTGGCCCATAGAAACTGGTAGAAGAAGTACATGGAACTCCGTTACGTCAATGGCTGGGCAGGGGAGTTGCCAGAAACGGAATGGTGAGTGGGGCTTGTAACGCGCTTGTTATTTAATATCCTGGTGGAGGTGTACTAGCTGACATTTGGTGTGTTTCAGGAATGCCGGGGCCAGGGTCCCCTAGTTGCACACGCGATGCAGACTAACAAGGGCTAAAAGTAGGGGAAGATCAGGTGAGAACCGGGAAACACGACATAAAATTCAACAAACTTTATTTTGAATTTCTTTTCAGTTATCGTGCTGTCTGTAACTGTGTCCTCTGCTGCTCCGGCTCATGGACACACGACCGATCCGTTTCGAATTTCAGTTCGAGGAGGGGGTCGATGAGCTAAAGTTCATTCACAATATCCCCAGCAGTCTCGTCAACCCCAAAGCCCTAGCCGCATAAAGAGATAGCGGGTACGGAAGTCTATTTCTCACCGCAATACAGCCTATCCTCAAAGAGCATGAAGCGGCATGCCGCGCCGCCTCGAAAAGATCTTGCGAGAATTGCGGTCAGCCCTCAGTAGCAGTCTTACAGACGCCTATGTCTTGGCTCCATAACGCGGAGGATCCCTTTGTTGCGGTATTGGTTAATCCCGTATGTGGGAAGCGGGAATGCGAAGCCCAGGTGCGGCAGAGCGTTGAGGAAATGATCTGGATAAATTAAGCCAACTAATAAAAAAATTGATAATAAAGATATAGTTAGTATGATTTTTAGTAATAGTAGTAGGATATTAAGAAATAGATTAGACTTTAAAGCTAATTGAGACAAGACGCCAGAACGTATAGCGTCCAGAAGAAGTCTGTCGAGGTCATGAGCATGCCGTTGCAATGAGGAATCCCCGTAAAGACAATAGCCGAGAGCAGCGATCCGAACAGTAAGACAGCGCCTTCCGAGACCACCAGGGTTACCCGCCACGTTTCCATCTCCTGAGCGACCATCCAAGCAGCAACACAGCCCCCCACTCCGCAGCCCACGGCGCCAAAAAGCAGCAGAGGGACTAGCTTCCTCTGGAACCCTCTGTCCCTCTGGTTGATCACAAACATGAAGATCTGCAAGCCCATGCTGACAAGCCCACCCACAGCCACCCACTTGACCCACTGCGTTACCGGCCTGTCGGGCTCGAACTCGAGGAGCCGCCGCAGCTGCAGCCTACGAGCCCAGGCAGTCCAGCTGACGGCGAGGACGGCGCAGCACCGAGAAACCGACGATCCCGTACTTCCGGGGTATCCGCGGCAGGGTCCGCAAAAGAGGCCGGCGGCATAATCACTGCCGCTGCCGCTGCCGCTGCCGGTCCATCGGATGCGCACCCTGCCATTCCACGACAGCGGGGAACCCGCGTCCTTGAAAGTGTAGTCGCTTGCGTGCGGGACGGCGAAGCTGATTTCCTAGTTGCTTTCGTATCGGATCTCAAATACTCAGCGCCGTCAATATCCTCGTGTCACTGGAAGGTTCTGTGTTTTAGGCGCCAATGCTGTCAAGATCACCACCCATCTGCTCGCCAAATCATCAATACTATGCAACTCTTACAGTGATAGTTAGTGGTCAGGCTGTTGTGTCACACTCCACTCCCCAAAATCCAGCGAATCAGTAGATGCTTTGTTATGAAGTTAGGCGGAAAAATCGGCACATGTTGCATAAATTCCGTGGTTTCGCAACAATAATCGACACATCCCCACATTTTTGCCTGCCGCCAAACCGAACAAGAATGAGACAAAGCGTAGCATGACTTTGGAATTACTGGAAAGGAGGGTTGGATTATGCCTAATACCACCACCACTGCGGTCATGTCCTAGAAGAGGAAATCCGTGGCAAGGGAGATGCGACCTGCGCAACTAATACCTTTAGTGTCACGGTTTACGAACATGTGAAGGCTCAGGCAGCCAATAACGTTTAAAACAATCTCCATACGGCAAAGACGGACATAAGAGAACAGAGGAGGTTAGGCCTCCAAGAAGAGAATTAACGATAGGTACCGCGTCTATGGCGGATTTCCGTGTTTGGAAGATAGAATCAGTTCGAAAGATGTCTGTCTAATATTCACCCAAAACTCCCAATAATCAACCACACCAAGGGAGACAAGCACGCTAACCTCTGTAAGTAGGCAAAAACACCGTAAACTCGGAGGAACAATCCATCTTTATCTGATGGAGTGCGGAAAGATTCGTCTATCCGTCCACGCCCACTTCCTACAATGACGGGAAATTAAGAGACAATACTCTCAAGTCTTTCATTCTTACCAATCATCCAACTGCTAGAACAGTATGGAAAGAAAATTGGCAACGCAAGCTGTTGTATCACAAATCAGCTTCTGAACCAGGGGCCTCACAGGATGCAGTCTCTTTGATAACCGCCCATGAACGTAGCCGCGTAACAGTCCGCGGTCATGAAATTGGAAGATGTTTTACTTTCCGCAGCAGTGCCGTTCTCTGCCGCGGCATCTTGGCAATTCCTTGGGAGTGATATGAGTAGGCTACACCGATGCAGTGAAAGCCTTACTGCATGTGGATGGTATTTTCGTCGACGGGGCAAATGGTTCCTGGTGGTGGTGATGATGATGACGCCCGTGGTGACAACGATGGCAGTGAGTCTTGAGTTGGGCTGCTGGATTCGCAGCAGCGGACACACACGTTGAAATTTGCGAGGGCCTAACTAGAATAAGAATAGCGCCTCCTCTGCCGCTTCAGCCGCATGTGTGGTGTGCCACATCAGCGCGCCGTCCAATGTTCCCACTTTGGGTATTCCGCCATAACCCCCTTGCGCCTTGGCTTCCGGCCTCCATTTCTCCGTTCCGGGAGAGGAAGCTGCACCCCCCATACAATTTTGCAGGCACACCCAGCAGCCTCGCCTATGGCTCAGCGACTGCAGGCAGTAGCCGAGTCCTCCGCAAGCGAGCCGCAGCAAAGAACGAAGCCGTCGCAGAGACCGCAAATCCACAGAGTAAGCAGTCGTTGGAAGCGCACAAAGTCAAAAACACGAAAGGCACACGAAAACGCGATAAAATTCGAGAGTGCAGTCTTTTTTTTTTAAAAAAAAAAACGCGGAGTATAATAACAGTACTGCAACGAAGGATTTTGAGGCACCTGCGCCTGGCTTTGGGTTGGGTGCTGGGGTTGGTTCTGGGCCAGACTTCCAGTCTGAGCACCCAGATGAGGCTGCCCTCTGGCATCAAAGACACGAGGTTACTGTACAGGCTGTGAACAAGGCCATATATTGCTCATGCGTCACCTGCCCGCCGGCACACTTGGAGGTTGAAACTGCGGCCCCTGAGATGGCCGTGGGATTGCCCAACCCTATTAGGCAGTAGATTTCGGGGCTCGCCCTGTTCATGAACTTTCCTTCCACACCTGGCCTCCCTATGTTCCTTGGTCGCAGATTTTGTCCCGCCAACTCGCACCTTTTTACGGAGATCCATTTCAAAAGTTCTACGCAATGCCAAGACCACCACCCCCGTTTGTTACATACAACCCTAACCCTCTTATGCTATCATCATATTCATTCCCTCCTTCGCACTTTATTAAATGCTTTACATACTCTGGTATCATCTCAGCCTAGGTTTTAATACCCTTCCGTATACAACTCTTGCTCCAGTGATGCTCCCGTGCTCGTATACGTTCCAAACCAGTGCTGTTGTTAGGGTTAGGGTTAGGGCAGTATCTAACCAACAGGGTGTAGCTGGCTTAGCACTGCGCAAAACTTTTAAAAACGCACCTCCGTACTGGTCGGAAAATAACCAGTGAACGTAGGTCACAGACGAGGAATATTATTAGTTCATTCGGGAGGCTGAATGTACCAGGAGTTTAGCGGGCCCAGACAGTACAACACGCAGGGACCTACGTCTACGCACAGGGATATGGACGTGATCTCACTATCATCTTCCCCTTTACGTTCCGACCGCAAAGTTCAAGGACCTCCGCACCGCCGACAGGCGTGAGATCGACAGCTTCCGGGACATTGCGCACAGGCTGAAGGGGTACCTCTCCAAAGGGGATTTCACAAAGCCATTCTCCATTGCCGTGTTCGGTCGGCCCGGCTCTGGCAAGTCGTTCGGAGTCACGCGTGTCATCCAAAGCATCTTTGAGGAGCTCAAGACAATAGAGTATGAAGAGCTGAAGACGAACCTGTCGCAGTTCGAGAAGAAAGAGGACCTTAACGAAGTGTTTACCCATATCAGGGAGATACTGAAAAACATAGTACCTGTCGTGTACTTTGACGAATTTGACGCCACCTACGACAAGACGCCGCTCTACTGGGTGAAGGATCTCGAAGCCTTTCTGCAGGAAGTCGAACCAAGTCGCCCACGCGTCTACGTCTTCATCGGAGGCACGGCCGAGACCTCTGAGCAGTTCAAACTCCAACCCAGCGCGAGGGTTAAACAGCTTCCTCCCGGTCAAGCCGTGAAGGATGATGAGTATCCCGTAAGCTGTGAGCGTCTCAGGTCGGTCATCGAGAGCAACTTCACTTCCGTGAAGCTAGCGACAAAGACGTTGCAATTCCGCCCTGCTGCGTCGACAGACAAGGAGGCAACATCCAAGGAGACAACATCCAAGGATCTGGTGGGTGTCTTCAACTGGGTGAAGGACCCGAAACAGGCGGAGACCAACACTGTTTCGCTCAAATCGGCCGACGTCCTCCCCATCGCCTTCTTTGACAATTTCGGCGAGACCCGCGAAGGAGACACCCTCGGCTGGCTCAAATCCTTTCTTGCGCCTATGCAGGACGGCGAATTCTTCGATGGCGAGACCAAAGGTGTATACGAGCTGGGCCAGGCCATCTTTGTGTTCATCGAAGGAAACATGGGCCACTTTGAATCCTTCCTCAACAACCCGGACATATCCGACGTCTTCAAGCACGCTAAGGGCCCTGACTTTGTCAGCCGGCTGAGCGGGCAGTTCGCGAACAACATATTCAACAATCCCGGCGACGGAGCGGCGGAACCTGTGCACCTGGACCAAGTCCTAAAAGGCTACAGCAAGGGAATCGAGGGGTACAAGGCCGCGCTCGAGGAGTACCATGTTGACTTCAAAGCCTACAAGGCATCTCTCGCAGCATGGAAGAAAGAGGAAGACGGCAAGAGGAAGAAGGAGCCGATGGAACCCAAACCACCAAAGCAACCCAAGCCGCTCTCGATCGGCGTTTTTCGCACTGACGATACGACACGGAAACGGTTTGCCAAGCTTTTGAGCGCGCACATTGACATCCAGGGGCCGAACAAGGTGCACGACGGCGACGACATGTTTGTGATTCGCCGCGCCGTCATGCTCCGCGGCATGCTCAAGAAACGCGGGCTCCACGGGAAATTCCAGCCGGGAAGCGACGTGCTCCGTGCCCTGCTGCGGGTGCCCAGGCTGCGTCATGGCGCTCGCTCGCTCGAGACTATCCTGGCCATGAGCCGCATTCCGGGGGGTGTTTCTGGAAGCTCTGTTCCCGCGACAGAGAAGAAGGAGGAAAAAGACCCCGAATATTTCCAGAAGGATCATCATCTTCCCCCGAACAGCCAGCTCACGTTGCATGTGGATCTCGAGTCGTGGGACGAGTATCTCAAGTAACCTTCTCCCGAGCAGAGCTGCTCCGAGGTCCAAAGCAAAGCCCAAGAGGGCGATGCCGGCCTTGATGATGCGCAGAGGCGTCGGCGTGCGGAGATCCAGTGGATAATTTTGAGGCGCGGAGGGGGGTACAAGAAGGAGAGTCTATACTAGGTAGACCCAAGTTTTGCAAAGGGATTGATGACACTGCGGAAATTGAGTTGAAGAGGTCATCGGAGAGATAACTGTATGGTCCTGTCATGGACTTTAGTGGCCGTCTGCTAGAGCTGCTTTGCATGGACTGACAAATGACAAAACCAAAAACACTTTCTGCTGCTCGTGATTCCCTTCTTAGCTTCTTCCCCTTCCAAAAGCCTTGGGTCATCATCCACTACTGAATGACACAATCTATACCAGTGGGTTTCTCGGTCATACAGGCCGAGGCCCTTCGCATCGTGATTGAGACATATGTCCACACCTTTGCCCTCAAACAGGTACTCGAAGAACGTAGTAGTAATATCCCAGAACCCAGTCCCCCTGATAGATAAAACATCCATGAAACTTCGGCCTGTACCTTTTGAAAGGCGCCACTTTCATTAGCAGACAAGGCCCATCGAGAACCCAATGGTCTGTATAGAGTTGGAGCAAGTTAGAAGGCTAGGTTTAGAGGAGTCGGCCCCACAGGTTATACGAAATCCAAACAATGATCTGTCACTTAAACGGGTTCCTCCAAGCTCAGGCCGCGACCAAACCAACCTACTCGAGAACCGTTGTATGTGATGTCGAGGGTGGCTCCCAGGAGGTTCATATCGCCGGTGATTGCCGCCTGGGCCCCTAAGAGATCGTGGCCAAACCAGCCAGCTCGAGTATCTTCAGCTAGGATACTCAGTCCATCGCCAGGAGGGCACGACTCGTCTAGGTCTGTCGTCAAGACTCGACACCCCTCCCCTGAGAAGCCTCGCTGGGCCTTGGACGGGCTTCCTTCATTCTGTAAGCTGACGTGGACCTGTGAAGTCGATGTGTGTGCTTGACGTAATCCCGAGTCTAAGGACTCTGCCATGAACTTATTGCTGCTTTTGACATAACGAGCTCTAGCCGCGTTGTTGTTAGCTTGGAACTTAGGCCGTTTTGTAGGTCGGCCGTTCTCTTCTCTTCTGTTAGTCCCAGGGCTTGAAGTCTGCCGGATATAGAATATCCCATACCAGTGAGTATAATCCTAAGCTCTGTGAAATCAGATGCAGTCTACTGAATAAATACTCTAATTTCTGATAAAAGAAGATCTAAGAGGCCTTACGCCTTAAGAAAACTGGGAACCCCTTTTATTAAGCTGTTAAATAGGGGATCTAATAAGTTTAAGATTGCCTTTAAGGTGAAGGATAATACACACATGGCTCTTAACGCATCGTCTAAATTAGTGAGATAAACTTAACGTTGTTCCCTTTCGGACTTTACAGGCTAGGCTTTGTAGATAAACTTTAAAACGTTATAGACGTGGTTGTACTTGACATTATACGAGAACCCTTTTCCTAAAAGTTCTTTTATTTATAAAAAGGTTTAATAAATAGTGAGTTAGTCCTTTAGATTAGAAATAAACCTTTCCAGTTCTTCCATCTTATTAGGATAAGTAATTAGGTTAATATCTTCTAGCTTTATAACTAGGACGTTTAAACAGGATAAAATTTATAATTAAAGGAATACGGGAGCTTAGTATAAAAAGAAAGTTCATAAATATGGCAATCCCTGAATTCTATTACCTAATAAGGTTAGGTAATCTAACGGTAAAGGTAGTTACTGAAAACTAATACTAAATACGGTAAGACAGTCTAAAGATAAGGATAATACTAAACTTACCTTCTAAATATAGATAAGTGTACAGCTACTATGTACCTTTTACTGTGTCAATCTCTCCTAATTATTACGACCTGCACCTGACACAGGCCTTGAGAGGACTGGCGCGGGTTAAGACAGAACGTATGGCAGGACGCTAACAGGTAAGGGGCGTTCCGAAGACGGCTTGTTAAGCTAGCACTCCTAGACGGGGGTTTAATATTACTGTAGGTTGCTGTCACTATAATACATAGAGGTGAGTCTGAACAGTAAGACATAAATGAATAATTAAATATTAGCGTGAGGAATTAGAGTCCCTTACAGTAGTTATGGGTATAATTATGGCTATCTATACTAACTAGTTAAGAGGTATTTCGTACCTTGATTACTATACTTACTTAACACGAAGAGTGATTATAGTGATTAGAATGCCCTTAATTATTATGATTACTGTGTTTTTAACAAGATTAAAGTGATTACTTAACGATTGGTTATAAGGGCTTTAAGTCTTTATACCCCTGGCCTAATGCGCAGTACTGTACGTACTGCCTTTCTACACTATTCCTTCTACGGGGGATTTGTCAGGCTACCTTAGCTTAAGTGATAACCTGCAGGGTTGTTATATAATTCCCCCTCTTTAACGTTCTTTTCTTATAAAGAACTTACTTATACGTTTTTTCTTTTCTTTACTAGTTATTATATTATCTAATTAAGTAATTAAGAATAGGAGAAACGCAGTGCCTTTATTAACTGAACGTTATATTATTAACGTTAAGTTTATTCTTACTTTCAGGATTGTTATACCTGTAAAGTGTAATTACTGTTGCCGCCTAAACCTGCCAGACTGTAAGGTAATTAGTAAGAGTAAGTTGTGTGGTTACTGTGTAATAGCTAATAAGACTGTATATTTATCTTATAACGTTTATGGAAACGATTTATCTATCCTACATAAGGTTCTGGACGAAAAGAAGCGCTTTAACGTTAAGGAGCGTGAAACTGCTCTCCTTCTTCGCGATATGGCCTTTAAACTTCTGTGCTTTAAGGACTAATAAAAGGGACTGGTGTAACGGGCAGACAAACTTTTTAGTTATAAGTTTAATATTATAGTAGAAGAAGAGCGTAAGGTTTAGGAAGTAACTGTGTTAGTTCTTAAGTTTGATTAGAGAAGCCTTTTAGCAGAGCTGGTGCGTGGTTCTTTTTCTGGGGGGTTGCCGTAGCTGGTAACTTCTTCTTAACTTAGTCTGTTACTCTTTTCTTTTTAATAAACGAAAACGGTTTTCCTTAGCGTAACGGTAACGCACCTGTTTATTTTCTTTTTACTAACTTTTTTAACAGTACTTATTTTTATACAGAACGTGTTAAGAACTCTGAAAAAGGCTTAAGCTCCTTATTAAGTTTACAGTCCTTTTAACCTTAGTTAAGGTTTTTAATAAATGTCCTTCCACACTTATTAAGGAGTTTCTTACCGTTTCTTAAGCTTTAAGTCTTATAGTAATCTTACTTTTCAGTTTAATAGTTTAAATGTTAGATCTTATCTTACTTTTCTATTTCTAAAGTAAACTGGTTAGTATACTTCTTTAAGGCTATATTAACTAGTTTAACTTTTACTTTACGTTTTTTATAGGTGGTTTTAATTAGTTTAGATTCTTTTAATAGAATTCTGTAATTAAATTTAGGTACTTAAGGTTTTTAATTAGCTTTTATAAGTTACTTTTAAGGCTGTAATCTAGCTACTTAACGAGATATTCGAACGTGTTCTTTCCTTTCTGTGAATCTATAACTTCCTTAACGTTATACTTATCTTTATTAGCGTTAATCTTAATCTTCTTCTCTAAAGGAACTTCCTTTAAGGTAAGTTTTAGAAGTAAGATATGAAAAACCTTAATCTGCACCTTTATGCTAGTAGGTAAGTCTAATTTATAATTGGAGGTAGCGACTTTTTTCTTAATCTGGAACAGCCTGTACTTTTTAAAGTCGAGCTTTTTATTAAGCCGTTTCAAATGTAAGTTTCGTGAAAAAAAGTAGATATGGTCCCCCTTTTAAAGAGTCGGTCCCTTAACTTATTTACCGTTATAATAGAGTCTTTTTTTAAGTATTAGTTACTTAGTTTAGTATTTATTAGTAAACTTCTTTATTTATTCACGTGTGAACTTAAGTTTAGCTTATAAGTGGTTATGTAGTTCTTATATCTAGTCTGCGCGGACTGTAGCTTGGGAGGTGCTGGTAGGTGGGCTTTAATAGAGTTTGGGCTCCTTACTGTAGTTAGCGAAGAATGGTAATATACTTATTAACTTAACTAATATTATGTTATAAGTTATTTGCACTATTAATAGTAACTTAAGCTAATTATCTTATTTGAAGTTAACGTAAGTTTAGAAATACGTTATAAGTATTTAATTAACTTACTTTGTTTAGCTATCTGTCTGTAGGTAGAATATTATCGAAAGTTTACTCCTTATATTTATTCTTTATATTAGTCCTTATTAGAACTTTAATATAATTAGCTTATCTTAATCCGTAACGATATTATCTAGTTAAAGGTGTTATGAAATTACCTTTTTCTTAAAGACGTAAGCGAGTTGCTTTACTGTTATGTCCTTTAAGGTTAGTAAAAAGTAAGCTTACTTTATTAATCTGTTAATTATTATAAGGATCTAGTTATAAGTAACTCTTATAACAGGGTCCTTAGACTTTAAGATCTTAGTAATAAAGTTAAGCAAGATAAAGCTTTATAACGCTTATAGTATAGGGAGTGGTTTAAAAAGTCTATAAGGTTTATACTGTTAATTCTACTTACAGTAGCAGATATTACAGTTATCGACTACTTCCTTAACTATTTTCTTTATTCTTAGGAAGGTGTACTCTTATTAGGCCTGTGTAAGAGTTTTAGCTCGGTTTATGTGTCTTCCGAGTCGAGACTTATAAACTTATTAAACGTACTCTTTCCGTTTTTTTAGGTTGTGAACGTACGGTTTCTCTTAGTATTAAAGCTTTACTCCTAGTTTAAGTGTGCTGTTTACACTTTTTAATAGCTATTCTAGTTAATAACTGGTTTTATTATAATTTAAATACCTTAAACACTCTTTTTTACAATCTTACATATGCTTTAAAAAGTCCCCTAAGGGGTACTTATGCTTACAGGTGCCTTTTATAAACCTTCTTACTTAAAAGTCCTATTATTACTAATAGATATTATACTTTATCTATAAGTTTATACAGACGTTAATAGTTTATTTTAACGTTTAGTTATCTAACACTTACAGTGTATACTCTAGTATACTGTTCTTAGCTTTATTAAATATAATAATGGGGATTAAGACTAGATTAGTATCCTTATAGTCTTATCTCTAACTAAGAGTATTAACTTACTTATTATCTTTTCCTTTAACGTAGTAAATCTGGAAGTGGAATAAGGTTATTAATTCTGCCTACTGTGCTTACTGTGGACTAAGTTCCTTTATTAGGAAATACCGAAGGTTATTATAGTCTGAAAAGACCTGGACTGGTTCTTCTATACTGTTTAGATATAGTGTTTATTTGGTAAAGCACTAAATAATCGCTATTAGTTCTTTATTATAAATCAGATATTGTAAAGCTAAGTTATAAATTCCTTTTAATAAGAAGGTAACTAGGTGGCGTTTCCCATTATCTTAAACTTAGCTGAGTTCTCTACTGATTGCGAACTTTAAGAAGTTTATTTTAATTTAGAAGGGCTTTAAGAAATCAGGGAGGGTTAGGATTAGTGCTATAACGAAAGCGTATTTAAGGTTTTTAAACACCTTTTACTATTTATTAATTTACTTAAATAGCTTTTCCTTACTTATAAGTTCGTGAAGTGGTTTTGTAATTTTCGTAAAGTACTTAATAAAATATTAATAGAAGTTTATAAAGCTGATAAAGGCTTGTAATTTTTTCTAGTTCTTTAAAGTAAGTTAATCCTTAATTACCTCTATCTTCTCTAATTATATTTTAAGCTTTCTAAAGGTTACTTTAAACTTTAAGTAGTTTAGTTCTTAAATATAGAAGTAGCTTTTCTTTAGGTTTATTATTAGCTTTACTTTTTTAAGAGCTGTTAGAACTTATCGTATGTGTTTTTAGTGTTCTTTTAAAGTTTTAGAATAAATTAAAATATTATCTAGATACATAAAGATAAATTTATCGAGGAAAGGGTAGAGAATACTGTCGATAAGGCTTTAAAAGGTCGCGGGGGCGTTTATTAATCTTATTAACATAATACGGTATTAGTAATACCTGTTGCGAGTCTGAAAGGCTGTCTTGTGCTTATCCTTTTTCTTTATTCTAACGTAGTTAAATCCTATAGGGAAATCGAGGCTAAAGAACTAATTTACCTTAATAATCTGTTCTTACATTTCCGTAATAAGTAATAATAGGTAACGGTTCTTAATCGTATCTTTATTTAACGTTTAGTAATTAATAACTATACGTAACTTACTATCTCCCTTTCTTAAAATGAATAGCACTAAGTAACCTACTAAGGATTAGGACTTTACAATAAACCTGTTCTTTAAGTTCTTATTAACGTATTCCTTTAAGGCCTTAGCTTATTAAGGGTTTAAGTAATAAAGTTAGAAATTATAAAGCTTTACTTTAAGCTTTAACTTAATTTTATAATCTTATAGTCTGTGATCTGGTAATTACAGTATCTTTTTTCGAAATAGGGTAAACTTCCTATACTCTGCAGGTACCTTAGATAAGTCGACTTCTTCACTTATCTGTAAGTTAGCTTCTTACTTCTTTTTACCTTTTAAATCGTTATTTAAGTAATACGGTAGACCTTTTAATCCTTTAACTGTTTTAATAAACCTAACTTAAACTGTATTTAGTTTTAAGGGTTTAACGTACTTTTAAGTACTTTATATATCTCTAGAACGGTTTAGTACCTTCTTAGCTTTCTTTAAATAGTAATTACAGTTAAAGGATTTACCGAAGGTGAGGTAGTTACTCCTTTAGTTAATTATAAGGTTATACTTTTCTAACTAAAGTAGACTTAAGATTATATTATATCTTATAACTAATATAACGTTAAAGTCTACTTATTATTTGTCCCTGTCTACTTTAATTAGGAGTAGTAAGTAATAGGTAACTTTACTGTTATTATATTAATATAAGCCTTTTTCTCCATTTTAAATAGGAATAACCTTTTTATACTCTTTATTAAAGAGTTTCCTTCAGTTAATTAGTAAAGGGTGGATTAGGTTAAAAGCACTTCTATTATTAATTACTGCTTTTACTTTAAATAACTTCCCTTTTCTATTTATTATATTAATATTAACAGAATAATACTTATACTCCTTTAATATCTGAGTTATAGTAATTATCTGTCCTTAAGGTCTTATTTAGCTTAACTTTTAAATATCTCTCCTTCTTCTTAAAGTCTTTACTAACTAGTAAACTACTAATTTCCGGCCCTTTTAAAGGGCTTATAACCTTTTCCTAATTCTTTCTGGAAAAATAAGTAGCTTTAATAAACTTAATAATTAACCTTTTTTAAGTTTTTACACTTTAATATTTAGTTAACTTTAAATAGTACGATGTTCCTGAAGTCCTTAATAAGTCAATAGTACGCTTTGTAAGCTTAGATTGTAGTAATATCTTTTTATTCTTAGATCTGTTAATAATCTTTCTGCTTTTACTATTCTTTAACTTTTCCATTAAGATGTAATAAATACGTTATAACTAGGCAGTTATTAAGTACCCCTCCTTACTAGCACGTAGTGGGAGCCTGGTTAATTACGGTAATTTTCTATTTACTGTTAGATTCTCTTATTAAGGAGTAAGAAACTTAGTAATAGGCCGGTTTTAACTTTACTTTTACGATAGCGTAATCCTGTCTTTATATATTAAGGAAGTGGTTATAAAGGGCTTTAGGCCTATAATGCTAGTTAAGAGTATAGTTATTATATATGTAATTAATCTACAATATATCTTTATAACTGGGGTAATCGATATTAACGGTTAGTGCTGTGGTTATAAAGTACGGAACAGGGGAAGTGGCACTTTATTCTTTTTTTTCTTCTACTTACCTCTATATACGTTATTTCTCCTAAACCTCTTCTTAAAACTTAGGTAATAATAACTTAACTTATTTTTCTATAAAGTAGCCTTTTTTATTAAGTTAGTGTTTAAGCTGATTAGTAAAGCGAACTCTGTTATAAAGTTATAACTTAATTTCTATTACTTTATCTTTAGACATTATAATAAGACCTTTAACTTATAAGTCCTTTACTTTATTTACTAACTTTTAATGTTTCTCCTTTAGCTTTTAAACTTTCCGTTAATATACTTACTTTACGTTTTCTTAGGAGACTTTTAAGGTATTAGTCTGAAGTATATTAACCTTAATACGGGGTAATTACTTAAGCTATCCTTCTTTTAAGGAGGTAAAGGTACTAATTTACTTAATGTGTTTAAAGTGTTTAAGAGTTTTAAGGGGTACTGATGAGAAGAACTTCCTTTTTTTTAATTCGATTCTCTTAGCTTATTCTCTCTCGCTTTTTAAAGCTTACTTCACTATTTAAGTAATCTGGAGAGCTAGTTTTTTAACTCTTTCTACTATCCTAGTGATTTCTAAGTTAAGGTCTTTCTTAAACTTCCTTAGTTCTTAAGCTTATAGGGTAAAGTTCTTAAAGCCTGTAATAGCTAACCGGAATATCTTTTCTTAAAGTTGGTCTTTTATAACCTACACCTTTAGTAGTTTTAAGTTTCCACTTTAAAGTTAGTCTTCTGTAACCTGTACCTCTGTGGCTAACTCTTCTAAGGTACCTTTAAGGATTAGGTATATTATGTCCTGGGGTTCTTCCTCTTTTTCCTTATCTTTTAAGTTACACTTATTTATTTAAACGTAGTCTTCTTTATTATTAGCTATCTTAATATAGACGTCTCTTAAATTAAACTTAATATGTTTTCCTCCTTCCGGAACAGGTTTCTTTTCTAACTAACTTATTTTAGCGACGGGCACTGTTACGCTATATAGCCTTTTTTATCGCAGTTAAAGTACTGGATCTAAGATAGATCCTTAAACTGCTTTTGTTACTGCTATTGTTAAGGCTTATTGCAGTTAGGTTAATTCTAGCAGTTCATTATACTAATATCTATTAGTTTAAGGTAGTAACTTATTACGGTCGATTAGTTCCTTTTTTTAAGCTTACTTAGCTAGTAAGGGGCCTGTTCCTTCAAAAAGTTCTTTTGGTAATAGTAATTATAATACCGATTGTCGGCTTTAATGGCTATCTTAACCAGTTCTTACAGATAGTTTAGTTGGTCTTCTTAATAAAGGTTTTTAGTAACGTGCTTTTTCAGATTACTTTAAAACAGTATTATTAAGGCCTCTTAGTTAAGCTTAGTCTTTACTGCTTCTAGTTTAAAGTGTATAGAGAACTTAAGGATTAAGGACGTCTGCCTTAAGGTTATAAGGCGCTGTTCAGCCTGTTTTAAGGTGTTTAGTTTTCTAAACTCAGTCTAGAGTTAGTTAATGAAAACGTTAAAGTTATCAAAGAGAGCCTAAATCTTAAGGGCTTCCTTTTATGCTCTGTTTATAAAGAGGTTGTTAATTATCTTTACATAAGGTTTATACTAGTAAACAGCTATTTTATCTAGTAAAGTTCTGGTGAATCTGACTTTTCCTTCTTCTTTAAAGAACTGTTTATTATAATAAGTGATATAACTCTGGAGTTAGGTTATCTAAGACTTTAGTTACGTAAAGTCTCCCTTAAAACGTAAAGGTAAAGGGAGTTTCACTTATTTTTTCTATAAGCCTTTAAAGTTATTATTCTTTAGCTTAATAGCGTTAAGTTATATTTAGAGTTTTTCGATAAGACCGATATAGCTTTTAATATCTTCGGGAAAAGTTTCGTTAAGTTCCTTAACTAATCCTTACTAATTAAGGTTTAAGTCTTTAAGGCGTGTAGCTAACTTGTTAATAATAAGGAGTTAAGGCTAGGCTTACGCCTTCTTAATCTCCTTTCCTTTTCTAAAGGTTAATATATTAGTAAGAGAGAGGTAGTGTTTAGGAATTTAATAAATAACGTTTAAAACTTAACGTTAGTATTATATTATAACCTATACCTAATATAAGCCTTAAAAGAACTAGTGTAGGTTAAGACAGAACGTATAATAAGATACTAATAGGTAAGGGGCGTTTTAAAGACAGCTTATTAAACTAACACTCCTAGATAGGAGTTTAATGTTACTGTAAGTCGCTGTTACTATAATATATAAAGGTAAGTCTGAACAGTAAGACATAAATGAATAATTGAATATTAGTGTAAGGAATTAAAGTCCTTTATAGTAGTTATAGATATAACTATAACTATCTATACTAATTAATTAAGAGGTACTTTATACCTTGATTACTGTGTTTACTTAACACGAAGAGTAATTATAGTGATTAGAATGCCCCTAATCACTGTGATTACCGTATTCTTGGCAAGATTAGAGTGATCACTTAACGATTGGTCGTAAGGGCTTCGGGTCTTTGCACCCCTGGCCTAGTGCGTAGTACTGTGCGTACTGCCTTTCTGCACTGTTCCTTCTGCGGGGGATTTGTCGGGCCGCCCCGGCCTAAGTGACGGCTTGCAGGGTCGTTACACTAATTTGTCTGAAATTCTAACTAATCTATAATGTAGGTATTCGTTGGCGATTTTGTGGCATCCCGCGTTATCACCATCGTAAGGGGTAAAGCAGTGCTAGGCTGGAAAGAAGGTGTTATAAGCTAATCTGAAGGTTTATATCTTATAAATGAAGATAAAGTATGGTAGTAAAAAAAGTAAGCTATAACAGGCGTTAATTGGTTAGCAGCTATATATAATGGTAACTTAATATAATGCTCTGTAACAGCTAGTTAAGCTCGTATGTGAAGCGCCCCAGATTATACCTGTAGGGGCTGGTGCTGATGTGTTTAGCATTAGCACTTAATAATTACACTTCTGGTTTAATCCTTATAGCTATTTTATACCTTTTATTAGTGGTCTTAGTCCTTCTATACCATCTGGTGGTTAAGACTCTTAAGAGATCTATTTAGATATAATAGCAGGCTATTATAGATTCATCGTACATCGCGTAAATAACCTCCTAATTAAATAAAACTCCGTTTTCCCACAGATTAATCCTACCTCCCGCCACTTAGTCTATCTTAATTATTAGGAATATATTGTAAATTTAGATTACAGGTTATCACCTAGCCTTTATGCAGTCCTGGCTACAGTTAGCAGCTATTAAGGTAATATTTAATATGTCTGGTTAAAGGCCACGGAAGAAACGTAAGAGGAATGGCTGTAATAAGTTGGATTTCGATACGCAGGAGGTTTCTATAACTAGGTTGACGGAATCTGCCCCGGTTTCAGCCACCTGTAGTTCCAGCTTTCCCTACCAAATTAAAGCTAACGATCAGTAAGTGTTTTGGTGTAAGGGGCCTCTGCAGACATTAAATGCAGTAATCTCTTAGCGTATATAAGATAACTATACAGAGGATTATTATAAGGATTACCTAAAGGAGCGTAATATAGGACTTGGACACAGTCTTTAGCACGCTTAGGAAGGTAAGGAGCACTCTTATTAATACGATTTACTAACAGCTAACCTTATAATAAGACGTAGGTAAACATCTCCTAGAGACCGTTATTGACACTACCGGCGGCCCTTAACTATGGTATTTAAACCTAGGACCTGGTTAACTGTCCGTTACTAGTTCCACCGTAGGGGCCTTTAAGTAAGTAAATATTACAGTGATTAAGCAAACTATAGAATAAGCAGGAGAGATAGAAGGGGTAACGAAACGTATAAAAGAGACAGAGCGGTATATAGCAGAATTAGAGCAGTAGGCATTAGCAGCGCTCTAGCGGGCAATAAAGGCTGAATAATAAATCCTAACAGCTAAGTGGGAAAAGGGGCAGGTAGCCTTACATATTAAACAGGCAGAACAGAGGGTAAATATAGTAAAAGAAAAGGCTGATAAAGCATATACAGTAAAGGAGGCAGTAAAGAAAGTAAGGTTTAAACACGCTGAGTAATCTCAGGTATTAGTAAAGCAATAAAGCGTTTAGAAAGCATAAAAGATATTGGCGATAACTGGCCATGTGGAAGCGGCAGAGAGATACAGTATAGAGATAAAGAAGTAGGCTTAGTAATGTGTTTATAAAGCAGTGGAAGCTAAGGCGGTAGCACTTGAACAGGCTGAAGCAGCATGGTAAGAAAAGCACATGGTGGTTAAGTATACTGTAAAGGCAGAGTAAAATAAAGTATTATTTAAGGAGCGAGCTTAAAGAGCAGAGCAGGACATGAGGGAGGCTGTTAAGTTGGCAAAAGACTTAGCATACTACGCTTAAAAAGCGGAGTAAGATCTGGCAGTGGAGGTCGAACGGGCCCGAGACGCAGAGAAGGTACTCCTAGGGCAGCTTAAGCTGGCTTTAGTAAGGCAGTGGGAACTGGAAACGGTGCACTTTATAACGGCAGACATTAAGGGAGAAGAAAGCACTAGTGTAGCGGCCTGGTTGGCGTCTAAGCTAAATGGATTAGCAGTCTAAAATAAAAGCATAAAGACGGTATTACGACCTGCACCCGACACAGGCCTCGAGAGGACTGGCGCGGGTTAAGACAGAACGTATGGCAGGACGCTAACAGGTAGGGGGTGTTCTGAAGACGGCTTGTTAAGCTAGCACTCCTAGACGGGGGGGTTTAATGTCACTGTAGGTCGCTGTCACTATAATGCACAGAGGTGAGTCTGAACAGTAGGATATAAATGAATAATTGAATACTAGCGTGAGGAACCAGAGTTCCTCACGGTGGTTATGGGCACAACTATGGCTATTTATACTAACTAACTAGGAGGTACTTCGTACCTTGCTTGGTCCGTTGTGCTTAGTGGTGCACCACGCAGTTGCGGCTAAGCAGTTAACTGAATAGTGCTTAGTGTTGTCAGTCCTTATGGACCACTAAGCACTTCCTTACTGGTCGTAGGGGCTTTGGGTCTTTGCACCCCTGGCCCAGTGCGCCTGAACGGTATACACCGTCTTCCCACACTGTTCCTTCTGCGGGGGATTCGTCGGGCCGCTCCGGCCCAAGCTCCGGCCTGCAGGGTCGTCACAGACGGACCACGATAGAAACCGCCGAAACCGCACTAATAAGATACACCTAAGTATCAACCTTAAAGAATAAGGTAAAGAGCGTCTGTTCTTTTAAAATATAGACTAACTTACGTAATAACTAAACTAACTAGTTGTAAAGTGGGAGAAATAGAAGGAGATAAAGAAATATTAGCTTATTTAATTCGGGTTTAAATATAAACGGATTTCTATACGTTATACGGAAAACGCTAAGGCTTCACCAGACTTGTGTTACATCAGATGCGCCTGATATAACGATAGGATTGTGGTACCGATTTCCGACGTATTAGCCTTCCTACTATATATTTTTAGAAGGGGGTTAAGTGATAAAGAGTGTAATATTACCGCAACCACACTAGCTAAATGCAGCTTCCAGGAGGTATGGAAAAAGGTATATAAGAAAATTTTTAACGTACATATCAAGCAGATTATTCTTTTCCTATTAGAGGGCTTTCATAATATCACTACTAAGGTCATCGCTGAAATTAGCTGTGTCTTAAAATAGGGGAGGGGAGGGACAGATTATACCTAATTTATATTAAACCCAACTAATAAACCTTCAGACATAACAACTCAAATATAATAGTAATATCGTCCAGTTTCGTCCCTTCAGGCTTATTTAGGTATCGCGGCCACAAACTAACTTACATTATGCCTGGGAATTAACAAGACTGCAGGGGATATCGTAAATAAGCTTCAGCTCATCACCTATCTCATCATACTAAAATTTAAAGCTAACCAGACAGGCCATAACTCAAAGCAGTAGGCACGTGGTTTAAGACAAAATAATAAAATTACCATAACGTTAAGGCTCTTTAGGCAAACCACTTGCGGTTTGCCTCTCCTATCTGCACCTCGCATATAAAGATAAGCCCCGCATTTAGTGGTTGAAAAATAACTAGCGGATGTAGGTCACTCCTAGGAAATATTATTAGTCTATTTAATAAGCCAAATAGCATGGTAAATCCTCCTGTAAAGGTGGATTATTAGGTAGTGTGGCTGATTAATCCCAAATTTCTACCAACGGCTCCTAACCTAGTGTCTGCCGCAAATCCTCAATATCCAGCAAACTAGGCACACAACTTCTTTCATCCTTAAGCATCCCACCCGTCATGACAGATCAACTACAATCGAAGATCATTAACGAAAATCCTATTAGGAAAGGCCTTAATGCCTTCCGCGCTCATATCCTGCACTTTTAACGCACTTAAGCAACTTAGCCAAAAGGGTAAGCAAAATACCACAACTTCGTCTTAACATAACCCTCTAACCATTATGTAGACCTTCAGAACTCACAATACCGCCTTTACAATTCTGCCATAATAGGGCTACGCTAAGTCCTACGTTCGTATAATTACGTTAAATACAGGTTGCCCATAAGATTACGGCGCAGGTAATCAGTAAGCTAGAAAAGAAATAACCGCTCCGTTCCCCATTTTAAGGCGCGACTTTCTACAATTTAACCACTTTTATCTCTTAATCACTAAACGCTAATCGCTCTCACTTACACCCAGTTACTGGACTTAGATACCCACAGTGCCTATTAGTATAACAATTAACACATAAGCTCCCAAAGTCTTAATCTCCAGCACCTAACTCCCACATTCACAAATGACCTTTCTATTACCTAATATAACCTACCTAGTGTTAACTATAATAACGAGGGTTAAATCAGGGTTCTGTAAGATCTTTTAGGCTATAACCCCATACTGGTATTAATGTCGCTGTTAGCTATTCTAATCGCTAAAGTTGTCGCTATGCATAAAGTACAGTTTAAAACCTAAAGCGTAAATAGCCTAAATAGGGAGAGTTAGTAATATTCTATTCCCCACCTTTCATACCCCTTTAATAGTGGCGGGCTTATATGCACTATAGCCTATATTTTACTAAATAAAGCCATATCCTGTAAAAGTTACCCAGGAGGGTTTAAAGAAGGTAACCGCCTTTAGGCCCAGCTAGGCCCTCTAATGCGCAGTATGTAGTGGAGGCCTGGCTTTAACGCTTAACAGGTACTAGTACAACTTAATATATACAGACATTACCAAGCGCGCAGCTAAAGAACTAGATTTTAAGTAGGTTGCATACTAACTGTAGTTTTATAAATTCTAAGGCAGGTGCTTCTAATAAGGAGTAGGAGTGTAAGTATAACTATAAAAATAAACAATAAGGGTGTAGTTGAAAGGTATATTCTAACTATTAACAAACTTAAAATAGGCTTGCCTTTAAACCCTACTCCCCCTAATAGCTATACCTGTAGAAAAAGACCATAATATAAAATTATAGTTATATAGAAAAATATAAAGGTAACTAAGGTTAAGGCGGCCATTAACTTTACAGTTAATTATAGATTATTTAATATATACAAGTCAAACAGCCTAGGGAATTGCCATTAAGACTGCCTCTAGTTTATCCCTAATACCCTATTAAAATATATTAAAAACAGATATCAATTAAGCTCCCGTGCTAAGAAGTATATAGATGTTATATAGGCCTCTACTTAGATAAAAACCCCCTAAAGGGAGGGTTAGGGAGGCTTAACGCCTGGGCATATAATAAAGAACTAAGCCCTTAACTTTTTAGTGATAAAGTCCTTTAATTGTTGCTCTAACTTTAGCCAATCTACCTTACTGCTATTAATATTATATACAATTCCTCAAGTAGTAATTTTGTTATTACCTGTAGCCTCTTAGATTAATTTGTAACAGATTTTTAATCAGTTAATACTTTACAGTATAGCGATTTATATTACTTTTTAAATGTGAGACTTTCCAGTGAACTCCCAGTCCCTACTTTATTATAGACCCTTTCCTATAGCCTGGTAATAATATGTTTAGTAGCGTTCTAGGTCTTTAGGTAAGTTTTTAAAGCTGGACTTAGGCTAGCTGTACATTAGTAGATCCTAGTTACAGGTGATCTACCCAGGGTAGCAGTTGTACCTAACACATCGAGGTAGTGTTTAAATAAGATCCCAATCAATGATACCTATTAAGTTGCTTTTATCGTTTACTATAATGTTCTATAAGTTAAAGTCCAGGATAAAGAGAATGAATCCTTAAGATAACCCTTAGAAAGGTAGGTATTAGACTGCCGCTTTTACAACTGTTATTACTATAGCCCTTCATAGATTATCATTATTAGTTACAGTATAATAGTTATGTAGGTACTTAACCACTGTGTTATAGGGATTAAATGTGATAATATAAAAGGTACTGTCCTCTTTATGCTTTTAATCGTAATAAAATTGCTGGCGTCGCTTCGTTTGTCATTACGCGACGGCCCTTTGCTACGCTACGGGGCGCTCCATTCCTCACTTTCGCTCCTGGCAATTTTGGCGTGGGGTATTAAGCTTATTTTAATAAGTATAGCGAACAAAGCGACAAAAACCTGTCCAGAGGCTAATATATCTGTTTAAAAACGTGAAATAAATATTAAAAAGAATAATAATTAAGGTTAAGAAAAGTAATCTTTATAAATAAATCTTAGGTTTTATTAATCTTATTTTATA
>Ga0247760_1001367_pt1 | contig 22877 bp, 16 predicted proteins | sample UWRJL171409R4_FD_179936 | JGI IMG/M metagenome (GOLD analysis project Ga0247760, IMG submission 179936) | Plant litter microbial communities from Arlington Agricultural Research Station in Wisconsin, United States - UWRJ-L171-409R-4 | ecosystem: Environmental > Terrestrial > Plant litter >... | reverse complement strand
CAAGAGTATCGCCAAGATCCAGATCAGCCAAGCGAGACAGGGCCGGACAGGGGTATCGGCACCTGGATGCCAAGACTCACCGTCCCTCCCCAAAACACACCAATAATGTTCTAGAATCCACTTGGAAACAATTCCGCAGCGGATTCTTTGTCTACCCGGATGCTAAAACAAAGAACTGGTTGTTTTCCTTGCGGCCTGCAGCACAAGACTTTTACCTGGAGGCTTCAACAGCATCCAGCATCGCGGAACAATGGTATTCTCCAGGCACACATGGCTGCCGCAATGCAGGCGTCTTTGTTCTTCAGTGATGGATATCAGTGACGCCCAAGATGCCATCACGGCTCTTCTCAACATCAAGCACATCCGCTGCATCTGCATTTATCTGACCTCAGCAACAGTAATAACAGAAATATCAGCACCTGCAGCTTCTTCATCTCCGAGCTTCTGTCCATATCCTAACCTCTCTCAACACCAATCATCATCATGGCGGCTCCCAGCAACCAGAACCTGAACCTGGATGCACCCATTCCTAGGGGCGCTCCTCGTCCCACCAACGATGACCCGTTTTCCTCCGAAAATAGGTTGCGTTCATGCCGCTTCGTCAAGGAGTTCAAGCGTGGTTGCCAGAAGCTCATGCATCTCAAAGTCAACGTGAAGCTGGCTGGGTCACGGGATTCCTGGGTCAAAAACCTCACCGACTTTTGCGTTGGTGAGGGATATGTTATGCTACCCCTCAGGCAAGAGGGCGCATATAGTCCCTTGGACTACTCGTGGCTGTCATTCCGAGTGTGGTTGGAAAACCGTCTCGGCTACACGCCTAGGGTCCACGACATTATCTCGGTCCAGTTTGGTGAGGCCCAGTCCTTCACCATTGACAGTGAGAAGGAATGGCTCCATTTTCTCGGGCAAGTGGCTCAGGGTATGATCCGCGTCACTCCTCACGACTACTTGCATCTTGAGATTCGGCCTCGCGGAAACGTTGAAGAATTTTCTCTGATCGGGAAGTTCGAGAAGCTCCCCGTCCCGGTGCCCGGGCAGAAAGATCCAGCCGAGAACAAAAACAATGGTGCGAAGGAATCGTCATCGAATAATTCTAATGCCTCCAAGGGTATTGAGATCCTCAAGGCTTTTAAGAGCTACCGAAAGTCTGGTTGCTCTGAGGATCCTGACCTCAACGACGATCCTCTTAAGTTTGAAAGGCACCCCGACTCCGATCTTTTCGTTGAGTATACTTCCGCGTATGCCTCCCCATATACCTCTCCCAAGCCTTCTCCCACATCAACGCCCGAGACTCCTGAACTCCCCGATAGTGGACTGTCAGCTTCAGGGTTTGATCTCAGGTCGCCCGCTGTCTCTGCTGCCACAACCTCTGTCTCATTTGAGGGAAATAGCACAAGTTTGGCTTCAACTCCGATGACGCCCGGTGGTTTCAACCGGCTTCAGCTTGTTGACGTTCCCGAGGGAGAGTACAAGGTTGACGAGGAGGAGGACGAGAAGTACGGTGTCGATGATGATGGCTCTGTTGACACATCCCTTCGTGCTTGTAACACCACAGCCACCAGTGTTCCCTGGTTGAATTTCGCTGACTTTTGTGGCCTGCGACAAACTAGCAACCTCGATCCCAAGGGTCCAAACCGTGTACCTGTCGTCAAGTTTCCTGGCATGTCCGTCGGCCTCTTTGACTACCAGCTCGCTGGTGTCCTCACCCTCCTGGAATTGACTGCTAATGTGTCGGGAGCCATTCTGGCCGACGAGCAGGGTCTAGGCAAAACGCAGGAGATGTTCGCCATCACTGCGCTTGCCAACGGTCTTCGCAAGAACAAATTGGATGTTACCAACCCTGGTCCATCTTCTCGCATCAAGCATCACAGCGATGCTACTGCGCCAACCGCCAAGACTTGCCCTGCGGACCGCTCCATCGGTTTTCGGTGCTACTGCTACCACAAGACTACCCGAGAATTTGCCGACCGTATCCCCGAGGGTCCAACCATCATCGTGGCGCCTTCACGAAGCTGCCTCCAGCTCTTCCGGGAAGCCAAGACAAAACTCGACCAAAAGACATTCAAGCTCCGTCTACATCATGCTACGGCCGACAAGGAAGACCAGCTTTCACCCTCTGACACTAAGGAATTGACCTCCTCGGTCAGTGCCGTCTTGCAGTCTGATGGGACTCTCCGCGTCAGCCGCAAGGCAAAGCCCAGTCAGAGCCAATATGTCATTGTCACCTCGCCCCATGGCTTGTCGGTGCTCGCCAACAAGACCCTGGCTGTCAAGGTAAAGACCGGTGACGAAACCGTGAGCCTTCCGGGACTACTCCCGGGGCTCGTCTTTTGTGACGAGTTCCACGAGTATATCGGCCATGGCGACAAAGAAAACATGGTCACGGAGCTCCTCCGGTCTCAAATCTTGCACGTGACGCGCGGTCTCAAGCCCCTGGTATTCTTTGTGTCAGGGACTCCTCTAGGAGAATCGCCTGCTGATATCCGACCCGTCATTGAGCTCTTTGAGCGTAAAGGCTGGGCGGATGACAAGTCCAACCCCATGGCTGCCGTCACCACATCGTTTCTCGATGGAGTGACGGCCTCTTACGAGGAGCTGCTAGCTACCCAAACTAGCGGTCTCATCCCTGATCCCAAGAAAGTTGCTGATTACCGCCGGCGTCTGAACCAAATCTTCAAGCCAATCATGGTTCGGCGTCTCGGTACAGATTCCTTCCGCAATCGTCCCCTAACAATCATTGGCCCTCTGCGTGTCAATATCATCAATCACGAGCTCCCCGATTCTCTGGTTCCTTTAGTTCAGGCTTTCGCTGATCATGTCGCCGCCACTGTCACTGCTGCCAACAGCGGTGAGAACGTTCTGCGTCTCCTCAACGGCAGCAATGGACCAGCCATCCTGGAAAAGCTCCGTCTCGTATCCACCTTCCCCAACCTGGCCTCCACCTTCCTGGACGAATCATCCTCCACCTTTGCCTTCTCAGCATCCGAGATCAAGGAGGAGCTGCTCAGCGCCAAGCACAACGTCAGGAAGACACGCTACTTTGCCAAAGTTCCCGGATGGGCAATGCATAGCCCCAAGCTCGCCACCATCAACGCCACGGTCAACCGCATGTTGTCCGACAAGACTCCCGTCCCCGGAAGTGGCTCTGGCCACGCCAAGAAGCTCGCCATCTTCTGTCCCGTTGAAGCTGAAGCTCTCTTGGTTTACGCGTACCTGCTCATCCGCAAGAGCACCACCACCACCACTTCCAACTCCACCTCCACCCCCACTTCTCTCCGCCACAAGAGCATTTTGAGCTCCATGTCCGCAACGCTCAAACCCACTTTTATCTCTAGCGCCATGACTTCCTCGCAACGGCAGGAAGTCATTGACAAGTTCCTCGAGCAGGGCCACGCGCCCCCCAACGTGCTGGTTGCACCCATTGCCCTTATCGGCACGGGTCTCAACCTCCAGCGTGCCAACTACAGCATCGTCACAGGCCCGGCCTGGACGAAGCGGGAAAACCAGCAGGCGTACTACCGGATTCACCGAGTCGGGCAGACGCAGGTCACGCACCTGCAGCTGCTCACGGCGAGGTGGAACCCGGCGGAACGTCTCATCTTGGCACGTCACGAGGGAACTACCGCTGGAGAGGAAGACTTGTGGAAGGTCGGCAATGGTTTTAAGGCTGGAGAAGGGAGTGGTGGATTGGAGAAGCATCAAGAGGAGGATTCAGCGTAAACTGGTCCTTGATTCTTGCATGCTGTGCTCTGTTTGACCTCTTGATTAGTGGAGGATAGATATAAGTCCTTGGCAGCCGAGAGTCTTTGTTGTCTTACATACCGTACCTCAGGTACCTACCTAGATAATTAAATTTTTTTTTTTTTTTCTTTTTCACTTTGTTTACTCTCACTTAAAACCCTTGTAGTTGTGATAGATGCCTGGGTACTTCAAATGTCATTCTCTCGTTTAAACCTGCCTCAAACCTTTAGTACTTGGACTTGGCTTGAACCCATCCATGAGTGCACGATGCGAACCATATTCATCAAGATTCTTTATTATTAACAAACATGATTTTAAAAAAAAAGCCTGCTTGGATGCCACCTGACTACCTACCTACCTTGGTACCACCTACCTAGCCTGCCTATGTGGACAATCCTTGAACCACTTTTTTTTTGCCATCTTTAACGTTGAAGAATGATAGCTGACTTGATGCTACCTAGGTCAGGTCAGGGTTAAGCCTCGGCTTGTCACATAGATTTAACAAGAGGAGGTGATGGTTGATACTGATTCTAAAGATGGTCCTGTGCCTGATGTGTTTCTCGATGAATGTTTGGCATGTGTCTTAGCACTGAGAGTAAAATCAAGGACGAGAGCATACTTAGGGGTGGCGGCGACCATCCTGTCGGATTCCAGTCCTTCAAGTTCCTTCAGAACAACGATGCGTCATACCTAGGCAACACGGACATGGTAGAGGTTCAACTTGAAGGCTGGAGGTTTTTATTGCTCTCGCACATGTCTTTACAAATGGGGAAAAAAGTCGGACCATTCAGGTGTAAGGTACATCTCGCGGGGTGCCTCGCGTAGGCTTATAAAGGCCTCAACGACCAAAAAGACCCTGGTGATGGCAAACGTGATACCAATAGCGTAGATACACCATCTTGCCGCTCTCGAGAACCAGCGCCGCCGCCGCAAGGTGCTCTCGTTGAGGATGTCTCGAGGCTCTTGAAGTATGCTGACATTGCCAAGTTTCTTGGTCAGGAGGCCGAGAGAGCAAGAGATCCAAACTAAGCCCCCTGAGCACGCAATCCATAGCGCCGCTGTAATCCACATGTACCGCTCCGTCCGAGATGGGTAAAAGTCGTTCCACGCTGAGAGGTGGAGTACTCCGTAGGCCAGGGCCGTGAATGCGAAAATGGCCGGGAGTAGATTCTGGTGGCAGTCGACCTGCCCAAGACTCAGGTTGGTTAGAGACGGAAGGTTCGACATGTGGGAAACAAGGTACTCGGTCTCGGAAAGAAAATAACCTGTTTCGGCTAGCATGGGGACGACGGTAAAGTAGAGCCGCTCGTAATAATACTCCTCGGCCGGTTGCCTCCTCAGGCACTTTTCGGCCCAGATCATGTCAACCGCCTGCGAGGCTCGTTGGAGGGTCTTGACATGAAGGCGCCGGTAACCCGTCAAATCCCGAGACTCCTCCAAGCGAGCTCGCCGGCAGTATAGATTACCGTGGCGAAGTTTGAGGTTGCTATAAGGTGGCACGAGATAGGTCCCGCACTCCTCTGCTACCTCGGCTGCTATCTCGTACTCGAAGCGGAAGCCGTTGTTTTCATCCGGTACTCTTTCGGCCGTTCCCGCAAAGCCGTGGAACTCTGAGAGGTTGTGAATCCCGGAGGACCCTCGCGAAACCTGGGTCGCCAGTCGGTATAGCGGGTAGGGGTTATCCTCCCTTGGTACGATAAGATTGCCTTTCGAGTTCTTATTGTAGAGGTATACACTCTCGGTTTGGCTCCTTTGGCTGCCGCTGAAATTGTAGTGGAAGCATCGGATATCGGGGATCCCGTCGTTTACGGTCCCGAGCTTTGAGCAAAGCAGCATCAAGACCAGAACATCCTCGTCTCCTTGTTCGACGACGGAAGGATCCTGGATATCGAGGGGCTTGCTCCACCAGATAAGGTATAATGCCATGGCGCAGATGACATGGCCGCACGTGTTGATCTCCAGTAGCGAGACTGGCAGCCTTTTGATCAGTCGACCAACGACCTGCGCGACCATCCAGGTCGCCTGAACGCAAACAATGGCCTTGGCCATCCAGTCTGCCTTGCTTTTGTCTCGAATGTGGGCCTCATCGATCTTGGGAAGTCGTCCCACAAATGATAGGAGTCGAATACCGGCCGGAGTGAGTGTAACCCTCCGCATCTCCTCCTCCCCATCGTCACCCATCCACGGGACATTGGCGACACAGCCTCCCATAACGGCATAATAACACTGGGTGATACTCCAGGTATGGTCTGTCGTGTCCTTGGTTGAAGCAGTGGCGAGTTTTGCTTGACCCTTTTGCGACATCCGAAACATGGCATCCTTTTTGATCTCGCTTTTCAGCCACAAGGCGACAATGTACTGCGACGCGGCCGTGGCTACCACCAACTCCGGGGCAAAGATGCCATACAGGACCCATATCGTCTTCTCGATGGCGAGCTGGAGGGGCGTGGATTTGATGGGTGGTACGTTGAGATGCAGGGCAGACCAGACACAGAGAGTGAAGGTAACGATGCACGAGAGGACGAGGTCGAGCGTCCCTCGGCCCTCTGGGCTCTTGGCCCAGCTGACGGTCGACGAGTTGGCGGGCTCTGAGTTGTTCATGGGGAGACCTTTGCTCTTCTTCCGTTAATGGATGATGGTGAGACTGTTGACAAAGAATGAACTTGGAAGTGGGGGTTGTCGCCAGGTTGGTACCATTTGCGCACCGAATATCGGAGAGAGGCTTGATTTCATGAAGGAAGAAACAAGATGTCGTCGAGGATGAAGCGGTCTTATCTGGGGCTGTGCTTGACGGCAGGCCGGTATTGAGGCCATGCATGCACCTAAAAAGCGTTAGCGTTCCCTGCTCCGAGGGCTTAGAAACTCAATAAAGGTCCCGCCTGCATGCCGCCGCCGTGACTGCATGGCCAGAAAATGGACAGCCTCTGATGGAAAACCTCACTGGATTGCGTCGGGGTGCGATGTGGATGGGGCTGCAGCCTGTCGATATGCGCAACTTTGGAGAGTCGTGCTTTCTTTCTCGCGAGGTCCTCATCAGTATCCTTTTGTCGATCCCGTAGTGAGAGATTCCGATCACGGCCACGCGGCTGATGCTGCAGAAGCCCTGCATCCCACCAACTGCAACTCCGTCCTTGGTTACATCGACCAAGGAGTTTCTCCCACCATCTCCCTCAGAGCCTTAACAGCTTAAATAAAGACGGTTTGGACGAAGTGGCGTCGTGGGCGAGACCCATCATTGTATTGTGTCCACTCCGATTGGGAAGATGGGAAATGTTGCTGTAGAAATTTCGGCAAAGAAAAGATGAGCAAGCCAGCGACAGGGAGAGAGAGTCTAGGTCATGGGTCCGGAGAATTTAACAGCAGGATGCTGGAGCCTCGAATCTGTAGTCTGGGGAATTTCTTGCCACCGAAAGCGCGTGGTATCGTAAAAACGTCCACGAAATAGTCTTTTGCTTTTTATTTGGGCTGGCGTTGGGTGATTACCCCTAGGGATTGAGTGGGCTGGCTCGCGCATATTTTGGCAGCAAATCGAGCAAAACCCCCAAGAGAAGATCGGCCGCAAGGCCTATAACCTCCAGCCTCAATGGTGCAATAATTTCGGTGACGTTTAGACAGCAGACAACGGAAAAGACTCTCACAGAGGCGCGGACAGCCCAGCCTCGTATTCCAGTTCAGACGTGCCATACATATTAGACTGAGCAACTTAAGACGGACGGGAACTAACAATCTAGTCCCTACAAGATTTATACGCGCGGTACTCAAAGCTTGATAGTTTATCGGACTCTTCCCCCTTCATGTCTAGCCCAAGGGCAAACTTACGACGTGTCCCAATAAGCGAACGCTTCATAAGGAAAACCTTAAAGCCTGGGGAAGAAAGTTTAGGACACTAGGGGAGAAATTCAAGACATTAGGGAGGAAATCAAGGGCCTTGAAGTTTTGGAAAAGGACTAGAATATTTTTCTTTAACCCCTGGCGAACAATTTCTCAGCTATTTAAAGGTTGTACCGAGTTTGAGATTAACAATCTTCCAGCTGTTAGATTTTGTAGCGTAGTTTTCAGCCTCCAGTTCGTTGAGGCTTGGCTCCTACAATCGAGACTTGACCACAACCGCCATCATACGTTGAACCTAATAGGTAGTGTAGCTGTTAGAACCTGCTTGCAAATGTTATATACAGCCTGTCCGGTTTGTGGTGATAAGCTGCCAGACGCATAGTCAACTCAAACAGCCCTTCGCTTCCAGCTTGTGAGGTCTTGGATTTTTATATCAAGACTTGAACTTGTCCATTAAGACCTTAAGTTTTAGTTCTCAAGCCTTCTAAAACTCGGGCAAGTGCCTGGATAAGTTAGTGGAAAGGCTGCCCACAAGTGTAGGTAGGTAGGTAGGTAGGTAGGTAGGTAGGTAGGTAGGTAGGTAGGTAGGTAGGTAGGTAGGTAAGTATCTAAGTTACCATGCAAATAATTCTTTTGGGATTGGATTATACAATGGAATTAACCTGTTATCCAGGCTGACACCCAGACCGGCATCAATCCAGCAGGTTTTAGTCCAAGCATTAGACATCATCCAACCTGCAAGGCTGAACTCGGCAGATGCTCCCCGGAAATATATCTGTCTCCGGGACGAGTGCCGAACCTTTCTCGGATGCGAAAGTAGCAGGTATCACTCACAGCCATATCACTGTGGCGTATACGTCATTTATTTCACCCCTATAGAATGAATCATCATCCCCCAGACGTAAGGCCTGTGGTAATTGGAGATCACCCACCAACCACTTTGATGGCAATGGTGTTACCCTGGAGTCAAAGACTGCGCGGCTTCGCAGTTTTAGAGTGAGAGTACGAGATACGAGATGCGAGAGTTAGTCTGTCGCGGGGTTATGAAACCACCCCTATAGCTCGACACCTATATACCTCGAGCACCACCCGCCCTAACTTACAATCATCCACTGTCCCGTCCTGTCCTATTGACTTCTAGAAAGACAGACCTCCTTCCCCGCAATTTACCTCCCCGCATTCACTGTCCCATACCCCCTTCAGGCTTCCAGAACACTGCTGTAGAAGAAAAAAAATTTCCCCCAATCCGCATCGGGCATTGCCGTCCCCCTGTCCCGGAATCATAACATGCCATGGGTTAACTGTCAAACGTCTAGTCCATATCCAATTTATACAGATTATACATATTATACAAGGCGCCTTGTTTATCCATACCCACACACCGTGAAAGCGAAAAGCAATTAAATCGGCCAATCCAATCCAATCATCTGGCTCATTACCCCGGCAGTTTTCCACCTTAAAATGCTTGGATTTATTTTTGACAAGAAGGTGGGCGGGTCAGGTGCCGTTCTCTTGGACTTGAAAGTAAGGTAGAAAGGCTTGTTGAATGCACCTGTTCGCCAAGTGTGGATTTCTCCCCCCTTTTCCCCCCTTTTTACACTTACTTCCTAACGGAACACAACACGACGCGACGTGCGCTGTTGAGCTCCAACAACAAATACACAAACAATACGGTCCGCATCACATATCAGGAATCGTAACATGCAGTGGTCTGCGATACTCGCCCTGGCGCTGAGCGCTACGGGCGCAGATGCCCTCCTGCGGTTTTCGTGTTCGCAGCTGGTGATTGACCGACTTGATCCGTGAGTTTTTCTTTCCTTTACTTTCTCACCTCAGTGTCATGTTTAACTGATAATGATGTCTTGTAGTTTGGTCAACCCTGGCATTGCCCCTGCACCACACCTTCACCAGATCGTCGGCGGAGTAAGCCCCTTCCCCCAAACCTCGTAGTAGCGTCCGAGTAGTATCGCTGATAATTTGATAGAACGCCTTCAACGTAACCATGGACCCTACCAAACCCCCTCCTACCCAAGCGACGTGCACAACCTGTACTTTTGCCGATGATTTCTCCAACTACTGGACCGCAGTGCTATTCTTCAAGGCTCGAAACGGGTCGTATAAACGTGTGCCGCTCAAGCCCAATCAGGGGTTTGAGCAGGCGCAGGGGGGGATGACTCTTTACTATATTCCTGTCAGTTCCCACTCTCCTCTGTGGAGGCCAGGGTAGAATCTAACATGAGACAGTACACCGGGTCGACGAAAGCGTCCGTTACAGCGTTTAAGCCTGGGTATGTTTAACCAGTCCTATCGAACGGAAAGAGAAAGAAAAATGGCTAACACGTTCATGATTCATGATATGATCCAGCTACCGCATGCTCACTGGCTCGGCGAATTTCCGGAGCAAGGCCGAGGCCCAACAATACCGACAGCTGACCTACACTTGTCTTCAAACCATCAGTTTAGTAATCCTTTTTTCTTCACTCCCTCCCTTGAATGGAAATCGAAATCAAAGAAAATTAATATTAACCATACGTGATGTGATGATATAGTGACCAGGACGGGCGAAACTCTTGATTTTCCAGTGAAACCGGTGAGATTATTATCCAGTTCACCATCACCATCACCAACACCACTCAGCCAATACTGATACTAAATATAGTGCCCCGCGGGAATCATGACCAACGTCCGTTTCCCCACGTAAGTTCCCCCCCCCCCTCCCCTCTTTCCCTCTTCTCTATCCCCGGTACAGTCAAGTCTGACGGTGGATCTGTTGGCTAGCTGCTGGGATGGAAAAAACCTCGACTCGCCCGACCACATGTCGCACATATCGTACCCTTCCTCCGGAACATTCGAATCTGGCGGCCCCTGCCCCGCCACACACCCTGTCAAGATTCCGCAGCTCTTTTTCGAAGTGATCTGGGACACTACCAAGTTTAACGACAAGTCGCTCTGGCCCGAAGACGGATCGCAGCCATTTGTGTGGTCGTTTGGTGATAAGACCGGCTTTGGAAACCACGGCGACTATGTCTTTGGTTGGAAAGACGATGCGCTGCAGATTGCCATGGATACGAATTGTAATATCAACTGCCCACGCCTCAAGTCGCAGACCATTGCCAAGGGAAATCAGTGTGGCGTGAAGGCGGTGGTGCGCGAGGATATCGATGGGTGGTTGAAGGAGTTGCCAGGCATGAGCGAGGGACACATGAAGGGTTGATATGGGATTACACCTTATATATAGCGCGAATTGGATACGTTCTTTAATTTGTTTCCTTTTTCTCTTCAGTGTTCCCCCTTCGCTGCCGTACCCGCCGTGCCAACAAAGAGACAAAAACACATGTAAAAGTCACGGAACCCAGTCTCTTACCACACCAACTGCGCTTTTAGCCCACGAAATCGCAGTATATCGAGATACTGTATTCTGGGGCGATTCCCGAGCCGCATCGCGTATAGCTGCAATCTCGACCTGTCTCCTCTCCGCAAGCAAGTCCAAGACCGGCAAGGCCAGACGTGACGGGAACATGTTGGATATTTTGCTGTCTTCAAGGCCTTCAGGACTAACCCCATGTTTGAGCAGCAGACAGAAAATCTTGGACAAAAACTCGAACTTTGCCTGCCGGTCCGACGCCGACACCAACACATTGTTGGCCCCGCTTGTTCCGACCAGATGCAGACGGGACAGCCAATTCCTCCCTGCATGAGGGCTCGGGCCGGTTATCGAGTGACTTACTACAACATCTGCGCCTGCGCGGAAGAATGCCTCGAAAACCTTGACAATGTCTGAAATGGCAGTCATAGGAAAGGGATATTGGGCACTGGCAAGGAGCAAAATGTACCAAGCTGTATAGCCCCGTGCGTCACGGACATTTGGGTCAGTTCCTCTGCTGAGTAAGAGCTCAACCAGACTGCGCTTATGCCGAATGGCTGCGGTCGACCGTGATTGGCAGTCTGACCCAGGGACCTGAAGCTCGATGGCCCATTGCGTGAGGAATGAAGACCACGGCGTTTCCCCGGTATCTTTAAAGACCCATTTAATTCTTCGATTTGGTTCATGCCCCGCGTCGAGAAGTAATCGTACTACAGGTGTCAGGTCTGATTTGAAGCTGCCAGTCGGAGGCACCAGCCCCAGGGCGGAGTGTAGAAGTGGTGTTTGGATTCCGACAGACCAAGACGCTCGTTTGAGTTTATCTTGGACGTAGAGCGATAGTCCTTTTTGGATTGTAAACTCAAAATAGGTTTTACACCGTGAATGGCAATCCTTGCGGTGGGATTCGTAGCAGCCCGCGTACCAAGGGATGCACTTCCCGGTTGTCGACGAGTGCAGTCGGAGTGTGTTACCAATATCGTCAAGCAGATCCGTCTCTGCTTTTCCAGACTCCAGCTCCGCGTGGTAAGCAAAGTAGAAGGCATCGGCGAGCAGACGGGAGAGGGAACCGCCGTCGCTCATGTCCAGCTTGTCAAGCGGGAGGGTTTTGAGTAGGACTGCGAAGCCTTTCAGAGTTACCGCGCTTGATCCACCGATTCCGTGTTCTGGGGTCAGATAATCATCCATCTCTTTAGTACGAAGAAAGTCCCGGACAGTGCGGTGGAGGAAGTCAACCTGGAATCCGAGGTGTGTGCCCTCGCTGTCGTCTTTATGCACCTCTAACAGGCCTTTGCAGCGCCCGTTGAGTTGTCTGCGCGTTCTTTCGTGGTAAAGGGCAATCTCGCCAGAACCAAAAGGGCGAATAACATGTTGAACTGAAAATCCTTCCTTCTCAAACTCCTCCGATATAAAGTGATAGACAATCAGGGGCAGGGGCTTCGGAGAGTTGATGGCGATTTGGAAGGTATGCACCATAGCCTGGCGGTAAACAGGATCGATCGAGTCGAGCATGTGTTTAAAGAACGGCTCGAGGTCTGCAGGCATGGTACGTATTCGACGCTGCAAGGTGGATATTGAGTCCCCGTTGGTCAAGCCTTCGTGCAGGGACCGAACGACGAGGTAAATCCAGAGAAATACGCCCTGTGCTTTGTTTGCAATCTCGGAGACCAGATTTTGATACTGCCCGGTCTCCATATCGGAAGCCAGCGCAGCCCAGTTTGTATGCTCCTTCAGCTTGCTTTCCACGTAGTAGTTGATGTCGTCGCGAGTGAGATCTTGCATATAAAGTTTCCTGGCACAGTCTTTGCCGTAGGCATCTTCAAACACGTTCCATGACCGGCTGGATATGCAGAATTTGAGAACCCGAGACTCCGCTAGCAAAGCCAAGCTCTTGATGATTTCCGAGTGGTCGCCGTCATATTCATCCAGCCCATCAATGAAGAAGCAGAACTTCACTCCCATGTCACAACACAAGCAAAGCCTCTGCAGTGCCTGACGGAGTTCGGAAAGGGTCCAAGTATCTTGTTCATGACCCGGCTGAGCCGCTGCTTCCCAGCGGTCTGGGCAAACTTTCCTGACAATTTCTGGGCATTGCTTGAAGACGTCGTAAAGCAGCGACCGCAGCAGCCCCTCTTGGGATTTTTGTAGGGGCGTGCCGGAGCACCAGAAGAAGTGGGTTGAAACAATTGGTGTATTCGGCTGGGCCCATGTACTTAATGCGTCTCTCGTCTTGGTGTGATCGCAGAGGTATTTCATCAGCGTCGACTTGCCGGAGCCAGGCTTCCCGGAAATCCAGAAGAAACCGTCTTCCCTCGACAGCCATTCAACTAAGTGTATCTGAACATGCTTCGCGGGCTGCCCCGGGCTCTCGCTGGAAAACATCCACTTGAACGTGTTGGCGTAGGTTTCAGCAATGTTTTCCTGTCTGGCCTTCATGGCCTTGAAATGGAGCCCTCGGAGGATCGCCTGCTCGCGCGCAATGGCCCCCGCGGTTGAGGGTAATACCTTCAGAATCTCGACCAGATACGAGGCAGGTTCTTGGCTGGGATGCTTGACATGGGCATCAAGAGTGGATTTTGCGTTGTCTTCGATCCACTTCAACGAGTGCCCAATGTCATCCAGCTGTTTTCCATGGGTAACTTCGAGAGAGATATTTGCGTCTCTCAAAGCCTGTAAATCTCGGACGACGCCTGACTGTGTATCGCTACAACGCGCGCTGTCAGCAACAGCCCTAATCCTCCTTCTCCAGTTCGTTCGGGGCTCAGCATACTTGATGATGGCCACTAGGTGAAGGGCCAAGTCACTCCTTTGCTTTTCCAGAGTGGACTCGAGCGTCTTGAGTTTTCGGCTCCCCCACTCCTTCTGAAGTGCCTGACGGAAACTACCAAACGCCTTGAATTTCTTGCCATCTATCGAGATCTTGGTTATGGCTTGGCACAGGGTATCGGCAGTGGTCTTGCACGAGGACGCCAATGCAACGAGAGCTTCCTCCTTAGCACTTCGGCGGATATGGGTGGAAGTGGAAATTGCAGCTGTGCAGGACTGCAAAGAAGCGGCTAGCCGGGTGAGGTTCTGATATGCCTGCTCAGGCCGATACTGGATTTCTGTATTCAGTACGTTGGTATCATTGACTGCGTGTGGAGCTGGGCTTGATATCTCCGGGTTGTTAGGTTCTCGCTTTTCGGTAGACCTTGAGCTTCTATGTTTAGAGGGGCCGCTGTCATCAGAATGGCCGGGTGCATGTGAATGTGCGGCAAGTCCAGATGCCAAAATGCCGACTCGTTCCGTTCGCTTGGAAAGCTCTGAAAGCTCGTCGGCGAGTCCATTGTGTGAGCGATAGATTTCGTATGTTCCCGAGACCAGATTGTATCCGAATTCCAAAAACTCAACAACATCTGCTGCGACGCCGAGCGAGGAAAAGGGGCTCATTGCGACACTGCAGAGATGTGCGTTGTTTTCGGGGTGTATTCCATGTGTGGAAGGAACTTCCCGAGCGGAATTCTGCTTGCAGCGGGGTCGCAAATTGCAAGCTAGGTCCGAGAAGGGAAAGCACTGCCCCGAGGGCCCAGGCTTGCACGCTTCAACACACCCAGACCGACAAATTCCACGTGACACATGTACCTATGATGCCCATCCCATTCTTCCATGAACGAAAACAGCATTCCTGTATTTTCATGCTAGTAGGTGAACACCGCGTTCATTGTGATAGTCTGTTTGTGACTCACTCGCGCAACTGAGCGAACAGATCACTAGGAGTGTGTTGCCACGCCAATCCAAGAAGCCCCCCGTCTGATCCATACCGGCTTTCTCATTAACCTTGACGATGCCAGCGATGCGTTCGTCCATGTTGTCAGGGGCGCGGAAGTTGGTCATTCTTGTCGGGACATAACCTGGGTTGAGGGCTATGACAGCAATGTTGACGCCGTTCTCCTGAAACTCTTTGGCTAGTGTGGCGGTGGCCATGTTCAAGGCTACCTTCGAAATTCGATAGGCTAGGTTCCAGCCATCGCACACTGGGAGCCGGTAACGGTCGGAACACCAATCGAGACATGACCAACGAAATGTTTCGGATGTACTTGTCAGAGAACCAAGGTTGGAGGAGATGTTGATGATATGATAGTTCCTCCGGCCTTCACCGAAACTCTTTGCAGCATCCACCACCGTTTTCTCATTGTCCACATCGATTTCGAGAACCCTGGACGCAATCGCTTCAATCTGGACCTTCTTTTAGGATATGGTCAGATAGGATGCGTACTGGAGGCCAAACCTCTTAGTTTTGGTGTTAGTCTTGTATGACGTCTTCTGTTCAGCCAGTCGTTAGACAGGCTTGTCTTTGGCACTGTGGATAGCTGTTTAAGGCGGGTTTGCTGTTTGTGACCAAACATGAATCAATCCTCGCTGGAGATTCTCTTCTATTTCCTCCTATACACCCGTGTGAAACATCAAACTGTCTGAGGATGATGATTTCTCAGAACCCCAAGGAAGTTGACTGTGAAGTCCAAACAAAATGAGCTTGCAAACTTCATCCGAGCACGCCATCCGACGTCCGTTGCCCCTCGTTACTTCCTCGATGTCCTCGGCGATGTTTGCGACCCTAACCCTAGCTCGTTATCTGATTGTCCGATAATCGTGCCATGCCCCACAAATATATCTTGGCTCCGCGGAGCGGTGACGAAACGGCAAGCGCCATCGCAACAAATTGTCAATTTCCAGTTGTCGCCAAACAATTTTCGCAACATCACTGACAAACATGGCCGACGAGGCGAAACCCGAGACTACCGGCGCGGAAAAGCCTGTTGTTGCTGCTGCGGCCGCTGCGGCACCGGCTGCACCTGCACCCACACCCGCAGCCACGGAAACCGTTTCCACAACTGACGCAGCTGTCCCCGCCGCCACGGAGGAGAAAGAGGCGGTGGGTCCCAGCCCGATCGCGCAACTCTGGAAACTGGCCCAGGATTCCGGACATCCCGAAATCTGGGGCGTTACGCTTGACAACCCGGACACCCATGTCCCCAGTCAGATTGTCTTCCAAAAGTACCTGAACGCGAATGATGGCGATGTTGAGCTCGCAAAGACGCAGCTGGGAAAGACTCTCGATTGGCGCAAGAAGGCGAAGCCGCTTGAGTTAATCAACAAGACTTTCAGCAAGGCCAAGTATGAGGGCCTTGGCTATGTGACGACTCATGGTACTGGAGAGAGTCTCGAGGGCCGGGAGGTCTTTACCTGGAATATTTACGGGGGCGTCAAGTCGATTTCGGAGACCTTTGGCGACGTCGAGGAGTGAGCCGCAGATTTTTGATTGCCGCCGCAAGCGTGTAGCCACTAACTTTTGATCAGGTTCATCGAGTGGCGCGCTGCCCTTATGGAGTTAGCTCTGCGTGAGCTCAACATTGACAAGGCGACCAAGCCGATTACCCCCGAAGAGGATCCCTACAAACTCATCCAGGTACACGACTACAAGTCCATCAGCTTCTTGCGCTCCCCGCCCGAGGTCAAGGCCACCAGCAGAGAGGTTATCAAGCTGTTTGGAGATGTTTACCCGGAGTTGCTCAAGGAGAAGTTTTTCGTCAATGTCCCGGCCATCATGGGCTTCGTTTACGCCTTCATGAAGCTCTTTGTTGCGGCTAAGACGATCAAGAAGTTCCACCCCATGTCGAACGGTGGTAACTTGGCGCTTGAGTTTGGGGATAGCAAAGTCTCTGCACTAGGAGAGTTGTTGCCTGTGGAGTACGGAGGAAAAGGCCCGGATCTGAAGGTGCAGGGCAAGGAGCTTGCTCTCGAGTAAAGATGGGGAAATTGTCTCAACGGATGAAACTTGCATATCAGTAGCTTTCAAGGTTCGCGGAAGCATTAGGGGCGGGTTGCAGAGAGTACAACCGAATGGGAAGACAATCCCCACTTCTATCAGATAATCACGAGAATTTAGTGCCTGTTGCGTAACTGAACGACAACAACCCCGCATCGGAATCACCCACTCTCAAGGACAACAACGACGGTCAACCAGCCAATTCAAAGTCTAAACAACGAAGAAACCATGATCACTGGCCTCCACCACGTAAATATCATTGTGCCTCCCGGCACGCTCAGCGCCGCCAATGCCTTTTGTGAGTTTCACTCCTGTTCACCCAGCTTGAATTTCGCAGAGAGGTACTCAACCCCTCAGATGGCGAAACCCTCGGCCTCACCCCTCGCGCTGTCCCCAAGCTCCAAGCCGACCGCCTCGCCTGGTTTGACATTGCCTCGAGCGGCCAACAGCTGCACGTAGCCTACGGGCGACCCGACATTGACTTCACAGACGAAGCGCGCGGGGCAAAACGGCACCCGTGTTTCCGCCTCGAAAGTCCAGAGAAGCTAGAAGAGCTGCAACGCCGGATCTGGAACCACCATCAGCGCGGGGGAGAGGGCGCACCGATGGAGGCGGATAAGCCGGGGGAAGAAAACTCGGGCGCCAAGGGGGAGGAGTATAGCACGAGGTTCTTTGCCAGGGATTTTGCGGGGAATCGCCTGGAGTTTTCCCTGTAGAACAATTCGCTGGCTAGGGATATTGGCGGGCGTTGCGTTCGTTCTCGGACTCTATGAACTATTCGCATCAGGGATAGCTTCAATTTCATTGGATGTCGTCTCTCCAACTCGATTCAGCTCCTGTGCAGATTCTACTACCTTCTTCGTCTTTGGCACCTTGCTTCGAGCCTGACGGACGCAATTCAGCACCCTCGCTCTTTCCCCGTTTGCGCCTCGTTTGCTGCTTGTCCGTTTGCACGCACGCGCCATTTGTCCCTCATTTTGTTTGTTCACCGTTTGTCAACGGGTGCGGATGTGGATGCGGGTACTGCCGAGATGGACCCCGCAAGTGTTCGCCGACCCCGTCCGCCGAGGAAGCTGATCCGGTGAACCTTGTCAGCCACTAACAACACTAACAGCTGAAAGTCGTTTCTTTTTTTGTGAAAAAGCTTGGACCCAGCCCACGAGGCATGAGACTGGTTGACTGGGTAGAGATGCTACAAGTAAAAAGTTTGACGCGACGCGTCAAGTCGATTTCTGCGTCGTTCTGACGACGCCTCGCTTACATAAAATTCACTATTGACCTGTTATAGTCTCAGCATCGGTCCCCGTTGTTAGTTGCACGCCGATTGACGAAGCCACTGTGAGGTTGTTACTGGACCATGGCATCACCCACACCGCTTGCCGTCGCAGATTTGCTGAATCCTCAGCGTGTCGACACAGCTATCGAGGGCCAAGAGGAGCCTGTGGCTGACAATGCACCCGAGAATTCCAACAGCGACGGGCATGCCACTAATGCCGAAAGCGCGGTGAGCGATCTCAGCATCAATGGGTACCATGTTGGCCTCATGGAGGACCTTTGCGCATCCCTGGATAACATTCAAGGGAGCGGATCGTTTGCAGCCTGGACGGCAGATGTTGATCTAGGCGTGGAATTCGTGCCCGACCTTTTCGTTCATGATGTTGGCCCTATCAGTCTCCCTCTGGAAGAGGGTCGGGCTCGCCAAGTCATTGAAAAGGCTCGCCAGGGTAGGCCTGCATCCACTGGTCACCCGACCCGAGTATAAAGGCTGACAGCTACCAGCGCCATTCGGCAGGGGGAGCGAGACGATCGTTGACATTTCGGTCCGCAACACTTGGGAGCTCGATCCATCCCAGTTCCAAATTCGCCACCCCGACTGGGAGAAAGCCCTTCAAACCTGCCGCGGATTTGTTGCCAAGTCTTTGGGGATCTCAGTGCCCATTACCTCCGAGCTCTACAAAATGCTGATTTACGAGAAGGGCGCCTTTTTCAAGCCGCACACTGACACCGAGAAGATCCCTGGCATGTTTGGCACCATGGTCATTTGTCTCGGTTCAGAGCATGAAGGCGGAGATGTTATTGTAAAGCACCAAGGGAAGACGATAGTCCTTGAGAGCTTTGACGGGGCGGTGCTTTGCTGGTACTCCGATGTGTCGCACGAAGTGTGGCCGGTCACCTCCGGCTACCGCCTTGTGCTCACCTATAACTTGGCTATTGCACACGCCCCACTTCAGCCTCCGACTGCGAGTTTGTTAACGTCAGGGGCACGGCAACTGAGACACACTCTCCGCAGATATCTCGAGAATCACCGGGACGGGGCCGACGAACCAGACAAGCTCTATTACCTGCTGGATCACATGTACACTGAGGCGAATATTTCGCTCAAGCCCTCAAAGCCAGGGATCTTTTGGTGGCCCGGACCCTGGCCTCTATCGGAGAAGAGATCGGTCTTGACATTTTCCTTGCCATTCTTGAAAAGAGTGAGATTGGTACCGTTGAAGAGGACGATTATCACTCCCGCTGGGGATGGAGGGGGCGCGACGAAGAAGATGAAGATGCCGGAGAAGGAGAGAAAGAAGACGAAAGTTGGCATTCGCTCGATGAAATTCTCGACTCTGGCTATCAGATCAAGAAGCTTGTTGATCTAGACGGGCAGGTGGTTCGCACGGAAATTGATATCAAGGAAGATGTCTTGATGTGGAGCTTGATTCAGGACTACGGTGACCCTTTCGAAAACGCCGCCCGCGGCGAGAGTAGCTACAACGGCTACATGGGCAACTCTGGGCCCGAGGCCACGCACTGGTACCGGACTGCGGTGAGTCAACAGCACTGAGCGCCTTTGTCAAGCTCACCATATTGACTCCACGGTGCGCACAGGCCATCATCATAGTTCCTAGGGGCGAAGTCTCGGATGCATTTGTACTAGAATCTATTAATGAAACCTCGGCAGAGAGCCTCTTGTTGAGGTATTCGCAACGTTCCGGAGATGCTGAAGTTTCGGCGCGGATGATTGGCAAACTTATGAAAGCCTGTTGGCCTGTCGACAAGAGTTGGTCAGGAGAGGACACTGAGTCTGCCATCCCGCGTCCTTACTACGGCCTAGGGAGGTACGGATACACATCTCCCAGGCCACGCGTCCGGAATCTCGCCAGCGCCGAGGCTGTTCTTCGCTTTGCACTAAACGCCAAAAACTACGAATTGTTCAATACAGCGATTAGTCATGTCCAGAACAGGGTTAAACCGTTGTTCTTTAGCTTTATCGGGGGTTTGCTCGCGGAAAATGGTGGCGAGGGAGTGGATTTCACCAAGGTCAAGCCCAGGTGAGTAGACTCCTCGCACGCAAGCTGCACTACAAACTTAAAGACCCCGCCCGACTGATCTCCCACTTGCTTAGCTTCCAGAGATATCTCGACCTACGGTCAATAGCGGACAGATTCCAATTTGTACAATGCCTTCTTCCTCCGGATGGTGTAGTAGAATCACAACACATGCGGGACTGGATATCCGGCGACATCACGACCGCTTGCATAGAGGCCTGCAGAATCAAAGACGTAAGTCTCAGTCCTACTCCACATGTATGTGGACCTGGGAGTAACGTGGCATGGACTGATTGTTATTAGGTTGGCGAAGGCGATGCCACCGCATTCATGTCGCTCGTTTGTTTGTTCCACAGCTTTGGCTACATCAAGGAGAAGTAGGTTGTCCCCCCTCGACGACACGTTAGAAAATCCTGGGCTAAATGATGTTGACTTAGTATTTTTCCCCTCGTCGAAGAGATGATCCTCCGGAAGCCGAACCCGCCAATGCCATTCGTGCTCACTGTCATTCAGCACATTATCGGCGCTGCTCTCGATGGAACTTTCGACCGGACTGAGACTCTGGCGCTTTGCAAACCAATCTTGAAGTCCGCCATCGTTTTCACGGAGCTGGTCGGTTTACAAGGTGAAAATAACGAACAAACAACGGAGCCGCTCCCCAAAACTCCCAGAACAGGATATAATCAGGCTGCCCCCCAGACAGCTCCGCAAAAAAAGCAACCCAAATGGGCAACCATCCAACCGGACCGGATCGTGACCCTCTTTGACCAATGCATCAAGTGCTCCTGGGACGACTTGCTCATGCAGCTCTCACTCAAACTCGCCTCTGCCATTGACAACTTCAAGGCTGCCGAATTTCGAACACTTTGGATCCCGTTTCTACACAGCCTCATCACAGTTCTCGAGAGCAACCACATCCCCCTAACCACTCCCCGCTATCAGCAGATCGCGTGCGCCATTCTCGAGACGTACATCCAGAAAGGCGTCGGCAAGGAACCCCCCGCCAGTGACCCTGGCTACGCCGTACCACCAGTGGTCTGCTTCTGCTCTCTATGCACTAGAGTCAACGAGTTTCTCAGTAGCGATGGCATGACCCAGGATTTCATCTGTTCTCCTACCGACTTGCGCCACCTTCATGCCCAACTCCTCAGGAGTCGATCCCCTTGCAACGTCCGGGAACGTCCCAGCAATGAGCCAGGGAAGATTATTCTCACCGTCTCCAAACCTCGCCTCGCAAACCCCTCCCAGGACACCTGGCAGAAAAAGTTCCGCACCGCCCAAGACGACATTGCCGCCTTTCCTCAAGACAAGCTGAAGCTGCTCCTCGGCGAAGAGTATGATCAGATCACGGAGATGCGCCAGCTGAAGCTCTCGGCCATGTTGCCTACGCCGTTGCAAATGGCTTCGCTCGTCCAGAGGCCGGCATCGTCGAATGCGCAAGCGCAAACACAGCCCGCGGCGCATGCGGGAGTGAAGCGCCCGGCAGATAGATCACATTGGTATTAGGTTGTGGGTTATGATAGGGATCTTGGAAATAGGTGTTGGACTGGCTTTGGGTTTAGCGTACAAGACTGGGACGGCGACGTCAGGATGTATTCTTATGAGGTTTAATTCATGTTGTGGTATCATTTAGTGGACGTCTTATTAGTCGGGAATGTGTTGTGACAGGCACAAGGCGCTCTGCTTTTTGTTTTTCAAAGCTTGACAGAATATCTATTGCGATCGTACACAAGATACCTATCGGCTTGTTTCATTTAAAAGGAGTCATTAGTCAGAATTATAACCTCGCGCAATATCACCTATCGACATTCTCCGTGTCACTTTTCCTGTATTTCCCGTTTACCTGGGTGCCCGATACGTTGGTGGACGTGCGTGTTCATAGATCTTCGTCGTTTTCGCGGCGGGCGATACGACGGTGGATTTTGGCGAGTTCCTCCTCAGTTAGCTTGCGCGGTGGTAATAGCGCGTAAGATTCTTTCGTTTCGAGTGGGAAGGTGGGTTGATGGTAATGCTGATGTAGTTGACTCAAACTAGCCACTGGTGCGGGAGTGGCATCATAGGCTATCGATGGCGCCAAGCGGAGTACTTCACCCGAGGTAGTCGCCAAACCCGCACTCATCTGGGAGATTCGTGTCATCCCCGAAGTTGGCTCAACCAAATCCCAGAAGTTTCGTGGAGACCCGCGAGTAAAGTTGGAGGCTTCTCCGCGTGGCAATTCCCGTCGTTCCGGAGCCCTTGAACTTCTGGCCCAAAATCTATATTTGTCGGTTGCAATGTCATCTTCCTTTGTTAATTTGGTTTCCGGTCGCTTCGTAGCGTGCTTTTGATCCGCTCGCTGCTCTATATTCTTCTCCTTCCCTGTCACAGTCTCGTTGCGCTGACTCGTTGACCCGCTACTGGGTATTTGGGGAGTTGGGCGGAGAAGGTGAACTGCTGTCCATGGAAACTGACGCTGAATCTGCTCGAGAATGCGAGAATAGGGACTGATATAGACTTCGCCTAGCGGATTCGTGCCGACGACGTGGCCGTAGATGACATGACTTGTTGCATCGACGACAAGCGAGCCTGAGTCACTGGGCTTGATCTCTGTATCGACAAACTTGTTAGGAGCTCCACGTAACCGCAGTTGGGTGGGTGTCTTGATACATACCATATCCTCTGTCCAAGACCACGTTCCATACCAGCGATCGCCCCTTGCCGTTGATGCCGCCAAGTATTGAGATTCCCGGTTGTATCATACCTCGTAGAGGACTTTCGTTATTTGTCAAGATGAAGACTTTCAATTCCCGAGCCGGGGGGGGGGGGCTTCACCAAACGGAAGTAG
>Ga0247760_1001365_pt1 | contig 22888 bp, 21 predicted proteins | sample UWRJL171409R4_FD_179936 | JGI IMG/M metagenome (GOLD analysis project Ga0247760, IMG submission 179936) | Plant litter microbial communities from Arlington Agricultural Research Station in Wisconsin, United States - UWRJ-L171-409R-4 | ecosystem: Environmental > Terrestrial > Plant litter >... | reverse complement strand
TCTTTTTTTGCTTTTTTTGTTTTTTTTTTTTTTTTTTTTTTTTTTTTTTTTTTTGCAGGAGTGTGTTGGAAAATTCTGATGGGGAGTTTTGTACCCAACAGGTCCGGGGAGAGAGAGAGAGAGAGAAAGAGAGAGACGACCTAGGGAGTTTAGTAGTCTTTAAAAAGTAATACCTAGTCGGCCTCTGGATGCTGTCTACAAAAAACCCATTGCCGCTTTTCTCCCATCATGTCACATACCGCCCTAGGCAATGCAATTTTCACGTGACCCCGGGATCAAACTCGAAAAAAAAAGTTGAGCGCTATTCGGGCCATGAAACTACCTACCTACATAAAAACTTTGCGATATCTCCACGCGCCGGCGGTGCGATCCGTAGAAATTAATAGTGCATAGTCTCCTCAATCCGCCCAGTCATTTGCCACCACTTTTGTTACCATATTGCCGTGAAGCACATGGGTATATCAACAACAAAAAGTCGACTCTCTAATTACCACAGCGCGGCGCGCCGCTGGTGTATACCTGCGTAGCCTTACCTTACCACTCGGCTCTCTCAGCTGTCTTAGCCCCGTAGAGATAACTATCGCGTAAACTGGATCCTGTTTAAAAATCCTGCACCTGCCTCATTCTTAAACTTCTCGTCTAATATCCCATAAAAAAGCATGTAAACTGGTATTCTGCAAGAGCATCCTTCTCTATATTGATGAGCCCTTCCCCTCTCATATCATTCCTACCCTGTCCTAATCCAAAGCTGGTAAATATATCAGACTAGATAGACGACTTATCCAGTCCCTCTTGCTCTATCCAGTCAAGCAACCATGTTTAAAGTAAATAACCGCCCAGAAACATTATAACCCATCCCAACCTACCCGGCCCCATGGAACCAATAACTTTACCATCATGCCTAACCTCTATCATACACTCTCCTATGCTGCTAACCCATCCCCAGCACTATATGCCCCTGTGATTATAACTAAAAGAAAACAACACGTGCAGATGTAGTAGTTATGTCCCCTGTCCGAAGCTCTAAAAGCTGTCTCAAAAATATCATAGCCCACCGCTTATAACGCCTGATTATAAGAGAAACATACGGACCAAAGAACGCCAGTTTCTGCTTTCTCTCATTCTCCCTGCCACATTACCATCCGCCCACCTTGACTTTTGAAAGAATGCCTAATTGTACAAGTTGGCCAAAGTAAGCCCAATCAAATCTTGTGTAATGTGCTGTTAGTACCATGTATTCCTGCTCTAAACATACGATGCCGCAGGTATGGTTACCGAGAGGCGCTTGATTTCGCTGCCCTCGGTGGCTTGACGAGATCCGAGTGATTGGGTGGAATTGCGAGTATTCTCGACGCGATCGGACAAGGTAACATCCTCCAAAGTCACAACCGCCGAGCTTTTCGTGGTGATATCCGCTGCAACTTTATCAACACACGGTTGAGGGACGGGTGTTGTGTCGTCAGCCCGGATTTCCTCAATCTCAACCTTCACCGAGGCCTCTGTAACCGGCTCGATCTCCGCCTCCGCTTTCTCTGTCGCCATCGGGTTCTTTAGAAACTCCTCCTCGCTTGGGCGAGGACTGGGGACGCTGCTCTGATTCAAATGGTGGACATGGCTTGTTGGGACAACACCACCACCGATACGAGACCAGAACATTTGCTCGCGAAGCCGGACACTCTCCTCCCATGCCGCCTTCTCCGCATCTTCGTCATCGGCGCGCCAGTGTCCGTCCTTGACGATGCGGAGGAAGCCGAGGAAATCACAAGTAGAACGGACGCGCGCCAAGCAGTATTTGCAAAGAGGATATCCGCTCTGAGCGGATCCCGACTCACTCGTGCGGAACCGGTGAGTTCGAAGATGCTCTTCGTCTTTTCTCGACTCCCCACAGAGCGAGCAGGGAAACAGCTCTGGTTTAGTAACTTTGCCAAACCTGCCCGTGCTTGCGGCAGGAACTGGCTCCACCACCAGAGATCCATCGGTCATAGCAGCGAGAACGCTCCGTCGAGCAAGCCACGACAACCCGGGTGCTGTGTCGAGCCGGAGTGTTGGCTCAATGTCCTCGGTAAGGGCCCGCTTATAGAACTTGGTTTCTTTGATATGGGGAAACACCGGCGCAGATGCGGTCGAGCTCATGCTGGTCACCGAAGACGGCGTAACTGGCGTCTGGGGTGATGCTACAGGTGATGCCCCTGAAGTAGAGAGTGAGGAGCTGGATCCGTTCGGCACTGCCACCTGCGAACTAGCTGAACCTAGGCCTATGCCGAGAGATGTCAACCCAGCACTGGGAGGTCCAGACGACACTCTCTGACCAGACAATCGTTTCGAGGTCCGGATGAGGTCCCTGAAGTCTGTGTACGATGCGAGGTCGGTCCGAAGCACAGGCTGCAAAAGGTGCGTGAAGCTCGTCGGATGCGACGGAGAGAGAGGCTCTGGGGATCCATGGTGCTGCAGACTATCTGGCGAGTGGTCTTCCTCTCGCGCGTCAAACTTGCTGAAGCCAGGGGACGAAGGGAGTGTGGGGGCGAACTGCTCCTCCTTCTCAGCACTCATTTGCTCCATGACGTGCTTGAGCTCGGCGAGCTGCTGTTGCTGCGACTTAAGCAGGCCCTCAGTGTCCGCAAGCTGGGCTTTAAGTTGGTCGTTCTTGCGCTGAAGCGCCTCCTGTTCGAGTCGAGCTTCCTCCTTGGCAGAGATAACCATCTTGTTGGCTTCCTCAAAGAGGGCGGCGGTCAGGTTCTCCAACTCCTGCTCAATCTTCTTCTTCTCTTGCTCTGTCTCAAGACGTGCTTTCCTCTCTTCGGCAACACGAGCCACGAGCGCAGACTTGTCTGCCTCGATTGTCTTCCGTCTGACCCAGACATCGCCGGACAGCATCTCTCTCTGGTCCTCGAGTTGCTTCTCGAGTTGACGAATCCGCTCACGGGAGCTCTCGAGCTCGAGTCGAGTGGCAGACAGATTGTCATCGAGGGTAGTCTGGTGATTGATGGCGTTGATGAGCTTGGTGCTCAGCGTGGCCACCTCCTGGTCGAGGTCAGGATGATGCGGGCTCGCCATCGGATCCGCGTTAGCAGGACTCATAGCTCTGCTTCTGGGGTCGGGAATTGTGCTCATATCATTCTCGTCGTCAAGAGCTGGTGGGGAAAATGTTCGCTTGGGTTGCGGGGTAGAAGGGGCCGACGGGAGGAGGTCGCTTATGTGAGGTAACTCGGATGTCGATGACGGCTTCAGCGCTGCTTGGGTAGGCTTCGGGGACCCCGTTCGAAGGATGCTGGACAAGGAGCGGCTGTGACCGAAGGCAGCGCGGCCAGTGGTGCTGGAGGACATTTTGTGCGAGGACCAGCCGGCCACGGCGATATTGTAGCTTTGCCAGAGTTTGTCAGCGACGGCCATTCATGTGACTTTACCCAATGACGCTCAACCGGGGAAAGAGCCAACTGTGCGGAAAGCACCACACCACCATGAACATACTGTGAATCCATCTTGTCGGATATGTTTGGGGACCGCACCAACGCTGGCGGGCCCGCGACGCAGTGGTTGTACACTCCTTCTCGCGCTGTCTCGGGACCGAAACAGTGGAGGAAGGCGCGTTTGGCGTTTGGGTGGAAAGTGTCAGGCTGTGGCCAATTTCGCCGCAAAATGGGAAGGCGAAGGCCAACTTGCAGCAGCTGCTGGTTTTGGCATCACCCGTCGCTATCGCGGGGTTTGACAGGGCGGAATGGCAAAAGAGAGGCGAGAACGAGGAGAATAATGGGCACCTTCTCAGGGCAATCCGACCCATCTGACCAAGGTAGGATAGCGTCTTGTGATGGCAAGGGTTTGGTGCTGCGATAGGAAAAGCGCCCCCAGACTTCGGTGGGTCGCGTGAATTTACTGCAAGTCTCACTCAGCTTTCCTCAAGCGGGAGTCGTGCCATGAAGCCGCTTCAATTCTACGGAGTACGACCCAGTTCTCTCCGCAGACCATTGTGCATCTATGGTTCTCGGCTTCTGTTTGGCAGGCTGTCCCTGGGTAGGTGGCGTGGGATGCGTCGTTCCTGAAGCCAATTGCCCAATGCACGGCCTCAGGTCGGTGGAGACAGACCAACCACCAAAGCCTGATTTGGAGACCTGGGCTGGGCCTCGACTGGCGGTCGTCAGTGCGCTGGCAACCGCCTCGTGGCCTCCAGCTCGACAAAGCGCGGATTTCTCAGAAACGGGCCGCTCTCTATTCCACTACGCTAGAAACCCTCATTCAGCGTTGTTCGGACAGGCTCTACACTACGTAATTTTCCATCTGCATGATTTTACCGTCGTCATTGCTTGCCAAAAATCCCGGATCTCCCGCGTCCATGTCTGCCGCCCGCATCATCCCGTCCCTCCATGTGGTCTCAGCCGCCGCATCCGCGCCAACAGCTGCAGATTGCAAGTGTCGGCGATGTCTTCATGCTCCCTGGATTTCTGGATATCTGGATTTCTGGATATCTGGATTTCTGGATATCTGGATTTCTGGATTTCTGGATTTCTGGCTACCCGTAGGCACCTTCGAATCCTGTCCCATTGACCCGATAACACCCTCACACAGACCTCCGCGGGTGAGTGGACTCGGCTACCCGGCGGCATGGAGACTTGATTCCGGGGCTTAGGCAGCTTGGCAGCAGTGGAAATCCGGAGATCAGCGGCAGAGCCAGCCTTGTCAGTACAAAGTTGCCTCTCCGCGTTCTGTTCCCCGTCAACAACAAACGGCGGCGGCCGAGCACTCCCGGAATCGGGCAAGACGAATGAGTCCACGCCATCTGAGTCCGTCTCGCTTCTGCTCAGGCTTTGCTCCCGAGGGTGGGCTTGCAAGGCTTGCTGACAAGGGTTGATGTGTCATCTAATGCCGTTCCGCCAGCAAACAGAAAACTGTGTGGGTCATGCTGGGACGGCAGGTGCATCCGCGCTGGATTGGGCTTCCAGCAACGCGGGCAATGTTCCACGGCTGCATCCCCATCGCACCGAAAAAGGAAGCAGAAGCAGAAGCAAAAGGCAATAGTTTTCCGCTGCTTCTGAATAGCCCCCAATTCGGACGTGGCGGTGTCCCGGTATCCCTGATGTTCTCTTTCCGCCGTGTCTCGTTCTCTCGCATGTCTCGCGCGTCTCCCGAGTCTCGATCTGGATCGGTCGACTAGTCTGCCGAGTGCAGGCAGACACGCCCAAGCTTTGAGACCTCCGAAAGCCTCGTCGAAGTTGTCCTAGGTGGCGTGATGCAGCAGTGCACCGTACACCAGCCAGCTGCCAGAGTTCAGCCCGTAGTTGGGGTCGGGAACCCCTCATACTTCCACCCACCGCTGCGAATGGGACAATAAACACTCGATTTTAATTTCCACATCTCCCATCACAGACAACAAGGGCCACAGTGAAGCATGTCCACCCCAGGTGATGCTCGGATTTTTGAGAAGGCCGAACCTCATCAAGTCGGGCGCGCAATCCGCCCTCGAGGGCCATGATCCCCGCCAACCGGGGTGAAGTCTTGGCATCGATGTCGCTCGGCGCCGCATCACATCTCACTAACGGCACTCGCACTAGTTGAGTGGTTTGTACGGCCAATCATGAGGCCTGATGCACTTTGAGTAGACATGGCTGAACTGTGGGTCACCACCCGGAACCGCCTCCGAAGGCCGGCACCACCATACACTGCAGGGCAACATCCAGAACTGGAGGCGAGCACAATCGTGGGCCAGAGACAGTGAAATGTCCCCTCAGCTTGGGCAGCAAGCCCTGCTAGCCCGGGATAGACAGTCTAGTCATGGCAAGGGAAGGTATCAGGAGAGGAGCAATCCCTGGACCTTGTCGTGGTCGACCGTACCTACCTCCAGCTCTTCTGGCACAACGTGGGTATCGTTGGCACTACCGCATCTCATCTCCTTGACATTGGCGCAACAGCCCCCTCATTTCGTCCCCTGGTATATCCTGTAAAGGTGTGTTGGCGTACGATCAACAGGCTGACTTGCCGTATCAGCCATACCGATTGGCCTCACGAGCTCTTGCATTGGCTCGCTGAACTAGCTCATCCCGTTTGACGAATCCCAAACTGGCTCCAGACTGTGGCTGGGCCCGCTTCTTGACCGGTAACTACTAGGAGGGCATGAAGGGTGAGCGGATTTGGATACGCCATGGGTTGCCTTCAACACAGCTGGGCTGCAATTACATCCTGCCTTTAATAGGTAGGTATCGCAGTCCCCAATCACTCGCCCCCGGCACTTTTTTCTTCTTCCAATGCTGCAAGTTTACTTCTATCTCCACGCATCGTGTCTGCTCTCTTCAACACGCGTTTCTACTCTTTACCTTCTTGCTTGTCTTGTCAGCAACTGACTGCACATAAGGGACGCATGATGCCTCGTCGGGTTAGAGAATCAGCGAAGAATCGTCTCAGCCGAGCCAAGACTCCGCTCCGTGTAAGTCAACTGCGGCGTTTCGATCAGTCGTGAGCTGGATGTCCTGAGCATAACAACACGTTAACAGGTATCAGCTTACCACCCATTCAACTCCTCAGCCCCTGGCACCGGCGCCCGTTAAATCACATGTTCAGTCTTTGCCTCAGATGCCGCAGGCGCCGTGGCCCAGTACTCTGATCAACCAGAGTATCGCTTCCAGTCCCAACTATGCGACTCATCAAGCCACGACGTCTCCCTTCAGCCCGGCGGCCAATGGATCATTCTCCCAAGAGCCGTCCGGACAGCACTTCCTGCAGGACCACCATCAAGGCTTCGAGTATTCAAATACACCGCAGAATCAATTTGCGCAGTCTCATCTCTCTGGCGCAGCTCAGCAGTCTTCGTATTCGTCGACTGGTGGGATGATGTTGAGCCAAGAAACCTACATGGCACATCCAACCTACGGTATACCGCCTGCGTATGACATCCACACCCCATCTAGTTCATGCGGCGACTACGAGGACAGCGTTGTGCAAGGCGTTCATGCTGCAGCGGTGCCCAAGGGTGACCAAATTCCCGGCCCACCTGACCCCTTGGCTCCGACCGTTTCCCAGACAGCCCACGAGACGAGCCCGCCTTCATCGAGCCCAGGACTTGTTCCGCAAGGCGTAAACACCATTCCTGCAGCTGCCCATGGTTTGTCTACCCTACAAACAGCACGCCTTACAAACGTTACTCCGGACAATCAGGTGGCCATCCCTCAGGTCACACATGCTTCACCTCAAGTAGCTCACGCCGGCATCCCCTCAGTGACACCGACAACCAATCCTCGACGGACCTTGACTTCGCTCACCTCCGCAATAGGCCAGATGGCTTGCTTACCTTCAGAAAGTCAGATGTCCCAGAATCGAGTTGCCAGTGCTGTGTCCACTACACGAGGCGCTTATAATTCGCCCGTCCCCAGAACAGCGTCTGCTCCTGGAACCCCCGCAATGAATTCTATGCCCACTTCTCAGGGCGCCAGCGCTGCCGGTATGTCACCTGCAGGCTCAGCATCCGGGTTTCATGGCTACCATGATCTCCCGGAGGGAAGCCAAGTCTTCGATATGGCCCCAGCAGCTTTTCAAGCCTTAACACCAGTAGGGACAGCACCTGTGCTAGCCGTTGAAGACAGTGCGGGGCCCGCTCGCGATCTGTATACCGTGCCTGGGGCCCTGCTCGCGCATGATTCAATGCAGTTCAGCGACCACAGTCAGCTGGCTTGTCACCCCTACCCATCCCCGACCTCTTCGGGGGAAGGCTACCCGCCTTTGGGCCAACCTCCCCCGATCCCTCCTATATCTCACCATCAGCACATGGGAACACCGGTGCATGGGCACTTGCAGGGATCACATTGTGTTCACGGCTTTCCAAGTCAGGAATTCGGCGGATATATGGAAGTTCCTGTCAGGCCCTCTCTCCTGATAACCGTCTCCGAGATCAATGTCACTGATAGGATTAACAGGATGATGGTAACATTCCCTGTCCCGCCTGTAATGAGAGGTCTCCAGGGCCCTTCGGTTTTCTTGTGAGTGAAAAACATTCAAATATGCTCAAGATCCCTTCGAGGTGTGTTTCGGCGTCAAGCCAGATCCGCAGGCTAACCTAGAACGGCAACGACAGCGACATCTGGTGAATGAACATTCAGCAACCAGCATGTCTATTGAGCCAGACCGGAATGGTGGCACACAAACGCGATTCCATATCAACAACAAGGTCTACATTGTCGTTGCCAGAGGAAAGCCGAAGCGCTCATTCTGGTACCGGTGTTTGCAGTGTGGTTTTCGAGGGGAGACAACAGGGAACGACGAAGAACATGCGGGCAGAAAGAAGCCCACACACAGTGTGTTTTCGGGGCTCAAGTTAAAACGGCTCGCGTCGAAGCGCTTCAAACGCTGATAATGACACACTCTCGAGGCGATATGTGCAATGACGTCAGCCCGTTTCTCGCTCCAACAAAGTATGCTCATCCTGCTCATTAAGTTTCTACTCCTGTTTGACTCATGATGGACGTACCTCCCTTTGGTAGTCGATATTCGGGACAGTTGAACCAAGAGGCCCTAGTATCTTGCGGGACGCGCGGACATTCAGATTGAAAGAATGAATTAATCAAGGGGGAGAGTGGTGTTTTCAGATCCACATATCATAACAAATGAAATCTGCATCTCTAGCACAGACAGTACGCCTAAAGGATTCGTTTCCGCAATGCACCTGACAAGTCTGTTCGCCCCATATGCGCGCAACGACGTGGTTTGACAGGTAAGCATGTTGACATGACAAAGGAAATCGAGATTTACTCCCTCCAAAAACCTACTCCGCTCTATCTTGGCCTGTAGTTGAGTAGGAACCCCGCTATATCTTTCCCCATAACACCCATCCGATCCATACCGAATCCCCTTGCTTCGTCATTATGGTGGTACAAATATGAGACGACATTGGCTCGAGGAAAAAATTAGTCGAGGGTCGTTTCACAGCAGAAGGTTCTCAAGAGATGGCGGACAGTTTGCGACGTGCATATCCGGCAATGGCGTCTGAGATTCGCCCGAGAACATGAGCTGTTGATTCACTGCTCCATGAGTGCCAAGGGTCCTGTATAGACATCCAGCCTGGTGGTAAATTAGGCCTGCGGCTCCTCCTTCTTCGCTGTCGCCTCGTTACCCTCGCTGGCAGGCTTGGGAACCTTGCCTTCGCGCTCCTTCTCTCCCTCAACACTCTTCTTGGGAGGAGGGATTGGCTCGTCTGCCACGAGACTGCGCTTAGTAGTCTCGCTGTCTACGCCTGTCGGTCCAATGTCAGGGATCTGAAATAATGGAGGGGATGTGGATGCGGGGTGAGTTACGTACCTTGTACATCGGGATGAGGCGGGGCAACTCCAGCACCCTCCTGATCAGCATCAGGTTGGACGATCTCATTGCCTTCGGCATCAACAACGCGCGTGCGGGTTTCGTATCGCGTCTTAAACTCAACCTTGCCCTCAAGCGCCTTGACTTGTTCCTCGTTCAGAAGGTTGCCAAACTGATCGCGATACTCAACCTTTTCCTCACGGGAGAGAATGCGCTGGCCAGGAGGAGGTGGGGCGCCCGAAATTCCAGCTTCTGGTGCTCCTCCAATAGGAACTTGATCCTGCTGGCCGTCCTGGACCGGAACTGGCGGAGCGCTCGATTGCTCGGGTGTTTGCACAGCGGCCTTGGATGGCAGTGAGCGATAGGCATCGTACTATCACACCTTAGTTAGTACAGACCGGGTACTCTTTGCGATTTCAAAACTTGTAATGTATGCTCCACGTATGTCGCTATTACATTCTGTCCCGCAGTTTCATCTCAGGGATCGCCTTCGGGTGTTTACCACTTACGTTATCAAGGAAAGTATTGCAATCCCAATCCCAAGTGTTGAAAAGCTTGACGCGGTTGCACTCGGCCTTCGTCCAAGCATTGCCATAGGCAAGGGGAGCGTACAGCCAGAAGACAACAATGGACAGACCGAGGAAAACAGCAGCACCAGTCTTGTTAATGACGGGGTTCTCCTTCAACCGGAAAGCAGGAATCCTGGCCGTGGCAAAATCATAAATCTGGCAGAAGGCCATAATCGCAAAGTAAAGCGCGGGGAAGTAATGGTGCAAGAAGAGCTGACGCTGCATGAGATAGAACGGGAAGTAATGGAACGCCCATCCGAGCACCGAGGTACCGATCTCGTAATCGAAGCGTTTAAAGATAGTGTTGGCGTAATCACCGCAGCTGCGCTGCCATCGGAGGACGGCGACACCCTTGAAGAGGACGTAAATCACCACGGCGACGGTGGCACTCCACCAGATCAGGGGGTTGCCGATTAAGTAAATCTGGGTATGGTCTTTGCCCCAGAAGTTGATACCGCGGCGCAGAATGGGCCAGGCTTCGGGGCGTGAGTCCCAGGCATGAGACTCGACAAGGCCGGCATTGGTCTTCCACATGACCTTCTGGAGCTCCCAGAATTTGCCAAGGAAACCGGGGTTCCGGTAATTTACCTTGTCAGCATCCTCACCGAGTGACGGATGCTCGTTCGCCTCGATATACCATAGGCTGTTGGGGAGAGTGCCACCGCGCGCGCAAGTAACTTCTTGCTGCTCGGAAGCCCAATCCGGGAGCTTGACCTTATGGGAGAAAAGAACGCAGCCAGTCATGACATGGACGAGCCTGAACTTGGTATCAATGGTGCGAAGACGCTCCTGAGCCACACCGCTCTTCGACTTTTTCTTGACAATCTCGACGCGGAAGAAGTCGTTGGCATCTCCTTCGAAGCCCTCGTAACCGTAAGCCGAGACCTCATTCTGCCAGTCGGCCTCAGTAACGGGAGGTCGAACATCATGCGAGTGGAGACGGCGATTAGTAGGTAGGTGGTAGAGACGGAGGACTGAACCGTCTTGGATATAGGGGAGTTCAGGAAGGTTAAACCAGGCTCCAGTTCCGTTGATAGGCTCACCGTGGATGTCAAGCGGTTGGGTTTGATTCTCGAGGAGCCACATGTTATTCTCGTCCTTGTGTGGGTAAAGCGTGATCTGCTGCTGCTTGGATCCGGTGGGGTACATCAGAGGGTGCGAGTGCAGGTAGCCACCCTGAGTGTTGACGTGCCTGATTGCAACGCGGCTGCCAAATAGAACATCGGCAGGGACATCCTGCATACCCTTGGAGTTGAGGGTAGACTGGAACTCGGAGCTCATGAAGCCATCACCCTCACCGGGGTTGACCAAACAGAGGAAATGGATTCCGAACATGGCCATGTAAAAGGTGATAGGAATCACGATCAGGCAGAATGCGCGAGCCATGAAGTGCTTGGCAAATAAACGGGGCGAAACGTTCTTGTAGTCGCCAAGAAGAACCCAGAGCTGAACCAAGGTCAAGGTTCCAACCCAGGCGATGGTGAACAAGCCCACCCATTTGATACTGAGCGTGATGCCGAGTCCGAGACCGGTCATGGCTAGCCAGAACCACCACGTCAACTGGAAGGCCTTCTCAGGTCCTAGCTCATGCTGGTTGATAAAGGATGTGAACGCGAGCGCGGTGAATCCGGTTGCGATCATCAAAGGGGAATCAAGCAGAATAAGCCGGGCTTGGGTCAGTAAACCATTCTCTGCATCTCAGTTAGCCAACCATGCCTCATGAGATCATGCGCAAAGACCTCAACGTACCAAAGATAATCAGACCAGCACCAAGCGCGGCGGTAGTCGTACGGCAACCCACTGCCTTGAGGGTGAGGAACATGGCCGGAACGAGGGCGATACCGCACAAGGCAGGGAACAGGCGCATGGCAACATAAGGGACGCCCGGCTCGGTGTAATCCTTGCCAATCTCCTTGAAGTCGAAGTCGCCATTGAAGCCAGCGAGATAGCCGAAGAGGGTGATCATGAGCTTGGCAAGTGGGGGGTGGACATCCATGAAGAAACGACCCTTGATGTACTTGGACGCGAACCCGCCGAAGCTGTCATAGTACTGGTCAGCAATGGTCTTCTTACCAGAGAACAAGGCGTTGTGGAAAAACGTACTGGACTTCATCGAAGACGACACTAGTCGGCTGGTAAATGCGGAACAGGCGAACGATCGTGCCAACTAGCGTCATCAAGCCCATGACCTGGTAGTCGGACACCGGGAGCAAGAGGACATCGTTGTCCTCGACACCCTCAGACCGATAGTCATCTTTGTGCTTTGCGGCCTTCGGTTTGGACTTGGACTTGCTGGCGCTGGGAGCCTGGCGTTGTGGTGAAGGGGAGGGTTTTCGCGGTGAAGGGGATGCCTTCCGGGACGAAGGCCCCTTCGGCTCTAAGCTGCGAGCCATGATTAAGAGATTCGATTGGATTCAGTCGAGCCCTGTTCGACGTGGATTGGCAGCGTTGTTCCTGAGTCGCGAAGAAAGTTTACGGCTGACAGCTTCGGCCGCAAACAGTGTCGCATCAAAGGGCCGGGAATCAGTTAAAGAGAGTCGAGAAGGTCAAGAATCATTACAAGGCGGTCATTGGCACACAAAGAAGAAGAAATGTGTGCGAATGGTCGGCGATTGTTGCTCGCCTGTTTGTTGTCTAGTCTGTCGAGTCGAACTCGTCCCAGCGTCGCCCTTAAGGTTGACGGTGAAGGTGGAAAGGGGTTGCAGCTTCCAGCTTTCCAGAAATTCAATGTAGCCTAAGTGGCCTCATCCCTCGCTTGTCTGTGCAAAAAACGGGGCCTGCCAAGGGAGCTGAGGGGGATCCCCGCTGAGCCCGCTACAATCAATCGTAATTGGCTGTCAGCCCTGTCGCCAGACCGCGTTCGCCATCCTTCTCCAGGCGCAACTCCCCCCTGCAGCACCACCAAATTTGGAACCATCGAAATCCACACGAGCTGGCGATACCAAGCGAGAAAAAGGGATGCCCGACTTGCATTTGGCTGCAAATGTTGGCAGTGGTTCTTTTCTCAGCCCTCCCGTAGTGTACTTGTTTGACCTCCAGTAACCTCTGACTCTGGCGATGAAAATGCTGAAGAATTAACCCGCCTGCCCATCGAAGGACGCGATCTCGAGGATTCCACCGCGTTTTTTTTTTATTTGGCATGACGGACCATAATTTTTAAGTTCCTGGCCCCTGGAGTTTGGGAGCACCTTTGCTTCGCGCACGTGCCACAATCTGCACAGGGCTTGCTGCCAAGGCTGGTGGACTTTCGCTGATAGCGTTTTCCGCGGCGCCATTCCTTACTCCCACACAACGAGCACGCGGCATCATCAGCCACAAGCACCCTCCGAAATGGCTGTTCCGACCAACTCGGACGCCGCTGCGGCGGTTTCGGCACAATTGGAGAATCTCAAACCACCAACAGGTGTGATTATCCCACCGCCGGGCGAAATCCGCGAAGCAATCGAGAAGACGGCTGGTTACGTTGTGCGTGGCGGACCTGGTCTTGAGCAGCGCATCCGGGAAAACCATGGCCAGAACCCCAAATTCAGCTTCCTCATGACGAATGTCGACCCGTACAATGACTACTACGAATGGCGCAAACAAGAAATCAAAGCCGGCCGCGGTACCGCTGTCGCTGCTGGCCGCGTCGGCGAAGGTGCTGCTGCGCCAGCCAAGGAGGCGCTGAAAGGTCCCCCAAAGCCGCCCGACTTCCAATTCTCAGCCCGTATGCCTCGCATGAGCCAGAAAGACTTGGAGATTGTGCGACTAACTGCCTTATTCGTCGCAAAGAACGGGCGGCCCTTTATGACACAGCTTGCCCAGCGTGAAGCCGGCAATCCTCAGTTTCAGTTCTTGATCCCGAATCACACTTTCCACAATTTCTTTCAGAGTACCGTCGATCAATACTCGGTCCTTCTACGCGAGAGCGGTGTCAGCGGAGATGGCTCCAAGCTTCAAGAAGAACGCGTTGCTGAACTTCGCCGCAACATCTCTGACAAGTACCACGTCCTGGCGCGAGCCAGACAGAGGGCCGAATATGCAAAGTGGCGAGAGGCTGAGAAGGCTAAGCAAGAGGAGGAGGAAGAGAAAAAGAAGATAGAATTCGCCAGCGTTGACTGGAGCGACTTTGTCGTGGTTGAAACCATTGTCTTCTCCGAGTCTGACGACCATGCGAACCTCCCTGCGCCCACGACTCTGAACGACCTGCAGTATGCGTCGCTAGAAGAAAAGAACAAGATGTCTATCAGCTCGAATCTCCGAATCGAAGAGGCTTTCCCATTCGAGGATACCAGCTACAACGCGTATCCGCCCCAAGTTTATGGAGCGTCAGCACCTCAACAGTTACAGCCCACGGCTTCACCACCAGCCAGCAACCCACCTTTTGCGTTGGCCAATCGTACGAGGTCGGCTGATGAGGATGATGAATTGGAGAGGATCAAGGAGAGGGAGCAAGAGCGGCAACGACTGCAGCAAGCGCAAAACGAGGCTAGAGGCGGTGTCGCTCCGATGAAGATCAAGGAGAATTATGTCCCACGCGCAGCGCAGCGAGCAGCCAGCAAGTTCGGCTCACAAACGGCGCTGTGTCCGAACTGCAAGCAGCAGATTCCCCTCAACGAGATGGACGAGCACATGAGAAGTAAGTAAAGAATACACTTGGCAAACAATGCCCAGTCGTGCTAACAGTGTGCAGTCGAACTCCTTGACCCTCGGTGGAAGGAGCAAAAAGCCAAGGCCGATGCCAGATTCGCCACAACCAACCTTTCAACGGTAGATGTGGCCAACAACCTCAAGCGTCTTGCAAGTCAGAGAAGCGATGTCTTTGACGGCGTTACCGGGCAGCCAGTATCTGAGGAAGAGCAGGCCAGAAGAAAGAAGGTTGCTTTGAACAGCTTCGATGGCATCCCGGACAGCAGAAGCCAGGCTCATGTTAATCAGCAGAGCTTCAACCTGGACGACCAGATTCGAGCAATTCACGAAAAGTTTGCCGACAAAAAATAAGATGTTTGGCGGCATACGGGTGTGCAAAGTCTCACCCAGTCGCATGACTAGGGTACAATGCCCGAAAAGGGAGGAGACACAGCGAAGGCGACAAATTGCTAGGGAAGGTCTCCTGAGTCGGAGCTTGCAGATCATGAGTCGTAAATGCAAGTCGGGAAACACGTCGACTGTTGTCCTGGGAATCCGTTCATCTCAGTCAACTTGACAGCAACCCCAGGGCTGTGCTCCACAACAGGCCTTGGTACTAGGAAGAACGAACTTATGTGTCCTATCACACGGCTGTCAGGTTGCGTGTGAAGGGCTGAAGAAAGCCGCCGGTGAGCGGACGGCATCAGCGGATACGGCATAGCGTTGACTTCCCTGACATTGTGTCCAGTAGTTGTTTATCAATACAGAAACGCTCTGCTGTGTGGCAGTAGTACCGAAAACCAACCATCTTATTCGCGGCGATGGAAGCTCTGATAGTGTTCTAACTGCTTCACGCTTCAGTAGAGACGAGGCGAAAGCCCGGGGCGTGCCGGGATCGGGTGCCACTAGGGTGTCACGCCCCACACTCCGCTTTCTGGGTCAGTCTTCAGTGAAGTATCATTTTGGCCGGCAGCTCTTTCCTGGGGTTCCCAATGCTTCCATGACCACCACCCCGCATTCCATGCCTAGAACTTGGCTTTGATCCTGGCCCAAGTTCAGCGAATTTTGCAGCTTTAACTCCATAGTTCCTCTTCCGCGACGCTATCGTAGACCACTCGGTTCACATCTGCGGCACCTCCGTGTAGCTCGTCATCGACAAGACGCAAGACGGTTCCCGTCCCGCCCTAGGGCGCGCAGTTCGAGTTCCTAGCGGCGCAGCTTAGTTGCCATTGAACCCCGCGCCCGCAGTGCTCGTCCCTTACGAGGGTAAAAGAACAAACCCACATATAACACGGCTTCTCGCCAATACCGTCAAAACGGCGTCCAGCAACGAAGGAGGGGCCCGCGCTGGCAGCGCGGAGCCGCCGAAGTCTCCCACCTCACCAGACTCGATCGCGGCAGCTGCTGCTCGCCTTCACCGGCCCATCTTGCAGACCATGCCAGACACACGAGCGCAATCGTTTGACGAGATCTATGGACCACCCGAGAACTTTCTCGAGATTGAGGTACGTGTGAGACCTAGAAAGAACGACGCGCGCTACCCCTCTTCCCCTTCCACGACCCCTCCTTCCTTCCACCCGGAAACTAACAAGGCATTGTCGCACACAAACAGGTCCGCAACCCACGTACTCATGGCATCGGCCGCCACATGTATACTGATTACGAGATTGTGTGCCGTACCAATATACCGGCCTTCAAACTGCGGCAGTCAACGGTGCGGCGACGATATTCTGACTTTGAGTGGTTCCGCGACATTCTGGAGCGCGAGAGCGCGCGCGTGACGATTCCGCCGCTGCCGGGCAAGGTGTTTACGAACCGCTTCAGTGACGACGTTATTGAGGGTCGCCGCGTCGGGCTGGAGAAGTTTCTCAAGATTGTCGTTGGCCACCCGCTGCTGCAAACCGGGAGCAAGGTGCTGGCGGCTTTTGTGCAAGGTGCGTTTCTCCTTTCCTGCAAACTATGATGCAGGACAGGTTCATTGACAAGGATGAACGTCCATTTAGACCCGAATTGGGACCGTAATGCCTGGTGACCCTCCCTGCTGGCCCTTTTAGCAGCTCCTTCGACGTTTTCACTGTCCATGTTTCACCACACTCCCAACGACAGCCCTGGTAGGAATGACTCGCAACAGCCGCAACAACAACAGCCGTTGACGGTCAAAATCCCGCGTACGCCGAGGAAGCTGCGTAAACGGCCATCTGGGAAGGGTTCCGCGACTGATTCAACTTTGTTTAGCCTACGGAGGCCCAATCGGGTTGTATGATTCCAAGGGGTATAGGCGAGTGAGAGGAGCGACTAGAACAAGTGGGTACGCTCGCTGTAGTCGAAGGGAGGAAGTGGGAGGTGAGCGAGAGGTGAGCGAGAGGTTATCTTTGAATTTGCTACTGCGATTCTGCCTTGGTTTTGCTGTTTCATTGAGTTGGACGCGATCTGAGATCATCGGGATATCCAGTTTCGAATCAAATCCGAGCAAGGGGAAGGGATTGCTTGGTTGACTGCGTTAATCAAGTTCGACGGCTGATTGTTTTGCCTCTGTTTCTCTCAAGCTCACAATAATTGCACCATTTTACAAACTTGGGCCGAAAAGCGAATGGAAAACGAAAAATAATGATGTGACATGCTTAATTTTGTACCACCAGGCTCGTGGGTTATACCCTAAGCCCGGGAGGAGAGTTTAACGGTACAGATCCCATGTCTAGATCCGGATACAGATCCGTCAACTGTCAGAATGTGCAGCATGTCTCTCCAAGCAGACCTTAGCGAGACTACCCAAGGTACCATCCCAATGTGGACATGGCCTTGCCGTGCCGTGGCATTTTACCATGCCTGCCATGATGCTGTATACCTACCGCCTATACATCTTATACCTTACATGCAATCCCTGCCAGTCCGTCAGCCAGTTTCCACTTGCGCACACCCCCCTGTTTTCCTGAACCGGAACGCCGTCCCCTGACCTGCTGCCGCCCCCTTGAGTAAATTACCAATATACATACATACTAGTAGTACACTTTTTTCCCTTGAACATATATATGCCAATGGGATGGATGTCCTTGTAGATGAGAAAAATACAAAAGCCGTTATATACCATGCACGTCAGTCATGCTGCCTTGACCGTCTACAGTTTTTTTTTTTTTTTTGACAGTATGTGATGAGTCGGTGTGTTTGTGTGTGAGAGAGAGAGAACCTGCCTGCTCTTTGTTGTCTTTGTGTGGACTAGCAAAAGTAGGTAGGTAGGTAGGTGAGGTTGTGAGTACGTGAGTGTGAAACGTTGGAGAGAGAAAAAAAACATGTACAAAAAATGCAATGCCCTCCCTTTCTAATGTGAAATTAGTTTTGCTTGCGTTTCTTAAACAAGACAAGGGGGTATCGTAAGCGGCGTTTACAGAGATCAAATGTAGTACAGGCAAAAGTGTAAATGCAAGAACAGTATGAACGAGACGAAGAGAAGGGAGGGAGGAAGAAAAAACATGTTATACACATGGGCGCAGTGAGCGGGCGCTCACTCTCATCCCTTTTCTTTTATAAACCCCGTTGCAATGCAATGTTGGAATACAAAAACCCCAAGACGCCGTGGCTTGCTGTACACTGGGTTGATTAACCCTGCCGGAAATGTGTGGTGTAAAGTGTGTGGTACACCGTCGAGACCAAGAGGTGTCCGTTGTGAGTTGCTCGAAGGTAGACATCTAGTCATGACTTGGTCGAATATTGGAAATGTCTAATGTCGTCGCGGGATGGGGGGCTTTAAGAGCTGACATTGAAGAGGCGCAGGATGACTTCGTACATGCCAAACATGATGGCCGCGCTAGGGACCGTCCGAAGGAGGTGAGGTGTCATTCCGCCGTAGAGTCCGATTAGGCCTTCTTGCTTGTAGACAAGTTTGAAGCATTGGATTAGGCCGGTATATTTGGGCTTCCCATCGGCCGTCGGGGCTTGCCGAAGACGGGTTCGGGCAACCTCAATCCGCAGTCAGTATTCAAGTCTCAAAAGGAGGGGGTCTCTAAAAAGGGGGTGAATACCTCGTGAGGGTAAGTCAGGACGGCAGCGAATAGCTTCGCGCTACCGGCGGCGCCCGAGTTTCCGAACCAATCAATCGCATGATCCCAAAACTTCTTCTCGCGGCCACTCAGCTGAATGCGCTCCTCGCGCTTAGCCAAGGACCGCTTTAAGCGTTCGTAGAGCATCCACTGCAGGGTCGACTCGGTAACTCCTAGATAGCTCGCGCTCATGCCCTTGTACATGCCACGGATGCCCTCGTTGCGCAGAATCTGCTTGATGCAGTCCCAGCTGTTCTTGTACTGGCGCATGGTCACGCCTCCGCTCTTCTCGGCAATGTTCCGGTCCAGCTGGAGCCGTGTCTTGACCATCCAGATGGGGTTGGTGGCGGTGCTGGTAGCAACGCCAGCCATGGTGCCGGCAGTAAGATGCACCCAGGCGGCCTCCTTGCCCCCGTTGAGATAGTCGGCGACTAGACGCTTGCCGTTGCCGTAGGTGAAGAAGTGGATGGACCGCGCGGGCACCACTCCGACGAGGTTGGGTCCGAGGCCCTTGAATAGCGCGCGTGGACCTTCCTGGCGGTAGACGGAGCCGAGAATTTGGAACGTCTCGGCGAAGTGGTGTCCGGCAGCGCGAATCGGGTTCCTCGTGGCGGCGTGGGCTGCCCTCGATGCTCGCAGCTGGGCCTGGTAGAAATCGGATTGGAGCCGGGTTTTGAGAACATCGAGCGGGGCGGTTAGGGTCGCCGCTGTCATGCCTCCGATTCTAAAATCAAACAGGCCCCATATCAGCGACTCTTCCCAAGTGAAGTATTTCGTCTCTTGGCTCGACTTACCCTCCCGCGACAAAATGCGCCCATGACTTGGCAACGGGCGTGCCCTTGCCTCCTCTAGCGACAGGAGCACTCTGCTGCGCCCCAGGGATGATATCTCCCGTCTCACGCGACTGGACCAGAGGGAGGCCGTCGATCGCTTTGAAGCCACCAGGCTGATTCCTGGCGGCGCCCGCGGAAGCCATCGTGGCTATCGGAAGCTTCGGCTATCGCGACCTGAGTTTGAATAGGGGTTGGGAAGCCACGAGGAAGGGAATTGATCAGCCAGAGTCTTATACGAAGAACCTGCGATCGACCCTCGGTGGTATGCGCGGGAAGACTGAGCCGGTTGAGGTCAAGACGGGTGTTGAAGAACAAGCTTGGAAATTGAAAAAGCTTATCGGAAAGCTCACAAAATCTTATCGCTTCGCAACTTTTTTTTTTTGCTTGACGCGTTGACTCGCGTCGGGAAAACGTCGGTATAAAGAAGACAGCGTCTTGGCACCCCCTTTTCCTGTTCCCAGCCTCAGCTGTCCTGTAAGGACTTCCAGATTCAAAGATATTAAAATATCAAGAAAGCAATATGAGAGATCAAATACCTTGGTCAATGCTCCAGGTCATCAGGCTGTTCCAGGCCACCTTCGGATTTTGTCTTTGACTGCATGGCACACGCCACTCACTCAATTGGTGATGCCTCTGACGTCATATTAATTCCCCAAGGAAGGGATGTGTTCTTTCATTGATGATCTGTCTGATCTGTAATGTCGAGCCTGTCGTTGAAGACATTATCACGAAGCTAAATACCCTTGATGACGTTGAGACAGTAGAAATACTGTCAACCACACGAGATACTCGAAGCATAACGCCTTAGCGGACCAACTCCATGACTCTCCCATCACTGCCGCCTGCACTAGCGCGGGCTGCAATCCGTCCCGGGCAGCCAAGAGCCTCAAACTCGAACTAATAATACACAGGCCAAAAGATAACCATGGTGTGACAAGGGTCCCATCCCTCAGTTGCCCCAGCGTGAAGGGCTCATGGGAGAAGCACTGGTCATGGCGCGGTCGATAATGTGCTTAACTAGGGCGATCTCACGACGACCAACTTCCTGCAGAGTCATCTTGCCCAGCTCCCAGTCGGAATAGGGAAGCTCCATCTCGACCCAGAAGAACCCGAAATAGCCACGGCCACCAACTTCCTTGCGAAGCTTCACGGCCCTGTCGTAGGTAGCGGGGTCGCCCAGAACAAGCTTGCGGCAGCTCTCTTCGCGGACAACGGCAATGTACCACTGGGAGTCGGCATGTTAGCAAAGCACTGCGTCAATGAGGGGGACAATGACCAACATACCTCAAGGACATCCATTGGTAGGCCAGGTTTGGGCACCAGGATGTGGAGGTGGACCCAGTCATGGGCAAAACGGGGCTGGTTAAACACAGACGTGTCGCCTGTGTAGCCTGCGCCTACTATAGCATTATCTTTCTGTGTGGCTGAAAACCCCGGGCACAGCATAAAAGCAGTGAGCATTCGCTTCAATAGCTGCTCATTGATTCTTGCGTCCGAGTGGTCGTGCTTGGGGTGCTGCAGGGTTCGGCGGAGAAGGTGGATCAGCTTGAAGCCTGCTGAGGCGAGCAGGTGACGCTCCTGCATCGTGACGATGTCGGGGGAGTACCAAGGGAGCTTCTTGATGGTCGAAATATAGGACTCAAAGGGACGCTGGGGGCAATCACGAGCAAAGGGCGACTGGACACCGAGCTGTGAGTCAGTGATGTGCGCGCGAAGTTGAAGCACAAGCAAAGACTTACACGGTGGGGATACTCGACAAACTTAATAAGCATAGTCACTTCCTCGATAGTGATAATGCCCTTGAACTGGGTCCAGCCTTGGCCGCGAACCGTAGGCTTGACGTGGGGAACTCCATTCTTCCAGGTGACATACGCGAAGGGGAACAGATCCTTTAGTAAGGCATCCTGGCTCGACAACTCAATGTCAATGGGGCGTTGACCGAGACGGGGCTGGCGCTTCTTGCTGATCAGCTCGTCAAAGCGGTCGACGGCTCTTTTGGCGTCGGCCTTGGTCGTGAACTCAACATAGGCGTCTTGAGTCTTGGATGTGACCTTGTCCATGATAATGTGGACAGGCTCATGCATATCCTGAGGGAGCTTGGCCGTGCGGCCGACCATGGCAAGGATCTCGGAACGCATCGTGTTGTAGGGGATGTTCTTGATCTTGATAACCCCAAAGGGGGAAGGTCCAGGAGCGAGCTCAAAGCAATGAACAAAGGGGAAAATGGTGCTCTCCAGTGCGTCCAGGGACGAAGGTAGGCCCGTGGGTGTGTCGGTCAATTGATTCAGCTCGTTGGACCGCACAGCTCTGATGGCAGGCGGAACGGGGCCCTGGCGCTCCCAGAGATGAGCAACCATGTCGTAGTCCAGCTGAAGGTTCGAGATGGCTGGAGCGCGTTCAGCGGCGGTCGTGGGAGCGGGATCAATGGGCGGTAAGGGGTTCAGGACATTCGAAATGCGACTGGCAAAGGGATTGTAAGGAGAGGTTCCATAGCTGCCGCGGCCAACGGGCGGAGGGGTCGCGAATGGCTGTGACTGAGCCGGTGAAGCGGTGCCATTAAAACCGACGGCCGGTGAGTGAATTGCGCGGACGGGAGAACCGACAGGAGATTGGGCGACTCCAAACCGGTGAGGCGCCGTCTGTGAATAGTCAATCCTAAGAGCCGTCTGAGGAGTGGTCACAGTGTCAGGGCTGTGGTCGTAGTCAGGCACTCCTTCGCTAGCCGAGGCCCAGCCACGGGGGGTGCGGTAAGACATGTCGTTGAAAGCCTGGGCGATGCCTTCACCTTGGGCCTGCTGGCCGCTCTGGTGCTGGTTGGCAAACTCCAAGTTGTTGAGCCCATTGGGAAAACGCGGATTGTTCGGCGTTGTCTGGATGTTATTTCCAGGGGCACGGTAGGGAGTGCTGTTCTGCTCATGACGGAAAGCCGACGGAGAATTGAATGCCAGAGGAGAGTGTACCTGAGAAGGCGAGTTGAAGGGCAAAGGGGTGTGCACCTGAGGAGGCGAGTCGAACAAAACCGGTGAGCTGTAGAGTTCCGGTGAGTTCACCACAGTTGGCGAGCGGTAAGGGTCAGGTGAACTATAGGGGTTGGGCGAACCGTAAGGGTTGGGTGGGCCATGGCCGGCAGGCGAGTGAGCCAGGCTAGATGATCCGTAGACGCTGGGCGAATGGACCGGGCCGGGAGATCGGGCCTGAACGGGAGTGTGAAATTGAGCAGGAGAGCGGACCTGAACAGGAGTGTGAACCTGACCGGGATGGCGGATCTGACCGGGAGTGTGAACTTGGCCAGGAGAGCGGATCTGACCAGGAGACTGAAGCGCAATCGGCGAACGGTACGAACGGGGAGTACTGAAGGGCCCCGGCGAATGAATGTGGACCGGGCTCGTGACAATAGTGGCACCCGGAATGCCAGGAGGAGGTGTCGAAACAGCGGTGGCGATGGAGCCTACAAAAATGTTAGACTTAATACGGAACAAAGGTGAAATGATAACGATGTGAGCAGGTAGCAAGGCGGGGAGACCTGCCGTCGAGGGTCGCGGGTACCATGAGGAATCCAGGAAAGACCAGA
>Ga0247760_1001363_pt1 | contig 22918 bp, 29 predicted proteins | sample UWRJL171409R4_FD_179936 | JGI IMG/M metagenome (GOLD analysis project Ga0247760, IMG submission 179936) | Plant litter microbial communities from Arlington Agricultural Research Station in Wisconsin, United States - UWRJ-L171-409R-4 | ecosystem: Environmental > Terrestrial > Plant litter >... | reverse complement strand
GGGGGGGGGGAAGGGAAGCAAAAAGGGGGTGATCCCAGTTTAGGGCCACCTGTATCGCAAAAACTGGGACCTCGCGAAATGTTACTATTTCAGCTGGGGACATGACCGCAGTAGCTTTCGTAGGTAACCGCCAGTAGTCTGGCAGAGGATGAGGCTCATCTCGCGCAGGTTGGGGAAACAGTGGGAAACAAGTATTTGAAGCCAAACTACTGGGTGACAGGCCAAGAGATGAGTCGCACCGACGACGAGACACGCACCCCACAAGATGCTCTGACCGACACGTCTTTCCAGCTTATCAAGGTGACTGCTTGACTATCCAAGGCACCTGGGTACCTGCCTATTTAGGTCATGGAGATGTGGGGGCGGGAGGGAGCAATGCATTTGAGCCGGGAGCGATTTTGCCTTTGAACTTGAACCCCCTTGAAGGGCTGCTTGCCAGAGAGCCTATGGGTATGGACCCTTTGGTGACGAAGAATCGGAATTGTCAGGCCTATTTTGGGGTGCCGCTGAGGTGGCGTGCTTGGCGGTTGATGAACAGAAATGGTGATGGCCCTTGAGGGCTAGGGTCTCTCCTTTTTATCATTCTCTTTCAGTAATTTTAAGTTTGTGTGTGACCCGGTTCACCAGTATGACAAAAATTCAGATAAGCCCTTGTCTATGTTTCACAAGGTGGATGGCGACGAAAAGCAAAGTTCTCCAGCCTTATAGCCACTTCAACCACCTGCATAGGTAGTTAGGGTAGGCAATAGTCAGAATCTTCCACAAGTGCGGTGCAGTTTTGTGACAGACTTGCCAATTCCCCCGTTTGCTGCCGCAACGGTGAGCCACCGTGATGCAGGCAACGCGCAGAGAAGAAACCTGGCTGCCATTCGATCCCGCACGTGCATCAGGCAACCTAGAAATCCCGCATCGTCCCCCCACCGGCTGAAAATCAACCGCTTGCTTACTGGGCGCCACACCGGCGGGGATTCCCAAGTCTGTCACTTCGGCGCCGCTTCACACCGAGAACTCCTGGTTCTGGTTGAGGGGAAGCTCATGATTGGAAAGCTCATGCAGCTGCGCATAATGCCCTGCACTTTCCGCGGCAGGCAGACAGGGACTGGCTCGTGACCTGGGCAATTCGTCGTCCAAGCTAGCAATTAAGGCTACTCTTGCCCCGCCTCTTCATCAGGGCGCAAGATCCGCTTCCCCGAGTGCATCATGCTGTTGAAGGCAGGGTCGCCAAGATGGGCCATTTTTTAAATCTTTGTTTTACCAGAACTTCCTGAGACTCCTATTCAGCTTGCGCGCACCAGCAATGGCTTCCTTCAGAGCGTACAACCTGCGCCTACTCTGCATAGCGCTGGCTTCGGCCATCCCGATGACCGCCCAAGCCAACGGCATCAGTGAAGAATGGCCGGTGGACCTGGGCATAGACTGTTCGCTGGACATACCGTGCGAGAAATTGCATCTGGACCGCTGGGACCGGCCGACGTGCATAGCGCGGATCATCGCGCGGCAGCGCAAGGAACCTCAGTTCAGCGAAAAGTACGAATCCAGCGACAAATACTTCCAACGGCTACCCAACGGTTCCCTCGCCAACACGGCCGCGCAGATGACGGTGACGCTCGAAGGGTGCGCCACGTTCTGCGGAGAGGGCACGTGGTACTGGGACGCCATCCCGCGCCTCACCACCTGGATCATACCCGTCCTGCTGCTGCTGTCCAACATCGAGCTTTCCCCCATTGATAAGCATCGCTTCGCGACCATCATCCACGCGGTTGGGGACCCCATCGACTCTTTCTGGTCCCTCTTGCACAAGATATATGTGTGGAGGCGGCTGCATGCCATGGCAGTCGACCGCTGCGAGCCTCGTGCCGAGAGTCAGACCTGGTGGACCTACACCGCCCTGCGGTGGAGCGGTAGAAAGAAGAGATGGAAACGTTGGTGGGGACGCTGGTGGCAGCGTTTGTTCGGACGATGGTTCGCCAAGGCGGCAAGGGGACGGCAGGCCGAGCACGCGCCCCAACCGGGCTGCCTGGACGGCGATGGCAGAGACGGCGTCAGACAAGGAGATGGTGTCGACGATGACGAGGAGTTCGATCAAATGCACGACCGGGTTCGAGTTATTGCGACAGTGCTCGCAGGCTTCGAGGAGATTAGCGGCGCGTACATCGAGACGGAGCTCCGGTACACCATGGTGCTGAACCAGCTCGGCCACATCGGGCACCCCTCGACGCAATCCGGCCCGGCATGGCACGAGTGGCGCCAGTGCGCGCGCAGGCTAGCCGACGCGCGCACTAACGAGTTCCTACGCACTCTTCTTGCCATCTTCATTTACATCTTTGGCGTGGTCGCGGCTCTGGACGACGACGTCGGCGGGGGCAACACGTCCAGACCTGGCGGCCGCATCGGCTCGGCCGTCTTCCTCATGTGGCTTGTCCCTCTCGCCTTGTTCAGCAACGTCATCGGCACCTTCACCAGCCGGCGTACGTGCCTGACCATCATGCGGCTCTTTGTGCAGAACTCCAGAGTTGCTGTAGGGAAAGCAAACCAGAGCCGAGGCGGCGGACAGGGAAATGAGCCAAGACCGCCACAGGAGCCGCCGGCCGCATCTCCTCCCTCGGCCAGGGGGCGAAGTGCAAGTTTCGCCATTCCCAGCCCGGCTATTTCGGGCAGCCTATCAGCGACACTCGGCACGGGCGACGGGGTTGTCAGCGGCTCGGCGGCGGTGGCGGCTGGAACCGGTGCGATGTCCGGTGCTGCTGCACCCGCAACCCTTCTTCTCGGCTCTTCCTCACGGCGACTTCTCGATCTGCCGCGACCGTCTAGGCGATCCAGGCCTGCCAACCGTAATAGTTCCCGCCGAGCATCCCTCAGCCGTGGATACGAGAGCTCTGATGCCGTGGAACTCGAGTCTGTGCGGGAAACCCGAGGACGAGCACACCAACGGCAGCGGCATTCCAGCGCCGACCGTGTGGATCCTTTGGCTATCACGAACTCTGTCGACTTTGCGGCTTCTGAAGGGTCCAGCGCTCGAGCATCAGGCTCCCAAACCCCACTACCAGCACGCACCGACGATACGGGCAGCAGCAACAGTCGTGCGACCCTGATCGGGTCACCTATCCAAAATCTCCATGACTTTCGCTTCCCCGATACCGACGGCCGGCCCTTGGCAGGCCCAACGAGCGCTCCCAGAGATCCTGCGACCAGTGGCAATCCGGAGCCGCAGCAGGGTAACACGCCTTCTCAAACGGACGGGCAGCCGGCGTTGATACCAATTCCGTCATGGACCGAGTACTTTCACTCGCTACACTGGCTGGGTGCCGTGTACACCTACCGGCCGTGGAAGTTGGGGTATCGGTCGGTACGTCGCAAGTCGGCCGCGCATTACGCTTCAAACTGGTTTCTTTACCTACTGTCGCTCTTCCCTATCGTCGTTAGCGCGGTGGGAGCCTTCGTCATCATGTGGTATGCGGTTCCGGTCGGTTGGAGCTGCCGCCACATATGGGTCGTCGGATTGACACTAGCCTGGCTTCTCAGCAATCTCTTTACCATATGGCTGCATAACGACAAAATCAAAGAGAAAGAAGTACACAAAAATGATGTTCCAAGTCCCAGCAGCGACCCGAATCATACCGAACCGAACCCAGCTCCGAACCTCACTGCTCCTCCCACACCTCGCATAAATTTCCTCGCTGAAACCACCGAAACGAGTCCCCGTGCAGGCAGCATGGACGCCATCCTCCTGGGACACAGCCCTCACACAGCACATGGTCGGTCCCATGATGGTAACAATCATACAAGCGCCGGGCCGGATTCTGACAACCTGAGTAACCTGCCTCCCACGCTGCCGTCGTCATGGTGGCGGCGGCCCTTCAATGCCGCGTGTCGTGCCTGCGTCTCCACGTGGCGCTACTTTCTCGGCCCAGGCCGTTGGAGCGAGCGGAAGCGATGGTACGTGCTGTTGGTCAAAGACGCCATCATTGGGGCGGGCGGTGTGGCTGTTGTGCTTCTGTCCACCTCGGGCGTTTTCAATAACTGCTGGTGCTGGTCCGCCTATATGTGGCACTGGGGATTGCCTGGGGACCAGGGGAGGGAAGCATTTGTCCCGTTGACCACCGAGGACGAGTACAACTCGCGCGCCGATATTGTTTATTGGCCCGTAGTGTGGACTTCACTCTCGCTGCAGCTTGCCTTCTTCTTCGGCATCGTCTTCATCTGGTGGGACGGCATTACCGTTGTGCGGTGGAACGAATCGCGGCGAAGGCGTGAGTGGCGCCATGAGCTGCTGGATACGGAGGAGTATAAAACCACAGGCGATACGATAGTACGCAACGACGCAAACTACCTGTTGTTTTGGTACGATCAAAGAGAGTTTGACGCAGAAGTTGAGGACCACATGCAGCGCCGTCGCAGCACCTTCAGCAGTCCCCGGAGCGTGAGGGGTGGAAGTCTCCCTACGCAGCAAGACGGAGGCTCCACGCCGTCTAGACCTACTGCGAGGCCACGAAGCCGCAGCTTTCTCGCAAACAATCCAGAGAGAACTCCAACTCTAAGGATGGAAGAGGCCAGCTAGGGAGCGGGGTGGAACCATGAAAACCACGTTGAGGATTGAGTCCAGAGACAACTCACGAATAAGCGCTAGAACAAACTCTACTTTCTTCCAAGGGCACCCTCGAAACTGCCTAACATCGATAAGGAACATGGCCAGGCAGCGTACCATTCCAACTCGAGAACATGGCTTGTCACTGTAGAGTTGCAAACGAGCTGCTTGCGGAAGTGCGTGCCGCAAAACATGTAGATAGAATCAGAAGAGGAACCGCTTGCTTTAGATAAGGCGGGGCTTTAAGAGCTCTTACTATAAGATAAATATGGAGCGATTCTTGGCCCTCTCGGCCAAAGCTGAAGTAATTCAGCATATTGCGACGCAACCTGCTGAAAATGGTAGTTGCGGTGAGCATACTGAGCAAGCCTGAGAAAATCCTAAGACTGAGCCGGTCCCAGATAAGGTCAGCAATGTCACGTACGGAAGATGCGTATCATGACCCAGGCCACGAAATTGGGCCGTGAGTGCTTGGGACCAGGTTGACTGCGCCTCATAATTTTCCCAGGTTCAGGTTTGTGGCACGTCATGTGGACCTCAGGGGTGAACTTTAACCCTAACCCTAATCATGTTCCGATGAAGCACCGAGATCAAGGCGGAACCAATCGTCTGGGTCAGCTGCATTTGCCACAACCTGGAACCCGACCATCCATGTTTGGCCCCCACCGGGAGGACGGCGTGTTTATTGTGCAGCTCGTCAAATATCAACCATATTCCGCGGAAAAAGCTGCCAGAGTTGATTTACACGTGTGGTTAGAGTTTCACAGGAGCAATGGGCTTTCCCTTGGCGCTGTGTGCCACCAATGATTCAGGGGTAGTCCGTACTCCGTAATGTCTTGACCAACGTCATTCGACGCTTGGCGGGGCCAAGCAAACAAACATTCAAGGAAACGCCCGGTCTAGAACGTCAGAGAAAAGATCAACAAATGGCACTTGTCCTTAAAAGCCCAACCTCACCCATCCGACGTGCCTACTCCCTCACAATCGCGTTAGCAACATCGACATTGAATACGCACGAAATGGCCTCAGACATGGTCGTCGCCTTCCTAGCGGCCCTCCAGGCCTCCGCATCCGTCCTCCTTACCATCTGGTACGGCATCCTCGCGGCGCAAGCCCGTTTCCTCGACTCCAATGCCGCCAAGCAGCTCTCCCGCCTGGGTGTGAGCATGCTCCTCCCCGCCCTCCTCATGACCAACATCGGCTCGCAACTCGAACCCTCCACCGTTACCCGCTACATCCCGATCCTCATCTGGGCACTGGCCTACAACCTCGTCTCCCTCGCCATCGGCATCGTCTGCACCCGCCTCTTCAGCCTCCCCAAATGGGTCACCCCCGCCATCGCATTCAACAACACCACCTCGCTCCCTCTCCTCCTCATCCAAGCCCTCGGCTCCACAGGCGCCATCACCCAGCTCCTGCGGTCCGACGACGACTCCGTCTCCGACGCTGTCGACCGCGCCCGCTCGTACCTCCTCGTCGCCTCCATCATCGGCAACTCCCTCACCTTTGGCTTCGGCGGCGAGCTCCTCGGCGCGCACGAGGAAGATCCCCGAGACGAGTTCGAGCAAACCCTCCGCGACGGCTCCTCGTCGGACGACGAAACGGACCGAGACGGAAACCAGATGGAGCCGGACGAGGAATCCTCCCTCCTCCCCACCGCTGTGACGCGCTACAAGAACCGTGTCTCCCACTCCGGGTACAGCGCCGCCATCAAGGTGTGGGATGTCCTGCCTGCGTGGGCGCAGACGGTGGCGGCGCGGGTGGCGCGCTTTATGAGCCCACCCGTGTTTGGCGCGGTGGTGGGGACCGTGATTGGCCTTGTTCCGGCGTTGAACAGGGTCTTTTTTAATGATCCCGATGACGGGGGGATCTTCAAGGCGTGGTTGACGAGCAGTGTGAAGAATCTGGGGGAGATGTTTGTCACGCTGCAGGTCATTGTTGTGGGGGTGAAGCTGGCGACTGGGCTGAGGGGAACGAGTAGTGGGGAGTCGACGGGGCGGTTGCCGGCGCCGTCGGTCTTGTTGGTGTTGGGGATGCGGTTTGTGGTTTGGCCTGTGTGAGTATCCCCTTTGGTGTTTTTGTGTGAAGTTGCTTGGTGAATTGCGTACTGACAAATGGAGCAGGGTCAGCATTGCCGTTATCTCGACGCTGGTGGCCAAGACGGATCTGCTGGGCGACGATCCGCTCTTGTGGTTCACCATGATGCTCATGCCGACAGGGCCACCGGCCATGAAGTTGACTGCGCTGGCCGAGGCGACGCATGTCGAGGATGAGGAGAAGATGGCGATTACAAAGTTTTTGTCGGTATGTGGACATCGAACTTCCCTCTCAATGCTGGGCAATCGCTGACTTGACTGTGTAGTTGTCCTATGCGCTGTCCCCGTTGGTCACCCCGACGATTATGCTGAGTCTGAAGGCTTGCAAGAACTGGATGTAGATGGAGAGAAATAGATTAGCATTGCCGAACTAAGATGCTCATTGTCATACTAGATAGGATTTGTGCTTGCTAGATACCAATCCCCAGGACATATTGACTTCATACCCCAGATTCTCAGCTCGGTTCTGTCTTTATCCGTTATAAGTCATTCTGCTGAGACCTAACCTTAACCTGCGTGCTCTCGCTATTCCCAGAAACATCCGCACTCTCAACAATGTCAGTCGTGGTCCTTTCTTGCTCCACACTCCCCAGCATGTTCTTAACAACAACAAGGAACCCAGTCCACGGGTCCTCCTCCTTTGTCTGAGACAGCCACTGGGCGAGGGGGCTGTGCACTATGTCTCCTATCATCAAGTATCGTCAGTTAAAACAGTTCATACACGCCCTCTCGGTCTCAAGTCTCGCGTTCTCAGAGGAGGTGTCCCTGAAATCTGCAATCGGTCAATGTCTGTTTAAATAATTTAAGTGCACCTGATGAGAGGTAAGGATAGGCTCTTACGTCCAAGCTCGTGACTCTTGGACAGACTTTGTGAGGAAGCTGTCGAGGTCGGAGTATGCGCCCATAAACAGCCCAGGGCTCTGTCAAATTACGTAATCGCGCCTTGGCGCCACGGAACCGCAGCGCGGCCGAGCACCAGAGCTTCGCTTGGCTGAGAGGACGGCTCCCTGAATACAACAAGACTTGAGAGCGTTAATTACTGTGTTCTTGGTTGACTGCGTTGAATTCGACAGGCTCACCTCCACAACGAGGCCCTCTTCTTCTCGATCAGAATTATGTAGGCCGACAAGACCAGCATTCGCATCATGACCACACGCGCCGACAATTGTCAATTTAGACTGCTCGAATATGCAATCCATCAACCCTGACTCCCTGTTCGAGATCGAGGTCGTCATTTTGAACAAGGCAAAGAGAATCAATCCAGATGTACCGAACTTCGAGCATGCGGGTGAGTGAGATCGCATCTTTAATGGTAGCCGACAGGAGGTTCCAAGCGTTTTCAATCCCCCGAGGACTCATCAACCTCGAACGATTCACAGTTGTCAGTCTGAAATTCGGCACCGAGCCCCACACATAGCTCAATGCGAGATGCGGCGGTGGCTCGCCTTCGGACAGCTCAACCAGAGCGTTGCTAACAACATCGAGAAGCGCATCTGAGCTCAGCGCGAGATACCCGATATCGGCATCAAAATAGCCCAAGGATTGGCTCGCGTGGTTGTGAGCAGTTAAAAGTATGACAGAGCGCCCGCTTGTTGCGACGAGGTGGGAATCGAGATGCAGCTGAATCTCCAGCATGGCCGTGACGCTTGCCTTGTTAGGATTTCGCGATATCGCACCGCGGAGAAGACCGCAAAACGCGCACGCCGGGTCACTGGTGGAAAACAGCTCCGACACGCTGAATCGGAAATAAGCCCACCCCCGGCAACACGCAACTACATCGTGGGCGCTTCACGGCCAGAAGTCTTTGCACGTCTTGCAAGGGGGGCCTCCTGTCATGGCCATTTCAGAGCCCGATCTGAGGTTGTGTTGAAAGGATCTTGAGATCGAGTTGGTTGTTGGAAAGATAAGGGTGCGGGGAAGTTGCCGGGGGCAAGAGCTTCTCAGCTCAAGGTATCAGATTACGTAGGTACCTACCTAGAGATGGAATACACCAGCCAATAGGTCAGGTGACTGTGGACGCACAAGAGGCAAGCCTTGTGGCCGCGTTCCGCTTCAAGCACACTCGAAGCCAATGCGATCTGTGGATGTAGTCGTGGGAATCCGTCGGTTTGAGAGACGACACTGTGTCATTCTGTCTCTGCGACCGTACAGAATGTGTTCGAATTAGCATAGAAGGGCTGGCGCAAAAGTGCAAGCTGAAAAGAAAACATCTACTCTCGATTCTATGGAAATGGTAGTTATCACACCCTTTCCACCAGGACGGGCCAATCGTAAGGAAGAGTGTTGAAATAGGCCTCGTAACTCCACTCCTGTTCGGGATTCACCTGACGAATATTGTAATCCCGAACAATGCTTGCCGCCATTTTCGACATTTCCATCTTCGCGAGGTTGATGCCAGGGCAGGCTGCGTAGCCCAGCCCGAACTGCGAGAATCGTTAGCCGATACGCTATTGAGCCTCACGCGTTGCTTACCGGCATGTAATATCTGTCTAGCTCAGAACTACCTTCCTTCATCCACCGGTTGGGGTCAAACTCGTTGGCGTCTTCTCCCCACAGAGTCTTATCCCTCATCATAGTACTGTAGCGTACAGCGTTAGCGAACCTCATTGTCCCCATACCTAGGGCTCCGTTGAGAAGAACTCACTACGGGTGTATGGCCAGCACCGTTCCCTCAGGGAAAAAGCGATCGCCAAGTTTGATGCCTCCCTCCGGAACAACCCGCGGGAGCCCCGTACCGAGGGGGCCAAATAGCCGGAGCGACTCTTTGATACAAGCCTGAAGATACGGTAGCTCCTTGGCATCCACATACGAGACAACTCTACTCTTGCATTTCCCCTGTTCCTGCGCGCGCGCGATCTCCTCGCGGCATCGCTTCCACGCGGTGGGGTGGCGAATCATGTAGTACACAAAGCTCTGCAGGCCTGTCGACATAGCGTCTGTCCCGGCCGTGATACCCAGCGTAGTCTGGGCCTGGATGTTGCACAGCGATACCTTGCCCTGCTGGAGGGCCTTGAACCAGTGCGTCAGGATGTCATACTGCACGTCCGGGTTCCTTTCGCGCTCGGCGATGGCGTTCATTGCCGTGACGAAGATGAGACGGAAGGGGAGGATGCCAGTCTAGGTCACAAAGGGGTTGGCTACTAGTTTGTTCAGCCAGGGGAAGTAGCCGGCTACTGTGCCGATGCCGACGATTCCATGCGATCGCGATAGGGTCTGCTCGATGTCGTACCCCTTGGAGATGAAGCCGAAGGGTTTGGAGAACAGAAGTTGGCCGGTAATGTCGGCGGCTGTAAAGGTGAAGAATTTGTCCAGATCCATTGATTGCTTTTTCGCAGAGAACTTGTCCATCCAGTCCAGCAAATGGGCGAATATCTCATCGATGCGGTCTTCGAGCGTGAGCAGACTCGTGATGGAGTATCCCTGCATGAAGGCCTTCGATCGCGCGACTTTGGTCTTCGGGTCGGTGATGGAGAGCGTGGTCTGAAAGCGGTAGTCGGGGAGTGCGCCGGCGCGATACCAGTTGTCCTTGTGGAGCGGCGCAAGCAGAAGTTTCTTTGGCGCATCGGGATGGCAGACGCTCACCTCGTTGGGCGCGACGCGAACGAATGATCCATGTTTGTCGTGCAGCTTGTGAAACTCGTCGATCGAGTTGCCCTTGAGCAGTGTGATGATTTGCCATAATCTCGAGAACGAGGCGAGGAATGGACCTGGAATGTCGCTGACGGAGGACAAGTACCGACGTTTGACCGCCACGGTTAAAATGGCGACGAGGGCGATGCTGATGAGAGAGCCAGGCGTCAGATAACTGCTTGCATTTTGCAGGACAAAGGCCTCCATGGTGGCGACGCTGGTGTCGATAGAGGAAAGGCACTTGGTCAACCACCTAGACCTGTCGAGCAGGGGGGGAAGATGATCAAAACTCCGACAATCCTAATGGTGATTGATGTTAAATACCTACCGAGGCGGTGTTGCATTTCGCCAGGTGACCCCGCACATCGTGAAAATGTGATGGGCAAGCTCCGAGGGCTCCGCTACCACTGCAGACAGAAGGGAGGGAACCAAAAAGTGGAAAGGACGGGTCGGATTCCTAGACTGTTCGGGAACTCTAAGGTTCCGAGCAAATCGCCCGGAAACCGCCGGGTGCTGACCGTTTTTTAACCAGTTACACTGCATAATTGTTCCCGGCCGATTAGAGACGTCTAAGATACACATTTGTCGCATATTGTGGGGCGCATAATGCTTGTTCGCTGCTTATCAGTTCCACGATGGGAGCGCATTCACTGGCAATAATACTGAGCTGAAAGGGGGGTTTAGAATTAGAGAATGTCTATTTGCACTATGACTCCGGTCTATTTGCACTATGACTCCGGTCTATTTGCACTATGACCCCGCACCACGCCATACATAACCCTAACCCCCGCCCGCGTTCAAATGCCTAGTCGCATCTACGGTCGCATTGTGCCATGAAATTCTTTCTATTCTGCTACAACTTTACTCCCCTACTACAACTAAACTATCGCCATTTCACGGTTGCGCGCACTGCAGCTATTACGCCTAAGGGTAAGTAATCATTCGGCGCACGATTTCCCGGGCTGATTGAGCGTTCAGATTGCCGAAAACAGCCCGCCGCGCGATGGCGCGATGTAAGCCGACCCCGAGGTCGATGTCGATGACGATGCTATCTTCAAGGACCCCGAACCCGCTAACTAGCTAACCAGAGGCCGAGGAAGCAACTGTAAGGGACGTGCCCGTGGTGGTGCTTATGGAGGCGTACGGCCTTCTATACAGCGTAAGGCCTCCCAGTGGGAGGGGGTTACTCTAGAGGGTAGCTAAACTACGGCCGTAAGGGGTGGCTAAGCCGTTGCCACGCCTGTAAATAGTGGTAAGGCTAGATAGAGGTGGAACGAGAGGCTGAGCGAGAAAGGCCTCTAGATCCAGTAAGGCATCCGAAGAACACACGAGGTAGTGGCCAAACCACGCGTTCCAGCTGGTCAGGTGACTCAGGAGCTGCTTAGTCAGCGAGTAATAGTTAGTAGTCAATTGCAATTTTATTGCAGAATCGAGCGATTTAGGCCCTGTTCGATCGATCAATTGCGAGTGTTCAATTGAATCGCGGTCGTAAATGCGACCGTGGATCCGTGGATGCGACTGGGCATTTGAACGCGGGTGGGGGTTAGGGTTATGTAAGGCGTGGTGCGGGGTCATAGTGCAAATAGACATTCTCTAGAACTAGAGCCTTTTGGTACGGGTGCACCCCCCTCCTCCAACTATACACCCGGGTCTGTAATAATGCAATGATAATGAAACTAATACTATTCGGTAATGAGCCGTCGATAAATATATTTTGAATGACAGCTAAAATCTGACCACTGTAGACAGAGCACCAAGGCGTGCATGTAGATGCTCTCTTGATTACATTGGAAGGCATATATGATACGGATCATGATGTTGTTCTGAAACACCCATGCGTTCTGCAATAGCAACGACCAGGCTCTGGCTCCAGGGGTGAGTGTCCGTCAAACCATAGATCCTTTCAAGATGCTGCCCTGTTTTCTCTGTTATACCACCCTAAAATCGACGGCTCCCCTAGCTCATAGTCACGTAGTTTTTCGTCAGCTTTGATCAGTCTTGATCAGCGCCGGCTCAGCTTCGGCTAATATCCGTCCATTTGGGCAGCAAAGCCTTGTTGAGAAGGGGCAGTTTTAACCGAAGGGCCTAAAAATGGACCCATGTAGGCAGGGGCCTAGAACTGGGACATTTGAATTCGCAATAACCACCACCTAAAACCTCGTAGAAAATTTCTGCATCTTTCCGTTTTGGAATGCTTATATTCATCACTAGTCGTTGATATTGGCAATTTTCATAAGGTATCCTTCGCTCGTGGGGTTGTTAGGAGCTGAAAGGTGTATCGTGTGTCGACCCTTAATGTGTAACACTTCACATTCAGTACCGCGAGACAGCAGCCATCGACTTGGGACTCACCTTACCCGTGCATATCGATGACACAAGTCCTATCTATTCACCCCTCAACTACGCCGAGCATCAGATCCGCGTGCTAGTTGTGGAAGCAGGCGCATTCGGTTCAACGATTAAGGCTCGATTCGAGCAGACCAACCTTGACGACTCTTCTATTACACAAGCCGATTTCCACGCGTTGTCGTACTGCTGGGGCGACTCTGTGGAGCGTCGTGGCATCATGTTTGAGACGGGGACGAGGTCATCAATATATTACGTGTCCGCTACAGTGGAGCGGGCGATGCGTCGGCTCCGTAGGCTTGACGCATCATTGCACATCTGGATTGACGCTGTGTGTATCAACCAAGACGACCTCGATGAGAGAGCCAGCCAAGTCACCTTGATGGGCGAGATATATTCTCGTGCCAAGGAAGTCCAAGTCTGGCTCGACGACGAGATATTGGGAGTCCAGGAAGCTCTGCGTTTTATCCGCGATGTCTACAATTATAAACATCGTCTTTGCTTGGGCGGTGACCAATGCAAGTGTTCTGGCACCAGGCACGCACTTACACTTGGTGAACTCGAGGCTATTTCCACGCAGACAAAGCGCAATGCTCACTTTGCATTTGTTTACGGTGTGTTTGACAAGCACCGTACATTCTTCAACTCGGCGTTGGTGGAAGCTGCGGGTGGCGAAGGAGATCTCAACTTGGCCTACTTCCTGCAGACTTTCTTTCATCACCCTTGGTTTCAACGAGTTTGGGTCATCCAGGAGGCCATCTTGGCGCAAAAGACCACTGTGCACTCGGCGTCTGAGGCCATCGATTGGGATGAGGTGTTGATGATCAATGACATAACAAGCTCCCCCGAGTTCGCTACTTCCGCACTGAATGTTCGAACACGGAATTCAATTCCCTCGGTCTGGAAGACGTTGATAGAAGAGCGCAAACGGCGCGACAATAGTGGAAAAGCCAACACTGAGAAAGGCGCTGGCAAGGCATTGAAACCAGATTTGGTTTTCTTCTCGCTGGAGCTCCGGCAAGAGGCGCACGTCGCTGTTCATCGGAAGCGTGTCAAGCCCCCGCTCACCATTCTCCAAGCGAGAGACAAGCTCTTCGCCCTGCTTCCGTTTGGGAGTGAGACGGGACGGCCCGGGGAGATCCCACGGCCGCTTAGACCTGACTATAGCAGGCCCCTGGCCAGCATTATGGCTGGGTTTACCCGTTGGTGGATTGAAGAATATCGGTCCTCGAGATCCTGTCTTTCGTTCATCGCCAACCTTCACGCGCCTGGCGTCGCACGTTGTGTGACGAGGACCCGCTCGTCGCCACAACTCTCACATTTCCAACCTGGGCTCTCGGAACCGGGGGATATTCCCAATGGTCCAAGATGACGCTGCAAGAGCAGTTCCCTTGCACGTTCCGCGCTTCTGGCGTCACACGTCCGGATGAGACCCTTTTCAACTTGCAAGACGACGATCTACAGCTTGCGCTCCGAGGCTGGCGCCTTGGCACCATCGTGGCGTTGGATCATCCGCCCAAGGATCTGGTGTGTCCTTTTTCTGGGGACAATGGGGTAAGCAGTTTGCTGAAAACTGTCTTTCACCGGATCTTCGATCCGTCCAGCCGCACAGGGGCGTGGCTGCTCCACGGAAACAACCATGACCTCCCTGGTTGCATCGAAAAGTGTTTCTTCGTGACGTCAGACGGTCAATGCGGGTTGTGTCCCTGGACCGCAAAGGAGGGGGATGTGGTCACAGTTCTGCAGGGCGGCAATGTGCCGTACTTGATAAGGCCGCTGGAGAAAGAATCGGCAGACCAATCGGACAAGTACGCATTTGTCGGTGAGTGTTTTGTCGAAGAGCTCATGTTAGGCTTCGTTACAAAAGACGGAATGCGACAGAGAGAAGTGTTTGCCCTTAGATAGATTGACAGGGGACAAGAGGAGTGAAGAAGTGACAGACAACAAACCCCTGCCAGACGATACGATACTTGCATGCCTGTGCTTCTGCCGTAGCAAAGGGCGGCTACTTGAATCGGGGGGCGGGGCGCGTTCAAACAATTTGAGGGTGCATCATCAATTTCATCATCTTCTTCATCTGTATGTCTTTTATCGTCGTCACCGATGGAAGATGTTTGGTCCAGCACTTGAGTATTCGCTTGCAAAGTCAAAATGCGACAACATCCTGCTGTAACACACTGGAGCGGCGTTTGTCAGTTTCGTCTTGTTCAAGCACCTTGCTCTGTCTTACTTTGGCCGCAGTTGATGTCTCACCTGTCCTGCAACCATCCTGACTGCGGTTGCCTTACTGATAGCGTGTTCTGGCGTTTCCTGTCTGGTTTCCCCTCTTTGTTATTCTTTTAGTGTTATGTGAGACGAATCTGGACATACCGAATTTCCGATTTCGTATCTCAAGCACGTGACGTTTGCTACGTTGGCTCAGCCTCGGCTCAGTTGTCAGAATCTAGCACTCATGGCCAATTGTGGTGATGATTGTGAATTGATTGAGTTGTTCTGTGGAAGAGAATCTCTGGCCTGCAGGGTCCCCTATTGCCAAGCCGGCTACATCCGCGAATGGCTCCAATTGCTTATATAAGCTGACATCTATTTTATTTTGTCAACCGCTTGGGTGGTTACTCGGCACTACGAAATCTATTGTTCAGCTTGCTGAGGGTCGATGCGACCGATGGCGATGCCAGTCGCAAATGCCGCGTCCATATACCTCTCCGAATGATCTCAAGGTATATCCATCCTTTCCTTGGTCATACAAACAAAATATCCTGACTGTACAACAGCTTGCGCATATCTCTCCGAATCGCACAAGGCAGCTCCTTTTCCTTCTTTTCCTTCGAGCCCTTTTGTCACTGCGTCGAGGTGTGCTGGTCCTATTCCCAACTGTACAAATTGACGTAATATTCTGACTTTATTTCTCTCTCTGCAGCTACCCAGCATCCAGTGCCAGAAAAAGGAACTGTGCTCACAATGGCCAATTATAACCGCAACGGCGAGGCTGACTACTGTCAGACGAACCATAAGGACGAGTCGGGAAGCAGATCAACCGAGCCAACATCATTGTCGCCGCCGCCGTCGTCGTCGTTGAGGGATGACAGCGGCACCTCCTCTGCGTGGGGGCCTTTCTTCTTTCTCGGGTGGCGGAGCAGGATGGGCGACCGGTCGAACCCGACATAGGTCTGCGGTGGCTTCCAGCTATGCTGCCCCCCCGTGTTGAAGGAAAACGTGTGTGAGCGGCTTGTAGCCAGGTTACTGATCCAGGCAGGAGCCGGTATCCATACCGTCAACTGGAAAAGTAGGTATACACCCTTACATATGTCCTGTTTAGAAAACCACACTAACATTATTAAGCTACTCCTTTAGTTAGAAGCGCTGCTAATTTGGTAAAGCGACATAGGATTATCAGCCATTGAAGCTTGGCGACGAGGAGCTTCGGAGTTGGAACAGCTTGGTTATCTGAGACGAATCCCAGCTCACGAAATTTCCTTTTTGTTCGTAACCCTGAGCTGGGGTGAGCTGTAGCTGATTTGCTCTGAGCTTTCCCTGATTCTTCCCTGAGCTAGGGTGATCCCATACCTGGCCGCTGCACAGCCTCAGAGGCCAGTTTTCTGTCCCCCGGCTAAAGTTTCCTTTCGATGAAAAGTAGGTGACGCGTAATCTATAGGAATGGCTCCTAAGTAACAATTACAATTATAATATACGTGTATACTGGGTGTGTGTGTGGCTCGTAGTCGAACCTGAGTGATGAATCTCGTATGCGCATTTGGCAACCTTGCATCCAACGTCGACGAAGGTCTGGATGTTTGCTGCCAAGCCTACTACCTCCATAGCGAGAGCCTTGAACCGCTCTCCCGGGCCTCGACGGTGTTGCGTGAGTTTTGATTATGGTCGGTGAAAATGGGAAGGAGTTGTTGGGATAGGAGGGAGTCGAAATTAGCCCCGCTTCAGGCTCCTACAGCCTAGTTGCTTCCTACGTTTAGGTACATCGAATGCGACTTTCACGTGACGCAAAACCTCCCACGGCCACCCAACTTCCGTGTTATTCCCATGTCCGCCTCTCGCATCTACTAAAGACCCCGCTGGGTTGCAACACAAAATGAAGCAAATGGAAATTCTGCCGATGAGCTGGTGGAATAACGTAGCATTCGGTCTCCTTGTTTTCTTGTTTCAGGAGAGATTCAAGGATCCGGTGTCATAAGCTTGGAGTTGTGGTTTCACAGACTTGAAGATACATGGAAGCCGTTGCATTCCAGTACCAACGTATGGTTTCGGCTTTGACGTCAGCTTAAGATCGTCAGCCGTCGGATGTCTTGCTTTCCACTCTCAAATCGGGCGACGGGAAGCGAATGCTGGGACGAGCTTGCGCAACTAGATATATCAGATTCCCTAAGACAGATATCATCGTCTTCACAGTATATAAGCCTCTTACATTCCTGTCTCCAGACAACTTTCATATCGACCATTGCATCAAATCCCAACTCCCAACTCCCAATCTCAAACATCTTCCTAAACCACACCTCTCAACCAAAACAATGCAGCCTCACAACCCTCCTCCCCCTTTTCGCCACCCTCCTCACCGGCATGACCACCGCCCGCAACCCTCCCCCCTCACGCCTCCACTAGCCTGCCATCTCTATCACCTCCTGCCACGGGAACATGAGAAGCTTGTCGGATTCAAGATGCGTCGGCCGTCCGTAGACGGCTATGGGACCTTTCCATCCCAGGCTGATCCTCGCAGCATAGAAGGCGCCGACACCATCATCAAGATCAGCACGGTAACATGGCTTCCTGCCCTCGAAAAGCTCCTGGGACCCGGATTGTTACTTGGAGTTGCTTCCGAATAAGAAGGCAGAGTTCCGAACGAAGCTGAGCAGTACAATTTCCAACCTTTCCCGATTAGAGAAACCGCAACTCAGCTCTACCGGATCGGCAGCAGCGGCTAAGATCGCGAAAACGTGGCTGCAGACTTGCTCTACACATCGAGCTTGCCAACCTCCGATAACATCCACATTTGTGCCGACAAGACTGCTGTACGTTGGCCGAGTCAGCGACCCAACCTGTCGCCTCGTCGAGCGGTTCGACCTTGATGGGCCAGTCATGTATTTTGTGCTGAGCAACTGCTGGGGAAATGACGTGCAGGTCACTCTCACAGTCGGAAACTATCCGCTCATGAAGAATGAAGCTGTTGTTGCATCACTATCTCAAAACTTCAGCTGATACACCAGTCGACCGCGACATTCGTGCGCAGATAGCCGCTGGCAACTACGAGGATCACTCTGCCACAAGAGGCATCCGCGGGGCGCTTAATACTCTCCTATCCATCAACGCATCGACGGAGCTGACACTTCATAAGAAACTCGCCTTCAACCAGCGGTGGTACGAGCTCGTCGGATCTTACTCGCAGGGGGCGCTCACGAAACAGATGGACAAGCTCATTGCCATCTCCGGTGGTGCAGGGCTTGTCGAAAAGACCTCACACGCCAAATATCTGGCAGGGTTGTGGAGCAATGTTGCCCCAGAATTCGGTCTCCTGTGGCGTGCCACGAGCTCAGACTCTCGAAGACTGGACGCCGTTGATTCGAGCATCATATCTTTGCGTTTGGTCAAGGGTAGTGATAAATTAAAGGTATTAAACAACAGAAGCAAGAGTGTATACCGTTAGGTGTAGGTGCGAGATATCGAAGGCAAAGGTTAGGTGAAGGTTGAACTATTCGCTTTCGAAAGATGGGGACCATTTGTTAGAGGCCACCAACCCCAAGGAAGCATGGAACCCAGGGGACACCCCGAATCCAGAGGATTCGAGAACGGGGAGCCCCGAAGACCCTGAAGAACGCAGTGATAAAGCAGTGGAAACGGGATCGGGAAGACTCGGAGCTAAGGGCAGGGAAGGAAGGAAAACATAACGGTTACGTAGCGAAAAAGTGGGGAAAGGAAGTCTCTTTGTTTAATTCGTCTATAAAATAGGGGCTTCTAGCCCACGAGGAAAGGAGGGGGCCAGAGTTCAACAATTACAAGCCCTTGGTTACTGCTCAGACCCCTTGTATTGCCTTCACTCTGGTGTAGCGCAGTGATAACGCACCGAAGTCCCTTATACCATTCTGGCCATTTTTATGTATGGGGACCAGTTCTGGGCTCGCTCGGCTAGAATTGAAGTAATTGTGCATGCTGTGGCGCAGCCTTCCGGAAATGCATCTCAAGCCTGAGCAAATCCTGAGCAAATCCTGACCTAATCCTGAGCCGGGGTGAGCAATGTCACGTGAGCGAGGTTCGAAAAGGGAAACTTCGTGTGCCCAGATTCGCCGCACAAAACAACAGTTCCAGTATGCCTGTATGGGGGCCCGGAAAGCCTCCTCTACTCTGCTCTTCCTTCCTAGGTCCATACCATTTCTGCACTGTCATCTTCGAACGGCCGCCTCAGGTACCCGCTTTTGTATTCTGTTTGCGTCGCATGGAAATGGGCTCATGCGCCAGTCCGAGATAAGGGTCCGCCGAACAGAACCCCGCAATAGACGCAACGCCCGCATCTTGCACCGCAATCGACCGGTCCGAAGAGCAGCGAAGGATCATGGCTAATGCCTAGCGCTCATCGTCCGTCAATGGCGAGCTGCACCCGACTCATCCACCTGATTATGCCAGCAGCCACGCAGAGCAGGTGGGTATCTGAGGGTGTAAATGAGGCTCGTTCCCTCCTGCCACATCCAGAAAATGCTGACCAAACCCATCCGCTTCTTGGAACGGTTCCTGTGTAACATTGGCTGGCCGCTTTTCAGCGCCGAATCCTGCAGGCGGCCGCAGCGAGAGGGTGTGCTGCCACGCACCAATCGAAGCTTGGCACGTCCCGTTGCCCGGAATCGTTGGAAAGCGGGGAAAGCTTGATTTGCATGGCAAGGGCTGGCAGATGCATGAGGCTGACGGCTGATCTCTCTTGGTTTGCGGTTCTTTGTTTTCTGGTTGACATCGTATTTGACGGGCCTAATGCACGTCGCCGACTATCGAATTGCAACCTCATGTCGCAACGGACGGGAATAGCTCTGGAAGCTGTTTACCACCGGGTCCTGAAGGACCTGGCGGCGTGGTTCCTGGTTGACGATATGAAGACAGCGGGCATGCCTCCTCATTCTCAGATGTTCCTCAGCTTTCCTGCTCTCCAGCAGATAATCTAATCACATAATACCCCTGTCCAACTACTCGCCATCAACATGCGGTTCCTCACCCTCCTCTCCCTCGTGGCGGCCGTCGTGCACGCCGCCCCCGGCCAAATCATCTCAAAGCGCGCCCTCACCGACCGTGACCTCGACGCCCGAACTGGCTGCCCTCGCACCCTGACGCCAGGCGAGTTCGAGTTCCCGCACTACATCACCCAAGTCTCCAAGTCGCAGCCCGACAAGGCCTACGGCCCGCAGTACTTTGGTGTCTTCACCCCCAACGACATCTCCTCCATCTTCAGCTTCGACATCCCCGCCTCCCGCGCCGGCGCAAACTGCACCCTGGAATTCCTCTTCCCGCACCAGAGCCAGCTCAAGACAAGCTCCTACACTTACAGCGGCGGCGGTTCATTCTTCTTCACGGGCTTCAAGCCGGGCAGCTGCCCCGACGGGCGCACCACGTACAACAACCTACCTGAGAAGGGGCCGTTCCCGCCGTTCCCGCCGATTCATATGGAGCCGGGGAATGCGTACACGATTGATGTGGGCCCTTGCTGGGTGGGCGCGGGGACTTGTGTTGCGGGGATTACGGGGACGAATGATACGAGTTTTAGCTACTTTCAGGACTTTGGGGAGTGTCCTATTGGGATTTACTCGAGCTATTCTTATCTTTGAGGGAGAAGAGAGAGAAGGGGAAAGGGGAAAGGGGAAAGGGGAGTGGGATGGGGGAGAGGGATTAGAGAAGGGGTAGTACGTTGATAGGTGCTAACATAGTACCTACGCTTCCTCCTGTCAAAGCAGCCCATGGTTCTTGATAAAATATGATAAGAATATGAACGATGCAGTCAAGCCTATCGCAATGCAAGCAATAGAGCTTGAAGAAACATTCTCGATTGGATACCTGTGACTACTCGCTTCCATGATACGCTGATCCTAAGACAAATAAGGCCCATCCAACTGACACGCGGGAAGGTACGGGAGCTGATGGTGCTAGGTCGTTGGATTGGCGATGTAAGCGCGGTATGTTTTTCTGTCGGACCAAGCAGATGTGCCAATATCAACCACGTCAAGTTCAAATCGCTGGACACAGTTTTAATACGGCGGATTATGGGCTAATTGCAAAGACCTAAGTACCAAGGCTGCCTCTCTTCTCACAAAATTGCCATCCTCGGACCTGTTATGACCCTGACGTTAGAAGCATGGCCCGTGATTTGATCCAGAAACGATAAAGAGATTTGCCTTCTTACCTTTGTCCCATTTCCATACCGGGCCACTCATTACAGAACACTCCCTTTTCCTACGTAGTATGAGCCATTGGTCTGCCACGAGCGAGCAGCCCATCGCAAGCCATCGGACCTATTATGAGCTGTAGACCTGCCGGGTAGTTGAAGGGTATGCTGTAGGTGGTATGGCATCGAGCCTAAGCGGAATGCCCCGCAGCAGCATGGCTAGGGACTGCGCAATGAACAACATTAGCAAACGGCTCTCTCTTCCATGTGGCCTTATTCAAGGACGTACCGTGGGTGCACTTGCTTGCGCTCTCGCGGCGGTTCTACATCGCGAGACCGACTCCGGCGGCGGCGAGAGAAGCAGCGATGGAGACACCCTTGACGAACGTTGCGCGGGAGGCGGGATGCTGCGCTCTCAGGATGAATCTCTGCTGGCGAAGACGAGCCGCGTGATCCATGATAGCACGGAGCTGGGCAGCGCGCTCAGCGCTGAGCTTGACCTTCTGCTCGGCGTGTTGAGCGCTGAGCTTGGCCTTCTGCTCGGCGCGCTGAGCGTTGAATTGCATAGCTAAGCTGAAGAACGTCATCATACGGTTTGTCTTGTTGGCTTCGATTGTAGCGAGAATCTGGGAAGCAGCTGCCGCAGAAGAGCTCCTGGCGAGAATGGCGCGGCCGATTGAGGGGCGAATGACGAAGTCGTAGGTGTCATCCTTGTCTTGGTTGGGTAGGACGCCTAGCATTTCTATTTAGACCGCCTTCGAGTGGATTGAGGGGTAGGGAAGGGAGGCGCCTCAAGGCCGCTTACGGTTCATGACGCCGCTCTTCTCGACAGCCATCTTGTTACCTTCGGGATCTATGAGATTCTGGCGAATTGTGGTTGTTTCGGTGAGGGTGTCGCGCCAGGGCGGAAGGAGAGACTTGAAGGAAGGCATTTTGGGCGAATTTCTGATCTGGTCTAGGAGGGGCAGAAAAGCGGATCTAGAGGCCAAAGTTGTCGGCGGTGGTGGTTCGCGATCTGAAATTGAAGGGCCCGTGGTCGCGACCTGAAAGATTATGGGAGAGGAAAGGGAAAAAACGCACGGGTCAGAGGCCCTCGACAAACCCAACTCCAAGGTCACGTGTGACAGGATACATCTCTACCCTTCTTGAAGTCGGATGATCGACGGCTTATCGCCTGCCGTTATATTCTGCGGTCGTGGCAATCGGCCTGACAGCTTAAGTGTGCAAAGCCTCAGCACGGCTAGAAAGTGCCTAGAGGATAAGCGGCTGTTAGGATCTTTGTGTACTTGGCTAGGTTTAATTTACTCATAGCTGTTTAGCTTTTCTTCCTGCTTCCAGTAGGTCTTCATTCTGCGTTCATTCACAGTCAACGTAACATACGAGAGTGCCGATACACGGCGTCACTACATCAGGCGCCTCGTTGCATGTTCTGCTGATGGTCGACAAGGGTCGTTTTGGGAATCACAATGTGGCCATTGCCTTGTTAGAGGGCCAAAGAAGCAGTTCCAGGTGATCCAGAAAGGTGAGGCCGGCCATTACGAACCATTTATCTAGATGGTGAGCGAGGCGCTTGCGCTGCGACTCTTACTAGTGGTACAGGGTTTTTGCAGGAAATACGGAGAGTAGGCTCTTTTTCGTTCCTAGAGCTGTTGTTCATGGTCATGCATCAGAACGCCTTTGTCATGTTCCTCTCTCGCAGCGTCTTTACCAAGCAGATATCGTGGCTAACATTCACTTTGGGGTTTCGGGGCATGTTGTTGTCCTTGTAGTGGCTTGGTGTCGAACTGCAGCGGCAGTTCTTGGCGCTCAGGCGCGCAGGCGCCTTACCGCTCCAGGCTTGGCTGGAGCGCAGGGGCCTTGGATCATGTGCTCTCCCCACACACAGGGAGCTTCCAT
>Ga0247760_1001362_pt1 | contig 22923 bp, 31 predicted proteins | sample UWRJL171409R4_FD_179936 | JGI IMG/M metagenome (GOLD analysis project Ga0247760, IMG submission 179936) | Plant litter microbial communities from Arlington Agricultural Research Station in Wisconsin, United States - UWRJ-L171-409R-4 | ecosystem: Environmental > Terrestrial > Plant litter >... | reverse complement strand
AGAGGGGGTTGTATTGGTAGGGTGGCATGTCGTCAACGTGGTTGTGGGGAGAGGTTTAGGAGGCGTTGAATTCTAGGTTGGATGATTAGGCGAAATAGAAATAAGTTGATTGACACCGAGAAAAATTCTCCAGACTGTAATGGAGAGGGGATCTTAATGCTTCCCGACGTGAAGTTAGATGTCTCGGCATTCAGCTGACATCCAGCCGTCAAAGGGGAGACCTTGGCCAATGGGGCATGCAGTTGCGGCCGGGATTTGCCGCCTCCGCATTTGAGATGCGTGGGCGTTTTAGGCAGCGAGGCCCCGACGGTAGGACCAACTTAGACTTGGCACCTGACGTCTTGCAAAAGAAGAGGCACGGCGCTTTCGCCTGGTTTGGTTCCAAGAATGACTCGAACACTCTGTTCAGTGCTACAGAAGTCTACCTAGTACTACCACCAGGTAAGTCCAGTACCTCGGAGAGGGTACATTCTCGATACCCTTCTACTGCTTAAAAGTACTCCCAATCTCGCCCCACCGAATATTCGAAAATTTCACGCTCGCATCGGGCGTATGCTGAACAATCTGCCTCGGGTCTCCCTCGGTGGAATTACACGGCCCTGAGCTACCGCTGTCCATCCATGTCATGAAACCTCCGTCATCTGAAGTAAAGGCGTTAGTATCATATCTTGAGAGCAATGCGGTGGCCTTTAAAGTCGTGGTTTGGAAAGGACCAAGGGGGAAGAAAAAGGAGGGAAAAAAGTTCCAAGACTCACCAGCCCAAAGACTAAAAATCAACACCATGCCACGCGCCAATGCCTGCCCCATAACCTCAATACCACCACGCTGCTGTGTCCAAGCGGCCGTGGCATTGCAATACGGATCGTTAATGTTGTCAGTGGTTTTGCCAGCAGCAGTCGTGACCGTATTATGCACCAGCGTCCCATTCTGCAAATACAACCGCGTGATATTCGCCAACGCGCCCGTCGTGAGCGATGTATGAAACTGCGTAATCACCGTAAACGGCAGCAGCGTGTTAACCTTATTCTCGGCACCTCGGCCGTAGAAATCCTTGTGGCCGTGAGCATAAGGGTTGTAGCTGCATCCCCACTTGTCGCAATACCCCGAAGGCTGCCCGCAGTCCAACTCGTTATCGCAGGTCCGGATGCGCTCGGCTTTGCACGGATGGGGGGTATACACGGTGGCGCGCGAGTTGGCCTCCCAGATGTCCATCTCGTTGCAGCAGGCGCCGAGCTTGCCCGGGTTGGCTACGCCGTTGACGAAGCCGAGGATGGGGCATTGCGCGTCGCAGTAGCCCGTGCCGTATTCCGCGCCGGCGGTGTTGAGACCTTTCGATACCTTGCGGCCGCCGTCGAGTTCCATGTCGGAGAGGTAGAGGGCGCCGTTCATGCCGCAGGGTAGCTTGGAGAGCTCGACGTCGAAGGTGAGTTCGTTGCCGAGGAGGGTGACGTTTTCGTAGTTCTTGCCGTCGGCGGCGACGAGATAGACGCGTGGCGAGACCGTGGTGATCTTGCCGTCGGCGTCACGGAGCCATTGGTTGAGCGTGAGGGCGTCTCCGGATGTTTTGATGCCTCGCTTGGAGCTTGGACGGGTTAGCTATCACGGTGCAGATGATGCATGCGGAGCAAATGCGTACTAGTCGATGCCTTCGAGAGCGCAGTTCTGGGCGCACGCCTCTGCGGTCTCGCAAGGTGCAGTGCCAAGATTGCATGAGACCTCAGGAGAGGAGATGGAGTGAAACTGACGCGTGAACGCATCCAGGACGATGGAAGTATCAACGGCTTTGCAGCCCCCGGCGGTCGTGCACTTGTATGTTGTAAGTGGAGGGTGGTTTTCCGGGACCAACGTGCCGATTTTCTGCGCTGTCGCGGAGGACAGAAGGAGAGAGAAAAATGCAGCCTGTAGAAACGCCATCTTTGCTTCTGCGAATGAATGCACACTTGGACTTCCTGAAGACTGTAGCCATGGTTCTACTTTTCAGCAAAGTCTTGAGTTTAAATGGCAGCGCTCAGTTGTCTCGTGAAGTTAATTCACGGCAGCGATATATTGCAATTTCAGCATGGCGGAAGGTCTAGAGAGAGCCATATTGCCATTCGTTTCGGGGTCGGTTCCCGGCTTTCTGATGCCGAGAAATAGCTAAGACGGGATCCGGTATTGATAACGGGTAAGCGAGGATGCTGAAGAAAAAGCGGATTCCTGTTGAGCCGTCCGATCATTAGTGCGCCTAAATGGAAGGACTCGGTCCTGCCGTGGACTGCGGTGTCGGGAGCTCCTGTAAGCGGCTGGTCGGAAGTGGTAGGGCCGTAATTCCATACGGTCAATTCCTTACCCACAAAATAACTCAGGTACATGGGCTCATTGCGGGGAAGCCTGGGCAGGGGCAATGTTCATTCCCACCTAGACTCCCCGGCCTTCTCAGTGTATGTTACTTTTGTTCAGCACTTGTATTGGTAGATTCCGGAACTATTCGAAGACATCCACTCTGCCATATCATTCCAATAAGACCAACCATGCCAAGATGCAGGTGTCGAAACGAATACCCACGAACACGAGGTATGGGGAGGGAGATAAGCTTTTTTGAGCCCCCTATATCCCGGCTTGTTAATGGGCATCCTTTGGAATATACTCCACCATTCCTATATATGGGTGGTTATCGAAAACGAAAGTGAGGCCCTCGAACTTATCGTCAGTAAAGGGCAGCTCCCTCAATAGATCGCTTAGGCTCTTATCCAAAAAGCTACCCCGCGGCTTCCAGGATTTTGTCACCCTCCATTTAGACGATACCACCACGCGGTAGAAGAACTTGACAGACGGTTTTCTTTCATACCCGCCTGTTCTTCGATCTTCGGTGGGTAAGGTCGTCAAATCAGCCAGTGGTCTGTTTTCTTGACAGCAAGAGCGCTACCGCTTCTGCCATTGTGCCGTGGGTAGCTGAGGCTCGCTCGCGGAGTTGATTACTGGAGGGACTATTTCGAGCTGAGCTGAGGGGTTAAGGCCAGTTAAATATTCGCCCGCAGGTCGAGTTTGCCTTGGGTGTTGCCTATTGTGGCGTAGCAATGTGTAGCTAGAAGGAGGTGAGGGGGGCTGTGGGAAGCCCCACTATGTGGGCGGATGCTCTGGGGATACTGCGGGGTTTTTAGCATCCGTTTTTCACCGTCATGGATCGCCAGTTAGAGCCCCACATCCTAAGGCCCATGAGTGTCATTACAGCTTTGCTATCCTTGCGTTGCGGCGAATAAGCTACGAGAACGGCGTATTATTCTTCTAGATGAGCGCCGACTGCTATTTAACTTCTTCATATTGTTCCCGCCATATTGAACTTTGAAGAGTTCAAACTCGACCATCACCTCCAAGAGTCACGTGATATCCAAATCTCCAAGGAGTAATTCGTACGATGGAGGGATCAGAGCAAGCACCCGTTATACCGACCGGAAACAGGGTAGATAATAGCTAATACAGAAATCCATGGATGAAGTCCTGCCTCCAATTTACAGTCTACCCTCCTTTACCTTATAACATACTCGTTTTACGACGCGCTCGTGGAACAGAGGACCATGTCACTTCACAAGTACACTGATATCGAACCATTCAAACCCATAAAATATGGGACTATCACGTTTGAGGGAGTAGTACCACTAGGAAACCGCCCAAAGTTGTGTGTAAAAATACTGGGACCCCTCCCCGCCCCCCACACCTGTGGGATTCCACAAACGTTGTGAACAGTGTGATGTATTTTCTATGGAGGAAAAGCCTTGAGGAGAAATCCGTGGGCGTTTTACCAGCTAAACTGGTGGGCAGAAACCCCTAACTCAGCACATCTGGCCCCAGTTTTGGACAGTCGAATGGACCTTCCATGATCGCGCCTCCAGCGCTCGCTCAACCAGCCTCACGATAATGATGGGCCGTGTTCTATAATCCGCTTATTGCTATATTTCTCGACTGTCTTCTTCGCGCGCTCTCGGCTCATCTCCATTCCCAATGGGGGAGGACCGAACCAGCAGCTGCCCGTTTCCAGCCGCTGACGTGCAGGCTCAGCAGCGGAACCATCAACTCGCCAGCCGCCAGCGATGATTTCAAGTAAACGCCCCTGCGCCTGTCCGCGCGACCTGAGACGCCCGATACATTTCGCCTCGTTCGAGCTTCTTCCTGGAACGAGCTCTGACACTCTGGAATGCCGACTCAAGAGGTCGCCATCGGGAGCTGGCAGACTTACGAAGCCATTTCCTACTGCTGGAGAGACCCTCAGGACATCACCGCCATCCGATACAATGGCAACCAGCTGCGCATCCCCTTCAACCTCGCTGCCGCACTCCGGGGGCTGCAACAGATGGACGAGCCCCACTACCTCTGGGCAGATGCCATCTGTATCAATCAGTCCGACCCTCTCGACAAGGCTATGCAGGTCCCCGCACATGCAAGCCATCTACTCCCGCTCCTAACGGACGCTGGTGTGGCTGGGAACAAAGGCCGACGGCTAGGCACGTCCCATCTCCCTGGCGTCCAGGACTTGTATCCGTATTTACATTCCCATCTTGGGCCTGGCCGACCGGAAATCTCCTAGGGGTAACTCTAGCGCTACGCTGTTTGGCTACGCTCTCTTTTCGAGGTCTCTATCTACCACCGCAACGCCCGCTTCAACAACGTAACTACGGCAGCGGGGTGTGAGCCTTGGAAAGGGCCATATAGAACAAGCCGGGCAGATACCAGTCAACCCCCGGAACGAGATCCGTAAACTTGCCGATTCAATAAGCCGGGTGGATCGGTTAGTCGTTATATCGAGCCTATAAAATTGGCGATCGGGCGCGAATTAGAGAAATTGTGATGATCTTGTAGCCTGAGCGTAATTTCTGCCGGCAGAAGAGGTAGCTAAAGGACAAAATGCGGGCTCGCGGCCGAGAACTGGGTCTTTATAGGCATAAATATTCTGCTGGCAGAGACTTTAGCTGGGGGGGCTGGAAACGGGCGCTTAAGGCTGAGCAGCGGCGCCGGGTAGGATCACTCTACCCCAGGGAAGAATCAGGGAAAGCTCATGATAAATCAGCCACAGCTCACCCTAGCTCACCCCAGCTCGGAATACGAACGAAAAAGGAAATTTCGTATGCCCAGATTCGTCTCAGATTACCAGGCTGTTAGGGGTCCCCCGGCTGCTGTGGATGATCGACGGAAATAAGCTGGCGACAGACCTCCTTGAAGACGAGGTCCTCGCGGTCACGAAATAGAAGCCGGTTTGGGCTACGCTGTCCGAGTACGCTGACCCGAACACCCAGGGGTAGACCTGGATCATCCACCTACCCGCAAAGGCGAGGCCCGCCTTCTGGCTCTTCGACTCCATCCCACACGCTTGATATGGTCGACGGTTCGAATTAACGGGTGCACCTCCCGCCGGGGGTTCCACCGCCCAAAACCATGCCACCGGACTACGCGATGTGAAAACTGCGGCAACAACACGCCCAAGTGCCGCTATACTCAGGGCCCGTTCCCCAACTGCGCCAACTGCAGAAACCCGCACCAGACAGACTCCTCTGGATGCTCAGAAAAGCCGATGGCCAAGGAAGGGCGCATGATGAGACCTACGCCAGAGCAGACCAGAGCGATTCGCGGGCTCGGCCATAAAACCTTTACAGCGGCGAGAGCAGTATCCCGCCCCGTTGACCTACAGATCGGCCGACCTTACAGAATACCCCTCTTGGGGCCGGAAGGCATCCGATCCCTGAATACCATACAGGAATAAACCGAACGGGACGTTTTGTTGGTACCACGGACACCGTCCCCAGCCCGCAGAGGCTGCCTGCTCGTAGCCGGGCCTTACCGACAGAGATACTGCTGGCCTGATGTCGCGGTCCGTCACGGTTTGACCAACAGTAAGCTTCCTTGGGGGCATTTCCAGGTAACACATGGAATGGACCAGCTTGATAAGATCCCCCTGTAGCATGGCAGCTAGGACGAGTGGGAAGACACGGACCACGGCGGGGAAAGCTATGAAGAATGGGAAGTGCCCGACGAGTCGGATCATTGGAGCGAGTGCAGTCCCGAATGTTTCCGGGGCCGGTCATGATGATTTGAGACCTTATTGCTCAAAACGGACAAAGGAGTCGTAGAATTCGGCTAGAAAACATGCAAATCCACCTCAACAGTGGTTCAAAGGCTGGAAATGAGGGGGTGGACTTCACAATCGCTCAATAAACCAGCGCACTGCACTGCTGCACTGTGGCATCATCCGTCAAATTGAGATGGCGATTCAACCTACGCACTACCAAGTTAGGTATGGTGGTGCTGACCAAGCTGATCAGCTAGCGGGATGGGGAAGGCGCTCGATGTCATCAACAACGGTGGCAAGAACAAAAGCATCTACCTCCAGCTCAGCGACACAGGTATCATTGCCGGGCAGTTCTGGCTTTTTGATGAGTGGCCGTCTGGCGGTCTTTACAAATACCGGCTAACCAACAATTTCACGGGCCCCGATATACACCTGGATGTCTTTTCGGACACGCTGGAACCACACCTCGCCAGTGACGACACTTCGGGGCAACAGTGGAGGCTCGACACTATCACGACTAATAGTGGGACAAAATCTACTATGATAGGAAATGGGTCAGGATGTCAAGGTCCACGCCGCTACAGACGGCACAATGCATGATCTGAGAGCTGAGTATCCTTCGGTCTACCCGGTCGAGCTAAGGGGAGGCTGGGAACATGCTCCGCGCGTAGTTTCAACTGAGGAGAGGAAATACAATGTACGATAGCGCCAGTGTCTCGAAACCTCAATGGAGGTACCCTAATTTCCATCCTACTTTCGTTGTGTCATCAGGCACAAAAACTTCGTTGTCGCAGATCTTAGCACGCCGGAACTATAGTTCATCCGAGATTCAGTCACCTTTAGACCTCTTTCATTCCTCTTCCAGCACTCGCGACAACTCCTAGTCCCCGGCTGGCAATAGATTCCGTGGCATTTGTGTCCGGAGCTTCCTCGGGGCTTCCTGTTAGACAGGCTCAGGCCCACAAGAAATCCAAAACCCCTCCCCAGCGAGACCATGCTGCCTCTCATCTACCCCAAACGGATACCAGTCGTCGACACACCGGAAGCCAAATTTCTTATACTTCGCGCGCCGTTCCTCTAGATACCATTCATCAAGCAACCCGCTCTCGTCCCTCTTGTTGAGCTCGGCGACTTTCCTGAGACCGCATTTCGAGCGATGTGATCATTGGCAGGTAGGAGGGGCTAATTACGATAGGTGATTTAGGGACTAGGGTTTTGTTCTATGAGGAGCTGAGATGGAGACGGCTGGAAAATGCGGAAAGTGTTGGTGGTGCAGAGAATCTCGGAGCCTTCGAGGTGTCTTTTCCATGGCGCTTGCTAGATTCTAGCTTTCCATCGTTCGGGAATAAAGCGTGGGACTTACGCTTTTCGACAAGTCATCAAAAAGCCCATGGCCCCAACCATGCAGTTTTCTGGACACTGTCCGGGCTAGTCAGAACAATCACCTTTGCCCTCAAGACAAGTATCCATCCACCGAGGGCGCTTGTAATCATCGTCTCCAGAAAGCATCCCCCGATCGTGACACCGGCAGCTATACCACCGCCACACCTTTGGCCCTTCCGCCTTCACGAAATGAGGCCCCCAAAGGCGGAAACCCACCGTACCGTGGAGTCGCAATCTGAGCTGGACATGCTACGTTTCCAGTCTGGCGCGGGGGGCTTGGCGCCATGAAGTCAAAGTAGATATGGATTTCGCAGTCGCCAAAGGCATGACGCAAGAGCTCGTTGGCAACTGTAAAGGTGGTGTAGAGATGATACGACTCCATATGGCCTACCTACAAGCGTCGCATCAGCTGGAACTAGGCTGTAGAGTCGGCCAAACGTGATTGCCCTAGCCGGATTCTAAAGATGGCAAGGAAGCTTAGCTAAAGCTTAATGGAACAGACTTCGAATAGGTACCCCCCAACGCAAGTTCAATGCCCATTCAATAGTCGAACTCCTGGCCGACGAGCTTTTCACTCAGCTTCCAGAGCCTCTCAGCCTCAACCGCACTAGTACCCCACGGCTTCACCGTCTCAGTCCATGGGTCCGCCACATGTGAGTCCTTCAAATAGGCTCCGTTGCTACCTGTAGCGGGACATTAGACTGCGTGTACACCCCTACAATCAGATAGATTTCCAACAAGACACTTACCTTTCAGGTCTGAACTGAACGCGGCGAACACCGTAGTCGCCACGCCTTGGTCTTGCGACTTGAACTCGATTCCCTTTCTCCAGCCCTCCTTGTTTCCCAGGGCTTGGTCTGTAGTACCTGTAAAGCGCGTTAATCAAATTCTAAGCACTCGGGGCGTAGGAATAAACAACACTTACGTAACAACTCGACATCCGCCTCCTCCATGTGACTGCCCAGATTCGTAGCTATTACACCCGGATGGACGCTGAAGGCCAGCAGGCCTCGTGAGCCCAACTTGTTGGCCAACGACAAAGCCATCAGCATATTCGCCGTTTTAGACTGCCCATAAGCAACCCACTTGTTATAAGTCTTGCCGCCCTACCCTTCTCATCAGCATTCCCTTCCAGAAACCAACCCACCCCACACCCGGGCCGCTGACAACTCACATCGAAATTATAATCATCAAACCGCACCCCCCCCAACCTATGCCCATCACTACTCACACAAACCACTCGCGGCGCCTCCGCCTCCAGCATCTTCCCCATGATCAGATTCGCCAGCAGGAAATGCCCCAGATGATTCGTTGCAAACTGCCGCTCCACTCCGTCCACCGACAGCCCATACTCCACGGCCATAATCCCCGCGTTGTTTATGAGGATGTCAATAACAGGGACGTCATTCCATGAGAGGACTGTGGTGGCAGCGGTGCGGACTGACTGGAAGGAGGAGAGGTTGAGGTCGAGGATGCGGGTGGGGACGGTGGGGTGGAGGTTGAAGAGGTCGGTGGTGGTTTGGAGGGTGAGAGTGGGGTTGCGGCCGGCGAGGATGAGGAGACGGGGAGAGGCGGAGGCGAGGGCGGTGACGAGGGTGGCGCCGAGGCTACCGGGGGAGACGCCGGTGACGAGGATAGTTTTGCCGCGGATGGAGCTGCTGAGCTCGGTGATGAGCGATGAGGCGGTGGTTTGGGAGTTGTATTGAGACATGATGGGAGTAGAGAGGTGGTTGGGAGGGCGGATGAATTGATGATAGTGGGTGTTCTCGGAAAGAATTTGGCGACTGGCAGCGAGCGAGCGACTTATATCAACTCCTGGCTCGGAACCCGGAGCAACGGTGTTCGGGTTTTCCGGGGTTTGTGGGTGGCGAAGCCGGAGTAATGTCATGATCGCCGGAGAATGGGTTAATTCCACGCGCCACTTGGCAGGGAAGTGTTGCTTGTGGTGTGATTACTCATGTCGTGCTGGAATTGGTGGTGACTAAGGTCTCTGACCTTGTGTAACCCCATAATCGCTTTACCGATCGCCAGACAACAGTCCATCAGTTCTTTCAAGAGTTGTCTTCGTCAACAATTCCAGTGGAATGGGACCGAGCGCCTATCTCAGAGCCAGGTTCCAATTTGAGGAGGATGTTCCGAGATCTGCGATCCCATGGCATGCCTGATCCAAAGGCCTACAATTGGCACCCATTGGTCACACACCCCAGCGTTAGGACTGTTGCGTACATGTGCGGACGCGAAAGGAGTTGCATGATTAATGGCTTATCCGCCGATTGATGACCTGGAAAGTAGCAATCAGATAGCCCAATCGGGCGATCCCTTTGTACCCCGGAATCTCAGTGAGCGTGCCCGACCTGAAATCTGCTGGCTGTCCGCTTTTTCATAGTTGTTTCTCGCGGCGGGACTTTCCAGACAGACTGTAGTGCGAGAAGATTGAGCGCAATTCATTCGCCACAATCTTTACTCATAAATCGTGTTGGTCAACAGGGTCGCGAAGAGGGTCGAGACCAACGTTTCAACCCCGGGGGTCGGGCGGGTATTTTTTTCTCAGGGGTTTGGGCGGCTAGCTGAAAGCGCTTGACTTCAAATCACGCACGCTCCCCACTGCTTGGGTTCTCCGCACTGGTCTCGATGTTTTTGGGACCTGCAGCATCTTAATCTTGGTAAATTTCGCAGCCATTTTTCTTCTAGTTTCGAAACCACCGATATTGTTTTTGCATTACCTGAAGTCACAATGCGTTTCAGGCGGGCCAGGATGCATCCCCCGCAAGTCGCAATGGAGGGCATCCCACAAAGCAAAGAGGCGGCTGCAGCCGACCTTGAGCGGCTGCAGAGAGAGAGATGCATGGTAAATGGCGTTGTCCAAAACTCTGCCATCGTCTCGAGTTTGAACGCGACACTTGATATGTACGTCAGAAGCAACTGCTTTGGTTCTCGAATGCTTACCTTATATTCGCTCGCAGGTTGTCAGACCAGCTATACAAGACTCCGACTCACTTCATATTGGAACTCATTCAAAATGCCGACGACAATAGCTACGCTCCCAATGTCACACCGACACTCAATCTTTCGTTGTACGAGAAAGAAGACCGCACCGTGTTTCGGGCTGACAGCAATGAAGTTGGCTTCACTTTCAAACAACTTGACGCCCTCACCCTTGCTGGTCAAAGCACGAAGAAAGCCATTGTCGATCGACAAAAGGGATACATCGGCGAGAAAGGCATTGGGTTCAAGTCCGTGTTCAAGGTTGCCGATGTCGTCCAAGTCGCCAGTGGCTACTATGAGTTCAAGCTCGACCGCGCAACACCCATTGGCATGATTCTGCCAGTCCCAACGGAATTCCCTCCCTCAGACCGCGTCGCCCGTCACACTCAGTTCCTGTTGTGGCTGAAGGGCAAAGAGGACGGAGACAACATACATCGGGATCTTGAGCACATCGAGCCCCAGCTACTACTTTTCTTACGAAAGTTGAGAGAATTACGGGTTTCAAACATGGGCACAGACAGCATTTACCGACTCGAGGCTATCAGGTCTGACGCGGACTACGGAGGAGAGACAGCTACGATCCTGAGATCACGCAGCGACTCCGAGGTGGCTGAGAGTTCGAAATATCTCATTCTTCGTCATACCGTCAAAGGTCTCCCCAAAGAGTCCAGAAGGGAGGGCGTCAGCGTGTCAGAAGTTGTGGTTGCGTTCGCCGTCAGAGATGAAGGCAGTCCTAACACCGAAACCCAGAAAGTGTTCGCTTTCCTGCCAGTCGGGAACTATGGCTTCCGGGTACGATCTTATCCTACTACCTTTGTGGCTCCGTTATTGGTTGCTAACTGGCGTTCATAGTTCCTCATGCATGCAGATTTCCTGCTTGTAGCTAGCCGTGAGAGCCTTCAGTACAGTTGTGCATGGAACTCGGCCCTTCGGTCTGGAATCCTCGCTGCTGTAATGCAAGCGTTTGACCGATTCATTGCACTCCCCGAAGTTGAATCTGGGAAAGGCCTCCGCTACACTTGGTTGAAGTACCTTCCTCGGCCCTCAGAGGGCAGGACAACTTGGGATGACCTCCATCGGGATATCCTCCAAGGCTTAACGGACAAAGAGACCTTTTGGTCACGGGATGCAGGCACACCCCTGCAAATGGCCAAAAATCTCTATTTCGTGCCGCAATCCTATCGATTCGATGGCGGAGCCCTTTTCAATATTCCACTCATCAATGCAAAACACCTGTCATTTGCCTACGACGGCTTACAGGACGAGACGTCTCTGCTCGGTGTTCATTCTCTGGACTTACGAGGGCTACGCAGCGAGTTTGTCACGTGGATTGACAGCGTTGGAATAGGCGGCTTGAAGGAACAGTCGCTTGAGTGGCACAGGAAAGTCAGCTCACTCTTCTGCCAAGACCAGAGTTTGAAAGAAGACCTTAAGGGCCTCCCAATCATCCCTCTGCAGGATGGCCGTTGGGCGGCAGCACGGAGGAAGAACTTGTATCTTCCGGCCAGAGACAGGAACGAGCATGTTCCCAACGGAGTGAAGATATCCGTTGTGGATTTCGACGCATCCAAAGATCCCGTCAGACGGAGGTTCTTCGAGTTTCTGGACATTGAGGAATACAGCCCTCGTCATGTGTGCAAGCTCATCCTCGAGTCCCATCGGCATACCAACAGTACAAAGCTTCACAAATCAGACGAGGAGCTGCTTGCAGAGGGGGTCTATGTCTTCAAGCATCGGTCACAGCTGGAAAGTGATGGGGCTCCACTCATGTACTTTCTTGTGGTGAAGGACGGGGAAACCATTCAGACGCGGGGCGAACAGCTTTATCTGGTCGACCCTACCGTCGAACCGCCCCTGGTTTCCAAGTACAGAAACACCCGCGGCAACCCGTTCACCGTTCTTTCTGACAAGTACGAACTCGCCATCGACAAGGAGCTAGGTCCGAGGCACACCAGGGATTTCCGACAATGGCTACTGCGGTCTTCGGCATTGGAAGTTGCATCAAAACCTGTGTTGCTCCGACACTCGAGGTTGACTGCCGAATGGCCTTTTCTTGCGGAACAGAATGTGGTAGATCTGTTGTCCGTCGTCAAGTCGGTTTATTCAGCCAATCCCAGCGTTGCGCCCACAATTCTCAGACAAGCTTTAGAGGTTGTTGAGATGCCTTGTTTGGACGGAGTCACTCGGCCGTTGCCTCAATTGGCAGTACCGACGCCAGAGCTCGTTCAGAAATGCCCGCATATCCACTTTGCCGACTTTCCCAGTCAAAATCTGGAGGGCTGGGGCTTCCTATCAGAGTTCGGCGTCATCACGGTTTGTGATACCAGAGCAAGGTTACAGGAGCTACGAGCTCTGTGTAAGCTGCCCCTTGAGAATACTAGTATCAACAAGACATCTATCAAGGAGATATACGAAGCGCTCAACCTGAGCGCACGCAAGAAGGCTGAAATCCAAGAAATCAGGTGAGAAATACCAGTTATATGTACCGCAAGCTGCTCCCTACAATGACTGACAGAACCATAAAAGGAAAGAATTTCTCGCCAATGGACTTGTGTTTGTGGATAAGCCGACTCCCCGTTGGCTCAACCACAAGTCCTGCGTGTGGAAGGCCCCCAAATCTCTTCGGCGAGTGGAAGCTCTAGCGTCGCACTACCCTGAGTGCAAAGACTTATTCCACCGGTGTTTGGGCGTTGAATCAGCGGGTACCAAGCACGTGGTAAACGAGCTATGTTTCCCAACCCCCGGAGAGCCAAATATTGAACATCGGTTCGCGGATTTGATGTCCTTACTTGACCGCCTTCACAGCAAGGGCAAGGACCCCTTGAGCAGAAGCGAAATATGGAGACTCCGACACAGACCTCTATTCCCAGTCCGGAGGCCAAGATATCACTCGGAGAAGGGGGTTGTCGTCATGCGTTCTATGGACGATTATACCTGGTATATCCCCGACAACACGATTTTTGAAGACACCTTTCGAGACAAAGTCGACATGCTCAGCATCCCAGCCGCAACGGCGAAGACCTTGAGGAACCTGTTTAAGATTCTAATGCTTGATCATATGTTTTTATCCTCCGCCGTCAAGCAGGAGGTAAAGAGGAGGGGGAAGCAAAGATGGGATAACTTATCCGAGGTCGATTTCAACACGCGAGTCAAGTATCTTTCACAGTGAGTGCTTGCAACTAGAGACAAAGACGCCTGACGGAAGCCGCCCAGCTAATCTTCTTGATATCATTAATAGGCTTGGAAAAATCAGTCCGAATTCTAATCCGGACATTGCAAACCTGCACGTTTGGACCGTGCCATCTATCACGATGACAATGTCACTGCCACTCAGTGATATCGAAGTTGTCGCCGACGACGAGTTGATCACGATTCAGGAAACGGACGGAAGGATCGACATATTCCTACGAGAAAACATGCAAGTATCAGACCGATCATCCGTCAACTTCGCGGTGGTGAGATACCTGCAAAAGATCCTCAAGATCGACGCAGAGAACATGAACCTGGCGGTCCTTCTAATGAGTGCCCCGTTGGCCGAGCTACCGAAAATACTGGCCAAGAACGACATATCTCCTCCAGACGGAATGGGTGAAGATGGTTCCAGCAATACGGGGCAGAATTCCAGGGACAACGAGGCCGCCGCACAAAGTTTAAATGACAAAGTGCCCAGCAACAAGAATGATTTCATCTCCGCCAACCACCGTGAGCAAGACAACCCTCAACAGCCTACTACCATCCCGGAAATTCGAAAGCGGGTAAGAAAAGTTAGTCCAGATGAAGACAGCCTACAGCTACAGCCGCCGCGAAAGATCCTAATCCTCATCGACTCCGACAACGACGAAGTCGCCCGACCCAACCCGCGCGCAAGGCTCAGATCTGCCAGCAAGACGTCAAAGCCCGAAACAAAACCCAGCGCAAACCCAGATCCTCTCATGCTACCACCAAGTACCACGCCACCACCCGGCCCCAAACCGCAGCAGCATCCACACAACACCAGGAGACAAAACACACACAACCACCCACTCAAGCCTCTGAACGAAGAAGTCTCCAGCCTGCCCGAGATAACGGGGGAATTAAACCCGCCCAACCGCCAGGCCAGAACGGAAAAGATGCTCCAGAGCGCAAGAACCTTCAGAATGGCCGACGCCCAGGTGCCGGCTTCGGGACTAACTGGATTGGCTCGCAGGTCTTTGCGCATACAGGCACAGAGCGCGGATGGCGCCGATGCAGGCTTTGGCGAGGGCAGATCTGTGGCTGTGGCTGAGATTGGGGGGGTTTCTCCTCATATTACGGCTAATTCTCTGTCTGTGCCTGCTCTGGCGACTCTTGTTGCTCGACAGAAAAAGGGCGGCGGCGGAAGCGGGGGCGACGACCGGCTGTTTGGGAGGTATTACCAGCACGTCTCCTCGAGAACGAGAACGACAGACCAGGACGACGGGCTGGGGATTGATGAGAATAGAATCAAGGAACGGGAGATTGGATTCCTCGGCGAGCTTTTTGTTAGTTCCCCCTTTTTGCTGATGGTGGGACACGCGGATTAAGCTGACGGGACATACACACAGATCCACGAGCTATTCTCACGCCAGATTAGCGATTGGACGTTTGCCAGTTGGACGAGCCACATGCGAAGCGAAGCTGGTCATCCACGTTTTACGGCACTGCAGAAGGACTTCGCCGATTTCACCTACAGCGATCGACATGGCCATATGAGAAAGATATTGCACGATGCCGGTGTGAAGCTGCATCCCCAATGGTCTAATAACACGACATTCCACCTTGAGGTGAAGGCCACTCTGGGCCAGTGTGCTGATGCGTTTTATGTCAGCCAGAATCAAGTTGATAAGGTACGTTTACCAGGTAGGGAAGAAAATTTGTGAAGCAGGATATTTGCTAATGTGTTATTGGACAGATGCGACAGTTTGATGGTGACCCGGCCAACGCGTACATCATTATTCGAGTGTTTGGCGTTGAGGAACGCAACAACACCGGTATCAAATTCCTCCGTGACCCCTGGAGTCTGTTCTTGGATCGGGCGCTGGATATTAGATCGGAGACTGGAGTTTACAAGGTTTACTGATGGACGGTATGAGACTCGATTCCAACTACACAAACAGATGGCATCTCCCGCGTTGGTTGGCTTGTTGTAGCGCCAGGACTCACGAGTACAAAAATGGAGAGCGGGAGGCAAATCAAGCAAACTTCAAGGGGCTGTTGCCAGGCCATGAAATTCCAGGAGTGACATTTGTGACGGGGTTACATGGAGGAGAAGCCTCAGTGCCACCCCACCTAACTTGGTTGCTAGGCGGCTGGTATGAAGACGACGATTGTTTCTCTCCTCTTTCCCAGAATCTCCCCCTTCTCAGCATATCCTCTCATCCATCACCTATCACAGAAACTGTCCATCTACACGTTTCAGCTTCCACCACTGTTCCATCAAAATGCCCACCATGGCGTCCACCCTCCTTCTCCTACTCGGTGTCACAGCCGCCGTCGGCATCGCCCTCCTAGCAGAAACCCCCTCGGTTGCTCTAGCAATTTCGCCCCAGGTCTCCTACGAGCCTTACGGGGAGATCTTTCTCAGGCCAGGGCCGGGACTCCCCTCGCTGGAACCACTCGGCCTCACCCCTGTCAAGCTATCCAACGTGACTGCCGCCCATGCTGCCAAGGTCGACCGCCGCGCTGCGCTCAAACCCCACCAGACGCAAGACGAATGGAAAGGTTTTTGCAACGCGGACATGTAGCCGCAACTAGCAAGCCATATCCTCGCCCGAGCTTGTGCCGTCTACCTGAAGGAGTGCAAAAATGGACAGCTTTGCGGCTACGATGGCTGGGAGGGATGGACCTCACCCAATCCTGCTGACAGGATTTGCTCCATGTCTAAGGAAGGGGAACTACCGATTCATATTTACGTGTCGGAACCCACTCACAAGACAACATGGCTGCCCTGCGAGACCGCGTCAGAGGGTATATTGTGGGCTGTCGACAACTGTCCGCTTTTTCAGTTGGATGGAGCTATGGCTTTTGAGGCTGATGTGATCGTTACTTTCTTGCGTTTGAACATTTTGATCACTGGCGGAGCCTTTTATCCGCCGTGGTGAGCGAAACAATCAGTTGCCCTGCCAAGGCTACCTCGCAGTATATAGGTCGTTATATATCAGCCAGTTCTATCCTGTACCTAGGTTGTCAGATAACATCCCACTACGATGCTGACCCATTAATGGTTCTTACTACCGCAAAGTACCCAGGGCCTTGGAGCAGCACACCACTAATGCTGGCATTTTCAATGTTGTTCCGTTTTGACCCAACTTAACCAACCGTGAGCCTCGCCCCTAAGCCAGTGTGAGACTATGACTGAGAGCATCATGGTCCGGCTGGCCCTGACCCACCGCCCCGTTCTTCACTCCGATGCCTTGCCCCGGCTGCTGGAAGCGATGTCATCTCGATGACCGCCGCTTCATCTCCCCGATCCGCTTCTGGAAACCCCCCTAGAGCTCCGGATGCCATGGCGGCATCATCCCGTTGACTCGGATCCTCCTCATATTCTTGTCCCAAATCCTCGCCATATTCCTGAACCTGCTCATCATCATAGTCCAGAACCGACTCCACGTCCGTCCGACTCCCAACCGAAGATGGCGTAACCGCCCCCCGAAGCCAATCCGACTTCGGCCGCCTCAACAACGCATATGCCGCCTTGAGACACAGAAAGCCCGTGACAAAGGTGAAGCCAAACCCCAGCCACACCAGCGTGGTCGCCGCGGGCCCGACTACGGTCGTGACCTCCCCGGAGGACAAATATGTCATCAACGGGGTGGATGTGGCCGCCATGGTGTGTTGCCACAATGCAGCCAGCAGGCTGCTCATGACGCCACACCAGGAGTTTATCTCGAGAAATCGGTTCGCAACCCAGAGGGTTTTGTATTTATCAGGGGGTTCGTTGATGAATGGGAATGAGGAGACGAGGAAAATTGAGAGCAGATTTGATGCTGCCGAGATAATGCTGGGTCGGTAGGTTTGAGGTCAGTAACGAGAGTGAGCAGAGATGATGACATGATACCGGGTCATGGGTCTTGCTTGGGTGGGTACTTACCACAGTGAGGGCGAGATGGCTTCGTTCCTCAGGTCGTAAGCCGTCTTGAGGAGGTTCCAGGGCTCAACAACTCCCCGGAAATGTTCCCGTACCCGGTCCGGGTCCCCGCAGATCCAAGTGGCATCGAGGCCTGTCCTGAGGCAGAGGGAGAAATAGCCCACGCGGACCTCGAGGCGGGAAAACCCGGCAGTTGTGGCCCCTGCGTCCAGCGAAAAGGAGGCAATGTATACATCTCGCAGGAAGTTTGGAGAAGAGCAGCCAGCCAGCAGGAGACACCCAAGCGCCAATGCTGCGCAACTCATAAGCTGTACCGGTCTGGAAAAGGTGGCTGGGCAGATCTGTCAGGCCCGAGTCTGGCAAGGCTTGAATGAACAATTAGGGCTGTCAGGTGGGTACCAACCGATCCGTCGCAGTGCCTGATACTTGAATGCAGGGTCATATCTCCAGGTTGGCAGTCGCGCCATTTGACGGAACGTTCTGTGGTGCAAAGAGTTGCAGAGCCGGTACGACAGAGGTGAGAATCGCGTTCGACACAAAGGTACGTATCTATCACGGGCCTTGTTCAACTCGCAGAGGCGAAATCTATCGCATACAGATTCAGCGCCGGGCGCATGAATGTGTGGAGCAATATGCTCTAATTTTGCCAGAGGGCGAAGTGGCAGCAGAAATGGCGACACGAGGTGCCACACAAAACACCAACCCCTCCATCCGCCCCGCTGCCGCAAGCGGTTGGCCGCTCGGGTGCAAATATTCCGCCAAGCAATTGGACTAGTGTCTCTCCCCATTGGATCGTTGCTTGTGTCCCAGTAAGACCAGCCACCCATTATTATTATCGGCTCTTTTGATCCCACAGTCGCGATAGAACGGTCCATCATCGTGACCCGAAGGCCATGCCGGACAGTCAACCAACCACAATTCCTTCTAAAAATGATGGCTTCCGCAGAGACGACGCCATCAAGGAGCTCTCGCCACGTGCAATCTCGCACGGCCAGCCTCAGTCTCGCTAGCACGACGGATCGCATTTCCGATGGAGCCTGGGACGAGGAAAATGAAAACTTCGACGAGAGTCCGCAAGATGCAGCAACGAGCAACCCCACCGCCGATCCGTATTATATCCGATCATTTCAGTCGCAGGGACACTTGATGCCTCACTGGCGAAACGTCCTGGCTGAATGCCGCACTGACGCTTCTGGTCTTGTTCAGGTCCTGTCGTTCGTCAACGAACAGATTGACCGGGAACAAAACCTGTGGAATCTGCAGCTCCATTGGACCGGTCGCATTGAGTCGTCGTCGCTCGCCGAAGAACTAGCGCGCCATCCGCTCGCCGCCGACCTAGCGCGCCATCCCGCCGCCGTATTCAACCAGCCGGCACGTGCCATTTTCGCCTGTGATCTGTCCGAAACGATGATCAACGACATCGGTTCCATCTTCCATCTCAGCCCCGAGGTATTCGAAGAACATCTCGTCCAATCCGGATACACCGCGAAATCGTACTTAGACCGGGATCCAAGCACCTGGCCGACGCGCTTTCTCCCCAAGCGGCAGGTCTCGCTGCGCTGGCACAGCCTCGTCATGCGGAGGGACATGGAGCCTCGGAACCAGTCGGAGCGCCAGGACCTCGTCCGAGACGGCCTGCGATGGTGGCGCAAGGTGAACAAGATTGACGGGAGAAAACGGCTAACTCCTCTTTGGCAAAGCCGGCATCTTTGGACTCTTCCAAACATATTTCGACAAGAGTGGTCGCTTTCAGCCATATACCATCCACCAAGACGTACCCTGACAACGGATAGCAAGCGCAACGCCCTAGTCGATATTGGCGACGGTGATGGGTATGATGGCAAGGTTGGCGACGATGGCGAGGTTGACGAGGTTGACGAGATCGTCGAGGTGGCAGATGACGACTTGAACGTCGTTGCTTGGGAAGAACGGGTCACATTCTGCTGGGGAAACATTGAGCAGGAGCGCGTCCGTGAGTTTTGATGGAAAATCACCCCAGCATACCTGCTCCATTCAGTAGGACTCACCCTTGGACAGCCATATTCTTCTTCGATCCGCTCCCACATCTATCGCTTCGCTCCGGTCACGGCAAGAAGGCAGCAACGACGACTTTCCTGCCCTTTTCCAAGCGGCTGGCGCCCCGGGGAGCACACCCACAGCCCAGAGTCCACAGCGACCCCGCCGCACTGCACGATGTAAGCGCATACATGTCCGCTGTGGATGACGCCTGCACCGATGCCACCGGATGGGTAAGCCACTTGATACGAGGCCGCAGCTACCAAAACAGCACCGCCGCCGCCACAGATTTTCCCATCCTGGCCGTCTTCCAGGTCGTTCGCAGAGACACAGTCGTGCTGCTCAGCCACATCGGAAGGGTGCTCGATCAAATCAGCGCCGGGTCCATGGACGAGCGGATGATGCAAGATCAGCTCGGCCAATGGCGCCGACTCCTCGGCCGAATGCAAAGCGAGCTTCCGGTCCTCGAAAAGTCCCTCGGCGAATTCTTCCTCTTCCCATACTCGGACCCCCAAGCCCCAGAACCAGCACCCGCCCAACTCACAACACCCCTGCGCATTCTTCGCGACGACATAGTCGCCATGACGGAGCGATGCCAGCGGGCCCAGGAGTCGCTTCGGGCAGAGATGTCCCTTCTCGAGAGCAAGCGCGGCATCCAAGAAGCCGAGAGCGTCGCCCGCCTCACGGAGCTAGCATTCCTTTTCATCCCCATAACCTTGGCCGCCGGCTTGTTCAGCATGCAAGTCAAAGAGCTCGCCGATGATCCCCCACCGGTGTATGCCTTCGTCATCGCGGCGGGCGTGGCCGTGGCGATTTCCTACGGGCTGCGCCTCGTGCAGCGGAGCTCCCTCGTGAGCGAATCGCTTCGCGGGATGGAGAAGCAGATTCGCAGCGACCAACAGGTTATAACTAAGAATATTCCGGCTCGGAAGATTGTCCGTTGGGTTGGGTGGAAGCTGGTTACCAATATCAAGGTTATCGTGGTGGTGTCTGCTATCAGCACCCTAGTCTTGATCCTCACGCAGCTGTGGACCAATGTGGCCATGGACGGGAGCTTCAAGGGCGTGATCACGGGGTTGACGGTGCTTTCGGTCTTGATGATTGTGTACTTCTTGTTGTTAGAGGGCCGGGACGAATTGGTGGACTGGAACAAGGTCACAGCGCCGATACCGGCGAACACCATTTTTGGGTTTGGTCGAATCTGGCACGACCCTCCCCGCGTCCGAGCTAGGGAGCGTGGCGCTCGCTCCAACAGCCGTGGAGATGATGAGAGTGCTCGGGAACAAGAGCCCAGTGTAGACAACCAAGTTTAAGCCCCCTTGTACTGGGGGAGGATTGCTGATGAGGTGGGACACCCTGCCGATTAATTTGGTTCAGTTGGGTCTCTACCGACGGGAAAGACGACCGAAGCGGTTTCGATTAACTTGTCGTCTATATCTGAGCTGTGGCCGAAATTGTGAGTTTCACTGTTGAGGTGAGGCTTTTGGTGGCGAAGCAGATACGGGTCAGCGGTTGGCTAAGGATGGGCTGGGAGACGAATTGGTGTTTGTGGCGTGGGATACGCTTGCTTCGCAAGGTCGGCTACTCGGCCGCGGTAAGGCAGCCCCGGGAGCAGAAAATCGAGTGTTTTCTTCAGAAACAAGTTGTCAAGCACCTGGCCATTTCTAAACTTCACCGTGGTGCCCTTGTTGTCGGCCCATTCTCTGCCGTCAACTGGAGAGATAAGTCGGAGAAGGACAGAAAAATGGCGACGGCATGACGTTTCTCAAAGTCCACAGTAACCGTACCCTGAATTAAAGGATATCGAGATGGTAACAACGGCAGGAAAAGCATGCTGTGGGGAACGACGGCTTTTTCCATCAACCAAGACGGAGCAGAATCCGCCCCCTCTTCGTCATTCAGAATCCCATCCTTTCTAAGGCTCCGCGCAGGGGCCTTAGTCACCGCCTCACTCGTACTTGAGCATATCCTTTATCTTGCTCGCCAACACAGCACCCAGGTCTCGCAATGTCCCACCGCCCATCATCTCCAAGGTCGTCATGCCCACGCCAAACGAAAGCTTCCACCAGCGGCGGAACTTGACCGTCATGAGCGAGTCCACCCCCATCTGCTGCAGCGTCTGTCCGACGTCTACCCCATCCGGTTCCTGCATCATGATGATGCGCACGCGCCGTCCAATCTCGGCCGTTTCTGGATCGTCCAGCGCAGACGGGTCCGCTCGCACACGCGTGAGCAACTCGGCGGCCGCGCCCACGTCATCCCTGCTCGCTCCTCGCAGGCCTGAGGCATCCGGGTCCAAGCTGCCAGACGCGAGGTTGTGGTGCGTGCCGAGACGGGGATCGTGTCGCCACGGGGCGCGACACCGCGGGTCAGACAGCGGCGCGTCAGCGCGGATGCCCATGGCCACGTAGCCGCTGTCGCTGCACGTCTCGTCGTTTCCGGGGCGTTGATGGCGTATGGCTTATTCCACAAAGTTGAGGAACTCTTTCTCAGCGAGGAAGTGGTAGCCTCCGGCCCGCAACCGCATCATCGCCGCCGGGTTCTCCTCGACGAACCCCACTCACCTAGCCCGGGATCCTGGTCGTTCCAAAGAACACCCTAGCCAACCGACATGGCCTGATCTTCCCACCATCGCCGCCGATTCTGCATCTCGTGGGTGGGAATGGCCAGATAGACACCTATTACAACGATAAACTCGCTAAGCACATCTTACAGCTGGCTCAGGAGGGTTCGTATCCGAACCTGGAAGAAATTCAGAAGGGGCTCCACGTCGGCGAGTGGTAAACCACACCGAATCAGAGAAAAACTCGCCGCAATTTACAGGCATGGAGACCGGTGGCCAACATTATACAGGCGTTTTTAGAAATTAGCATACGCTTTGTTGTTCGTTCCATTTCCGATGACCCACTACAAACAACCGTCCAGATCGCCTGGAGCGGCTGCCACGTGAGGATGGACTACTAGAGACGTGTCTGATTTACACTAAGCGCATGCAATGGCGACGTAGTGATGAAGAGTGTACCGATCGCCCGTAGGTTAGAGAATCTACGGGCTCTAATCAACGCTCGCTAATGACCAGCTCTGTCACTGACTTGAAACCAAACCCACCATGTCTACCAACTCACACCTCCTCCACGATAACCTCATCCCTATAATCTCTCGGAAGCCCCCGCTCCCCAAGCCATTCCTCCAACAACTTCACAATCCCCCCATCCTCTGCCCCGTCTCCCCTCCCAACCTTTCTCTCCGCCAGCATCAACGGCGTCATCCCCTGCGCAGTCGCCAACATCCCCGCCCCTCTCTCAAGCAACACCCCCACCACCTCCGCATCTCCCGCCTCAACCGCCCTATGCAACGGAAACCTCGACGTATCCAAACACCCCGCAACATTCGGATCCGCCCCCCAATCCAACACCAT
>Ga0247760_1001361_pt1 | contig 22935 bp, 20 predicted proteins | sample UWRJL171409R4_FD_179936 | JGI IMG/M metagenome (GOLD analysis project Ga0247760, IMG submission 179936) | Plant litter microbial communities from Arlington Agricultural Research Station in Wisconsin, United States - UWRJ-L171-409R-4 | ecosystem: Environmental > Terrestrial > Plant litter >... | reverse complement strand
AAAAAAAAAAAAAAATATCACATAAGCATGAAACCGATGACCAGCCTGTAACCCCTTTGAATCCCTGATATAGCTTACATCCAAATCATCATCGTCATTACCAAAGCTGCCGCAGCAACTGTTTGGAGCCCACCCATCGGGGTCAAAGAACCAGCTCCGCCGTCCTGAACCTTCGTGTTAAGGAAGAATCTCGCATCCGTCAGCTCCTCGGTGATGTTGGTCTGGACTCTGCTGCCCTCAACACAGAACTTGGCCGGATCCGTCCATGTAGCATCCGCAGCTCGCTTCCACACCTCGGCGGGCCCAAACAACATCTCCCTGGTGTAGAAGAAGCGGCAATTCGCGGGTTGGTACAAGAACTGCAGTGGAATGTCGGCATTGGCGCGCATGAAGGCATTCTTGCCGTTAACAGCACCGGGACGCACAGGATTGGCTGCACGACGGAGGGCGTACCCTTCGTCGAGTAATGCAATCTCGCTATCGGTGCGATTCAGCTCAGGCTTGAGGACGATGGAGGCTGTCGCAACAGCGCTGATATCTTCGAGGAAGAAAACCTGGGCACCTTCGACACCAGCCACTGATTGCATCTGGCCTGTGCGGGGACGGCCGCCCACAACCACAGTCTTGATGTCGAGTTGGAAGAGCATCAGGTACGCGAACAGGGTGCACGTCGAGCCGCAGGTGCCATCGGTCAAGAGAACGACGTTCTCGGGACGGAAAAGGGCGGGAGGAAGGTTCTTGCGGTGGCCGGTTCCCGAAACATTGTAAGCAGGAGATGTTTCATTGAGCGGGGTGAATTGGTACGCAGTGAAACGGTCGCCTTTAATGGTGACTGGGTCGAGAATGGCCTCCACGGAGGTCAGATTACGGCCGTCGGGCGCGAAAACGCCGCCGGGGACGAGGTTGCTGACGATGCCGCTGGTCTGCAACGTGCGGAGCGCGACGGCACGTTGCGCGGCGGCATTGTCGGCGGGCGGGAGACTGGGAATGGCGTTGATATCAAAGTTCAGGATCTCGTTGAGGAACTGCCCGGACGTCTCGGCAATCTGTTTCAGACTCTCGCTTTCGCGAAGGTTGTCCGCCCGAAACATGGGAATTCCAGGGAAGAGCTGGAAGGTGCTTTGTCAGCTCCTGCCCTTTTGCAACACAAACATCACCCCGCAGAAAATTCTGGGACTCACCTGGTTGAAAAGTTCGTATCCGGCTACAATGTATCCTCCGCCGTTAGCAGACACGTCGACAACAAGCTTTGTCTTGTTGTTTGTTCGACAAAGGTCAAGGAACTTCTCGATTGTGTTCTGAAAATCGACGAGATACTCGACCGCACTGATGCCGGCGGCTGGCGAAAAGCCGATTACGGAAAGAACAGCGACGTCCTCGTATCCCGTGCCGTTGAGGAAATACCCAGCTGTCACGTTAGCACCGGCGTCACGGACAACGGGGTACGGGAAGCCGTTGATAGTGGGAAGCACAGGCGGCCGCGGAGCTGTCGGCGCCGGGGTCGGAGGAGTGGTCGCAGTTGGCTTGTTGGCAGGATTGCAGAATTTGTTGTAATAATCCTCGCCATTGTTGACTCCGGTAAAGTTGGCCCCGTCTCTGATGATGGCAAAGTTCTGCTGGGTTCTCCTGTCGCCGTTGTCGTACTCAATTGTGGTGTTTAGGCCATGAAAGTCGAGCGACGCCGCGACGAACGAAGCCCCTGCCGGGAAAGCATAAGATCGCATCGCCGCATTCCACTGTGCGTCTGCGTCTTGGTAGCCGCTGAAGACAGCGTTGCGCCGCTCAATCACCGTGGCGGCGTCCTCGCCATTGATTTTGGTGATTGCACGAGGAAATGTCCCATTCCTCCGCGCCGTTGCATTGTTTAGTTCAGCTAGATACAGGCATAAGTAAGTGTCCCTATGTGATTTGGAGCAAAATCCTCAGTCAAACTCACCGAAATGGTACAGTTTCGGGACTTGGATGCCGTCGACTGAGACTGTGACGATGTCCATGGTCATCTCATTCCTGAAGCCGAACCCCGTGAAGATATCAGGTCGGTATGAGAAATGACCGTCGTGAGCAGATTGAATCAGGTAGACGATTGCCACACCAAAATCAAACTCATTCGCATACCCTCCATTTCCCACGGTTGTGGAAATGTTATCAAGGGTGCCGAGAATGTCCGCTGGAGGGAACATGTAGCTCTGGGGCGGCTCTTTGAGGAAAGCGAGCGAACTTTGCCATTGCACGAACGCCTTGAGACTCTTTACGAGTTTCTGAGCCTCCTCCTTCTTGTTGGGGACTGTTCGCAAACAGTCGATGGCAACCGAGGCGGGAACGGTTGGTGTTGCTAGCACAGGTCAGCAACCCCGAACATTCAACGAATGATACACCGATTGAAAGCAGGTGCGAGGCTCCACTGTGTCTGGGCAAAATGCACTCAACTACCCCGACGCAGGATCTGATAATGCCATCTCAAGTCCATTGCCGTCGACGAACTTCGTCGTAATGATCCGAGAGACTCGCAATGGCGTTCTCGAGTTTGTGAAAGGAGTTTGAATTCCCATCCTAAAACTTTTTGACAACCAACTCCTAATCCTAAGATGCATTCGTGCATTCAACCCCGCAACACCAAACCACGTCACCCACCGCCATGTCAACTTACCTGAAGGGCTAGCTGAGCGCATCGAGGCTGTGATGGATGCCACCGAAGCACACGCATTGGGGTTGGGTGGTGCTGAAACAGCAGGTGCACCACCCTGAGGAATGGCGTTCACCCCGAGAACGCAAAAAAAGAGCGCAGCCAGCCTGCGCCTGGTGAGCCCCATGGTGGAATGAAGAGAAGAAAACGGTGGCTACCAGGCCGGCGGAGAAAAAAAGAGTGAAGGGAGGAAAGAGAAACGAAAGGAGAGACGAAGAGAACGAAAAAAAAAAAGAGGGTGGCGAATAAACACACAAAGATCTAGACCTTTCCCTCCATGAACTGACAGCAAGAAACCGAGACAAGAGAGGACGAACGAGAAAGCAGAATGCAAAGTCTATGTACGATCACCGAGGCAGTAGGGGCTGAGGGGGCACACTTTGTTTGACCCGCATTTGCCACAAGCTGAAACTCGCTGAGGTGAAGTGACAACAAGGCGCCCCGCGGCTGGGGTTGGCTGGGACCAGCTCCAAACAGCATCCGGGTGTGCTCCGATCCTATGGGTACATCAGGCTTCGGCACCAACCGGCACCACCCGGCACCATTCAACAAAAAAAAGATCATATTCAGGAAACTCCCTGATACGTCCCGCAACCAGCAGCGCGGGGGCTCTGGTCGAAAATTTTGACCATTGGGATTGGTGAGAGATAACGCTGTTCGTTGATCGGTCTCAAGTGCATGACACCGACGAGGGGGCGGCGAACGGGAACACGGGGGGGCTTGTGCCCAAGTGCCCCAAGGCATTGCTGTTAGATCTCCAAATCTTGGCGATCCGCTCGGAGATGCCAAGACCCGGCATCCACAACCCACGATCCCACCCCCCGTATGGTCTGGCCCATTAGCCTGGGCTTCGTGATGGAGGCTGAATGTTGATGAGTTGGCCTAAGCAGATCAGGTTATCTTATCATATCGTTGCTTTTTCTGTTTTCGTTTTTTGCCTTTTGTCCTGCAGCGGTGTCTTTTCTCTCCGGCCTGACAGCTCGGGAGATTTGCCTAGGGCTTGTTTGGTTCGCTGCCGAGAACTGGTCGGTTGTTTGATCGCCGGTAGTCGAGACCCCTCTGCCTGTCCAGCAATGCAAGCGGAGCCGGCAGCCAGTGAGAAGTTTAGAAAAAACTCCCGGTTCTGGCACATTGTTTGGATGACAGGTAATTTTAGTTTCCGACTTCATTGGTGACGGCTCTGGCAGGTGCCGCTGATGGTAGCCGATGTGGTTGCTGGATTTCTTGGCAGCAACTTTCATACACCCTGGCTGATGATTGTGAGCGAGAAATATGGTCTACTTCTGTGTTTAGACAGCGCCTGAATCTAGTGACTTGCAGAATTCAATTTCATGGAAAAGAAATACATTGGTACTCCAACAACTCCATTCATTGCATGGTATCTCGGACCTCATTTACTCCGCGCATCTTTGGAAACCACGGAGTTTTCCTCGAGGTGATACAGATAAGTAAGCCCAGTCCGAGGCTATATCCATGCACTGCACCCCATCCAGGATTCACTCCATGGACCCATATCAAATTCACATAATTCCTCTATAAGGCTGATACCGCACCAAGGGAAAGGATTTACTTGGCGGGGAATTCCGTACCGCATGCATCAGACTTTAATCCGACATGTCAGCAACTTCATTCGTAAAAGACCAAAAATCAGCGGATACAGTTTATACCGTCAGATTTTCAATATTCTACATGTAACCGACTCTGTCGCACATGTAGTTGAAATTGCCGGACTGTGCCATGGGGTAAGGCTCACTTTGTCACACAAGCCCGGGCACAGCTCCATCTTTACGGGGTTGGGGGTTCCAGATTATAAGCGTGCGGCGCGTTTGAATCCATTCCAGTCACTGCCCAGCCAAAAAATTGACCCCTGACCGACTGGAGATATTGATAGCGTTTAGCGATGAGGATTGGGGCTTGACCCTGCCAACGGACGGATCAATTTGATGTTGGTGCAAATTATACGACTGTTGTATTGAAAACAGCCAAGGGGCATTGGGGAGAACGCTGAAGTGTCCTTTTGTCAAAAATATCTTGATTTTGCAGTCGTCAATCTATCGGCCGAGCAGAGCAGAGCTTAGCATTGTTCACTTCATGTTCTTAGCCAATTGTGGGGGGAACACGGGCCGAGCTTTCCATTCGAGTAAGTAGCCTGGCACCTTCCGGTTTTTCTTCCTACCTAACCAGGGAACTTTGCGATGCCTTGTTGGGATTGATTGCGGGGAATGGCTCTGCCTGTACCACTGGGCCCTCAGGGCAGTCTGAACACTCTCACGTTGAGCTCAAAGCGAAATGAACCGATGAAAAAACGATCTGTCTAAGCACACCAGACATCTTAATGACCACGATGCCATCGACTACATGTAGCTACATTCTCTCGCGTACCTCCCTGGACTACGAAAGATACGAACGAAAAAGTAGGTGCAGGTCGTGCTACACTGCACATTGTTGCGTGGGTAGCTGGTTCACTTCTGACTTTTTAATCCTGTTAGGATACTTTACACGTGGAATGCATCCGACTAAGAAAGACGAGGGGACAAATTGATTCACACCGTCACACACTTGGGAATATCTCCACCAGGCGCAAATAATCAGGATAACGACCCCAAAGCCACAACGGATAAAAGCCCCTTGTGGTGTAGTTGGCTATCACGTTCGGCTGTAATTGCATAACCATATACCGAAAGGTCACCGGCTCGATTCCGGTCGAGGGGACGGCACATTCTTTCCTTTTTGCTTCAACGAGAATCTCTAGAGAGAAGCCACACGCGCCAATATTAGTAGATCGCCCATCTCTCTTGATGGGAGGCCGTGCTCGGCATCGCCCCGAGGAACGGGATCCTTCTTTTCACCTAATAATTATTGACCTTGATGAATCCAACAACAACACGCACATGTGCCATATCCTTTATATCCTTTGCAGCCCTTCAAAGAAATATGCTTAAATTTATTGGTGCACGGTATGCTGTTGCAAGCCCGTGCTTGATGTTTGGGAACACGTGGAAGACGCCCGACTACCTCTCAGCATATTTCTATGTATGTTTGCTCTTCCTAGGGGCTTTGCCGGATCCTTCATATCCTATCTGGCGTAGTTGGAGATAGAAAACATGCCATTCTCGACGAGGAATATTTCCTGATTGAGGCTTACATTGTTTGTGATAGCGACCTTCCAGACACTCCGAGGATGTCGTTAGACTGGAAGGCGCCAACGCCACGCCAAGACAGAGCTCGTTGAGGGAATCTGCTTCACAGTCATGTACTATGGTAGGCTTGCTTTCAAAACGCTCAGCTCAGAGTGTATTTAAATGGCAAAAATATGTTTAGCATATCTTAGTATGAGTGAGTGTGGTTTGAGAGCTTTCGGGCAATATTGTTCGTTCGAGGGGAACAGCTTGTGTCAAACCCTAACCCTGCCAAACTTGCAAGCCGGCAATAGTCAATATCATCGGCAAAGTCAGATCAGAGGGAAAAATTGCTTGAGGATTTCACGGTCCTGGAGACGATCAGTTCACCTTCCACCAATTCTCGATTTCTCGTTGGTTACCGAACCGCTGTCGAGATGAGACAATTGATGGGATGTTCCTGGCAGAGAGTGGAGTCCGAGGTCGTGTCCAGAGGCTTAGCGGGCCGCCGCCCTGCAGTGGGAGGCTGGAGCCGCTCGAAGCTTCACGGGCACCCCGCAGTTGGTCCATTGACGCGTTCCGCGAGCCTACCCTGCCTGCCCCCATCAACAACGCTTTGCCGCGCGATTCTCTGGGCACCTCCAACACGCGACCCAATACTTTCTCGCTCACGTTCCTCACCGCCGCCGACTTCCGGGTCACCTTTCTCAAGTTCTCTAATTTCCTCCGGTTTTCTATCGCCATGGGGAATTAACATTTGGGGTCAATTTGTGCGACCAGCGCGCTTCTTCGCGGGTATTCCATCTTCGCACAGTCCTCAGCCATAATGCCGACAACTCATGTCGAAGCAGCCTCGGAGGCCCATCTCCAAGAGATTGCAACCACCATATGGAAGTCTCGCAAGGTTGTAGTTGTCACAGGCGCTGGAATTAGCACAAATTCGGGCATTCCGGTAGGTTTAACGCGTCGTCTTTCGTGCTCGTTCGCGTTGTGGCCCCTGCTGACGGTACTCAGGATTTTCGCTCCGAGAATGGCCTCTACTCTCTGATTCAGGCCCAGTTCGATGCGGTAGCTGGAAACGAGGGAACTGACGGCAATTGTGACGCCGACCAATCTGACCTATCGTCCGACTATGCCATTGAGAGACCAGCCAAACGGAGGAGGATATCGCCCCAGGGCGCGAGCGCAGTTTTCCCCAACCTCTTTCCAAATCGTCGGCCGAGCGACAAACAACGAGCGCGGGAAGCCGTCAGCTCTGGAAAGACAACCGAAACCGAGGGCGATACAATCGAAGTCGCGACGCCGGACTCACCAGCCCAGACTCCATCCAGCTCGCCAACACGGGCAGAACGCGGATCCGGGCCGTTCGATGAGCAGGGAGATGTGGTGATGGGGGACAACGACTCGCAGGAGCATGCTCCGGGCCCACCTGCAGAGCTGACAGACACGGATAGGGTGGATCTGCCTCGTGTGCGCAAAACAACACCTGCTTCACGCGCGACGTTGACGCCCCTCCTAAGCCCACGACTCTCCTCTGGGAATTCAGAGCCTGACGAAGTCGATTTGATACCAGTGCCCTTAGTCCAACAGTCGCATTTTGTATCTTCCCCTCCAAGCCTCACCATAGGCCCTGGCGCCATTCCAACTGATGTCGAACCAACCCATACCATTGTTTCTTCACCCCTCTCATCTCCTCCGCCATATCTATCCGACCCGTTCCAAGAATATTCATCCAGCCCGTCGTCGCAGTCCTCCAGCCAGGAAGACAGGTCGTCTGAATCACGAAATGAAGACTCGACACCCTCAACACCACTTCTCACATCACAGACGTCGTTTGCCTCGACGTCAAGTCGAACCTCGTTGCCAAATCTCAAAGGAAAAGATCTTTTTGATGCACAAATATGGTCATGTCCGATTCGCACATCGGTATTTTACACCTTTGCCACCACACTTCGGCAGAAAGCGCGTTCGGCCGAACCGACAAGTAGCCACCACTTTGTCAGCATACTGAGGGATTCGCGGAAACTGGTACGGTGCTACACCCAGAATATTGACCAGCTTGAGGAACGAGTCGGCCTCACGACTTCACTCGAATTAGGGCCTGGTAGCCGGTATCGCTTCTCTGCTCGCGCCGGGCGAGCCTCTGGAGGCACTTCAAAGTCGTCGGCCAAGGAGCCTGAGAACACATTCGAGAGCCAAGCCAAAGCCGACTCTCAGCCGGATAGCTCGTCCCAAGAGGAAGAGACTGAAGGCGGCGCCCCTCTGGGCGAAGAGTCTCAAAGCCAGGGCGGCAGCCAGGATTCTACTGCAGCTGCTGAAGGTGATTCTGAACCACCTACAAGTGGCACAACAATCACAACCCCCACACCGCCGAATAATTCTCCGCGATTGGGACCAAACCGTGGCGTTGAGTGTGTTTTCCTACACGGTTCTCTCGCACAGCTCCGGTGTTTTGTATGTGCCCGCGTTGCGCCGTGGGATGACGAGACGCGTCTGACAGATACCATGGCTGGGCGGCAACCTTTATGTCCTCACTGTGCTGGCGCTACAGCCGCCCGTCAAGAAAGGGGTAAACGTGCTCTTGGAGTCGGAAAGCTGCGACCCGATATCGTACTTTACGGCGAGGAACACCCAAATGCGCATCTTGTCGGCCCCATTGTTCAACACGACTTGTCGCTGGGGCCAGATATGTTACTCATCATGGGAACAAGCTTGCGCGTTCATGGACTTAAAGCACTTGTCAAGGAGTTTGCCAAGGCAGTCCATGATCGTGGGGGTAAAGTGGTGTTTGTAAACTTTACCAAACCACCAGAAAGTGTATGGGCGGATATCATCGACTTTTGGGTACAGTGGGATTGCGACTCTTGGGTAGAAGATCTGAGAACGAGGAGGCCGGCCCTCTTCCTGCCTCCTGGGGCTGCCCCTCCCGAAACCGAAAAGACGAAGTCGGCGAAGTCGTCAAGAAAAAGTGGCGAGACAGCGAAGCGAGGGAGTGGCACAAAGATAGCTACAAGCAAACCGAAAGGTGTCTGTGAGCCCGCCAAGCTAGTCGCATCCCCAGAAGCAGACTCGGCGCCGACAAAGGAGGAGGAGAGAGCGAACGATACCGCCAAAGCGCTCGAAGAGAAGACAGCCACCAAATCACCTGAAACCAAGGTGCCAAAGCCGCGCCGAACTAAAGTGAAGAGAGTACTTCGTTACAACCCGGATGCGAAGCGGCCGAACGCTGTCCGTGATGACAAGGTCAATGGGGCGTACCTTGTCAGGAAGATCACCTTTGACCTGCATCGTCTAACTGGCACAAGTGCGCCTTCTCGCCCCAAGAGTGCTCCGGTCACACCCACGACGAAGCCTAAGGTCAAGCGGGCGCGAAAGTCGGCACCCGCTGCTTTACAGTCTGTGCAAGAGCTAGCAGGGGAGAAAGCAGAGGCCCCACAAGTCGAAGAAGTGGTCAAACCAGCCGTGGAGACACCTGCTCCAGAAAAGGACGATTCTATTTCCGCAGCTGTCAAGAGCCGAAAGAGGAAACGGACCGTTACGTGGAAGAAGATTCATGGGGTGGAGACGCCGATTGCGCTGGAAGACCAAGCTGGGCCAGATCAAGCACTGCCTGGCCCGGCACGTCTGCTTTCGCTCAGCAGGCCCAGATCCCCAGAGCCATTACCTCCAAGGTTGCCTAAGCTCGAGAATCCACCCAAGGTTTCACCCAACAAACTCCAACCTCTCGAGCCCCCAACGGTTGGGCTATTCAGCAATCCGTTCTTCCTTTCAGATCCTCTTTACAGGCACTTTGGCTACTCGTCGCCGCCACGGCGGTATGTGCGGGACGAACGGGGGGCATATAGCCCTACGATGCAACTGCGGAGGGAAGAGCAAGAAGCAGTTACGGCTTTGTCTAGCCTCAGTGGGCGCTTCATATAGAAGGAATTGGATTTTTTTGGCAAGCGTACATCTGCGTTCCTGTGACCTCGGTCCCTTTGACTACCGCCTCTGCTTTTTGATGATGTATCCTTTTTGCATTGCAACCGTTGCTGCAGACAGATGAACCAAGAATCCCTGCCAGTTTGCTCGGCATCATTGTCAAGTGCAGCACCACTTGGCATTTCGACACTAATTCTGCAGCGAACGGTCTACTACTTGCGGAATGGATATGTGCATCTCCGGACCGTCGGTGATGTCGGTGAAGTACGACAGATGAGACCGCCGCAACACCGATCGAACAGAGCGCATGGTTGATCCATGGTCAGGCAGGACTGGCAAGATATTTGTTAGCTGGTACTGCATGACCTGAACATGGGGTCGATGATGAACAACCTGTTGCCGGGTCTCCAGGGATGCCTCTATCGCACCTTGCACGTCTGCATGGGGGAGCGCGTCGATGATGGCGGCGGCGGCTGCGAGGAGAAGAATCGAATACTTCATCTTGGATTGCTTATGGGAAGTACTTTGGGGAAAGATTGCCCTGACAACATTTGCGAGATGGCAGAAAGGGGAGGGTGGCTTAAATACTTGGCTTGTGGAGGCATTGGTGCTGGAAGCAGGTAATATGTGCCGTTACACTCGTTTGTGGCATACTTAGCTGGAATTCTGGGGGGAAGCCGTCAGTCGGGGTAAATACGCGCCGATTCGGTGACGGGAAGGTGTCTGTCTGTCTCAGAAGTGCTAGAGGGATTTGACTTGGAGGACACGGTAGTTGCATCTTGGCCATGGGCCATGGCAGACTTGGAGGGGCATGAAGGCGTCAAGACATTTAGCTCTTGCAGGACCCTCGGCGTTGGTGATGTGCGCCAGAGTCAAGAAGATCGGGCTTCCCAGTGGCCCCTCCGAATCAGGACGGCGAAATATGCGGCTTCAACCACCCAGGTCTGCTCTAGGCACGCCCAATACCCTGGGGCACTCCAACATCCATGTTCGTGTTGTGACGTTGAATCGCGAAATCGAAAGCTGCTGACACGCCAATGAATGTGGAAATGTCTTTCGGCTTTGCATTCTGCTGAGGGGGCCGGAGAGCAGTCGGTGTCCGTTGACAGGGCGGCAGCAAGCGCCCCGCATGCGCCCGCATGCCCACAAGCGGCCGGACCGTCCCGTTAACGCCGCTGACATGCGCGCCGTGCTGCTGACTGGGTGACATGAGATAAGTGCGGTGCGGTTTTGTATTTAATGCCTCTCTCCCTGATATCGTCGTCGATGTTCATTTTGCTTTGACCCATGAAGTACCAGCTCGTATAACTTGCGGCGCACCAGTTAAACGACCAACTCCACCCACCGCACGACTGATAGATGCAGCGCATTAGAGTAAGAATGGCCACCGTCATCAAAGTCACCGACAGCCGCGTCCCTAGCGACGTCTCGTCCAAAACTCACCATGTCCTGTCCAAGACTGGCAAGCTCGTTCGGTTCAGGAATACCTACGACTCATGGGACAAAGCCCATGACAGCAGCACTGTCTTGCCTGGGTTGCTGAAGATTATCAGGTCAGGCCTAATACTTTACTGATATTACGTCTGGATATGCTGACCCGAAAGAAGCCACCGACTGAGTGGAAATCTTGGACCAATGCCCAAAGTCCCCGGCTCGCCGGTGCCAGTCCGGAAGCCTGCCTTTGCTACTGACCGAAAGGGTTCAGACAGCATGAGAGCGACCTGGCTCGGGCATGCATGCTATTTTGTTGAATTCCCGTCTGGACTGCGTGTACTCTTCGACCCGGTTTTTGAGGACACCTGCGCACCTGTGTCGTTCCTCAGCTCCAAGCGCTTCACTCCAGCTCCATGCACTATTGCGGATCTTCCCTTTGTTGATGCAGTCGTAATCTCACACTCACACTACGACCATCTCTCCAACCCGACTGTGCTGGAGATCCGGAAACATCACCCAAACGCCCATTACTTTGTCGGATTGGGACTGAAGAAGTGGTTCCGAAACGCTGGGATCAACAATGTCACGGAGCTGGACTGGTGGGAGGATGCTGAGCTGACGCTTGAGACTCCAGAGAGTCTCATCAAGGGACGCTTCTCTTGTTTTCCAGCGCAGCATAGCTCTGGCCGCACGGGATTCGACAAAGATACCACGCTATGGGCGAGCTGGGGGGTTGCCACTACCACCTCCAGTGGGGTGATAAAGTCTGTCTTTTTTGGCGGTGACACTGGCTGTGAGTTTTTTTCTCTCTATAAATTCCATGAAATCCGTTGACATTTTGGCAAGACCGTGCCGTCCCGGAATCCATTCAGGGTGACGATTATGCTCCGGAACACGAGCATCTACCGGTCTGCCCAGAATTTGCAAAAATCGGCGCTCTTCGGGGGCCTTTTGACCTGGGGTTGATCCCAATTGGCGCCTACAAACCTAGATTCCTAATGTCGTCTGTGCATGCAAACCCGTTCGACGCCGTTGAGATTTTCCGCGACACGAAATGCAAACGCGCCGTGGGGATCCATTGGGGAACCTGGCAACTGACGTTTGAAGACGTGATCGAGCCACCAGCCCTCCTGCGGCAAGCGCTCGTCAGGCGGGGAATGCCCGAGACGGGCGTATTCGATGTTTGCGATATTGGCGAGACCCGGGACTTTTGAACCTTAAAGAAAGAGATGATTTCATCCGGAAAGGACTGGCGTGCTTTTGCCATAGCACGGGCCACTTTGACGCGCAATCCCCAATATCGCGGCCAGAGCGGTCTTCCAAACCTACCCCAACTTTCTCCCATCGACAAATGCCAGACTGCGTCGCTGCGACCCCAAACGGCGTGCAACCTCGCCGCCGCCTCGAAACGTGCCAATGGCGTCGCCCTCGCTCTCGTTGCTGCCTCCCGAGCTGGTGTGTTTCGTCATTGACCACCTCGACCGATTCCGGGACCTTTCTGCGCTGGCACGGACCGACCGCAGGCTGTACAACATTACAAACCCCGTCATATACAAACGTGCCGTGTCGCAGGGAGATGCGTGGCCCCTGGCCTGGGCCGCCCACTGCGGTATTGCTGGAACATTGATCAAGATTCTCGATGCTGGTGTTTGCCCAGACTTCAGATTCCTCGACAGTTTGCCCCTGGAGGACTGGAAACGAGTCAACGCAGCTGCAAGGTTTGCTGCCACGGTCTACAACAAACCGGCCAACTGGGACCACGACGACAATTGCGAGCCGACTGCCGAATGGTCTCCTGAAACGGAAGGCAGCGACCACACCGGGGCCGGCACTACTCGTCAGCCGTCCAGCAATTCTAGCTCGGAACACGCAGGCTGGGACCAAACCGCCGAGGACAATACAGATCTTGGCTCTGACATCTCCATGGGCGAGACCGAGTCCGACTTTGACGCTGAGAGTCCACCGTTAGTATGGGGCCCCGCCGTGCCAAGTACTGTTGTGCGTGAATATACTGCTCTGCATCTCGCCGTGCAGAATGGTCACAACGACATCGTCGAGATCTTGCTGGACCGCGGCGCCCCTATTGACTCCGCCTCCAGCTCCCTCTGCGAGTGCACTCATCAGCCAGGACTCTTGAATAACGCCGAGAGCCCTGATGTTGACCATGGCCCACCGTGTTGGACCCCCTTACACATCGCTATCTGCCATTCTCGCTCAGATACGGCGAAACTGCTCCTCTCTCGGGGCGCTTCCCATATGATGGAGTATGGAGATGGAGGGCAGTCTGTCACTGCCCTTCATCACGCTTCCGCCATGGGGCTTTCGGAAATGGTTAGGTATCTGGTCGAGAACGCCATTCAGGCAGATACCGAGGTCAGAGACAGCAAGACGCTCACTCCTCTCTACTACGCCTATGCTCAGCGCCGTTGGAATTCTACTTTGCCCCTACTGCTCAAGCTCGGCGCCAACATCAATGTGGACATAAAGTTGTTCCTACCTTACTCGACCATCACACCGCTGGGCGAAGCTTGCCGACTCGGACATTTTGACACGGCCGATCGTCTTCTGGATCTTGGTGCGGATGCAACGCGAGGCTACATCGCTACAAACTCGGGACGCGGTCTATCGCCTCTTCATATGATCTGTATGCCCTCGGCCAAATCACCTGGACCTCCGACTATCTTCAAGACGACTTTAGAAAGACTCCACGCAGAATTGGAGGCTGACCAGGCCCGCATGGCGACAACCGCCAAACTGATCTCCAAGGGTGCATCGCTTGACGCCCAAGACTGCAGTGGGGATACACCACTCATTGCAGCTGCTCAAAACCGCAACGTTCCAGCTCTTCGTGCAGTCATCAAAGCTGGCGCCGACGTGAATCAGCGCAATCTTCTGGGACGAAGCGCACTCATGCAGGCCATTTTGGGTGTCCAGAACCCCACTACGCCGACAAACGACTACCTAACACCGCTTACCCAAACTCTCCGCGCGCTCCTCGATGCTGGTGCATCCGTGAGTGAGAGGGATGCGGACGGCAACACGCTACTTCACCTTGTTGTCCAGGATGCGCTCAATTGGTCCAGTGACAAAAAGGTCATTCTCAGGTTTCTCCTGAACATACCTGGAATGGTAGAGCTGATCAGCTCTAGAAACAAGGATAACCTGACACCTCTTCGGCTTGCTTTCCGCGCACGGAAGCTCGAGGCTTGTGACATACTGATTCGCAGAGGCTGTATCCGCGGAGGCTGTCTGCGCGGAGGACTGGAGCCCAGTGACATCCTTGCCATGTGGGCCGAAGCAAATGAGAGGCCATGGGACCAGGATGCGCTCGATTTCGTCTTGGATATCGACGATACCAGGACGCTGACTGCGGGTCAGTCCACCTATGCCCCGCTGCCCAGCGGAAAGCAGCGCCTGCCATTTTGATGCGCCGGATCAATACCCCTACCTGACCATTGGCACCACCCACTAAATTGGATCTTTTGCTGGTTGGCTGGCTTGCCCCGCCGGGCTTATTCTTCTTTCTTCATCTTGCAATTTTACGGATTGGGTGCCTGGTCTTCGATCCCTTTGATCGTTCTGGTACCCTCGCCATGACAGGAACAAAGTGTCTTTTCTTCCATGTAGACCACTTGGATATTTGACTTTGGGGGGGCTGGAAAAGTTTTTGGAACTGAGGCGTTGGAATAAATCGCAAATAGAAGCTCTTATGCCAACAATCCCTAGAATAGAAACTAAGCTATCTAACTCGTGGAGTCAACCCCTGGAAAGATTGTTCGCGGGGTACCTCACGGCTTGGCTACGGCCTCTGGGCCAACCTACCAGGTATTCTTTTCTAATTTTGAAGTGCTAATGGAAACCTGATGGCTTAATGAGGATGTTCGGGTCCTTGAATGTTGGAGTTGGGGCTTAAATATTCTTCTGCCTTGACCCGTTGCAAAACGGGTTCCTAGCTGTTCATGTATCTGTGTAAAACCTTCCTCTGTACTCACCAAAGTCGCACACTGACAATCTTCCAGGGTTTGGATTGTACAACCTTGGGGAGGTTATGTATAAATCCATGCGAGCGTGCTGTTGTGCACTGCACTGCGCTGCTCTGCTGGGTTGAAGCTACTTTACTCCAGGGCTGATGGATGAATCCTCAGCACAGCACGACTACCACTACCACATTCCGAATATGATTACGTTTTCTCGCTCGTGTCTATCACATACGACCATACCCACTGGAAAACTCGGGATCCCGTCCGCTCTCCCATAGATAAGTCAGTGAGGGCCAGACTAGTAGTTGGGTCGGTGACGACCAGCGAATCCCTGGTGTTGTATGTTTTTTTTTGCTTCCCTTTTTTATTTATTTAACCACACACATCATGCATGCATTTATCAGCTGATCTGATTCTCCCTCTCGTGAGCCTAGGCTGGGAAGCTGCAGTGGTGAGGGCTGTCGGGTTAGGAGAGCTGCTTTATTCAGGGGATTTTCAGGGGGTTTACTGCCGCGACCACCCCTATTGCTGCCGCGACCACCCCCCCCCCACAATAATACTGTCCTGCCAGCTGCACTGAAATTTCCGTGTTTCCCATACAAAACAGTACTTGGCCGATGCCATCTCCAGGACAAGGCGCCATGGATCCGAGGCCCCGATCCAAGGCACCGTTAATCCAGGGCACCATCAATCCAACTCGCTGTCAATCCAAATCGCTGTCAATCCAAATCGCTGTCAATCCAAATCGCTGTCAATCCAAATCGCTGTCAATCCAAATCGCTGTCAATCCAAATCGCCGCGATTATTTTGATGGTGCGCCGGCTTCAAATCGGCGGTGCGGATTAACGGCGTCCTTGGCCGGATTGCAGTGGACCGGCGTGGACACGGATCATTGAAATTTCAAGATTTTCCATACAAAAACAGCCCTGCAGCAAGCCCAGCCGTCTGGCACTGTCAGGATGTGGGGGGGGTGGTCGCGGCAGCAATAGGGGTGGTCGCGGCAGTAAACCCCATTTTCAGGGGCTGTGGGGCACCCTTTTCTTACGACACTAAACTCGAACCATCAAAACTCTTTCAATGGAGTTTGTTCATTAACTTTTACATGACGACAACGCTACCAAATAAATATGTACAGAGAGGCGTGTTAGGCCCCCTAATCATCTCGTCGCAAAGTGCTCTTGACACCCACGGTCTGCGCCAAAGCGCTCACCGAAGGACTCTGCAGAATGTCAAAAATCGACAACTCTGCCCCCGCCTTGAGCGCAAACATGTTCCTCAACTCAACAGCGACGAGAGAGTCAACCCCGTATTCGGCCAGTGACTTGGACGGCATCACCTCATCTTCACCGATCATGAAGATATCCGCCAGTTTCTTCCCAATAGCGACCTCGATAGCTGCGACGGCCTCTTCCAATGTTGATGCCCCTTCGATGCTTGCCGCAAGATCGCCAGCTCCGGATTTCGGCGCATGTGTGGTGGTGACGTCGCGTTCCCGGTATTCCAGACCGGAGAACCGTCGGTCGTGTGAGGTAGCTTCACCGCCACGAGGGATTGGGCCGGTGTTTATGCCCAACGTGAGTTGGCCAGCGAAGGGCGTGGTGACCGCGGAACCAACAGCTGCGAGAACATCACCCTCGCCCAGGGACATAAAGCCGTGCTGTTGAAGCGTTTCTACCGTCTTCTCCGCGTCGCCCTCCGCAAGATAGCCGACAGACTTGACAATGCCGAGATCGATGGACACGCCGGGGAGACCGAGGCCGGCGCGGTGCTGGGCGAGGGCGTCCTGGAACGCGCTCCCGGCGGAGTAGTTGCTTTGGCTGGCAAAGCCGAAGACGCCAATGAGAGAGGAGAGCATCACGAAGAAGTCGAGGTCGCCTGGTTTGCTGAAGCGCTCGTGAAGATTCCAGCTCCCGCGGAGCTTGGGGCCTAGTGCGGCTTGGTACTCGTCGACGGACATGCGTTCAAGGATCGAGTCCTGGGATTTCGTTACGTCAGTGCTGTGGATTAGGTGAAATACATACGGTCTGGGCATACCTGGAGATCCATCCCGCCATGGACCACGCCCCGAATCGGGGGTGTCCCGCTCTTCCTCATAACGTCCAGCGAGGTTTTGAGCTGGGCCGCATGCGAGATATCGCAGCTAATCGGCGTGATGGTAACACCACTGGCGATCCCGCCTAGTTCGTCCCGTAGATCCTGGGCCTTGCCGTCTCCGGCACTCCGGGAGACCACAACGAGGTGTTTCGCACCACGCTCTACCATCCAACGGCACACGGACCTACCGATGCCGCCAAACCCTCCAACTACCATATACGACGCATCGGGGCGCAATCTTTCTGTCTGGAGCCGAGGGACGACCTGCGTCTCGGCGTTAGCATCTGAAAATTTCTTCATGGGGACGACGGGGTGCGTACCGGCACAACAACTTGAGGAGGAACTGAAAGAACAATCTTCCCAACATGCTTCCCCGCCTGCATGAGACGAAATGCTTTCTCGACATCGGAAATTGGCATGACGTTGATTGGGTAGACGGCATTGACCTCACCACTTGCCACCATGCGCACAATTTCCTTCATGACACGGTTGGTGTGCATCGGCTTCTGCTCTCCCAGGGCGATGACATCGATGCTAGAGAATGAGACGGCCCTGGTGAATGCTTCCATCGCGAGAAGACTGTTTTGTTCAAGATCGCGCTTTCCTAGCTCGATGAATCGCCCAAACGGCGCAAGGCAGTTGAAGCTCTCCTGGAGAAGATTCCCGGCAAGAGAGTTGAGAACCACGTCAACTCCTTTCCCTTGGGTCATGGCGAGCACACCGGCGGCAAAAGAAGTATCGCGGCTGGAGAAGATGTGATCGGGAGAAATGCCGAACTGCTTCATTACAAACTCCCGCTTTTCCTCGGTGCCCACCGTGACGAACACCTCGGCCCCAAGTCGTTGGGATAGCATGACAGCAGTTTGGCCAACACCGCCGCTCGCTGCGTGAATGAGGATCGTCTCGCCGCTTTGCAGTCGTGCCGTATCGACCAGAGAAACGTAGGCTGCAACGTACTGCGTGGGGAGGGAGGCGCCAGTCTCGAAACTCATGTCGTCAGGAATCTGAACTGCACTTGTCCAATGCACCCGCACCCGACTGCCGTAGTGACCCCTCAGCAACACCGACACTCGGTCCCCGACCTTGTGGCCGTTTTCGGCCGCGACCTTCCCGACCCGGCATACAACACCAGCGCAATCGTAGCCCATGACTGACGATTTTAGTTGGCCCATGGCGACCATCACATCACGGAAGTTGACTCCAAACGCCTTGGGCTCAATCTCGATGAAGTCCTCCTGAAGTGGATCGGCCATACTGGGATCGTCTTCGAAGACGAGCGTGTCGAGCAGCCCAGTTGTGCGAACAGCCAACTTTAGTGGTCTGTCTGGTTGGAGGAACGGCTCGAGACGGGCAGTAGTTTGGTCGGAGGATTCGCAAAAGATAGCCTTGTTTCTGTTGGTATCCGTGAGGTATCTTGGGATGCAAACTGTACTATCTCGCTCGGCGAACTCAAAATCTCGTCCTTTGTCAGTCGTGGAGTAGTCGAAGAACGTCCTGAAGACATCGACAACCGTCCGTACTGCCTCAGTGAACCAAGCTTCCTTTGACGGGTCCAGATCGAGGGTCCCAAGACGTTTGCCGCGGTATTCCTGTCGTACAGACCTAAGGAAGCCGGAGGCGAGACTCGAGAGCGGCTTGGTGCACTCAACAGCGCCGCCATGGGTGAGCCACAACAGCCCCTTGGACGACGTGCATATGCGCTTCAGATGCTCGAATTGCGTTGCACTCGGGTTGGCCAAGATTGGACTAGCAGGGTCATCGATAAGCACACAGACCCGACTGCTGTCGGCAGCCGCCTCCTCAAGACACTGAACAGCTGGGACTGTGCAAGTCAAAAGTCCGACGGAGACACGAAGCTTGTCCAGCCACATGTCTGGAACATTGCCGTTCGCGGTGACCAGGCTGATCTCGAAGTCAAAGACGGGGCGAGTGGTTGAGGCAGTTGATGACATGACGCTGAAGGAGTAGAGGTCGTCGTGCTCGCAGTCGCGAATCTCCATCTCTACACCCCGGAAGCCGCTTTTATGAAGAACGCGGTCCCACATGGGGACGGTCAACGAAGGACTGAATTTTCGCTCCTCTTCTTCACCTGTTACACATGCTTGTTAGCACCAAGATCGATCACCACCGGAAAAGGGGGGGCAACTTACTGAGCCACCAGCCCTGGAGGAAGCCAAACACAAACTGGATATCGACCTGGTCCTGAGTTGTCTCCATGATGAAAAGCTTCCCACCAGGCTTCAACAGCCGCCGGGCATTAGCCATTGTCTGATGCATTGACTTGGTAGCATGCAACACCTGACAAGCAATGACAACGTCGTAGCTCCCCTCCTCGAAGCCTTGTTCTGAAGGATCCTGCTCAATGTCGAGTTTTTTGTACCGCATTACCTCTTGCCAGTCCTGGAACTTCTCCTTTGCAGCCTCAAAGAAGCCTGAAGACACGTCGGTAAAGTCGTACGACCCGACTGTTGGACCGTTGCCGCTTTTCTCTGTCCCGAGGGCGTTAAGGACGTGACGAGTGGCGCCACCGGTACCAGCCCCGATCTCGATCATCTTCGCCCGAGGGTTCTTGTGCGCAAAGTGCCGAACTAACTCTGCAAGTTTCTGGTTTGCACGTCCCCACTTCAGTCCGTCGAGATAGTACCGCGAAAGCAGGTTCTTCTCCAGCATGAGCTCCAGGGCGGTGACCTCTCCGCGGAGGATTGATGCGATGTGAGGGCCAAGCTTGCAGACCATCTCGCCGTTTGCGCTGGCAGACTTGACACGGTCGAGGAGATCCGCTCTTTGTTTGGGTGTCGTGCTCGCCCAAGCACTACTGTCAGGTGCGAGCTCGTTTGTCCGCGCCAGCTCGACTTGCAGCCACATCCAGATGTAGAATTTCTTGTGGTACCATTCCAGCAACTTGGTGTCAGCAACATTCAGCTCACGCAGGGCATCGTAGATAAAGAGAAGGCACGCCTGACGGAGGTCCATGAGTGCGTCAGCCTCTTCGGTGGAAATCTCGCTGCTGAGTTGTCTTTTGAGGAAAGACTCCTTCATAAAAGTAATATCCGGGGCCCACTTTACGATGCCAAACTTGTCTTTCTCCCATGAGCTGGTGTCTCGCGTTGGCGCTGTTCCGATAGATTGGCAGATGAAGCCCTCGATGGCGATGGCCGGCTGCATTGAAGGTCCATCACGGACCGTGATACTGGTTTCCATGCTCTGGGGGCTCAAGTGGGTGAGATTGCTGTACGCTTGGAGGGTCTGTCCGGCTTGGCTCTCGATCTCATGCGATACCCAGAGCCTCCGGATGGATCTCGGGACCTTCGGTGCATCATGCTTGTTTCCTGCTCCAGGAACGGTGGTATACGCCGCCTGGAAAGCAGAGTCTAGTGTTGTTGGGTGCACCACGTGTCGGCATTGATGACCCTTCGGCATGGTTGCGAGAGAATCGGCGATCGAAAAGTCTACAACAGACTGTTTGCATCGAGCCCGGATGTTCTTCATGTTCCTGAATATCGGGCCATGGCAGATGCCTCCGTACCTCAACCCAGAATATATATCCTCAGGGCTAATGCGAATGCGGTATTTGGAGTCATCTGCTGGCTGGTGATATAGTTGGTCGGTGGCGGCGCGGTTTGTTGCGACCCTAGTGCCGCCTGTATCGTACTCAACCCAGATGATGCCCTTGCAGTGATCGGTCCACTTGTTGTCGGCACTGACGGACTGAACCTGGAACTCGGACCATCCAGATGTCGAGATGACCTTGCCGTTGCACGGACGGAGGTGGAGCTGGACTTCGATCCCATCGCTGGTTTCAGGCACCAGAAGTGCGTTGAGAATGTCGACATCGCGGAGTTCATACCCAACGATTGGCCTGTAGTTGTGCCGTTGGGCAGCTTGGAATGCAATTCCCTCAATAGCCATCGCAATATAGCCTGCTGCGGGATACACAATGTTACCTTGGACGATGTGATCTCTCACCCAAGGAATATCGTTCACGCGGACAAAATGCCTCCATGTCGGCGCCTCAAGGTTGCAACCAGGGGCAAGTGAGCCTAATAAATCGTGATGACCTCCAATACGGTGCCGATGCGCCTTGTTGATGCGTGGCTCAATCCAGTGTCTTGTCTGGTGATTCCAGGGATATCGGGGCAAGTCATGAAGAACTCGGAGACCATGAGTACCGTAGGGGAAGTTGACGGGGGCAAGATTGACAGGATATCCTTGTTCCAACAAGCTGCCGACAAGGGATTGCATGGTGTCGATTGCGCTTTGCTTCCTGATCAGGCAGCTCGCGTATTGGATGCTCACCCCTTTGAACTCAGGAAGGGTGAGTATGTCTTGGATGGGGCCAGACAATGCTGCATGCGGACCGACTTCGATTACTACGTCAACAGCAGTTTCGGAGGAGTCGTTGAAGCACATATTCCGGAAAGCGTCGACAAACTGGACTCGGCCGGTGAGACTGCGAACCCAGTGAGCTGGGTTTCCGATCTCGTCAACGCGGTCCATTCTCGTTCCCGTCGACGGTGATGAGAAGACAAAGTCTAGATTGTCTTTTGCGGGGCGAACCTTGCCGTCCATGGAGGTGTAGTAGGCATCAGCTACCGCGTCCATGTGATGAGAGTGCCATGCCGCGTCGACTTTTAGCCGCCTGGCAAAGATGTTGTCCTGTTCCAGAAGGTTCTCCAGCTGGTCAAGGCCAGGCACATCTCCTGACACTGTAATACTGCTGGGGCTGTTCTCGCAGGCAACAACAACCCGGCCGTTGGTCACTCGGGACAGATATTCTTGCGCGCTCTCAACACCCAATCCAACTGCCACCATGCCTCCCTTTCGGGCCAGTTGGCGGTTCATGTCGGATGCTAACCCGCCGCGTGCATAGACAATGGCCATGGCCGAGGCCAGGTCAAGCGCGCCGGCAGCATATGCCGCCGCGATCTCCCCGCTTGAGTGGCTTGTCACGGCCACCGGGGTAATCCCCCAAGACCGGAGTAGATGCGTGAGAGCTATCTGGACGGCAACGCACACGGGAGTGCTATAGTCGAGTTCGTTGACTCGGGTCGTGGCGGTATCTCGACTGAGTTCCTCTGCGAAGCGTCAGCACCAAAGGTCAGAAACATCCTGGCGCCAAACTCACCAATCATGTTCCACTTCGAGCCGAGATTTCTAAGATGCGCATCGCAATCTATCAGGGCGGTTTTGAAGACAGGGTACACATCGATCAGTTCCCGACCCATTGCCCACCACTGCGCCCCCTGACCAGTGTAAACAAATCCAAGCCGCGGCCTCGAGCTGGTCTTGGCGGGCTTGAACTTGGACGACTCCAGATTCCTAACCACATTCTCGATCGAGTCCCCGGTAATCGTAGCTACCCAGGGAAACCGTGACCGCCGCTGGCCAAGAGTGTAGGCGAGGTTGTCGAGAAACTCGCCCTCATCACTAAGGGAAAGCCCGGCTTGGCGGATATGGCCGGTGAGGTTCGCAGCCATGGCTCGAACCCCCCTTTCGTCCTTGGCACTAAGAACTAGGACCAGTGGACGTGGAGTCACATCTGGCTCGCTGCTAGTTGCAGAATGGTAGCCCTCGGAGCTTCCATGGGCATCATTTGTGCTGTTGCAACCGTTCACGAAACTGACGCCATTCGACCGGCTGTTGGCCAATGTCTTTGTCGAAACGAACGAGTCGTAGTCCTCAATGATGACGTGTGCGTTTGAAC
>Ga0247760_1001360_pt1 | contig 22973 bp, 11 predicted proteins | sample UWRJL171409R4_FD_179936 | JGI IMG/M metagenome (GOLD analysis project Ga0247760, IMG submission 179936) | Plant litter microbial communities from Arlington Agricultural Research Station in Wisconsin, United States - UWRJ-L171-409R-4 | ecosystem: Environmental > Terrestrial > Plant litter >... | reverse complement strand
CGGGCCCGCTGGTGGGCCAGCCGGTCTCGGTGACCCAGACGGCCTTACCATTGGCGGCAGCAACAACGGCATCAAAGGCGCGATCAAAGAGCTTGCCCGAGTTCTTGATGCCGTTGCCCTTGCCGTTCTCGTAGTATGGGTACTCATCAACGCCAATCCAGTCGATGGCGTCCATCACGGGCTTGTTGGTGCCATTGACCCACACGTCCCAGGTGTCGACGTGGCCGACCGGGACGGAGCCCAGGGGGGTGCCCTTAAAGGCCGTCTTATAGTCGTTGATGAAGGCAACGATCTCCTTGGGGCCAGCGCCAACACCAGACTTGTTGATGATGCCTGTCTCCGAAGTGCGGTACAGATCCTCGCTGCCGATGGAAATGCCAATGACGAGGTTGGTGAACTTGGTACCGAACTTGGTGACGGCCTTCTTCAACGCGTTGAGGTCATTGTTGATGTCCTTGGTGCCCGAGGTCCAAATTCCGAGGAGCAGTGACGTGTTGGTCTCGATAGCGGCCTCGAACGCCTCAATCGGGTCGTCGGTCGAGTACGCCTGCACGTTGGTGTAGAGGCGGACGGCGCTGAACTTGCCCGGTGCGTTGACCAGGTTCTGTGCCGTCTCGAACTCGGCCTTGAAGTCCTTCTTGAACTTTGCGGATCGGTCGGCAAATGTGGAGCCCGAGTTGAAGCCCAGGTAGTTCTGTGCGGATGCGCCTGCGGCGAGAACGCCGACGGCGGCAAGAGCGGATGTGGCACGCATAGTGGCGAGTTAAACGGTCGAGAGAAGGGAAGAATAGAACGATGCGACTCAAGTGCTGCCTCGACTGCCTGCGTGGAGGTGACTTCAGGCAATTAGAATGAGCAAGAGTATGTCGTAGAGAGCGCAAGAGATAAAGAGCGAGAGACAGCGACGAGAAAGAGTGTGCCCGAGGGAGAAGATGGGTCGTCAGTGATGCTGTTGTGGAAGGCAGGAACGGTGACTTGGGAGACGCGAGATTATTATTTGAGGGAGCATGACGCGCAAGACCAGGAGGCGCTCCGTGCGGGCTGCAGGGGGGTGTTCGGATTTGCAGGCACAGCCTCACTGTGTTCTCCATCCAATCTCTTGGCAGCAAATGATCGTCGTGCTCGACCGGGACACGAGGTCGAAATTTTTCGGGTCCCTGCCATTGAATTCTGGCTGAACTTGATCTGAGCTGTGCATGCAGCACCATTCACCCTCTAAAAATATCGTGTTTCTATTCCGCTCCTCGTACATTTCTTGATCGTATGCGTACCCAACGCTTCGCTTTTTGTTCCTCCTTCCCTCTCTGCGCCTCTTAGAGTCAGAACAGATTTTTCCTGCTTGGATTCGCCCCTGAACAGGCCTGGCGATCCACCCGAGCCAGCGGCAAACCCCTGCATGGTACCAAAGAAAAACCACGGAACCCACCGTGCCCCGCATCCCCGGTGCTTGTGATGTTAGCGGGCTCGGCAGCAGCATGGGGCGTGACGGCGGCTGGCTGGAGACCGAGTCTGGACAATCATCACATTGAGCACCACCTCACGGGCACCTCTTTGCCTGGCTGCCTGGGACAGTTTGGTGGGCGGCAAACGCATGCAAGTGGCCAAAAGACCAGTGCAAAAGACGGGATGACAGCTGGAACCACTGTCCTCCCCACACCGTTCGATGTTTCCAAGACGCATGTTTCACCAAAATTTTGACCTATGAGAACAGGAAGCCGACCCGCAACGCCCTCCAATCACCACGCAAAACCCAGCATCGATCAGTTCAGTGGCAGGATGGTGAGTCCGCAGGGTAACACCATGTCGTCCGGGCCTTTGTCGTTCACAAAACTCAGTGACATCTCCTTCAACTCGGAGTCGTCCATGATGGCGGTCCGCGAGGCAGCGCGGCCATGGGGGGACGAAATCCTGTCAGCCAGCGCTGCCGTCTCGACGATGAGGTCTGAAATGGCCTGTTTCAGCGGGCAGGACGTGAAGATGGGGCTGCCTTCCACATTGTTCAGAAGCGCCTTCTTTGCACGACCACTCTCAATCGCGCGCAGCTCGCGGTCGACCGTCAGCGACGTGAGCGAATAGAACCCGTCGCGCTGCGGCCATTGCGTGTCGGCGAGCTTGTCCAAAAACATAACGATGGCTGCCAGCGCCTGGGTCAATAATACCGCACGATCATGCGGGCTGAGGTTCAGCAGCATGCTTGGCTCCGTGCCGCTGCGATGTAGACTCTCATCCAGCAGCGGCCGCTGGTCGGCTCGGAAGACGGCGAGGAGAATCCGCTCGAGCAAGTTCGCTTGCAGGAGGACCGCAGACGTGTCTCGCATGTTGAAGATCTTGATCGCCTTCACGAAGAAGTTCGGCACGATGTCACACATGTCAACGCCATCCATCTTGCGCGCATGGCCGGTATCGACAGTGTAGTAGTCGGTGGCTGCATCAGCGCAGACTACGGGTACCATGTCAGTTTCGCGCCAGGGCGTCCTGGGGTGGATGGGGCAACTCACAGCGCGTTGAGATGGTAGCAGAGTTTCTCTGCGCGGCAGCAAACGCCAACTTGACGTGCCAGTCTTTCCACGTGTGGAGGCTATCCAACGTGGCCATGGCGAGTGCCCCGAAGCTCTCATCGTCGACATCGGGATCGGAACCGCTTGCTACGCAAACCCGGGGCACCTGCTGGATCTTGTACCTCCCTCTGTCGTCCATCAGAACGGCATCCCATCGCTTCTTGATCGTCTTCTCGAAGCGGTTTGTGGCCAGATCTCTCAGGATGTGCGTAACCGCGACTTTGGATAGTCCCCGCTCCTGAGCGTCGTGCGACCAGTCGAGTTGCACCTGGCCGACAAACTCATCGTATTTTGTGTAGAGCAGGACCACAGGAACATGCGGTGCCACCGTTGCCAGACCGCCGTTGAAGAAGCGTGTTTCGAAGTGTGACACGGGCCGTTCCTCTTCGCTCGCCACGCAATACCAGATGCAGTGGATGTGTTCCTGCAGCGGGTGCGACTCGGAGGATCGGGCTGCGATGAAGTCGCACACGCGCTGGTATACGGCCTCATCGTCTGTTCCGAAGTTGGGCGACGTGTAGATGGCTAATCGCTCATTCTGCCCTTCGAGGTCCAGCTCATCCTCGATGTTGTGGCGGTCTCCGAAGGCGTCCGCGACGAGTTTCTGGCGGAGAATAGTTAGCAACGCCACATCCTGATGTCGAGCGCGGCTATGGGGCGCTCGGGAGTCACCAAGACGTACCTTTTCGAGGTCCACGCCGAAGATCTTCGAGAAGAGCTCCTGCTTGGTCGACTCTGGGTTGCCGAGGACGAGAATTCGGAATTTGGGGCACGTGGCGAAGAACTCGTCGGGGGATGTGAGTTTGGTGGTCGGATTTTGAGCAGTGCTCTCAACACCGCTTGCCATTTTGTGTTTCTCGGGTGTCAATTGGCTCAGGTCGTTCAGAAAGTATCCTTGCTGTTTTTTGACGACGCGTTTTTTGAGCGATGGGAACAAACAGGTTTTATGCCATGAGGGCTGCTGCTCATGCACCTGTGGCCTGATGACGATGGCGTGTCGTAACCGTCACCCCACCCCTCAACTGAACAACCAACTCGATTCAGCATCCACGGAGTCGCCCGATACCGGTCAGAAATCAACCTCTTATTTTCACTTCGAAACAAAAATCTGTCTATCACGCTCCCGGTCGCCGCCGCCATTACCTAGGTAGGTATCTAAACACCATCATGAGTCCCACGAAACCACGCCACCTGTTCACAAAAGCTTCATCTTCTCGAGCACAGCTTTCGGCCCTCCCTGCTCCTTGACCTTCTGCTCAACAACATCCAACCCCGATATCTCCGCCGCCATCCCATCAAACACCCCAATCGGCAACAGCGAGCAATATCTCGTCAACGTCGCCCACTTCCCGCCCCAGACCCAGTGCGGCGGGTTCTTCTTGCTCAGCTTTGCAACAACCGCAGCAGCCCACGGCTCCCTCTCCGCTGCAGCGGTCGGGTGGTGTGTGCCCTCTATGCTCTGCTCAACACGCTCGGCGGCAATCTGGTATATCGAATTGGGCGGGAGCTTCTCGGGGTTTGAATTTGCGTAAAACTCGGACTTAACTGCGCCCGTCAACAGGTTGACGACCTTGATTCCAAATGGCCGCAACTCCGTCCGCAAGCCCTCGGTAAATGCCGTGGCGGCCGCCTTGGAGGCTGCGTAGGTGATCTGGAAGGGGAGTCCAGCGCCTATCAAGCTGGAGATGGAAGTGTTGTTTGCTATCAACGCTCCGCTGGGGTGTGTCGACTTGAAGAGCAGCGGCACGAAAGCGCGCGTAACTGTAAGTACCGACCACACGTTTAGGTCGAAGTTCTCCTTAGCTTTGGCGATGTCCATGTCGAGGAGGGGCATCGAGTAGCCGCCGCCGGCGTTATTGACGAGGACGTCGAGTGAGCCGCCTGTGAGCAAGGATACCTGTGCCACGGCTGCGGCGATGGATTCGTCCGAGAGGGTGTCGAGCTGGACTGTCTCGATTCCAGCGGCGTCCATATCCTTCAGCTTGGCGAGGTTACGGGCGGACGCGAACACACGGTAGTCGGCTTTGTGGAATGCGAGGGCGAGTCCGGAGCCGAGACCGCCGTCCGAGCAGCCGGTGATGAGGACGGTTCGTTTTGGGAGCGTCATTGCGAGTGTCTGATTTTTCTGGCATTAGGCGGTTTGACAGCTACTCACAACAGCAGTGTCAATGCCGAGTGGCACTGACCGGGAAGTTATATATGTGCCCGCACATGTCTTCTTGGCTGCCCTCGCAGTTCGTCTCGGTCTTCAGTTCGGTTCTTCCTGCCGTCACCCCTGTCGAGATGATGGTCGAAGGAACGGACGATCGGAAACTTTAGGTCCCGCCGTATCTACTAGGCATCGATGGCTCCGTCTTGGGCTTGAAATCGGTAACTGGTGCCTTGTTGAAATTGGTGTGGAGCGGGCGTCGTAGCCCGTCGGCTCGACTTTGTCCCGCCGGCTTCGGCTCGACTGCCGTCCATTGTGGAGCTCATGTTTGGTCAGCCAGATTGTAAATGACGTGGAATTCCACCAAGCGGCCGCCGGCGGCCGCTGGCGGCCGCTACGCATGTGTCTACAGGAGCCTCCAGATAATTGACTGTGGGGGCAGAGTGTATGCATGGTCGATGCATCGCGGGATGGATGCAGTGTTCATCTTCCAGGGCAGTAGAAGTGAGGGAAGCTCTACAGACGGTTTCCAATATTTGTGGAAATACGGTACAGTACCTAAAGGTAAAGTATGCATGCTGTAGCGGAGATAGCGGATATAGTATCCACATGGTGCCGCTGTTGTCGCTGTGGCCCGAAGCAGAATCTTTCCAGGTCCTCAAAGCTGAGCGATGAAAACCGCTGTATACTCTGCCAAGTTTGTCAATTTAAACCCGAGACTACTTTCGGGCCTGGGCCTGCTTTCGTTGCATTGAAGTTCACCCGTGGTCACATCGCTTGATCCCGTATGAAGATGCACTGCCTGCCCTTGCACTGATCAACTACAATCGACTCGGACTTGCCGTCTTGGTGCCTCTGGGCTGTGGAGTTGGTACGGAGACTTGGGCAGGCAGTTCTTACAAAAAGGAGAAGAGATAACAGAAACCCGTTCGCTTGCAAAAATACGATCAGAAGGGGTAAGTGAAATGGAATCCAAGCAAGACTGCTAAAAAGAATTCACCCTCCGTCGGAGGTGTCGGTGTGGGCAAAAATGTACTCTCCCGCCGGGAATTGAACCCGGGTCCCGAGCGTGACAAGCTCATATACTGACCACTATACTACGGAAGACTATGGGTGTGGGCACCCATTGTAGCTGGTTGTTGGAGGTTGCTACGCTAATGCAGTATATGTACCACAAAAACGGGACGACCTTGGCAAGTGACTCACTCCATCACAAAGACGCCAATGACGGCGCTACCAATCACCACTCCGCTTCTTGTCGTCACGTTTCTCTGTGCTTCCGTAGGATCCGTGTCGTGTGGGGAAGATTGAGCGGTCAATGATCCGGGCGGGCGCTCCAGTTCGCGGCACCTTGGACACGTCTCATTCACTCACCAACGACAACGTGGTGCAACCTCAATCGAAGATCAACTCCAAAAATATATTTCCCCAAGATATTTTCTCTCCTCCCTTAAAAGCCAATATGCCCCGCATATATGGCTATAACAATCCAATTAAATAGCCGGGCCGATGTCAAAGCCCCAGCTCGCAGATTCACACGTCTTCAACGTCACCCAGAAACGGACACAGCTCTCACCAGCGGCGCCCCATCCGGAGCACGACACCAAGGAAGCAGCATGACATATCACCAGCCATGCATCCCATAGCGCCCAGATCAGGCCCAGGCGCCCACCAAGCTCATCAGGATGGCGCCGAGCAAGACCAAGAGGCACGCAAAGGCACGCTTCCTGCCGCGCATGACAACCCAGCTGTGGTCGCTGAGGAAGTCCTCCGCGAGGAGCTCGATCAGCGACGCGAAAACCAAAAGGCCGGATGACACCGCGTTCATGGTGCCGACAAGGATGAGACCAAACTCGGAGTTGGGGCTGTACAAGGTGTGGGTTGCGAGACCGATCGCCTGACCAAGTGGGGTGCTGGGTATGTGTCAGCGCCAGAACTACGGGGTCGATTCAGGAATGCAGAGGGGAGGTTTTTGCTTACGTGCAGCCGTAGGCGAGCACCATGAGCCATGGCTGCCAAGAACCCTCAGGCCACTCGATCGATGCGATGCGGGCGCCGAGCGCGAGACCTTCAAAGGTTTCTGTGGGCGAAGTCGTTAGTCATGGGATGGAAGACTGAAGTAGGCCAGACTTACGATGGAAGGAGATGGCGATGAGGAGCACGACGAAGTCTCCTCCGACGGCAATGCTCAAGGCCATGCCGATGAAGACGCTGTGGAAGAGAATGCCTACCTCCAGCATCATGCACTGGAGAATGGCCTTCTTGTGCTGCTGCTCCGCCGTGAGGACGTGAATCGCTGTCCCTTCCTCGATGCTATTCACCGACGGTGACAGCGCGCGTGCGCCGCGTCTATTCTCCTCCGGTGCGGGCTCGATGCTTCCGCGACGAGCCGGACTGTGGGATCCGTGGGATGGGCGCAACACAGACGCTACCGCATCCGCGTTGCCGCAAAGACCACCCCCGGCGGGGCGAACGGTTACCCTACCGTCGGCCTTTGGCTCGAGATCGATGGCGCTGTTCTGTCGGCTGGTGCGGGGCGTGAACTGGCGGGCGGGGCTGAATACCATCTCGATGACGGCAACAAAGAAGATGCCGAAGAGCGCGATGGCTCCCGGCATGGGCTGGAAGTCAGTGGTCCAGAAGCTCGAGAGGCAGGGGTCTCCGAGCGAGACGAAGGCCGTCGGCAGCAGATGCACAAAGGCCGTAGCTAGCAAAACACCGGTACCAAAGTGGCGGACGGCAAAGAAGAAATTCGCCGGGATGCGGAGAACGGGGAACTTCGCCGCGAGCATAGGGAGCCCGCAGGCCAAGCTGGAAACAGCGAGGACGATGAGCAGGGCGCCAACGTGCATCGGCACATTGTACTCGGCCGCGTTGACGCCGGACTTGGCGCACGAATCCTGGCGGCGGGAGATCACAAAGGCCGATGCAGACGGCGGAGCTAGGCGTGCCGTGGGGGCGCGGGCATGCCGGGTAAGAGGAAGGGACAGCGCGTCCCGAGCGTAGGAGACGATCGTCGACACAACGACGACCGAACCAACCCACCCAAACCAGCTCCAGAACTGGCGCTGGGTTGGGCGGGACAACCGGGCCTGGCCTTCACCACCAGGCCCCGCCTTGGGGGCAATGAACGGCGCTGTCGGCAGAATGTCAGTATTTCCGGCCATTTTTGCGGTGAGAGGGAGCATTGGTCACCATGGATGCCGTTCATTGCGAGCGCTGTGCGCGGGCGCGCGCGGGTGTCATAGTCGGGGGATCCACCGATTTCCCCAGTATGCTTTTCGTCGAGGCCGAAAACACCCGCGGCCGAGTGACTCCGCTGGACCCGGGCGTTGGCAATGCCGTTCAGATCCTGGCGGGTCGTGAGATCCGGGGCCAGGAACGGTGGCATTTGGTTCCACGTCGGGTGCTTCTGGTCGTCTTCGGTCCGGGAAGGGCGATTCATTTTTGCTGATTTTTTTTCTTTCGTAATTCTTGACGTTATTTATTGCGGTTTTGGGCTGCTTTCGATCGACCTTGAAGCTTAAATGGATGACGAAACGATTGTTGACAACTGGAGCGGTCTGGGGCCGGGTCCTGTCAATTTAGGTCACGGGTGGGGACGGTGCCGAGACCCCTGAAACTTCCGGGGGGCGCAGGGTCAGCAGGGAACACCACCCGAAGCCGGTCGAGCTCGGCTCTGGAATTCGCGAATTTGGGAATCCACGCATGCTGAGTGGCTCTCGTCGCTTCGAGTCCCGCGTTCCAACCCGGCCCGATCCCGATTGATGCAGGCGATACTTGGCAGCGTCTTGATTGTTCGAAAAACGGCTTTGCTCTCCGCCTTTTGCGGATTCCGACCTTATCACGTGCAGCCGGTCGGTGATTGCTGACAAGACTGCATCACGCCATCCGAAAAAGCCATCAAGGTGCTTGGCACTTCCCTCGTCGGCATTTTAGCGTGACATTCCAGACTCAGCACATACGTCATGCCGACACGTGGGAAGGGCAAAGGGGCTGTTTCCGCATTGATGTTCGACCTTCAAGAGGTTGTTGATAGCTGAGTAAGGGCAATGATGGCTGCAACTTGAGCGAAGGGGGAAATGCCCCACCTGTCCCCGCGTGTCGAGTTCAAGGGAGTTGTCCTGTTCGCAGCACACCTGCAGCTCACGTTCTTCACAGGGAAGGCGCCCTCCGTCAACCCGGCTTCTATGGGCCGTGCTAGGTAACTCAAACGGCATGATTTTTTTGCTGGTCTTGGCGTTTACGCGAGCTTGGCGGGCAGATGTATCTACCGACAAACCGTTCAAACTTGAGAACATGGGGTGGGTGGCTTGGGCCGGAATTTAGAGGCTTTTTGGCCTTCAAGTTTCTACTATAGCACCCCAACTGCGAAATTCGCAGCACCAGCGACGCCATGACGTGGTGGGCTGACGGAACAACTGGAGGTGAGATTCGGCATTGAGATGAGGCCGTCCGGCGAATCGGATAAAGGTCGGATCACCTCGGAGGTACCAGTCACCGTCAACACAGTGGAACACGACATCAACGTCAACTTGTCATCCTTCCAACGCCTGCGGCATTTGACAGAGACTCGTCCGAAATGACCACCGTTGTCTTAGTGACTGGCGCCAACAAAGGTATGACCCCACCTTCTGCCCCTTTTCTGATAGCAGAGCACCGATTAAACACCTCAAATAGGCATCGGAAGGGGCTTCGTCGCCGCCTATCTCTCTCGTCCTAACCACCACGTTTTCGCAGCCGTGCGCGACGGCAACCCAAACTTTCCCGGCGGGGGAGGGCTCGCGGACCTCCCCCGCGCGGAACGCAGCCAACTCAGCCTCCTCACCATCGACAGCGCGTCCGAAATGATGCCTCTCGAGGCCGTTCAGGTCGTCAGGAACCGCAACTTCCAGCACATCGACATCATCATCGCCAACGCCGGCATCGCTGCTTTCAACCAGCCCGTCGCAACGCTCGACTTCCATAATATGTATGAGCAGTTCGAGGTCAACACCTTTTTTAATAGGAATATTAGGTTTCGTATTAAATAGAAAAAATATTATATTAATGCTTATTTCAATTAAAATAATGTTATTAGCTATCACATTTCTGATATTAGTAAGTTCTCTTAATATGGATGATATTATAGGTCAAATTTATGCTATTTATATAATAGTTGTAGCAGGAGCAGAATCTGCAATAGGTTTAGGTATTTTAGTTTCTTTTTATAGATTAGGAGGAAGTATAGTAATAGAATATAAATAATGTATATAAGTATAATAATCTTACCTTTATTAGGATCTATAGTTTCTGGCTTTTTTTGGTAGAAAAGTCACCTTTGGTCCGGTGCGACTCTTCCAGGCGATGCTTCCGCTGCTCAAGGCCTCAAAGAACCCGAAATTTGTGGTCATCTCGAGCTGGGTCTCGAGCACTGCCAAGGTCGCGTTGAGTGCGCCGTTTGGTATCGCCAGCTACGGTGCGAGCAAGGCCGCAGTGAATCATCTCGTGAGGAGAGCTCACTTTGAGAATGAGTGGCTGACTGCGTTTGTGTTGCATCTTGGGTAGGTCCAGCCCCTGCAATGTTTTATAGCCTGATAGGGGAAGAGATGTTACTGACACGAATCTAGGGCTGTCGGCTCTGACATGGGAGCTGCTGCTGTTGAGGCGCTTGGTCCGGCTGCCAAACACGATCTGACCGTTGAAGAGAGCGTAAAGGCCCAGACCAAGGTGATCGATCAGGCCACGCGCGAGTCCATCTCGGAGAATGGCGGATTTCACAGCTACGACGGGAATACCATCCCTTATTAGTCCCTGGCTGCACCAAGATGAGGTCGCAAAGGGCTGTGTTTTCTGGTACTGAGCCTGGAACGAAGCACATGAAATGGGCTCAGCATGGGAAGAGTTTGCAAGACAGTTATTGCTTTTAAACTGAACCTATACTCTAGGGCAAATCTGCAGCTAAGCCACCAGGTAACAACAGTCCGTGAAGAAGCACCTGAATCAAACAAGAAGGAAAGGAAACCAAAGCCAGGAGCCAAAGATACATCTCCCGTCAGGGGCAGAAACTGGAGTTAACCCCTTCCGGGCACAGAAGCGAAGCTCATTAGTCCATCCTCAGCTCACCATCCACGCCCTCGACTCATCCACCACCAGTTCGATCTCATCTCTCTCCCAACCCTTCTTCCCCTCTCCAAACACTCAGTCCACCACCACTCCTCCCTTCCCCCTTCGCCCCTCTCCCCTCCCATCTCACCACTAATACCACTCCCAAATACTAATCTTATCACTTCCTCCACAAACCTGCGCCCCATTCCCCATGCACGACATATCACACTCCGCCGCCGCCAAAACCGTCGCATTCACATGCACCGCACTGCCACACCAGCACTCCCTCGCATACTCCATCCCAAACACCCTATACCCACTATCCTTACAAAAGCCCGCACACCCCTCGACCGTCATCCCCGTCGAGTCCGCCATCGGCCCCGCCAGCGCCCTCGCCCCGCTCGGCTCACCATAGCACTCCACAGCCCGGGTGCCCGTGAAAGGCTCGCCGTCCACCGGCAGGAGCGTTACCTCCGGCGGCGAGCCCGAAGCCCCATACAGCGACAGACGATTCCCCCCGCCGCATTTCGTTCCCGGCAGCCCGGGACGCTGTTGCAGTCGGTGGGGAAGGTGGCGAAGGACCCCGCGCTGAGGGCGTTGGCGCAGTAGCATTCGCCGCCGTATTCGACGCCCCAGAGGGAGAAGGAGTTGGGGACCGTGGTGCAGAAGGTCTGGCACACGGAGGCCGTCATGGTGGTGAAGTTGGAGGTGGTGGCACCGGAGAGGGCGCGGGTGGTGGGAGGCTCGGTGTAGCATCCGTAGTGGGTTTGGGCGAGGATGGTGGTGGGGAGGATGGCGGCGAGGGCGAGGAGGCGGAGCATTTTGGTGGTGGTGGTGGGTTTGGTCAGGTAGTTAGGGTTTTTTTTTGGTGATGATGGTTGTGGGTGGATGAAGCGAAGACTCCGGGGGTGACTTGAATGCGAAGGTTGGTCAAGAGGCTTCTAAAGGGGAAGTAAAATGTGGAAAGCTGATGACAAGCTGAGGAGGAGGAATGGCAACATCGGCAGAAGGAGACGGGGTATTTATCTTCTTTTGCGTACCCATCCAAGATGCATCTAGGGACTACCTCAGCTGAGACTCGAGGCTCTGCACCTCCGGAAACGCAATTCCACCGTGCCATCGCCGACTGAGACCTCGCGTGCAGGACACAAGTCGGGAGTGTTTCTCGGTACTCAGCTTGACGCATTGACGATCTTCAGCCCTCAATTACCGAACTCTCGGAATGTTGCAGACGAAGGCTTGGAAACGAAGATGTTGAGATTAAGGGTCGCGATTGAGACCTCGTACGAAAAAGCCTTCCTACTGTTAAAAACGCCCCGCAGTTCTGGATGGCAGGCCAACTCCCATTCTGGAGAGACATTTTACGACACAGCCTGTAATGTGGTAAGCCTACGCTTGAACATTTCAGAGCTGTGTAAGGAATCAACCCCGAAGTTTTCGCACAGGGAAAAGAGACACTTTCTTTTGGCCCGAGCCTTCGTACCTATGCAAGGGGGAGCTCATTCCGATCCCGTAGCGTTTCGCTGCATTCGTTTTCTAGCCGCCGCAATAGTCGAATTCCCATGGCGAGCTGACAGCGAGCAGCAGGAAGGGAAAAAAAATGAAATCCAATAGCGTACACATTGAACCACGCTGGAGAACTTGGACGAAGAATAAGCACGGGGAAGATCGGGAGGCTCGTGTCGGATGTTGGAATTACCGCAGACTGCTCGTCCCTACACGGCAATTTCCACTGCAGGATACATTGGAATGGCCTGCAGTGGGCCGCCGACTGCCATGTCGAGCAACCTCAGCTGGGCACGATCTCGGGGTAGCTGCATTGCAGTCCTATCAGGTTGTCAGACCACGCCGGAAGAACGAAGCCTACAGTGGGTGCCGAAAAAAACGCTCAACCTCAAAAACTACAGCTAAAATTGCCAAAACTCACCTGTTTCCGTCACATTTATCAGCGGAACTGTAGTGACAGTCATATCCTAAATTTTAACAGGGGATTGAAATTTACTATTAAATCTGAATTATAGCAGTTTTTTTCATTTTGGCTCAAAATTGAAAGCTGTGTGAATGTTTAAAGTTAGCCTACATATAGATTTCTCGTTACAGGGCATAATAGTGGGGTAAAAATCCATTTACAGTGGGGTTGAAATTCACACCATATTTTCCATTTTCTATACATTTTAATCTTCACTTTAGAATTGCGTTTAAAATGTATATAACTAACTCTGTTAATGTCTCTTAGTCAGAATATTGCAGTATTTTCTAGTGGCCTGGAAATGTGTTTTATTTTGTGGTAAAGTTGGTAAGTTTTGCGGTAAAAACAGGGGTTGAGTGTTTTTTTCTGGCACCCACTGTAGGCCCCCTCTGTTGTGCTACGTCCCTGAGAAAGAAGAAATCTGGAAATAGTAGAAGCCACATGCACAATAAAGGCTCGTACCTGTTCAGCCGCACCCAAACGGGACCCAACGCCGTCACCAGACAGGTAGAGTGGCAAGCTATTTACAGCGCAGCTCGATTCTGGCGAAAGAAAATATTCGCACATTGTTTGTGCCTAGGGTCCAGGTCACTTTCCCTCCCACCATCGTTTCTTCCACGATTATCTCGTTCTCCACCTCGGCCGTTTCCGTATGCGGTGTCTCTGTCTTGCGCTTCGACTTCTTCTAGGTCCCCATCTTCCTGAGCTCCTAGATGACCCGTCCCTTGATCGCCGGATCATACATCGGACTCTCTCCGCCCTCGATCATTCTCGAAGTTGCTTCGAGTAATTTCCAATTATGTGCAAGGCACTGAGCTGACCTGCTCCCAGAAATAACAAGGATCAAAGGAGTTATCATTACACCTTTGAGCCTCTTGATGGGAGAGAACATACATAATTAGCGGGTAAGATGGCGATGTAGAATTGTAATGTGGGAGATGGTAAAGCTCAACTTATCGCTGCCTTGGGTTACCACCAGGTACCTCAATATCTATGATCAATTCATACTCAAAGATGCTGCTTTTGTTCTCACTATCCCAGTGAACCCCCCTGCCCGACTGCCATGCTTCCATCCCCCGCAGACTGTGAGATACCAGAATGACGAAAAGAACTCCTACCATGTCATATCGCCAGCCTACGTGGCAACCTGGCCCTTGTCTCTCAGAATCTTGGCCATCTCAGTAAACGGGCCTTGGGAGAAGTCATACAGAGCGTGCGGCTGAGGACCCGGTCTGTGTATTCCACGCACAACCCTGTCGTAAAGGCCCTGCGACTAGATGGGGTCACACAGGAGCATAGCGAACGCACTATGGTCGAGGTCCCACTTACCGTCGGCGTAGGCGCTCACAAGAACAACGACGGAATCCTGCGGCGGTTGCTCGCCGGTGGGGGTGTTGTAGAGACGGCCGACAGAGCATCGGAGATGCTGGTTCTGAGGCTTCCGAAACTCGCGGTCTAATATCTCGGCAATGACGTCCAGGAAGGGATCAAGCTTCGAGACAGCAATCATCTTCTCGTCCGGGTGGTCTTTGCGTGTCTGGATGATCCGCCCAACAATGCGTCTGGCGGCGGGATATCTGCAGTACAGAATTACGTCGCCCATGGCCTCGAGCTCTTCACGCCACTGGGAGATTTGAGTCGGTGAGCGCTGCTGCTGCTGGTTGGCCCTACTGAGTTCTTCCACTACCCAGCCAATATCGCGGGCTTGTCCGGGGGTCATGTCGCGAACGATCTCGGGGGGGGAGGTCGGCGAGGAAACCCAGAACACCCTCCAAGTGGGAGTCGGACACTTCGGGGGGTGCCATGGTTGCTAGCTGAGGGAGGAGGTTAGATGGGTCGCTTGTGCACCATGGATTGAGGACGTGCGTGCCGGGAATGGTGTGACATACCTGTGTTGATTCTGAGGCTTGGTTTAAGTGAGTGCTTGAGCTTGAAATGCGAGTACAAACATGATGCCGAAGAGCGGATGTTGTCACAAGGAGACCTGAAAGAGTGGACGGGGAATGTGAATTTGAATGTGGGCTGGGCCAACGTCGTGGGCGGGCGCCTTCCATAATGACCGTTGCTCGACCGCTGCGATTGCCAGTGATGACCGTTGCTCCAGGTTTGCGACTTCCCGGCGGTGAACATACCGGCACGCTTCGAGTTCCCAGCCAGCCGGAACCAAGGTTTTCGGCGGAATCGCCAAAACAACACAGGCAGCACGGTAAATTGGAAAGTGTCTGATGGCGAATACCGGATGGTTGATGGTTGGTACTCTCATGACCGCAGCAGCTGTCTCTTCGGCCTCAGCATGACCAAACCCAGCGACGCCCGCGGCGAGCAGTGGCGTATGCCAGTGTACCAAACACTTTCCTGGTTCCCCCAAGGGTGGGGCTCCTTCTGAGTTGTCACGGCCACGATCTTTCCTTCAGCAGCTAAGTTGCACAACTTGAACTTGGAATGCGCGGGTCTTTTGCGTCGCAAGCGGCTTATCCTGCTCCAAAAGCACACTCGCAATAATGCCTTTTTTACCCATCACAGCCACGCGGCGGCTGGTACTATCCGACGGTTGACGGCTGCCTGCGGACCCTTTTCAACAAGTTCTACAGGAGTGGGATGGCAAGTAGCTCGAACACCTTCGTCACTGGCTTGCATCAAGGCATGAGCTTGGGGTATTTCTCACACCGTTCCGAGGTTTTAGCCACGAGCTAACGTTCGCGGGACAGACCTCTTGCCATACGCGCTGTCAACTTTGACTCCGATGAGTTGCGGAGCACTGTCTAGTAGTTTTACTTGTTTAAACCACATTTGGTGGCTTGCTTCCTCAGGTCCTGATTAGCGTATGAGCAAGGCGGCAACTTGAAGGGGCGGTGTGGATGACTGGAGGCTACTGAGGGCAGCTTTGTGGTAAAACAACAGCCTGGTTGTATAAGACGAATCTGGGCATACAAAAATTCCTTTTTCATTCGTAGTCCTGAGCTGGGGTGAGCTGTAGCTGATCTGCCCTGAGCTTCCCCTGATTCGTCCCTAAGCTAGGATGACCCCATACCTGGCCGCTGTACAGCCTAGGAATGGCTCCCAGGCAATAATTCCAATTATGGTGTACGTGTATGCTGGGTATGCTTCGCGTCACGTGCGCCAGAAAGCCCTCGCTACAAAGCAGAGCAACCCGCACCTTATTAAGGAATTCACAACAAACTAAAGGATCCAATTACGCCTATTTCAAACCTATATAGCGCCCAATATCCTATGCTATAAAAGGACGCGGTATATAAATGCGGTAGTATCGAAGAGAGGTAATTGAGTAACATTAAGAGTGGTGGTGTGTGTGGAAGATAGAGCGGTAGAGCCTCTCTATGGCAGATATCTAGTGCTTACTTCCTATCTAATCTATATGATTGCGGCCGTCTGTGCCCCTGCGGAGAGGTTGAGCGCCTCCGCTATTTGGCTGTGGCCGGTATCAGTATTAGACATAACCGGGCCGTTGATGGAGTCGCTAGCAATAGCGGTAACGTCACCGTATGTGATCCTGTCTAGCTGAATAGTATCATTCTCTACTAAAGTGCATGATAAGCGAGTTAGTAGGACAAGCGAGTTGGCCACTTCCCACCACCGCACCACAATTATATTAGGAAATAACAATAATTGAATCAGAAATAGATGAATTAGACAATCTAGCCTCCTAGCACGTCTGTGAATTATGGCTAGGCTTGCCGCATACACCACAGCACTAAAACCTTCGTACGCGACCCCCTCTGTGTCGTAATAGATCAGGGGAAGTAGGTCACGCGTTTAGCGCAGGTGACAACGCACGGCCGTAGGCCGGAAGCTGTGGGTGACCTGGATCACGTGAGACTAAAGTGGTGATCCAGGGGTAATATATTGATAAGTCTGAGAAGGAAGGAAAGAGAGGTTGGAAGCAGAAGGCTTCCGGTCCTCCTATATAAGGAGCCGTGGTCACGTGACCCGAAGCTGGCCATAGCTGGCCATAGCTGGCAACTGCTAGCGTTGTGCATACGATGTGGGATCAGTAGTCATAAACACCAAACCACTTTCGCATGCGGAAGTGATGGTGCTCTATGAGGAGGCGACGGGCCTTCCTGTGGTGAGTGAGGGGCCACGTTACAACTGATCTTCTTACATAACCCTACATTAGAAACCCCGCCTGCCCATCTTTAATTGTGACCACTTCTTAATCAACCCCCTGACGTTGCGCATCCTGTACTACCCCACCTAGGGCCAGCGTTACAAAGCGAGTGACGTACCACAGCAAACTTTAGTGGCGTTGCAAGCGAAAAGATGATAAGAAATTAATAAGGTGTCAGAAAGAGTTGGGTTGCAACTGCTTGATTGAATTTCCTCTGTAAGTATTGGCTCTCTGGCGAAGCCAGAGAGCCTATATACTCGTACGTTCAGCTTTGTTCAGCCCCACACAGCTCTGTCACGACCCAGGTCATAGCCTAAGGAGGGAGCACGGACCAGCTGTAGAATAACTAATCGTTGGGTGTGGGGTGTAACGACCTATAAAGCCCCGCCGTAACTAATTAAGAGAGACGCGAGTAGTAAGTTGTCCACGTCCGGTCTTGATCTATTGTTCGGAACCTCTGGGTCCAGGACCTGTTTGACAGTGTACTGCCCCCTTCGAGAGTTTTGCTAGCCTTTATTCAGTCATCTTGCCCTTACCGCCTTTGACCGTCCTGGTCTACGTTCTGTGGTTACCTGGATCACCTCGGTGTAAAAGGAGTAGGCTGTAAAACATACTTAGACTATAAACGATAATAAGGATAATAAGTCTATCTTCTAGCTTATAAGTATAGTAGAGATAGAAAAGCTAACTATTACTATAATAATGGCTAAGTAGTGCGCCAGTTAATAAGGTTTATCTATTATCAGCTTCTTCTTAAGGTCTTATGATGTAAATAAACCTGATGTACAGTATAACAATACCTCTTTCAGATACGTTGAAACTATAACATGACCCAGGTCACCTAACCCTAACCATTATTCGACTTTCCCAGATAGTCTTGTAACAAGAACCATAACCTAAAACACGATAAGAGCTTACATCATGCTTCCCATAAAGGTCAAAACAGCACTATACTCCGTAAGGAACATACAGTAAAGAATGGGCGTAACAGCTATAAGGACCACTCTACTTCCAAAGAACTACCAGCTTTATACACGTAACTATAACCTCATATTAGGGTCGCAAGTAAGGGAAAAGAAGACCAGAACCATACCAGAAATCTGCATCAGGAAGGATTAAAGCAGAAACCAAAAGTCGGCATTTTATATAATGCTGGCCTCTTAAGGCGACGTTTGCCACCCCTTAACTGTTAGTCCTACTACTATGATGACCAGGATGGTTATATCTGCAAATATTATTAGATTATACTAAATACGTGCTATTAGCTCGACATAAGGTTTCTAGATGCCGATTAGAAAGTGTGCTTGCTGTTAAGTTCCTGCTAGTATCAACTGAACTCGACATAGCACTTGTAAAGGACATCTGTACCACCCTGTTCTATCGAATAATAAATTTAATACAATCGACAACTTCCACATCCGAAGGTAGATCTCGCTTGGCAATCTCAACCAGAGCATACCTACGCAATCAATCCTGCCGGTCGGCCAGTGTCTGTATGCGACGGAAATAAGAAAGAGGTGCTTGCATGGTATCATTAAACTCGGTCAAGAACTGCAGCCGAGGCTCTGCGTCAGGCCCCGAAAGGCCCCGATGAAGTGTATCGAGCAGATCATCTGTGAAACCAAGCCTTCGGGTGTATGCATATATAGAAAATCCGGAATTGGCTCCCTATCATAGATTAGTGAGAAGCACGGGGCACGACAGGGCTAGGGAAATGCTGTGCGGCGGCGGTGTATGGGACCACACTAGCTTAGTGAAGAATCGGGGGAAGCTTAGGACAAATCAGCTACAGCTCATCCTAGCTCACCCTAGCTCAGGATTGCGAGCGAAAAAGGAAATTTTGTGTGCCCAGATTCGTCGCAGACAACCAAGCTGTTATAGGTGTCCTTCGTGAAAGGAAGAAACGATTAAGATACCTCACTTAGAAGATTAGTCTGCTTCACACCCATGCCTACCTAGAGGACCGCACCTAACCTTCCAGAATACCGTGCAAAACGCTAGTCAATTCTCCACGCGTAGGAAAAAGCCTGGAACGCAGGTAGCTTCTGTTCCATAGGCTGACCTGCTGTACCATCGGGGGCAGATGATGCCGAAGCTTTAGGCCTGATGGCTCCGGCCACACCAAGGCAACGGCAAGAGTTCGACAAGTAGTGGTGATTTGGATGTCGAAGGAGAACTGGTCGAGCTTATCGCCTGCGATACGGGATTGCCGAAGAGCATTGAGGCCAAACCGCTCGCCAAAACCTGTAAGAGGTAGGCTTTGCTGGGTCCCGGTGTGCTGGAGGGTGTTGGACATGTTAACTCGCCCGAACCCCGAGTTGTGGTTTAGGGTGTCAGACAGCATTAGGGGTTTAGCCCCATTAACGATCAAAGCCTTAATCAGAGCCGTAATCGGACACTTTAGAGAAGAGAGGTAGTAGATGCGAAGTCAAAATGCCGTCTACTGCTAGGGTATGATATAACTGTTAAGATGTCACCTAGCTTCTGGAGAAAAGGATCTGGTTACGTACACTAAACAAACTGCTCTTATTTCTGAACCCTAATTATGTTGAAGAGAAGGTGTCTGAAGACATGCTCCTTTAGTCACGGGTTAACCCGACACTCTGCTGCGCAGCTTGGTTTGGGCTGGCTGAACACCTAAAAGATGTGTGAGAGACTTGCGCGAGTGACCAAGACCTACGTTAATTCGAAGCTGCTTGCTTGCTTCGTTTTCATTCAACCACATACCGTTCCCCGCCCCCGAGTGATGTTATTGGACCAATCATAAGTGTAACACTACGCGAGGCGCTCTATCCCTCATACCGGTGCTCGCAACACCTTTGGCTGCAGATGAAGCACCCATATGAAGTCTAGACAATTTCAAATATGTTCTGGCTTGCACAGAAACTGCTCAGCCGGAGTCAATGTAACCCTACCGGCTTCAAGTTCTACGATTTCTCCGCCCTCAGCTGAGAAAGGTGCATGTGGCGGTTGTGGGGTCTGTGAAGCCGTCACAGCAGATTTAAGCTTTTGATACCTGTCGCAGTTCGTTAACTGACCCATCTATTCAGTCTGTTCCTTCAATTTCTCATGGAGTTTAAAAGATCGTGCAACATCCAAGTCGAAGAAAACCGACGAGGAGAGTGTAACGAGCACGGCATACATCTCCTACTCAGAGTAGATCCCGTGAGTATTTGAAGAAGTCTTTCGAAGGAGGTTAAACAGCGCGGACGTGAAGTGCGTTGAACGAGGGAGATGAAGTCGCGGATGATATCAACTTCGTAGGTTATAGTGGTGGTGTGGGGTGACGAAAAAATTAGAGCTTTAGCGCTTGTCAGCTGCACAAACCGTTAGTCATAGCTTAGGCACCTTGAGGATTTCCCAACCCTTCACCGCCAAGGATGACTCTGCGACTCCATCTCTGAATTTACTTGACAGTATATGTCGTCGCCTCAATATTAAAGTTTGTTAGAAAAGAAATCGACATAAAGTACCCAGTACCTCAAGCTACCCTCCCGCCGCTTTATGGAAGCCCACCTGGTCGAGAAGAAAAACCTCTCCCGGTTACTTTCAGGGCTTGAAGATAGGAAAGGAGCTCACCATTTTTAGTACCTATCTGGGAAAGATGCTATCCCATCTTCACTGGCAAGTCAGTGTCAGTAAGTCATTATACTTAGGGAAGCTAGAACTTTCTCATCTCATCTCCATGATAATGTGCCATCACTTAATATTTAGGTAAGCTACACCATCTCATCCTATTGTCAATGTCACGTCATGATAGCTTGGGAAGCGATAACTACCTTACCTTCAGGAATCTCACCCACCTGGTGCAGATCTACACTATAGTCGACACCCTCGCTGTTTGTGCTTCCATTAGTCTAAGACGAGTTTAGCACTGACGATTTTGCGTCGGCCTATTAGTATAGAGCTTAGGAAAGTAATCTAGTTTCTAATCATCTCGTCAAATGTCTTTAATAACCTGCCCTACTTGCTGGAATTCTAACCACCTGAAAGGCAGGTTTAGGTTCAGCACCCCTTTTTCACTAGACTTTATCTACCTTTCTGTTAGAAGCAGTGCACTCTGGATTCTGTGGAATTGAAGGGGTTGCAACTACGTGATTCTCTTGCTTGTTCGGTTCTCTGGCTCAGCCAGAGAACCTTCCTTATAGCTGTGAATAGTGGTAAGCTGTGTGGCAAAGCCGCGCGGCTACAATTGCGCGTCTGTGGCAATGGTTACAAATCTATTATTCTGGTGGTTTCCAGACTCTTCTTTCTGACAGTTCTGGCCTCTGGCCCGAACCCCCTTCTTTCTGACACTTTCAACTTATCTATACACCTTAAAGTATTGAAATATCTACAACAGAAATGTTAGTTCTAGTAATACAGCTTTTAAAAAATATTTTTACTTAAGGCTTAATAAAAGAGAATGTCTATTTGCACTATATCCCCACACCGCGCTATACATAACCCTAACCCCCGCCCGCGTTCAAATGCCCAGTCGCATCCACAGTCGCATTATGCCATAAAATTCTTTCCATTCTGCTATAACTTTACTCCCCAACCACAACCAAACCATCGCCATTCCACAGTCGCACGCACTGCAGTTATTACGCCCAAGGGTAAGTAATTATTCGGCGCACAATTTCCCAGGCTAATTAAGCGTTCAGATTGCCGAAAACAGCCCGCCGCGCGATGGCGCAATGCAAACCGACCCCAAGGTCGATATCGATGACGATACTATCTTCGAGAACCCCGAACCCGCTAACCAGCCAACTAGAGGCTAAGGAAGCAACCGTAAGGGACGTCCTAGTGGTAGTGCTTGTAGAGGCGTACGGTCTTCTATACAGCGTAGGGCCCCCCAGTAAGAGGGGGTTACTCTAGAGGGTAGCCAAACCACGGCCGTAGGGGGTGGCTAAGCCGACGCCACACCTGTGAATAAGGGCAAGGCCAGAGATGAAACGAGAGGCAGAGCGAGAAAGGCCTTTAGATCCAGTAAGGCATCGTCAACTGCAGGCATCGTTAACTGCAGGCATCACAAAGAACACACGAGGTAGTGGTCGAACCACACGTTTCAGCCGGTCAGGTAACGTAGGAGCTACTTAGTCAGCAAGTAATAGTTAGTAGTCAACTGTAATTTTATTGCAAAATCGAGCGATTTAGGTCCTGTTCGATCGATCAATTGCGAGTGTTCAATTAAATCGCGGTCGCAAATGCGACTGCGGATCCGTGGATGCGGCTGGGCATTTAAACTCGGGCGGGGGTTAGGGTTATGTATAGCGAGGTGCAGGGTCATAGTGCAAATGGACATTCTTTAATAAGAGAATGTCTAGGGGTACAGTACTCTTCAGCCTCGGTGTACAGTAGCCCACTTTTCTTACCATAAATAACCCTAACCCTGCGCATCACATCAACGCACTTAAAGACCAGTGACCGTAATTGATTCTGCCACACTCGTGATCGCGTTTTCCACCAATAACCACGCAAATCATCAATTCGGCCGCTGCGCGGTCTTTCGCTTCCATTACCCAAAGGTAAATATTCGTTCGCCGCACTGTTTTCCGGGCTAACTGGGTGTGTAGATAGCCGAGAATAGCCCGCCACGCGATACCGCGCATGATTACGACCCCCGAGGTCGATGCCTACGGTGAAGACGACCTTGCTGTTATCGATGAAGCTGTTATCGCGCCTCTGTCGAACTATGACTGCTTAACCTACACCCTTAACGCTAGTTGGTGACTTGATCGAGGTTGCAGCTACTTAGCCGGCCAGGGGTAGAGGAAGCTGAGGAGGGCGAGTTCGGGCCTCTATCCAACGCAACCCATCGCAGTAGGAGGGTGTTGTTCTAAAGGGGAGTCAGATGACGGCTGTAGGCGGTGGTTCAGCAGTCCCAGTGTCTAGCACTGCCTTCAGAGGCGGCGTAAGAGGTGGTGGGAATAGTAGCAAGCTTAAAGGAGCCCTTAGAACGGCCTCTGGAACCCAGAAGGTATCGGCCGTAGCAGGAGTCGCGAAGAAAACGCGAGTCACGCGGTTGCAGGCGCCTAAGCCAGGCTCAGGGGGCTCCGGGGCCGCTTAGTAAGCAAGAAACAGCTTAGTTGGCGATTA
>Ga0247760_1001359_pt1 | contig 22975 bp, 31 predicted proteins | sample UWRJL171409R4_FD_179936 | JGI IMG/M metagenome (GOLD analysis project Ga0247760, IMG submission 179936) | Plant litter microbial communities from Arlington Agricultural Research Station in Wisconsin, United States - UWRJ-L171-409R-4 | ecosystem: Environmental > Terrestrial > Plant litter >... | reverse complement strand
TCTGCCCCTCCTCCTCCCCCTCCTCCACCACACTCGCCAAATGCACCCCCACCACTTCCGCAACCGCGCGACTCCTCCCCGCTTCGACTAAGCACCCCCTAAAATACTCCTTAATCTCCAGCGTCGCAAACTTCACATGCGTATCCTCATCCTCACCCCCCGCTTCGGCATCGTGGTTCCCGTGCATCCGACCCTCCCATTCAAGCACCTCGCATCATTCGTAACACCGATGCCGATGCGCACGGGGTTGGGCGCGCAGCAGATTATCATGGGCGTGGAGGCGTTGGTGCCGGGGATGTAGGCTGTGGTGAGGTTGGGGGGGATTCGGGTGATGCTGAAGTAATCCAGGAGGGAGTTTAGGGCAGGGCAGGATCCTGGTGGGAGGCCCGGGGGAGAGGGAGTGGAGGTGTTGAAGGGGAGGGCGGTTGTGGTGTTTGCGTCTGACATTATTGAGGAGGAGGGGGAGATGGACTCGAAGCCTGCTAGGGGGAGCACCCGAGAGGAGATTGAGATTAGGGTGGTTGAGGTAGGTGTGGGTGTGGATGTGGATGTGAATTTGGTCGAACAGGAGGAGGAAGTTGGTGGTGAAATGCATTTACGTCGCGAGGAATGGTCTGAGTGATCGGGGTCCTCGGATGTTCGAACGGAAGGCTGAACAACATGGCCTTGCATAGGACTCGGGGGTCGAGATAGAGACTCGGATGTGAGGATTTCGCTGGGAGGGGGTGCACTTGGCTTGAAATGACGACCAAAGGCTTGGGAGGATGTCATTTGGGCTGGCATGGAAGTCATGTCACACAAGACGGGAAACATCTTTGTTGGCTGGCTAGAGCCGGAAATTATGGAACCAGATCAACGGTGTCGTATTAGCACTGGCACGCGATGGGTGGGCATCTTTGTTCTCCGCTACGAGCTATGCGGCTGTGCGACTTGACCGGGGTTGGATTCGGGCCGTGTCTTACAGATGAGAAAGGCGGGTTCGGCTGAGGTTGGAAGTTGGTCCTGATCGCATTTTATCTCAGACAGGTGGACGGGCCTGGGAGATTTTGCCTGGATGAAAGATCGTCAAAACCAGGCATCCTCTCGCTAGGAGCGCAGCAAGAACAAACATCTATAGAATTCGCTCTTCTGTATAGAAATATTTGACAGCTACAACTTCTTAACCTCTGAGTTGCTCACCAACCGGGTATCATCAACTTTAACCACCATCTGCCACCTTGTCCCCGCTACTGCTGAACATGTAAACAAAGCAAATACCAAACTTCCCCTTGGTCACAAAGGAAACCAATCGCCTAAGAAACCGCTCAGGTATATCCCATCACTCAAGCAGCCCAAGCATACTTCGCCTGCGCATTTGTAGTCGCCTCACAGACACTCAGCAGACTGACAGGTTGCACGACCTTCTTGACTCCTGTCCGCCTCTCCTCTTCCTTGTCGCGTCGCTCCATCTCGGCGGTAGATCGCACGGCCGAGCTCTGGAATTTGGAGAGGAATCGCTTGACTTTATTGGGTTTCTCAGCCTCCTGATGGACTTCGGGCGCAGGCTTGTCGCTCTCGTGGATGGAGGACTTGGCGATCGAGGGAGGCTTAGTTGGCTCCGTGTCGGAAGGTTTTGTCGATCTGATGAATGGGAGGATGTCTTTGTAAAGCTGGCTGGCCATGGTGAGTGTTGTGGTGTGGGGGTGTGAGGAAGTTATTGGTTGTGGCTGTTGGTGGAGATCTTTGCTCTGGGTTGGAATGTCGAGTGAGCTGGAAGTTGGTGTTGGTGATGGACTGCGATGTGTTGGAATTCGTGCATTCAGAGAATGAGAGACGGTTTATAAATCCTGATTGGCGGTTGCTTGGCATTGGGGGGAATCTGCCCATGGTGTGACAGACGGGGCAGTGCAGGGTTGAGGTTACATTTACCCGTGCTACGCCGCTTGCGGACGCTGGATCCGATTTCACCCAACCAACCCGAAGTTTACATTCCAGAAGCAATGGCTTAGCTCAGGCGGCTTGGGAGCCGGTGAGGGAAAGAGGGACGGTTTACCTATTGCCGAGATGCTTTCATGTCTGGAGGCCTCTGCGGGTGTCCGGCACCACCCCAGAACCCCTAAACATCACGAGAAGCTAACCGTGATCGATTGCGCGCCAAACCATAACAGCTCTGATCTGGTAGCACTGACGGTGGGAAATGCGCCGCCAAGAACCTCCAATTTGTTCCTTCGAGTCCTCCGAGGTTCCACTTCGTACTAGCTCTTAGGGCTCGTCACTAAGGTACCGTATTGTCCCGCAATATCTGGGTCTTTCTCTGTCACCGTGCACTACATATATAACCCTAACCCCTTGGAATCCCCAGACACCTCTTATGCAGGGTTGGGGTTAGGATAACTGGAGGGGCACGGTGACGGAGAAAATCCGGATTTTACGAAACAATACGGTAGTCACATTGCTTAGTTACAGGGGTGGCTTGGAACCCCATGTGGCCTCTTTGGGGGCTAAAATTGCAGTGAGTCAGGTGGACAGTTTGTCGAATGGCACTGGTTTCGTTACGGTACGCCGGCTACCTACACACGGTAAGTGGACCCCGGAGCTCCACACAAGCAAACCCCCGCGGTAAACCCGATCTCCGGCATGCGGCTCCAGCCTCCGGCATCTGACTCCACTCAAACTCCGGGAAGTTCACCAAAGCAGCCACGTCTGGGTTAATAAGACAGAAAAGAAACCACTGGTAGTAAGTCGGTCCAAAAACTACATTCATTGTCAACGAGGTTGCTATTTCGGGGACGGCATTATGGACATAGGCGCGTAAGTTTCTTTTCGGCGAGAAGGATGTCATTTGCTCTATCTGTTCGGCATCATAATGTAAGAGCCAGAAAGCGAAGAGACTGCACGTGAGAGCCGGTCCCAGTTGGCGCCGGGGACCAGCTGCTTGCATGGAGGTGAGGGAGGCCAAGTCGGTTTGGGAGACGCGTGTCCGCATCTACTAGTCGGGGATAACACTATTGACAGGAAATAGGCTGTTTTCATATCCCTAACCGACGAAAGTGGTACCTCTTCTTCCTTCCTCTCTTTAATTTGCTTACTTCCAAAATTCCCAAGAACCATTTTCTTGCAAGAGGATGCAGCTAAAAACACTTGACCTTTTAGCAATAGAGAGATTTAGCTACCTTCATACTGGAACTCCTACAACTTCCCACACATACCTAGGTAATGATTGGGTATGTAACTTCAGGAATAGTTTTACCAACCACTTTCGTTCGAAACATTATGTGAATACTTTTATTCAAATGCTTGCCATTAGAACAGTACCTACCCATCAATGCCCAAGCCGGCGGCTCTAAGCCCGATCTCCTCGGCCGGGACCTCATAGCCAATCCAACCCCTCGTTTAGGCCTATGCAATCGGCAGTCCTTGTTTATGTGGGTCACCTAGGATTCGTCCAACTTTGTATACTGAGCCCTCGCAGACTTCTGCCGACTCTGTACCTCGACCAACCTGTCCTGGTAAATAAGCATCAACTTCTTCCTATCGTCATAGGCAATCATCTCTCGTGTTGCTTCCTCCGGGTGCTTATCCCAGCCACGACGCCCCATTAGCTCTAGGAACTTCCTATCAAGCTTGCAGTGCGATTCGTGAGAGCCACCTCGGCTGTTGAAGTATCTGGCCCGTGCGCCCGGCTCCGCGGCCACCATTACACACGAGTGGCAGCCAAACACCCACTCCATTCCTGTGATTGAAGGGTTGAATGCTTCATTGAACAGCAGCTTCCTAATTTTCGGCCCTGGGTGGCCCTCCTGTCGTCGTGGGCCACATTCGTTGTCCAAGGGTCTCTTCTTGTGTTCGTAGTGTGTCGTGTGCTTTTCACGCAAAGCGGAAAGTCGCCCAGCACGTACCTTGCGATTGTCGGTACAGTCTTGCGAAATGGTGGAGCTAAGCGTGAAAGGTCTCTTGTGGCCTGGGGGTGACTTCCAGAACCGCGCCAAACCGGGACGTCCATCAACCCGGCTTTGCCCCGAAATGCTGATCGCAGATTGCATGTCGCGAGCATAAAACCCTGAGAGTGTCGAGGCAATGGGCCAAGTTTGCGTGAGGCTACCAGTGAGGTTTGAGAAAACCGATTTGTGAGGAATTTCGATGGGTGGTTGATGCCAGAGTTGAATGCGTTATGGTCTCAGGCGGCTCAAATTCTCACTGTATGTTGGTCAGGCAGCAGCGAGGGAGTTGTGCAGGGGCTCTTCCGCGAACTACTCAGCACGAGAGAGCTTGCAGCAAAGGGAGGGGTCTGGGGCCAATGAGGTCGGCCCCCACGCCCAATACCCCGCACTTTTCCCTCTTGGCGAGGAAGGCATTCTCTCTCTTGCCCTCAGCTTCCGCTGAGCGACAGCGCCCATGTCCCAATGCCAGCGAAATGGCAAACGTCTACCGACCCAGGAAGGGTACAGTATTCCGCGTTCGCGGGATCCCCACGGATTGGGATGAAGAGCTGACGGAGTCGTTTCTGGCCGACCACTATGGCGCTGCCTCGACGCCGACGGTCCAGTCTCTGGGCCAAGAGATCCACCAAAGCTCGAAAACAGCTACCTTGATGTTCCTTGACCGGGATTTCTCGATGCCCGGCGTGACCCGAACCAATCCTGTGTGGCGCGTCCCATTGAAGCCGTGTGATGGCGGCCGACGTATCGGCAATCAATATCTCACACTTGATGTTGATTTCCACGGGATTACAACCCTTTTTGTACCACCCGTGGACGACCACAAACTCGAGTGAGTCTGACCGCATCCAGATGCCACCTGGGAAACACCATTCCTTACCCACCTTAGGTACCTGGTGTGCTTGCAGGACAGGAGAGGTAATGGGACGCGCAATATCATTCGTACTGATCTTCTGAAGCATTATCGCAATATCAGGCATTGGCGGGCACGCCTTCGGCTCCTTCAAGGAACGCGGCGGTGATCACATGTGGCTGCGCGATTCCATTCCACGCGACCTTATGCTGGAAAGTACAAGTTGCCCAATGGCCCGAGTTATGACCTACGGCTTCGAGTCGACAATGGCAGAGAGCAGAAGCGTGCAGAGTTTGGAGGACCTTGCGACGTCTCTTCGTAACAGTCTTTTGGCTATAGCTGGACACTCCTACCTTCGTCCTATCATCTTCATCGCTCATAGTCTAGGAGGGTTGATTGTCAAAGAGGTACGATAACTCACCTGGGATCCATGTCAGTGCAGGTGTACGACTCACCGAGCTAACACAACCTTCCAGATGCTCATACTATTGTCAAAATCCAAGTCGCCAGACGACCTTCGGATATTCCAGGTGGTTTCCGGAATCTTGTTTTTTGGTGTCCCACACGACGGTATCGACATCAGTTCTTTCATCCTAATGGTCGGTGATGGTCCCAACCGCTCGCTGGTCGAGTCATTGAGCAGCGAAAACTCGCAGATTCTCGACACTCAAAGAAGAGGTTTCTACGAGGCACTGACTGAGGATCACGGCTGCGAGGTTGTTTGCTTCTACGAGACAGACCGTTCACCTACGGCTAAGGTCAGTGTTTTATCCCTGGATCGGAGGGAAGGCCTGTTCTCTGACGTACAGTAGAGAGGAGACGACGGTGTATGGAGGATGACAGGACCGGCAGTAAGTCTTGTTTCCAAGGCGTCCGCAACACATTGCCGCCCATGGGAAGACAGCCATGAACACATGTGCGCTGTAGCTCGCAATCATTCAGAGATGGTCAAATTTGGACCCGAGGACCACGAATACGACAAGGTTCGCGAGACGTTAAAGAGCATTGCTCGGCGATCGCTGGTGAGATGGGAGACTATCAACAGTGCCAGTGACCCGCCGAAGCGTAAGTCTTCTTCCCATGTGCGTGGTTGCTGACCTGTACTGACGGAACGGGCAGGTGAAACCCGGGAGCTGTCACAGCTAGAACAAGACTGCTTGCAATCCCTCGCATTTCCAGAGATGAACGATAGGTTTCGGGATATCGACGTTGCAATCGCAGGCACATGCGGGTGGCTGCTTCGACATGAAACCTACAAGACCTGGCTGGGATCCGATAAGGGCTTGCTCTGGATCAGAGGGAAGCCCGGATCTGGGAAGTCAACAGTGCTTCGACATGCGTTTAACCACGCCACCGAAATCTCCGACAAGACCCTGGTTCTCTCCTTCTTCTTCCACGGCCGAGGCAATGATCTGCAGAAAACAATCGTGGGGTTCTTTCGGTCTATCGTCCACCAGCTCCTCTGCAATGTCCCCGAAACTCTGGCCAAATTAGTTGCCACATTCCGAGACCGTCGCCAGAATATGGGGAGGCACGGGAGCGCGTGGAATTGGCATGAACGGGAAATTCAAGCGGCCATCGAGTTGTCGGTCTCGAAAGTCCTGCAGACTCGGAACGTCCAGCTATTCGTGGATGCCCTTGACGAAGCTGGCGAGGATGCCGCAGTTCAGTTGGCCGACATCTTCAAAACATGGCTACAACAACGTCGGGAAACACGTTCGTCTTGGCAAATTTGCTTCTCGTGCCGCCACTACCCAATCATCGATCTTGACTACGGCTTTCAGATTAGCACCGAGAATGAAAACGGCCACGATATTCGCAAATACGTGATAATTGAGGGGTCCAAGATCCCCTGGCAGGTCCAGAACACCATCATTCACCGTGCTTCGGGCGTGTTCATGTGGGCACGGTTGACTGTTGCGCGGGCTCTTCTGCTGTGTCGCCAAGGGATTGGGTGGAAGAAGGTTCAAGAGAAGATCAATGCGACACCAAAGGAACTCAGCAGGCTGTACAGCGAAATAGTCATCAGCGTTTTCGAAAAGGGCGGCGAGAACTCCTTGAGAATCATTCGTTGGATCTGTTGTGCCACGCGGCCATTGACGTTGGAGGAGTTGAGATGCGCAATGATTGTGGGCCCTGATCGCCGATACAAATCTCTCGAGGAATGCAAAGAGGCCGACGACTACGACAGCGACATGGAGAAGAGGGTCAGGTTTCTCAGCGGCGGTCTGGCGGAGCTCACGGCATCCCATCCACCGGTCATCCAATTCATACATCAGTCGGTCCCGGACTACTTCTTCGTCGAAGGTCTGTGGATACTTGCCGGTCTCCCAGTCCCGGCCCAAAACAGTCTAGATAGGATCACCCCAGATGAGATCCGGAGTCAGGCTGAGTACGAGCTATCCGCGACATGTCTGTGCTACATGGAATTATGCCAGGGATTGCTTAGCATTCAGAAAAACAAAGTGGCGCCCGAAGAGCTTCCATTCCTCGGCTACGCGGAGAGGTCTTGGGTCTCACATACGGGGAAGATCACAGAAACATCCGTCCTTCAGCGGCTTGTGAAGTTCATCGAGTGGCCTCGGGGAACTGCTGCAAGGACGTTGACACGGGTGCATACGTTCCTCAACGGCCCCGTGACTTACGTGCCTCACAGCTCGCTGGGCCGTCCGATCCAGGGTTTGGAAAGTGTCACTTTGCTCAGCCTCGTCTCCCACTTTGGACTTTGGAGGTTGTTGGAAATCGGGATGCAAACAACTGGCCAACCTGCCGTGGATATCAACGAACTAGACGAAGCTGGCGTTACGGCGTTGCATCGTGCCAGCTCTTGGGGCCATGAAGACCTGATCAAAGTGCTTTTTAAGCACGGTGCCGGCCTGGAGGTGACTCGAAAAGGAATCGGGCTCTCAGCAGGCTTCACCGCCCTACACATTGCTGCTAGAGATAACCGCCAAGGCGTTGTTCATCTACTGCTTGAATGTGGTGCCGATATTAACGCGCAAGATGACGCGGGCCGCACACCGCTGTTGCACGCCTTGAAGCACGGTCATCGAGATGTGGCCGAGTTTCTTCTAGAAAAGGGGGCCGATGCGCGACTCTTTGAGCCTTCCTCGCCCCCACTTTGTGTTGCGAGCTTCCTTGGCTCTGTTCAGCTTATTCGACGGCTACTTGAAGCGGGAGCCTCAGTGGAAGATGTAAGCAGCGACAACGACTTCTCTACACCACTGCACGAAGCTGCCAAGGCAGGGGATTTGGATATTGTTCGAATTCTCTTTGATCACGGTGCACACTGGAATGCAAAAACTGGAAGGGGGGAGACTCCTCTCCACTACGCTCTTGATGACCTGTCATCGGTATCAGATATCAGAAAGGCGATAGTATTGCTATTGCTGGAGAAGGGTGCCGACCTGAGCGTCGGAGACAACAGGGGGGACACACCACTACATGCTGCTGTGCATGATTTACGATATTTCGATTCAGGACCCAGAGTCAGGTTCTTGCTGGAACATGGAGCCGATGTGAATGCCCAAAACAGTCTTGGAGAAACGCCACTGCATTGCGTCGCTTGGAACGGTGGCGGGCCGAATCCGGAGGCCTTGGCCAGACTGTTGTTGAGTTACGGGGCCGATCTTGACATTCAAGCTACTGATGGGAGGATGCCTCTGCATTACGTTGCTGCAGGGACAGGCGGTGGGAGGGGCGAGGAAGACCCCAGCGCTTCCCGCGAGATTCTGGTAAGATTGTTCCTGAAGTGCGGCGCCAACATCAGTGTCAAAGATTGCAAAGGGAGGACACCGCAGGAGACAGCTGCTGTGATGGAACGGACAAGTATTACTGAAGTTCTAATGGAAGAGGAACTACGGATACAGGAAATTCGGGGCAGCTTTTGTATATAACACCCGGAATTTTTAGGGTATTGCTCATATTTCGTGTCTTTGTTATCATAATAAAAATTCTAGTCTCAAGTTCACCAAGCTCCTCCTCACCAACACCAATCCCCTTACCCAAACCATCTCTTCTATCCTTTTCCGGGAAATAACCTACAGAGTCAACCCTACCCTCTCCCCAACTCCCCCCATCATGGAATAGCGTCTCTCCACTACGCAGAATGAATCGGAGACATTGCTGTTTAGGGTATGTCCTGATCCGAAGGATGGGACCCAGCTGTTCGCTTTTGACGTTTAAGAGAGCTTCAAGTACTTTGTTGGAACGCATGAGAGGGGGGAGGCGCCGGCGGGGAAGGATAGGTTGACAGGGGAGGGGGTAGGGAGTTTGGTCGAGGGTTTTGGGGGAAGAGGTTGCTGTAAATTAGGATTATGATGGTTTGGGTTGTGTTTATATTTTTGGAGGATTCTGAGGTGGGTTGAAGGGGATAAGTTGTGGTTGTTGTGCTACTGGAGACGTGTTGAAGAAACGAGATAGGTACTTACCTAGGAGGCTTAGATTTCTTGTAATGTTGCGAGGCATTACGGTGTCTAGGTTCTTACATGGACTCATCACGCTAAGTCTCTCCCTCCTATTAATACTCCCTTGCATCATAAAATACATCAGCGTCCAAAGTCTCTTCCACCGGCGAAAATAAAACATCAAGTTCACTGATTCCAAAAATTCCTTCATCCTCCTCCACGCTATCAAGCAGCTCGTCGAAGGCCTTGCGCAGCTCACCACTCGGACTCCTGTCGCTAAACATCTGAAGCGCCGTCCGACCCTCAGCGTCCTTCCCATGAACGGCAATTCCTCTCATTTTCGCATCAGTAAATATCCTAAACATTTCTGCATCCCCGTAATTCGCTAAATTGTGTAGAATCGACCTCCCCGTGTTGTTGATATTGGTGACGTCGGCCCCGAGTTCGAGCAGGGTTTTGCACAAATCGTAATGACTGTAGGAAAGAGCTGAGGTGATAGCTTGGTCGCCATCGAAATCGCGGGCGTTCATATTAGCCCCGTTCTCAATCAATATTCGGGCCGCTATGCTGTCTCCGGAAATAGCGGCGTAGTCCAAGGCGCGGATTCCCTCGAAACTGACATGATTCACATTCGAAGCATGTCGTATTAGTAGCTTGAACATAGCCGAGGTGTCTTCCCGAACTTTCTTGCCAAGGTTATAGATGCAGAGGTAGGCGAGGGGCGTTCTCCCATATTCATCGATCGCGTCCACGTCAGCACCGGCTTGAATGAGCATTTCGACGATGTCGACGGATTTGCTGTGGCAACCAATTCTGTGCAGCAGCGATGTATGTTTGGTAGGGACTGTGGTTCTTGCACCCGCCTGAATGAGGGATTTGGTGGCGGCCACATTGCCCGTCATGACAGCGAGAGCTAGCGGGGTGTAGCTGTCGGCAGACTCTTTCTCTATCATAGCCGTGAACTCCGGTTTGCGCAACGCATCGTCAATGTTGAAGTGGAGGATCTCGAGGATGGCAAGGTGCAGGGGCGTGTAGCCAACGCGCTCAACGTAAGTTGTCACCGAGCCAAAAAGATCAGCAAACTTGTCCATCTGGCGAGTCCCGATGCAGTTCCGGAAGGCGATGCCGGCCGCGCTCGTTCCCATCCCTTGACCGCGTATTGTGCTGAATGGGTCCGCGCCGACGGAGAGCAGAATTTGGGCGGCCTCGTATCGGCCGAAAGACACGGCCAGTGAGAGAGCGGTATGCCCAATCGGATCTGTGTCGAACACCGAGCCTTGACCTTGACTTAACGCCAACTTCAGTCCTTTGATATCGTTGACGCGAGTTCGCCCAAAGACGCCGGACAAGTATGCCGTGCTGTCGTAGGGAATTTCATTCGCCACGCGTAGATTCATTTGTGGGACGCCGTTGAGATTCGTTGAGCAGAAGATGGTGAGGGACGCCCGGACAATCCAACTGGGGAAGCTGTAGACGATTTGCACCGAACGGTGGCGTCGGGTACCACATTGAGGGCATACTCCCGATGCCGATGTTCCGACTGAGCCGTGGTATGCAACTGCAATAGCACCCAGCACTGACCGCAAGGTCGCAAGACTGAGCGAGTAGCTGGAGATCAAATGGCAAGTGCAGTAACATGCTGGCTTGCATTGGAACACACGGTGATGCGGGCTCGCGATATGCTGGACCATCAAGGCCCACGGGACGGCGGCATCGGAAGCTTTTTGGGGTCGGAGTGGCGGAAAAACTCCTCGTGGCCCTCGAATCGCACCAACTACAGTATGCTCGAACACTTCCAACCGGCTGTCCATCTCGTCGATGGTTCTCCGGCGAGATAACTCGATCGTCCTTTCTACAGTCTTTTCCACGTTTGACGTGATGGCGTCGGCCGAAGATTGGACACTACGTTCGACGAAGGTCTCCATTTGCTGAATAGAGAACGCGATGTCGGCGGATATAGACCTAGAAACAAATTAGGAAGTCAGGATCAGATAATGGATACGGAGCAATTGAGGGCACTCACACGTTTCTGACGACCAGGAATCGACATATCCCGGTTGTGACATCGCCCAGTTCCTGCTTCAATTTGTTGACCTTGGCAGCGTTGGCCATCCATTTCAGGCGCCTGCTCCTTCTGAGCACATCGCCATCTTCCAAACCACTCGTCCCACGTAGATCATCCACCACGTGCTCGAGTCGCCTCAGGACCCCCATTCCCACCTCCAGCAAACGTCCCAGGCTGCTGGTATCGCCGGGGAAGCGGGGCGCGGATTTCGCGTCTGTGTCGCTCTCCTCTTTCCACGCTCTGTGCATGTGCGGTGCCGAGCTCAGGCCCTCCTGCGTCTCGCGGAAGAAGAGCTGGATTCGTGTCAGGTCGTCTTTGAGACGGTGAAAATCGTGGGGTGCATCTCTCCAATTTTCACAGAGCGCCCACACTTTGGAAGTAGTTCGCGCCGCGACATCTGCGACTCCGATGACGGCTCCCAAAAGCTCCATCGCCGAAGACGGATATCGTGTGGGGCAACGTAATTTTCGCCGAGTGGACGGAGCTGATTTTTACGGCCGGGGCTCAAGAAAGGAACAGATTGACGCCAGCAGCGAAGGCAGGAGCGACTCAGCGCATGCCACACAAGCACTGGCAGGGTGAGTAAAATCCAGCACTGGCGGCTTGGCCTCAAAGGCAAACAAAAGTACGCAGGAGGAGGAGTCCTCAACTTTTAAACATGGTACTTACAACCATCACAAGAATGGGAATGGGCCAGTTTTGCAACGCGACTGTGCAGAGAACAATGTATTATTAGCGGTGGGCGGACCAACACGCAATGTTGCAGGGCATACATATATTGCCTAAAATACTCAGTGGCTGCCATTGGTGATTGCTGCCGCGGTTAATGCTGTGCCGCCACATTGCCGCCGGAAATTTAGCGGCTTCCAAGAGGACAACCAGATGCACAAATGCTGTGCCACCATTCCACAGCCGGTTAATGCCGGATAGTGATTCTGGGCGCGATAAGCGCCGACAAGACATGTATGGGGCCTTAATTAGCAACTTCACACATAAGTACCTACCTACCCAGTGGAACAGAGGGAGTTGCATCGATGTGGGGTCGTTACTAAAATACCAAGATGCCAGCGCTATTCACAAATTGCACAATCAACACACTATTAATGACGCCGATCATAACGAAGGTGTTTGAGTTGGATGACGATCGTTCTCTTCACGCTGGCGGTCTATCAACTTGCAGCACTCTCTAGGTTCTCCTCACGTCCCGGTGTATTTTTTTGTTTTCGATGATTGGTGGTGTATTGGCGCTGACTAGTGCATCTCTTCTAGTTGGGAGATTGTGGGGTATGAAATCTCTTTGCTCTTTTTGGTTGCGTCAATACGACAATCTAGCCAAGATGCTGGACGGTTCCACATTGCCAACGCGGCTCAAGACAGTATCGGAACCGTCCTAATTATTTCTGCGATTTACCACTTTGCGATTGTGAAGAAGGGGTCATTCCAGTCACCAAGTCAGGGGCAGAACATCAACATAGATAGGTACCTACCCAGTCTTGGATGCCAGGTTTCTGTTTCAGGATTGGCTAGTTAGTAGTAACATAAAATTTGTGAATTGGACATGCACCCCGATCAACTCGTGCCAAAACCTGAGGGGTTTCAACCCCTGACAGCCGCTGAGGCTGTGCACTTCATCGCCACATCCCCTGACTTGGCACAACCGAGTTGTGATAAAAAGCAGATCTCCCTCCACTTATCATAATCTTCCCATTTATGCATGGTTTGCTCCCGGCGACCTCCGCATGGCACTTAGGTGTCCACGACACCATTCTGCGTGGACGTCCGCAACAAAAGCTACCAACTTCGAGGTCCTGATACAACCTCTATCAACAGAACTTGGCGGGAGTGTTGGGACGCTAGGTTCGAGATGGATACGACAAAGAATGAAGAAGATCACTCAGCCGGAACTTTGGGAGACGAGATGCGACGCCATGTAGAGGCCGTGCTGCAGCGACAGCCTCCGACTGCAGAGAAGATGGAAGAACTTGCCGCATCTTCCCGTCGATTTTACCTCCAGGCCATGGCGAGAAAACGACAAAGGCAGCGGCACCGGTTGGTCGCTGGGATTGGACTTGGTGCCTTTGTCTTGTGGATTTGGTGGCTTTGGTGGTGAATTTCGAGCGAACCATAGGGGTTGGGATAAAGACATACCGATTTGATCACATTGTCATGTATCACAATCACATAGTTAGTGGGAAGCAATGCCATCGAAAGTGTTTTCTGGTATCAAGTGACAAAGGACTTGGGATACCGTATCACCTCCACTCCTTGTCTGGTTTGGAGCCAAATGTCCAGACCTGGCGACGTTCCAAAGCGCCCCATAGATTATAAAAGTACCCGTCATTCCCAGATATCTCCTCCTTATTCAACATTCTCATCTTCGTCGGAAACATCTGAGTACGAAACAAAATCATAAACGCGCAGAGCCCGCCAACCGTTGCCATTGTTAGTACGCCCACATCTCAAAATTCTTTTCCCGGCGAATACAATGGAATTTCACGAGCAGACTTGTGTTGGTTGGACCTTTATCCGGTCCACCGGCTTCGTCCCAGCCAATGTGGCTGGAAAGATTATACGCGGTTCATGGTCTCACGGTGACGTTCACTATTCTGTCTGGGAACTGGACCCGCAAACCAGAGTAGACTTTGGGCAGATTACGAGGACGGACCGGGAGGCTGGTGGCTCAACCGCGACATGTGGCAGGGATCCAGACTGTACTCCACCACCAATGACCTGAATGCGCCCCGCACCAGCGTCACTTGGGAGCCGAATGGGACCTCGCGTCAGGTTAACGAAAGCGAGGCATTGGACTTTCTTGCAGTCAACCTCGGGGAGAATTGCGGTTTCGAATATCCGCGCGTCCTCTACAAGGGCCAGCGGTACGGCTTCAGGTGTATCTCCTTGGCACCGGTCCTGGGTCGCACCCTGGAAGACGTGCCATGCGATATGCTTGGTCTTCGCCTTGACAGCCAGCAGGAGCGCGAGGCGCTGAGCGAGGCTAACATTTCTAGCGCGACCAACGTTTGTAACAAGGTCGCATGGCAGATTATTCGGCGTTGCCTAGACAAGTTGCTCAAGGAGTTACCGAGCGATGACTACGGAGTTGGAGGCGTTGACGGTGACTACGTCCACGATTATGACCTTTTCGGGGATTTTGAGTGGAGCGGCCACTTGAAGAGTAGCGAAGTTGAGGAGAACTGCCGCATAGCGGGGTTTTACGACGGGAAGGCCAATTTCTTACCTGGCGATCTCACAGCAGCCAACATCATTGTTAACGATGAGTTCGACTTCGTCGGTTTTAGAGATTGGGAAAAAAGCGGGATATATTCCCCGAAGGTGGCTCCAGGCCCAGTTCATTCCCTTTGAACAGCGGAAAAGGGCAAATATTACTCTCCACAATACCGCCGAACTGCCCGGAAACCAGAACGATCCCAATACACTCCTCTGGCTCAACACAATGTCAGATAGTTTGCGGGAGTTCGGCATTGAGAAGTTAGATGCACGCCAGCTTGGGTGGCGCCGAAAACGACCCTCGATCTTGAGCGGCCATACATGGCATGAGCTGGACAAGATGATGCAGGAACGTGGAAAAACCTCCTGGGAGGAGCCCGTCCCTCAGTCATTGCGGGGCATGGAGGCTTATGATCTTTTCAAGGTGATGGATCTCAAGGGGAAGAGTTCATTGGATGAGCTCTTCGCATCTGAGGCTTCGGCCGAGCAATCTCTGGAATCAGAAGAAGAAGACGAAGAAAAATCTGCCGAATCGGATGCGTACAGCGCGGATGACGAGTATCTCTCTCAGGGAGAGGAGAGCATCTGGATAGATTAGTGTGGTATAGGCCTAGTTTGAGGGAAGAATTGATGCCCATAGGTATAGAGACCTGGCCGGCGTTGACCGCATTTGGAATTGAGATTGATATCTGCAAACAAAACAAAAGTTCTCACTGCCTTTCGGACATAAAACGTGAAAATAGGTTAACTTTCCTACCATGAGTGAGCTTGATTATTGCAACACCCGTGCTTCTGGCAACTCTCCAGCTCTCGTGACTGCGCCCTATGTACTTGGCTTCATACCAACCTAAGAGGGTTGTCCGAATCTGCTAGCCAATCTAGTTCTTCTAAGTCGACACTGAATGGACTGATCTGATCCAACTCGAACATCAAACCTCACATCTTAAATAGAGAACATCTATTTGCACAGTAGTCTCGGTCTATTTGTACAGTAATCCAAACAACCCCTATAGACAACCCTAACCCCCATTAACTGACCACCCTTCACGCACATTCGCGATTGTCACTCCCAGAGGTTAATTGTTAACTTGCACACGTTAGAAAAGGCCAATTAAGTGTTCAAATAGTTAAAAACGACCCTTCGCGCAATGTTGCGATCGATTGTGACCCCGAGGTCTAACGGCGATGGCGACGATTTAATACTTGATAACGCCAGCCTCAAGCCGCTTTCAAACCCTCCTATAAGCCATAAGTTACAGAATGCTATACGCTGCGCTCGTTCAGTTAATTAATCGCGCGTTGAATTGAAATATGGTTGCAATTGCGATCATGGCTGCGACGTGGATGCGGCCAGGCATTTTGGCACGGGAGGGGGTTAGGGTTATGTGTGGTGAAAATGCGGATTACTGTACAAATAGACCGGGACTACTGTGCAAATAGACATTCTCCTTAAATAGCTGGGGTGGGTCCATCTCAAAGTAGTGTTCCCCGAAAGGCCCCAAAAGGGGTAGTACTAGTAACCAATCAATGACGCTCCTGCTTTTAGCCGGAGTTTCATTGGCTTGGTTGGCTCAGACCACATCGGGACTAAAACCATTACCTCCAGGCACCAGCGTTGCATTGGATCTGATTGACCCTGCAGATCGCTCCCGACTGCACGAATTGACGCCACCGGATGTCCCGCCCACAGTCCTGGGACTGACCTCTGCCACTGCGTTCTTTTCACTTTCACCTCAAAGCGGATTGCTTGCATGATGCATCGCAATCATGAACAATCAGTATAGCGACCTCGAGCCCGCTCATCTGCACTTCCTAGCACAGAAGGAATTTGCCGGCTCAAATGCGCCCCAACCTCAACCTCACCCTGCCACCTTCTCAGACAGCGCTCACAGCGGACTCGAGCCCTCACACCTTCACTTCCCAGATGGTCCAGAAGTCCCTTTATCGGACCAAAAGGAGCTCAAAGTCCCACCCGAACGGGGCCCCGCTCACGAGATTGGCGATGCGGACCGGGGCGAGACGACACCCGCGCCAAAATGGAAACGGTTCCTCTGGGTGTGGGTGCTGATTGGCGTCCTTATTTGCGCCGCGATAGGGGGAGCAGTTGGTGGTGTCCTAGGGAAACGATCCTCAGACAAATCCACAAGCGACGCAAACGTTCCAAATTCACAACAACCGGGGTCGACTCCGGGATCTAACAACACCTCGCCCGGCGCAATTCTGGGTGTCTCGAAACTTGCGGCTATCAATGTCACGTACAACACGCTGCCGGATATCAGGTACCGGTATGTCTTCTTCCAAGACCCGTCCAACAGATTGATGGTTTCTGTCTGGTCGGAGAGGTCCCAGAACTGGACATTGGCCGACATCAAAGCGACGGCCGAGTCCCGAGGAGCTGCTTGGGTTGAGCCAAAGTCAGGAACCACTCTTGCTGCCATGTACAGCTCCGAGCTCCACCTCTATTACCTCTCCCAAACTAACGTCATCGTCGAGCTCTCTGCCGTCATCGGAGGAGACGGGGTTCCCACAGTCTGGAGCCTGGGTAATTTCACAACCCTGGGGAAAGTCGCGGATCCCGATGCCCAGCTCGCGTGCGCAACATATCGCAAGTATGGATCTCGACATAGGATTCTGGCGTATCTTGACAGCGATCAACGGATTGTTGTCGGCAATGGGACAGCGAGCGGCTGGAATATGTCGACGATTTCTTATACTTTCAGCGCTGTGCGAGGCGCAGGCTTAAGTCTTTTCGTCGAAGGCTCAGGGGAGAATGAGGGTTTGAGTCTCTACACGGATAGTTCGAGCAGGTTGCAGTTGTTCGTCTTTGTTGGGGATGCGGCAGAGGATCAGAGTGAGAGATGGAGACTATGTTTGTTGACCCAATCCAGCAGCGAATCACTGGCAATGTTCCGAATAAGCTAATCACCAGACAGCGCCGTTTGAACCAAGGCCTCCGCTGCCTACAACGCGTCCAACTTATTTCTCCGCAACTCGGTACAAGGATCCCACAGTTCACCCACTAAGCAGCTACAATAACCACGGACTACTCGTCTACGCATGGCCTAACGGGACTGTTGGGACATATTCCCTCGGATTTCATAACGAGGTGATTGCAAACCACACTTTCGAGAAGACGAGCATGTCATACAACTTCTCTGGCATCGCGGTTACGGAGGATATGTGGTCCTATGGGATACACAATGACCAGATCCATGAGTTTTCATATGGGGCGTACCCGAAGGAGGCGGTATGGACTTATTCCCGCGCTGTTAATTCTTCCTTTGCACAGCGATCATGATGGCCCTTGCATTAATTTGAGCAACTCACCAGCCGAAATGTCCTTGATCAGTAGAATCCCAATTGTGATCTTTGTGCTGGTAGTTGCCGTGGCGGACAGTTTCGGGCATGGACAAATAAAGGGGTTGTTGTATTTTCCTTGTTCATGATTTCAAGACAATGTCGCCAATTCGTAGACCAACCCTTTTGGCCGAGATTAGATGATCACCGTCTTTGAGAGCGAATTAAATTCGGATTCAATTCGCGACCAGCCGGGTTATATAAACCTTGTATCAGGACAGGAAATCGCAACAATCTAATTTATCACAGAGGCCCAATCTAGAAATCTTGCAGAGCAAACAGACTCAAGTTCGGCGCTTCCAAGTTGATTCCGCGTATCCTATTGTTGCTACATCTAACAGTTACAAAGAAAACTCCAAAAGTGCTCGACAACTCACACCCCAACCCCTGCACGCAGTAAATTCACCATCACAACCAGATTATGTCTGCAAACACCGCGATTTCAGTTCCCACATCTGACTGGGACACCGACCTGAAACACCATGCTGGCCGTCTGACCTCTGAAGAAGCCTTCAATTGCCCTGGCCGGGAGATAATCGACGATCGATATGCTGGCTGGACCTTCTTACGATCCAAGAACCCCATCCCAACCGTATGGAAGGGTCACATTCTGCGAGCCGAGTGGTCGAACGACGAGACAAACTACGCCCTCTTCGAGCTAGATATGATCAACCAACATGTTCTTTATCAAATGCAAACCTCGATATACGAGGATGAGCTCCCTTACGAGGTTGGATCCAGCTCTTTTGGCTACCAAATCCCAATCTTCAAGGGTGGTCAAGCACCGCGTGCCCAGGTCAAAGATATTTATGAGGGTAACTTTCAGGATGATTACGCCGGTGATGGCTGCGCCGAGGAAGACAGAATCCTAGACTTCTTAACAGCCCGCCCGGTAAAATTCCAGTTTCCACGCGTGCTTTACAGCTCGGAACGTTACGGGTACAAATGCACCTTCTTCGCCCCGACGCCCGGCCGGCGGCTTGAAAGTGTAATTGCTGAGCTGCTCGGGGAAGAGGGGTGGAAGACCAAGGCAGAGCGCGCGGAGTGTCGTCGCCTGAACATCGACAAGGTCCGCACCATCTGTGAAACTGTCGCGCTGCAAGTCTAGCGCGCCCTGGACCAGACAGTCGATTTGGTCATCCCCACGTCGAAAGGCAGGTGCCATATTGGAGGCATAGGCGACAAGAGAATGAGGGACTGGCGCCTCTTTGAAGAGGAAGGTTGCGGGGATTTATCGCAGAAGCAAGTCATAGACAATTGCAAGTACGCTAGCATTGCATGCACCCACCCCCTTGATGAAGAGCCCTGCCCAAACACCATCTTCTCGCCTGGAGATATTTCCGAGGAGAACATCATGGTCAACCAAAAGTACGAATTCGTTGGCTTCCGAGATGTCTCAGCGGGTGGCTTTGTTCCGCGGCGGTGGCTCTAGGTGCAATTTATCACTCCCCAGGAGCAAAAATTGGCAAAGCTCAACACTGATCGTCCGCACTTCAACCCCCATCCCAGAAAGGAGGTGCACCCCGACAAGCTGATCTGATCGGAGATCATGTCGGACACCATGACCAGCAACGGAATCGAGCCGTTGGACCCCTTTCTTCTCCCGTGGCGTCGGATCCGTCCTCGATGGGTGGAGCGTGTGACGGGTTTCAGCGGCAAGACGTGGCGGGAGCTAGACACTATGGCGGAGGAACAGGGAAAGACCTGTTGGGAAGACATTGTTCCTCCACCAGAGGCTCCAGAGGAAGAACAAACCACGGACGACTCAGACGAGGAAAAGTGGATCACGGAGGATGAGGACTGACGCAAGTCCGGGTACAGGTGGTAAGTTCTTCCATCAGGTGATGCACTGCTGGGCTCCGCTTTAGCAGACCTGTTCGGTGCTGAATAGAGTATGAAGACTTGGATTGCTCGGATTCTGCCTTGCGTACCTAGCTGGGTTCGGGTCCAGGGAACATTTTAGATTGTAGAAGGAATATCAGGATTACAAACAAATAACCCATTACTACTTTGCCTTCCTGTGACATTATCCACCGTCAGTGCCCCTGTTTCTCCCGACGGTCCAATCACTCATTCTTCAAACCATCCGGCCATTCCCAGTTATTATCGATCCAGTGTATCACTCGTTACCATTAGATGAATCCTTTCAGTATGGCCCTAATGGGGGAAAGGATGTGCCTGGGTGCTTATTTATTCTCCCGTCTTTTATCCTTCTCCAGGAAAGAAGAGGTCGAGAGTATTGCCCACAAACCCGCATTAATAGCAACGCGATTCGATATCAGCGTATGGAGGACACTGCTTCCTCGAAACTGTCCCACCCGCCCCGTGCCGAAACATGAAGGTAATTAAATGACAATTTTAGCCGTATATATCACACCACCCGCATCAGTTCTAATGCCCGCTCTCCCATTTTGGTCCTACAAGCGGGGTGTCATTGAAGGAGCAACGCGCCCGGTGCCTTTGCTACATTTTGATCGTCTGGGGATGTTTGGTTAACCATGGGGTTGGAAACTGTTCCCAATAACAAGGGACGACGGGTAGCTGTGCCAAATAAAGAAGTCGCGATATTACCCCTATATTTCGCTTATGATCCTTCTGGTCCTTGACGTGTTTAACGAGCCCACTCCATCGCGGTCGCTAGAACACGTGGTGGAGTGCGCTGCAGGCTTCACCGACCGGAAGGACAGGCATTTTTTTTTTTTTTTGGATGGAGGGGCACAAAAAGACACCTAAAAGACGCCTAACGGGATAGGTAATTAATCTTTACCGTTTGACATGCGTAGATCAGAGGAATGTAGGTGCCTTGATCATGCTCCAAAGGGCGCTAAGGATTCTACGCGAACCGCTTATTCCTGGGGTAGGTACCTTTGAAGGCACCAGTCGATCCCACGAATGGGACGCTAGGCATGCAAAAGTTCAGGTCATTAATTGCCGGGTTGACCGAATCGTTCTGCCTCGCGACACAAACTCCACGAAGGAATAGAGGATCGCATAGCCTCACTTGGCTCTGATGTTTACCCACAAAATGCCTCCCCACTCAATACAACCAAACAACAACGGTCCATGCATTCGACAAAAGGCCTAGTTTGTGATCCTGGCGACGTGCCTGGTTAAAGGATTTGGCGACCCCATCAATCTATTTTCAGGATGGTGATTGGATCGCTGCGTCCATTGTGTTGATCATAGAGGAAAAGGGAGTATATACAGACCTCAGTTGATGATGCACGCAACATAGCATCAGCTAGCTATATAAGTCCCGCCGGACGGCATCAACAATAACTCTCATTCATCAGCATCACTCGCCCCAGTCTCATCATCCAGTCTTCCAACCGACCCTACTGCCCCAACAACTACCATTTTTACCCCCCTACAACCCACCAACCGCCAACATGCAGTTCTTCGTTGTCCTCGCCTCCCTCGCCGCTTTGGCCACCGCCTACCCCACCGTCGACGTCCCCGTCGATGCCGTCATTGAGGCCCGCCAGGTCTACGGCGAGTGCAATAAGGGCACTAAGATTGGCGAATACGGCTGCTACGCCAACATTTCCAACAGAAACGACATGTTCGAGTATGTCGGCCAGTGCGGCCAGGACAACAGGGTCCACGTGAGTAACTCCCGTCCCGTTACTTTGCCGGCAATGGCCGCCTCCTCTCGACAGAACTTGGAGCTAATTAATGCGCTTCCTCTCGTTTTAGCTCATCTCCCGCTGCAGATGCAAGGAGATCAACAACATCCCCTACTGCTATTAAGTGGTGCATTGGGGCGGAGATGGTTCCATTGTAGATGGGGTGTGGGAGAGGAAAGTTTTCTTTTTCAACTCAGGATCACCGGTCCGCTACCTGTGTGGGTTGGGCGGCTGGGAACAGTACATAATTTGTCTTCGCTGCAATGCAATAAACCGCAGTATTTCCAGTTTCTCATCATGTGCACTATGTGTTATATGAGACGAATTTGGGCACACAAAATTTCCGCTTTTATACCTCGCCCACGTGACACGCCTCACCCCAGCGCAGGGCCGGCTCAGTCTTTGCTCAGGATTCGGTCAGGCTTGCTCAACTTTGCTCAGGCTAAGTACTATTTTCGGCACGCTGCGCTGCAGCATGCTGAACTGCTTCAGCTCTAGCCGAGTGGGCCTAGAATTGGTCCTATACATATAAAGATGGCTAAAACTGGTCCTTATTTGGAAATGAACAGCCTCGCCTTTACCTCTTGTATTTTTTCGTGTCGCCTACCTAACCCTAGGGGACTTAGCCTCTGCCCTTTAACTTTTTCATCTTTGCCTTTTTCAAAGCACTCTTAATTCCGTTGTTCAACCCCCGGAATTCATCATCGCTCTTAATAAAACGCTAAGATACAGAATAGAATTGGAATTAAAGACGTCTAATTCAGTAGATGCCTTTATCGAGCGGGCTGAAATGTAACGCTGGGTGCGTTGGTTACTCGAGGGTAGAGTACTGCAAGTAGCGGAACGATAGTCAGGAGGATAGTAAGTGATCAATTGAAGCCTGCCTTTCCCGACCTCTAGTGTGGCCAGGGGTATGGTATTATACTTACTCTAAACACAGGTGTGGGATCGGCATCAGCATCTCCGCATCGGCATCCCCGCGCCGGTTCTAAAACCAGCCTCCGTGCCGGTGTCTCCGTACCGGCGTCTTTAGGTTCCAGACCTTGGGTGTTACAGGTATACATCCTCTTAGTTAGCTACAAAATTAAAGTGATTAAAAAAGTTTTCCAATAATATCCGGGAATAAAGTACAGGATATTTATGTGATTAATACTTAAATTTTAGATATCGGGCAAGGCCCAAATCTGGGACCGCTGTAACTGCTAAAGCGCGACATCGCCCTAATGGGCCCGAATCCTGGGCCGCGCGTTCCCAAATTTTGGGCTCAGAATATACCAGTACATGCCATGGGATGGTACAAAATATCCCAGCTCGGAATTTAAGATGGTACATTTTATCCCTAGCTTAAAATTTAGGATGTTACATAATATACTAGCACCTACAGGATATCCCACAGTATACCAGTACATGCCATGGGATGGTACAAAATATCCCAGCTCGGAATTTAAGATGGTACATTTTATCCCTAGCTTAAAATTTAGGATGTTACATAATATACTAGCACCTACAGGATATCCCACAGT
>Ga0247760_1001358_pt1 | contig 22986 bp, 21 predicted proteins | sample UWRJL171409R4_FD_179936 | JGI IMG/M metagenome (GOLD analysis project Ga0247760, IMG submission 179936) | Plant litter microbial communities from Arlington Agricultural Research Station in Wisconsin, United States - UWRJ-L171-409R-4 | ecosystem: Environmental > Terrestrial > Plant litter >... | reverse complement strand
AAAAAAAAAGACTTACCACGATGAAGATGAAAATCGCGACCAAAATCACAATGCCCTTCAAGCTGAACTGATTCCCCGAGATATCCATGATGAATAAACAATCAGTGAAGAAGCAAGAGTCGCCAGCCAGCAGCAGCAAGAAACTGAAAGAACATGTTTTTTTTTTTTTTAAACAGTAAAGCTGACGTGAGTCGTTATATGCGTTACATGATTCTCCACCGACAAGAGCTTGGAAACAGCCAACACTAATAATCTCTCCTTGTTCGTGGGGGGAGGAAGGGAGGGAAGGTCGTGATGACCGGCAAGCCGGCCGACCGACTGACCAATCAGACGTCGTTTCATATTAGCAGACATGGCTCCAGATTTTTCGTAGACTGGCAATTACCGATTACCGTTACCGACTGCCTTGCCGAACTCATTTGATCCCGGGTGGGGGGGACCATCCTCAGTAAGGCACAGGCAGAATGCAGACTGCAGAATAGTGATCATCAATCAACAAGTACCTAGGTAGAAGTGCGCGTCCAGAGTTAACGCCGGATGCGCGATACGAGACGTGTGTTGTGGAACCTGGATTATACACGTACAGATTTGGTGGGCAACTGGACGGACGCGACTGCAGGTGGGATTCGGGAAAGATGCCGATCCTAGTAACGGTGGGGGTCCAGCCGGAAGGAAGCTTGCGCAGAGAAAGCATCGGGTATCGTTCCGGTGAATCGCGCAGACCGACTTTCTAATAAGTGGATGCAGTTCAGGGTGATGCGGCGAGAAAGAAATTTTGGCCCAGATGTTGCCGGCTAAGAATTTGAACGGTTGGCAGAAGAAGCAAGGCGTGAGCGGATAGGAAACGAGGCGCCAAGAGTTTGATGATGGCTGTCGAAGGAGCAAAGCAAATTGCGGTCTAGAATTCTACAAGTCAGCTTGAACCAACAAATTCCTACTAGTCGCAGGATGGGCCTTGAATACTAGAGATGCGAATTGCACGTCGCTGACTGGCTGACTGGTTAGAGTGAGTGCTGGTCGTTCTCGATGATGTCACACAGCGACCCACAATGACGCAGAACAGCGTCACTCGCTCACCATATCCTCACCGAACCTTTCAACACCATGCAATTTTCAATCTTCAATTTTCAGTTTTCCAATTTCTCTGTCGGAGTATTAAAAAAAAGAAAAAAAAAACACCATGTCTACACCAAATGATCCCCCGCCGTCTTACGAACAAGCGACCACAGGCCATGATTCGGATCCTCCTCCTACATCTTCCCGACCCACACGGAGGAGTACTATCCCCCTCCGCGCGCGTCGGAGCATGGAAGATGAGCTTCGTCCTCTCCCACCGGGTTGGATCCGGCAACTTGATCCGGCGACACAACATCAATTCTTCGTCGACACCACTGCCAACCCACCCCGTTCCATCTGGCATCATCCGTACGACGACGAAACCTTTTTACACTCGCTAAGTCCGAATGAACGCGCTCGTCTCCTGGGAACGATTGATCAATTCCACCTCTCCCACCAGGCCGATAATCATGATTTATCAACGGATGAAGACGCCAGCCATAGTGATGGTCAAACACGAACCGATCACCGCCGAGATGGTAGTGGTAGTGGTGGTGGTCTAGGACGGAAACTAAAAGACAAACTCACCGGGACAACGCACGCTCAGCGCGTGGAAGAACGGACCCGTCGCGATCGCGCAGAACAGGAAATGTACGCGCAGCATCTGGCGTTTCGCAACGCGTTTAGTGAAGCTATGATGAGTGGTCGACCGCAACTACTGGGGAAAGATACCCAGGGAAGGAATGTTTATATTGAGCCGTTGGCGGGGTCTGGATTTTCACATGGACACAGAGGATATCCTGGGGTAACGGGAATAAAGAGACTAAGTCCCTGGTTGAGTGAGGCGGAATATCGCAGTGGGATGAGACCAGGTCCGGAAGGGAGGTATATTAGACCTGGGGAAGACATGTATGGAGGGTATAGCGTTGGTGGTGGGGGAATGTGGGGACCGCCGGGGGTAGCGTATGGACGGCCAACGATGATGAGGATGGGCCCGATGGGATATGGGATGAATAGGGGGTTTTTGTTGGCGCCGATTATGGGGGGGTTGGCACTGGGGAGTTTGGGAAATATGATGTTTTGAGGTTTTTTGATGCGGGATGGCGTTAAGCCATTGTGTATCACTGTGCCAGAGTTCACGTTGCACGGTACCGAGAGTTGTTTTGTATTGTGTGTCATGTAAAATAAGTGTGTTATATTAAAGTATCAATTACCACATGGAAGTGTATCGAACGGTTTGAGCTATATCCAGAAAAAGAATGATACTGAATACGCTAATCTGACACAGCATCAAAGAACTCGTCCTCATCCTCCTCTTCTGTGTCACAACACAAATCCCTACCCACACTCACCTCTCCAAAGAAAAGAGGCAGGTCGTAGCTCGTCCAGTCTTCGCCATGCTCCGGGTAATCATGCGGATACGAATCCCTATTCAAATCCCAGGCTTTTTCACCATAATCTCTGGGACTATCGTATAACATCTGCCATTGCCAACCCAGCCATTTTCGTATCCTTTGCACCCACCCCTGGGCTTCCAACGCGGCTTTAAAATCCAAGAATAAACCCGCCTCCCAGTTCCTCTGGCGAAGTTCCGTCAATAACGCGTAAAAGCTAAAAACATCCCGCTGCGTCACCCGGCGTTGTCCGTCAAACCAGGGCGAGTGCATCCTATCTTGGAATTCCCGCACCACGGATGATGCCCCAAGGGAGGTATTTTCATCGGGATTTATTCCGCAGAGACCAAGTTCCCGTAGAAGCTGAAGCTGTTGATGGCCGTAATGAATCACGGTATGGTGAAGCATTGTACGTCCGAACTTATCTATCGCGGTAACATCGGCGCCAATAGACCAGAGATAACGAATAGCGTGGAGATTCCCCGCATAACTCGCCATGATGATCGGTGTGTCGCCATCTCTACTGGGGAGGTTATAGTCCACGCCGGCTTTCACCAGCACCGCCATGGCGCCCAATATTTCTTTTTGGGATTCGTTTTGGTTGTTGTTGCTTCCCTCCCAGGCAGCAGTAGGTCGAAAGGCGAGGTGATGTAAAGCGGTTTCGCCAATCCGGGCAGTTTGATTCGGGTTCGCACCGGCAGCGAGGAGAATCTTGACAGCGTCGGCGGATCGGCTACAGAAAAGAGGCGTGCAGCCATGAGCCCCTCTCGCGTCCACGGCTGCCCCGTGTTTCACGAGGAGAGAGATAAGAGTCACCTGGTCATATTTTGTCGCCAAATCAAGTGCTGTCTGGTCGTGGTTTGACCGGAGATGTATATCGGCGCCATTTTTAAGTAGAGTGGTAGCTTGATCAGCATGTCCCAAAACCGAGGCCCAATGAAGAGGCGCCCGCCCCATGGAGTCGAGGAGATTTATCTGCGATGGATCACTGGTGATTGTGTTTTCCAGAGAAATGTCCCCGATTCCTAGTACGGGGTCAAGAATGGGAGTTGATAAGCCTAACGGCGAATCATCCTCTTTGTCTAAGGAGGCGATTCGCTCGAGAATCCGAGTCTCCTCCGCGGTTCGAGCAGAAAAGCCACGAGAACTCATCAGAGTCAACTTGGCCATGTGAGATGGGGTTCTACATGTGACACTGTTAAATTGTTCTGTCCAGTCTCGACAACGAGAAAAAAAGAAGGTAAAAAAGGAGAGAAAAAAAAAGACTTACAGACCTGCCAGGCCACGAAACGACGAACAAAAGCCAACACTAAGAAAAAGCTCGGCAAGTAGAAAATGCCGGGGACCGCTGATCAATCCCATCAGGACCTATAACTCATTGTATACATCTTCTGGTTAGCATAAAACCCAGGCCTGAGTTTGATTGCCACAAGCTTACCGCGAAATAACCAACACCGTTCTCGCCAACATCCGTGGGCAGGAGTTCTCCCGTGGCAAACTTCTCCCTAAAGTAATCCAGTTTCCCCTCGTTGATGGCCCGCGCAATGCCATAGGGCTGGTGGATTCTCGGCACGGAAAGATGTAGCGAGGCGCCCGAGTTTCGTAACGAGCCCCAGCTGGCGGACAAGATTACGGCACGAGGCAGCAGCCACGGTGGAAATGAATAGCCGAGACGTAAAGAGGAGTTATGGGGCCCTTTTTGTTGGCAGGTATTCGTGTCGTCGTCGCAGAGATCCCCAGTGCTGTATTCGACTACTAAAAGACCGGTAATCGTCTTCATCCAGTAGGGGGAGCTGACGATTGACATTTGGGTGAGATGGCATTTGCATCGGCAATATCTCGGACAGGATCGCCGAAATGTTGACAGACCAGATACCGGTGATCCAGCCTGGGTCAAGCCTTCATTTTGGCCATATTGACCCGAAATCTTTGTCAAAGCGTTGGAGGAAGCAACCAAAGAATTTGTTGGTGTTGACTCGGGCATAATGAAGCGCGCCTCGAGGCTATCGAATCGTGTCATGAGGGATTGCATCAAGACCCGGTTATTGTGTGATGCAGCCAGTAATTCCATGCCAATCTTTCGTTGGTGGAAACTAGATAATGGTAGTCAAATCAGCATTGACAGAATAGAACAACTCCTAGGCAAGGTAGGGAGTCCAGAAAACATACTGCTCTGACACCCCGAGCAAGCCGAGACAAACCGTCAAATCCTCGCGACAACGCTTTGCGCGATCTCTCAGCTTGATAGCCTTGCGACGCTCCCGCTGCCAGTTAATAACCGAAACTTTTACCTCCTTCCGCGCGGGAGCCGACTTTCCAAGTAGCCGAGTTTCGATTTCCCTTGTGGCGTTGAGGATCTGGCCAAGTTCCAATCGCATGGCATCAAGCCGCGCGAAAACTTCTGCAGGGAGAGAGAGTCGTGGATCTTCAACCTTGTTGATGGTAGAGCAAAGCTGGTCCATGCAGCTCTTTAGCTTGGACAACTCGGCAACCATGTCGTTGAACTCATCTGAGCTGTTTGATAATGTTCTCAGAGCCCCGACCCCGACGCCTAGGGCTTGGGCAACGGTTATGACGGATGCGATTGCGGAGAGGGGCTCCATTTTAAACCCGACTCAATTTGTCAAGAAAACAGGACGAGACACTCTGAACATGACGCAAAGATGCGATCAAATTTCGAGATTGATGTTAGAAAGAGTTGAGCCTGTCCGCCGGAAGAGAATCTGCGGTCAAAAAGTAAAGTGCGGAGAAAGCCCGCCAGTTGGCCTTGCAGCAAAAAAAATGCATGACACAGCCCCAACCAGGACTGCGCTTGCCACACTTCAGAGTTGATTGGTCGCAGAGATGTGTTGGGCCTAGGGAAGGCATGGTGGATAGATGAGGGCGCAATTACTAGCCCACACTCCAGTATCTAGGCCGCAGTAACAGTCACACAGAACCGCTAAGAAACCCAACAACACCCAGCCTTTTACCATCACTATACTATAGTATACCCCTCAGGTGGCACCATAGGCAGCTATCAGCAATCGGTCTCGGGAGGTTTACAAAAAGGAAGAGCTTCTCTGCCGCGACCACCCCAAACTTTACAGCGACCATAACCCTAACCCGACGGTAAATCCTGAAATTTCAATGACATATCGTTCAGCTGCGCAGCGTAACAACACCACAAGTCAATCAAGTGCACCACAGTCAATCAAGTGCACCACAATCGCTGCGTAGCGCGTAGCATTTGCCGACCCGTCAACCGCATCAGCAAGGTGCTATTTTGTTTGGGAAACGAGGCGATTGCAATGCAGTGAGTAGGACGCGCAGTGTACCTGTGCCGATTGACGGCGACGGCAGTACGCTGTCCTGGTACTTGTATTGACGGGGGCCCGTTTTGCCGTTGTCGGGTTAGGGTTATACGTGGATGGGGTGGTCGCTGGAGAGATTGGGTGGTCGCGGCAGAAAAGCTCAAAAGGAAAGCGGTATTATTTTGTACAGCCTTGCGACCATTTCCCAAGTTTCCGCACGTGCTCAGTGTGGTTCACATGTGCACACACGAGGATTTAATGGTGCGTACAATGCATGGATTTCAGAGACATCAAAAGCAATACAACCCCTCTGCTGAATTTAGTACCATTACACTCCATGTTTCGGTCAGTCTGGATTGGTTTTCAATTGGAGACGGCTGTCATTGAAATCCCGGTAAACTGAACGCTTACTTCGACGTGGTTAAAAGACACCTGGGGCGTTTATTTCGCACCCCTGTCTTCAGTTATTTAGACAATGGAGGTGCGTTCAACTGGGTAGGGCATCTAAGAGACAGACATCAAACTTGAATACAAACAGGAACAGCGAAGTAGAAGTGGGTAACTCACTTTCAGCATTGCTGCACTCGGGTTAATTCTTGTTCAGTTGACGGCGCATCGAAAATATGGAATCGACATTCAAGCATTAAGCACAGCCTTAACCTCGCCCAATGCAAACAAACAATCTGTCAACCCAGGACGCAAACACAACTCTACATCCTCTCCTCTACTGTCCTACAGGTCGCGCAAATGAATCAGAAAATAAACCCATGAAATCACCAAACCCACGCCGTCGACCCACGTACGCCACTCAGCTAGCTCACTCCCTCCTTTTCCCCTGCCGATGTCCTCCCTCTCCCCAAACCGGCCCGTATTAGTCGCCGCGGGAGGGAAGGGGAAGCGCCCGGATCTGCCATTCCCCGGATTGCGGGAATACGGCGCGGTGTGGCGCAGACACCACTTTTCCCCTCTTGTGTGGTGATCCCAAAAAAGGCTTGGCGATCGATTTAACCCCCCAGGCCCTGGGGGGGCCCCCAAATTTAGACGACTTGTCAGATTTTTTCACGCACTAACCCCTGTCTGGAAAGTCGCTTTTACCCACACACACACACGCATACAACCACGCCGCATGCCTACTTCCATCCCCATCCCCCCTCCCTCCATCTCCAGTCTTCGGCAAAGGGAAGAAGGGTGCACATGTGGGGATGGAACGGTGGGTTAATTGACCGGTTATGTGTACCACAAGAGAAGAAAAAAAAGAGATGGTGGGTAAATTTACCCAACCCCAGATCCTGTGCTGCTGTGACGAGTGTGTGTTAATATCGATTCGATTCGATTTCGTTGCATTTGGATCTGCCCATCCAATTGATGATCTGCAGCGATACGGCGGGGCACGGGTACGGTAAACACCAAGGACCGAGACCCCGACTCCAACGGGGCAAAATGAAAATGAAATCTGCCTCGACAACTTGGGAATTTAACCCACATTAAAGAGGTAAAGAAGGGAGGGGAGGCAAAAATAAGGGTAATTATGTCGGATGGATGGATGGATGCGGCACTTGCCGGCTGGCTGGTGGGAAATTGTCAGAATGACAAAAAGGATAGATGAGTCTGCAGTCAGCAGCAGCAGCAGCGCAGGTACAGTTGACCGGTTTTGATGAAGTCAGCGGGGACTTAGACTGATGGAGGGGGAGGTTGCACATTCGGGGACCTACACACTTTATGTATTCTAGATTCTCGTATGACTGCAGGTAGGCACCTATCTGCCTATCTGCTGCTGTCCTGTGCAGTCCGCACAGACGTTGGCAAACACTAAATTTGGAGTCTTCATCCCGCTTCATGTTGCCTTGGAGGTCCCAATGTTACCACCCATCTTCACTTCACTTGTCTCCTGTCCCAAATGGTCAGAAAGCATCAATCTTCAGCTGTCTCCAGTCCCAAATGGTTGGAAAGCGTCGATCCCAACTTGGCCTCTCAAAAAGCGGGGGAAAAAAGGTTATGACAATTATCATGAGATTCAGTTCGCTTCTTCTACAATGGTATCTAGCGAGTGTCCTGTTTTCTAAGAATCCCATCTTCCATCTTCCCGTTTGTGTAAACCTCCCACCATGGCCAATTGCTTAAAAAACGAGTGCGTGAAGAAATCTGAAGAAAGAAACCCAAAAAGTCCTTCCCAGTTCCGCAACCCGAAGCACACACAAAAAAAAGTAAATACAAGAAGTGAAAACTCCCCAAATAAAGCCGCCATGGTGGATTGGTGAAAAACAGGTTTTCCTCCCTAAAAAGGCACAAAGGCCATGCCAGACCTTAGGTACCTATCCAAAAAGCATCCCAGTTGTAAAGCCATATTACAATCCAAACACCACGCTTGAATTACCATCATAACCCAAAAAGAAAGAGACAACTATGAGTCAAAAATGGCACCATATGTCGGCACGCCACGACTCTCCAGTCCGTAAACCACCTTCTTCGTAACCTTTTGGTTCGAAATAATCACCACTGCCTCACACTGGCCCACTCCCTTTTCGCGACCACTGGTATTCCGCTTGCCCTCCAGCGACGGATAATCCGCCGCCGTCTCCGTCTTGCTCTGCTCCCAGACGCGATACGCAATCTTTACCAGATCCGGCCGCTTATTCGCGCCCTTGCTGGTATCGATAATGATAGCGCGCGGGTCAGTCTTGTAGAGCAGGTCAAGGACGGATTGGCCGTACGTCTCAAGCGGTGCCTTGGTCGACCAGATGATGCGGACGGGGTGGTCGGGCTTTTGCACAAACAAGCTGAGGCAGGGGGCGATACCAGAGCCGGTGGCGATGATGATGCAGGGCTCAAAGAGACCGGCAACGCGCATGACGCCGAATTGCGGGGTGCCACGCGTGTAGATCTTCTTGGGCGGGTCGCGGATGATCTTCTTGGTCCAGTCGCCAGCGTTGGAGACGATGACAGAGAAGCCACGGTCGCCAGCGTGGGAGAGACCGGTGGGGGCAGTGGCTTCAGGCTCGGCAGGCTGGAGGAGCTTGGCCTTGACTTCAGGGATAGAAACCTTGGCGCTGCTGCGGTGGCTGAACTTCTCAAACATGCCGCTGCTGGTGGAGGACAGGGCCGGGCTGGTGGAGGCGGACGAAAGAGCCGAGCTCATCATGGGTTCCGACTGGTGGCGGTTGCAGTTACAGCCGGCGCAGTGGGTCACGGGCTTGGGTGCGGGCGGGTGGGGGATGACGCCAAAGGCATGTGTCTCACTGAGAGGGGCATCAGTAAGGCGGATGGCCTGGCCATAGTGGACATCGCGGTAGTTGAAGTTGAGCTTCACGCAATGTTCTGAGAGGACCTCAGCCTCGACATCGCGAAGTCTCATGCGAGTCCAGGGGTAGATGACGAGGAGGGTGATGACGACGAGCATCCAAAAGTTGGGCGAGGCCAGGAGGATCTGCCCAATAGTGGAATCGGTGCTGCCGCTGGCATCGACGGCAAGGAGCACGTTCTGGGTCCAGAAGAGGAGGACGGCAAGCCAACCCATGTAGCGGTGGATACCCTCGAACCAGTTGTGCATCAGGACGCGGATGCGAGGGTATGCCGAGACACACATGGAGATCAGCAGAAAGACGATGAAGTAGCTGACGAAATAGATCCAGCTGTTCACTACGGACAGAGTGCCCTTGGCCTGGAGCTCGATGGTAAGGAGGATGAGGAAGGCGATGTACCAGAAGGTGCCGGCGACAGCACAACCGCTGTGGATGCCACCATAAGAGTACACCTTGGCGACGAGCTTGCGAGCCCAGTACGGAAGACGGTTAGCCCAGGTGCCAAAGACCCAGAACATGGCGTTGACAATGTGCTCGTTGCGGACAAGCATGACGGCGAGGATGTTGGCCGTGACGGCGAGACCGGCCTGCTGGTATGTGATCATGCGCTCACCCTTGACGAACGAGTCGATGACGAGGTAAGCGAGCGCGAACATGTTACCGAAGAAGGAAAGACAGAAGATGCGACGGTAGACGGACCCAAAGTTCCACCGCAGGTAGCGGTACAACCGGGATCCGTTCTTGGGTGGGAGTGGGGAGCGGTCCAGGCCGTGGTACTCGAAGGGGTCAGTCTCGGGAAGGAGGACCCGTGACTTGGCCTTCAAGTTGGACTTCTCCTTCTCGTCGTAGACGAGATCGTCCTCGACAACGAGTGTCTCCGAGGATACATTGCGGGACATTTGCGATGCCAGTTGGGAACCCATCTGGGCGCCCATCTGTGAGAGGCGGCCACCTTCCTCGAGGTCTCGGGGTGTGATGAGCCGACTAGCCCTAATACCGAGGAAGAAAGCCCTTGTTGGTCGTGTAATGTCGGAGTCTTCTGATACATCGGACTCGCAGTCGGTTAGGTCCTCGACATTGGGGAGTGGCCTGGGCTCGGGATGAGGAAGGGCTGCTTGATGAGCTTGCCAGTCTCGGAACTCGGACCAGTGACCGGGCTGAGTGGGCGAGGGTGATGCGGCTCTGGCCGAGTGCCGACGGTGGGAGAGGTTTCTGAACAATGCTGACATGGTGGCGGGCGTGCCAGACGTGTGTCCTGAGACTATGTTAGTCGATGATGTCTTGCCAAGGTCAAGGCACTTACCGGGCGCTGCTGTGTGGTTGGTGATAGTTCAGACGGGAGAGTGCACAGACTAGAGCGAAGGGTTGACCACGTAATGTATGAACTTGTCGTGTCTTGATATTGGTGAAGTCGTGATGCCAAGTGAAGAGAGACGGGAGAGACTGATCGACGCCGTGTCTTTATACCGGGATAATTAATGCTGGATAGGAAAGGCGAACCGAATTAGGGAACGAGCGAAGATGCTCGACACCGGCGTGGGATGTAGATCACACAGACAAACAAAAAGAAAGGGGCACGTATCTCTAACCGTTAAGGTGGTGTTGATGATAGCAGTGCCAGAGTCGTGCAGCCAACATGCCGAGGACCAGAAGAATATATCTGCTGGTGAAGGGAGAAATATTGGACACGACGCCAAGAGCTTTCTCGGAGGGTGGGCCGACATCGATGGAGGAACATCCCGAAATAGAGACGCAAGGTGGAACTGGATGACCGGGGTAAAGGCGTGGCAGGTGCAGCAGAACGGGGCGTCTGGGCGTCTCTCGGCTATCTGACGCCTTTGGAGGGAGAGAGGGCAGGCGAGAAGCGCGATGGAGGGGAGGCCTTCGTTTGGCTGACTGCGCAGCGTCGCACCTGTTTGACGGGGCCTGAGTAAACATTGACAGGGGTGGGTTGAGCCATGGGTGGTATATTTTTGCAGACGCGGTACGTCCCAAATGGCGGGCGATGCATATTAACTTCCGGGTTAAGTGGTCGACAGGGGGGTCTCGACCCAGTGCCTGCTCTGATGGCACCTTGGAGGTCATTTCTCGACCCTATCCTGCCGTTCGGATGTCTGCAGAGCGAATTAGTTAATACGCAACAGCAAGAATAGCTGTCATGCTAGAAGGCACCATATTGGGACGTAGACTTCAGATTGCCAGCAGCACAAGAGTTTCCGTCGCATGACATTTTACTTTTGGAGAGCGGCAGTGAGAGGGAGACCCGACCTCGAGGCCCAATCAGTCCATAAGGGCCACGCCCGGAAGGACACGGGACAGGAAATTCCCAGAGTCTGCGCCTTCCATGTGCTGGGCCTGCGCTGGCACCATACTCCGTAACCCAGGACAGGCCCGTCAAAAAAGTCTGTGCGGGATCGACAAGTTCATTGCTGGTCGCCGGGATTTCTGGACGTGAATCCCCCCCCAAAAAAACAACCGCAAGTCCGGGTGCTTTGGGCGCAAATGGGCGAATGCAAAGACTTGATGCAATGATGCATGGCTTTTTGGTGGTGGGTTGTACAGGGGTCCAATGAGAACGTGGTGCGGGGCCCTGTGCCTCTCCCGCTGTCGCATTGAATCTGCAACGCCCGATGGTGGCGTGGGGCCGGAGGGCAGACTTTGCCAAATCCGGACGGCTGTGTACCTCCCCTGCGATAAGTGAATAAGCGCCGATGCCGATGAGGCCTGCCCAGGCCATCTCTCTCTCTCTCGCACTCTGGCCGATCGCGCTATGGGGTCCCCGCGTATGCCACACCTCTGCAGCGCTTGTCTGCGTTAGCGCCTGCGTCGAACTCTCGGGGGCCGATTTCGAAGAAGGTTTGCGCCGCCAGTGCCGTTGTAGATTCCTGGATTCTGTGTGACTATCTCGGATTGATCGAACCCAGATCTATGTTGCTGTCAAGGGTTGTGAATGCGGGCTTGTTTCGTCTCGATGACCGCCAGCAGTCGCGGTTGCCGAGAGCAATAGCAAGCAAACAAGCCAACGCCCTCCCTCCCATGTCCAAAATAAGCGCGATGCACTCTAATTCCAACCTCTGTTTTCGGACTTGTTGAAAGCCCAGCAGGGGACTATTGAGTCTCAATCTGCTCTGGCAGGACAGCGTTGTATGACTAACAGGCGAGTACAGCGGGTTGTGCGGCGCAGGAAATCTCGCCAAACCCATTAATCAGTGCTTGGTGAGGAGGTTTCTTGCGTGGTGAATCCGACGACGGAGCGTCACTTCGTGGGAAAAGGAAGGCGCTCTCCCGTGTGTGGGTTATTCTTGGAGGGTTAAAGTGGGGCATAAAGCTGGGCTAAATCCCCCCGACAGCCAATACGCGGCCCCGCACGTGATTTGGGACGGCCGATTTTGCCCAAAAATATCCCATCGCAACAGAGACGGCAGCATTCTGCAAGGCAACTCTGCATTTTGCCCAGATGAGGACATTACGAGACGGCCCGTCTGAAGTTCGACTTTGGTGATGCATCCCAACCACTTGTTCCCTGCTGCGAAGGAACGAAACAACGCGGAGAATTTTGCATCGACTTGTCCCTTTGCGAAGCTTGTGTCCTTTTTAGGCGACTCGTCATTTTTTTAGGTGACGAAACATGGCCCCCAACTCACTTCCGGACTGGCCGACCTAATATTCGTATGTTTGTGGGCAAAATGGCCCCCGCTGGGAACCCTCCCACCCCCCCGTACCTTGCGTCTCGCATCGCTGGCCATGGTGTGCTCGGTCCGAGCGATCTTCTACCACGTTTCGCAGACAACCACTACCAAAAAACCGATAGTACCTCCTCCGGGGATCGCAGGACTCTTTTGCGCCGCGTATAAGCTTCCGCTTTCCCCCCAAAGATAGTACCGGACGGGTTGTTTTCCCATCGACCTTGTGCTTCGCATTCGACGTCGACGCGGGAATCGCCATGTATGTCGTTCGTTCTTCTTCCTCTGCTGACGCCGACTTCCCCCTTTAGGTTTATTGAGTTTAAAAATGCCCAATTTCAACCGTGGAAACACAGGTTACACACTCACTCTTCTCTTCTGCCACGCCGCCCCCTGTCATCATTGAGGTCATCTTGCTCTGCAGAAGCATGTTTCAGCTGAACTGTCGGCCGACCTCCATGGCCGATAGAAGCTGCAGAGAACCCGAATAGAATATTTACCCCAAGGCAAAGATTGTTTGTTGGCCGTACGCGTACCCCGGACCTGTTTACGGCGACCCTCACACACACACACACATACAAACACGTGTACACGTGGGTTATGGTACTAAGACCTCAAACCCTTTGGCGCGCCTCAACTGTTTGTTAGCTGCAAGACAGGCGCTTGCTGGCATGTGAACTCCGCGCGGCTTTGGCGTCACAGTAATAGCATAGAATCCCGTGTCTGATCCCGACAGGATGGTTGGGCACGTACCGTCCACGACAGCACTCACGAGTGGACAACAGGAAACGTCCATCCAAGAAAAACACAATCTTCTCGGATTTGACGGCTTTGTTGTAAAACATGGGAGAAGCGCCAAAACCATATGTGGAAACGGCGAGTCATTTTTGGAAACCACAGCATCGTTTGCCTGGCTAGATTCTTGTTTGGCAAACCACAAACCATACCGCGCCTTATTGCATCGCATCCAATCTTCTGTGCTGCGGCTCTTTCATCTCATGCGATGAAGGGATTCACAGTTTTCAGCTCCGTGCTTTTCCCCAGTGCCTTAGGGCTTAGCATTGTAAACCTAAAGGCGCCACATGAGCGCCACTGGACTTTTTTTTTTTCTTTCGCAAACTGCCGAGCAACGAGTGATGTGCCTCCTCTGCGCCCCAGCAAACTGCAAACTCTGTACTCTAAACTCCGGCGCCAGACAGACAGACAGATAGACAGAATAGATGGGTTAGGTTACACAGAACCGGGTTTGGGTCTGGTTAGATAGATGTCGGGGCTTTTTTCCATGACAGCGGGAGGAAATGCACCCGAGTGGCGCGCGGTTTTTTTCGTGTTTTTTTTTTCCTTTCCCCCCTTATCGCTACCTTAGGTGCCGGTAGGTTAGGCAGTTAGTTAGGCAACACGGCAGCCAAAACTATTTTGACAGACAAATGTTGCATATGATCCTTCTTGTCCTCCAAAAAGTGTAAAAATGTACTCCGGCAATTCCGACACGTTTTTTTTCGTCGGCTGTATCAAACAGCATCCATCACGCCCGCCGGTTTTGGACTTGACTCCCACCACTTTCCAAAAAGAGTTTCTAGATGCAGTTGTCATCTTTGACTCACAATCTGTCCCGTTGTTTGCTATCCAGTGCGGCTCCAACTCGCATATCGGTGATACGTTTCTTGTAATTATAGAGTTCACGGCTGTTCAACTACATGTACATCTCAATGGCGCTCGACATTCAGGGCGGTGACACAATCAGGCACCTACCTACCCAATCCACGCACGACCTTTGGTGCCTTGTTTGCCTTCGTAGAACTCGCTGACCCACTTTTGCATAATCTGGATCATCTCCGTCTGCGCCTTCTTGATGCCTGCGTTGGCATCTCCGGCCCTGACCGTCAAGTCGTCGCAGTGGACCGCATCCTTGAGAAGATACACGGGTACTTCGGGTGTGCTCTGCATTGGTCCCCCGGGACGGAGTTCACTTGACACAGAGGCAGAGCGCCACGGGTCGTACTCGCTGGTGCACACAGGTCAGTTAGCTTCAAGCCGCGGACAAGAATAGCAAGCTCGGAATCCTGCTCTTACCCATTGATCCAAATGAGCCTTGTTGTGTTTGCCAGGTCCCAGCCTTCTGTTACAGAGTTGAGCATGTCGGTGGTCTTGCCCTTGGCCGAGCCATACGTAGCGTCGCCCTGTTTCGGGAAGAATAGGTCGCACTGCCGCTGGTAGTACTCGGGGCCGACGTGGCGGGGAATGAAGGTGGGTTGGTCCTTCGGGGAGCTCCTGCGCACAACGTCAGTCACACAATTATCGCTCTACTATGCCTTGGAGGAGTGCGTGATCGGAGAGATAGGTGGTGGCGGTATTAGTGAACACAGAGGTCTAGGTAAGGTTGGCTCTCGGTAGTAGCGTCACCATGATTAATCGTGGGGGCTAAGCTGTTGAGCCACTTGGCGGAAGCCTCTTAAGCCCTTTTGTCCAACGTGACATCTCATGTCTCACGTCTCACGCACGCTAAGAATCTCACCAACGGAAGCACCCGAAGGAAGTATTGCTTACACTTGCCAATATGCAAGCGGTTCGTTGCACAACATCCAGAACCACTGCCTGTTAATGGTGTTGTTTACCGCATAGTCGTGGAATGCCACGCTTGAAGTATTATACGAGTCGAAGCAGAGCGTGTTGAATGTATCGTTCCAGTCACGATACTTATAACTACTGCAGGCTGCTTAAAGTCAGCAACATGTGGTTGGTGCTGAGATCACGCGGCAGACTTACTATCCGGGAGATACTCGTTCTTGAACCACAGCGCGAAATTTGGGAGGGCCTTTTCCAGACCCACCCCTGTAGCGGGGATAGTTGTGATGTTGCGGAATGGAGGTGTAGTGCTGTTGGTGACGTTTGAGCCGTAAATCTCAACTGGTCGTACGCCCTCGACGCTATCACACATCTTGAAAAATCCCGAATAATTAGTTGTCGGAGAAGTGCTCTGCCATGAGTTGACAACGCTACCAACTCCCCTGCAGCGCTCAAAGTCAGTGCTCCTCCATGGCAGATCTCGGGGAACGTCCTTACGCAGCAAAGTCATCGTCGTGCTCAACGTCGGCGAGCCCAAACATGTCCTTGAGCTGGCGCATTTCGGTCCGATTGTTGCGTTCAATGAGCCGGTCCATGTGGTCCGCGATGGCCTGGAGGTCTGCACTACAGTTCTTGGGCATTCCCCGGTGAATAGGCAAGAAATATGACCAATAGTTATAAACGGCGTGAACAGGGCCACTGCTTGCGTGATATGCCCAGAAGGCACCGGGTGCAAGCTTGTGTACCCACGCCGCAAGCGCGCCGCTGTAGCTGCCCCCAACCATGACCCATGGCTTCGGTTTGAGTCAGTGATTGGTGCAATCCTGTAGTAGCTTGGACTCGCATACCGCATTTGGGGAGTTGCTTGACCCTGATTCGTCAAATGGAAGCTTGACCTTTTTGGCAAAGTAGGCCAAGTCCTGGACTGAATTCTCCAGCGTCAAGTACGTCAAATTCTTGGTATCAAGCACCTCGAATGGGGAGGATTTTCCCCAGTACCGATCTGGGACAGTAGTCAGCTATCAACATTAGCTCAGCCAGCCCTCTGGGTTGCTCACGCTCGAACAGAATCATTGCTCCGCCGATCTTCTGCGCATATTGGCCAACCATGGTTCTATTGGTGACATATGCAGTATATGGCTCCGCAGTCACCTCGCCGGGCGTGAACAAAACGATCTGTTGGAGTCAGCCAAAGCCTTGGTGATCAAGAGACAAAACTTGCGGGAGATCCCGGCCCGTTCCAGTGAGTTGTGTTCCACCAGTACCGCTGCTTGAACGTCCCGAGGCTGGGATTCTTGTGGTCAATGAGTTGGTCAAACGTGGCATTGCCCCCAATGGGACCTGCTGAGAGGGCGGCAGCAAGTGGCGGGGCCAGCGCCGGGCGTGGTATCCATGCTTGCACTCTCTCCCAAAGGAGGCAAAGGCAGAGTAGGAGGAGCGGCGAGATTCCGGAGCGCTTCATGATGGTCCTGTCGACGAGCAACGAGGAAAATGGGCAGACCGGTCCAAGCCTTCAGAAATATAAGGACCCTAAATCCCACAGGTATGGTTGCCTTTGGTGCTGAGCTTGGCAGGTGGTGATCGGCTCTCGCTACCGTGCGGGCCACTGCACCAAGCTGGAGGGAGGGGAAAGGTCATGTTCGCTGGATCACATTGTGTGTTTCGGTCTCATCTGGAGACGCAAGCAATTAAGATTGACGAAGGCGTAGCTTATTGGCCAAGTAAATAGATTGGAAACTCAGCTCCTCCCTATCTCCGGCTAAGGTGGGTGCGGAGGCTTTCTACCGGTCAGCGAGGATGTGGCCTCGAGACACGTCGCGGGTAAAAAGAGGAAGGAGACACAGAAGGGAAATGTGACAGCAGATGAAATGTTACGGCTGACCAGGGAGATGATAAGGAAATGAGAGATGATCTCAACGCTGCGCAGCAAAGAAGCTGGAAGTGTATGTCGCCTAAAACTTCTCGGAAGTGGCCTGCATCAGAATGTGTTCTGGAGAGGAAGGAGCATATGCTCAGTTATCTAGCGGAGAACGGGTCCAATCTTCAAGCTGTTACGAATAGTACGAGCGTTTTCTAGATTGGCGAACGGCCCGGGAATTATGAGGAAGTTGTTTCTTAAAGGGCACTTCGGTGCCGAATTGGGCATGTGAGACATGAAAGTTTTCCTGGAAGACATCTGGCTTCATGAAAAGAAGTGATTAAATGCGCATCATAGGGTCGATATCTTTTCAGTTGCGACGGTGTGCATTGCCGGGCCGGACGATGTCCTGTATGGTGCCAAGAGAATGCGGGGTCCCCGCCTCGCTCGGTGTGCTCGGTGAGCAGATTTGCACGTGATCAGTCACCTGCAGAGGACCAAGCCCGGGAAGCTCCACCCACCAACCGAGCTGTGACAATCGAGACCTCAACCTACATCAACTCGACCACCAATTGCAATTGTCGTCGCACGCCGCCCCAATTGCAGTCACCATGGCGCTAGGAACCAGCTCCGAGACTCCGCGGCGTACGATAACCCCCCGACCCCGTCCCCTATTCCTGCTGACGATGCCAAAACAGAGGCGACGCGCGAGGAAATGTCTGCGGCCAAGCTCCCGCTGGCCTACCGAGACAGCTGCGCCCATCTCCTGATGCCTCTCAACCGGTGTCGCTACGAGACATACTACCTGCCGTGGAAGTGCGAGGTACATCGAGCCCCTCTTCCTACCCGAGTCGCTGCCTTCGCTGGCAATTGCCTAACGTCGAATTTCCCCACAGGACGAGCGACACACATACGAGAAATGCCAATATGCCGAGTTCAAGAGGCGGGTTGCCAAGATGAATGAGCTCAGGGAAGCCAAGGAAGGCGCGCGGAGCAACTGAGTTGAAGCACAAGGACGGAGCGACTTGTCGCAGTGTACATATGCGGAGTCTTGGGAGCAGGCTGTGGGGATATAGACAGCAATACATCGACATCAAGCACTGACCGTTCATCTTCTGAAACAGGGGCTTGGAGTGATACTGAAGGAGCAGCGAAGGCGAGCAAGATAAATTCTAGAAAACGACTTATCCGAGATAGGAACATCCGACGGCCCTCACTTCAACCCGTCAAGATAGCTGAGGAGACGCTTCTTGATGATGACACCAATAACCCGCGCCGTCTCTTCTTCGACAACGATCAGATACCTCAAACCGAGCTTCCCGAACATTTCCACGGCGTACTCGACTGGCGCTCCTGCCGTGACCGTCAATGGGCTGCGATCAACGAAGCCCGCGATCACACCTCCAACAAGATCAACTTCACCTTGCAGGTGGTCGTCTCGCCTCTCTCGGTTACTGCTCGATGCGTTTGCACCGCTGTCCATCGCATCCAGGGCAAACTCGAGTTCAGCTTCGGGCAGATATCCGTGGCAGATACACCGTTCATTGACTAACACGAGCCCCGCATCGAGCAAGCCCCGCGATTTTAGTTTTGCTAGCTTGTCTTGGAGGATGGACTTCCTGACACGGTATTCGGGTCCCGTGTAAAGTGTGATCTCTTCCATAGTGTTGTTCGGAGGCACTAGATCGGACACTACAGCGTGTTTACCGGAGTCGACCCGCGCATGACGGACCCTGGCCAACGCGTGTTCGGTGTCCAGAAAGGGGTGTCCCAGCAAGTGCTGTGCAAGGTCATAGACCCCATCCTCGCTGATTGCATCCGCAACCCACTTGGCAATGAGAATGGCGATCATGAACGGAGGGATGAAGTTCACCTCGCCAGTCAACTCAAACATGATCACAGCCAAACTGACTGTCATGCGACTGACCCCAGCTAGGAAGGCCGCCGCCCCGACCATGGCGAAGATACCGGGCGAGATGTTGGGAACGAGTTGCCCGACCAACCGGCCGTACAGGGCTCCGGCATCGAGCGCGGGGATGATGACACCCGAAGGAACCTTGCATCCAAAAGTGATGACCGTCAGCAGCAACTTCACTAAGGTTCCCGAGATGAGCCACAGGTAATAGGCCCGCCGCTCACCGTCTGCCTCTCGTCGGCAAAGCCAAGACTCGTCCGGCTTGTGACAATCCGCAAGAAGGTCGGCCATGACTATGTCGCCGGTATCGCGGATCAGGCGGTTTGGATACTGCAGGAGGGCTGTAGCCAGCACAACCAGGGAAAGCTCGAGCACAGGGTTGTTTTTGATGAGGGGAATAGCTCGGAAGAACTTGGACCAGCGGAAGTTTGCACGACAGAAGACGCCACCGAACACACCACCGCAGATGCCAAGCCAGATGAAAACCAGGTAGTGCACGACGTCGTAGTCGACACCGTAGTTAGTCTCGAAGAGGACCAGCTTCCCAGTTCCTGTCGGGTTAAGCTGCTTCAGTGTTGCGGCTGCGACGAGGGAGCAGAGGAAAGATCGCCACATGACGCGCCTGGGAAAATTGGTGCTGATCTCCTGTCCGTGGTCAGCTGGAAGTCGTTTTCCCGGGACTAACCTACCTCATAGCTGAACAACACACCTCCGATGGGAGCACCAAAGGCGACCGACAGACCGGCGGAGCAAGCAACGCTCAACATCTCCCTCATCTTCCGCTCACTGTTCCGGTATTTGGGGAACCATCCCGCGACTAGGTGGCCCACGCATGCACTGATATGGACGAAGGGACCCTCTTTCCCAAGACACATACCAGTCGCTACAGCGAAGGTGGCCCCAATCGCCTTCACGATAAGCACTTTGACGTCAAGAAAGTGGGGGATGACGAAGCCGGATAGGATGGTCTTGATCTCGGGGATCCCGCTTCCGGCCGCCATGAACATGGTCTTGCCAATGCTAGTTTCTGTGTACGGGGTGTTGCTGGGGCTGCGTGTCTTTGCCGCGCCGGACCGTTGGCTATCCTCAACGTCACTGGCATCGACCGATGGCAGGCTAGCCCGAGTCGTCAGGGTTACGCTGCCGGCAATAATCCCAAACACCAACGCGGAAGCCACGTAAACGCCATACGCTGCCATCGAACCTTCCCCCGTGCTTGCCCACGTTATCCAGCCTGGACAGGAAGCTTCATTATCGGGGAATGATGTGCAACATCGGTCCCGGCTGAACCAGGGTCGGGCTACACAGTACCCTTCCTTCCAGTCGGCGAGAGTAGCCACGCTGACGTCGACAACAAACGCAACTCCGGCGGTGACAGCTCCAATCAGGAATGCAGCAACCCAACCCTGTGCGGCATCCCGCCACGTCACGAAGCGATTGCGCAGTTGCGACTTTCCATCCGCATTAGCCTGTGCGTGAATCCGACGCTGACGTGCCGAATCCTGAACAAGATCACGAAGCCAGTCAATGGTGGTGTAGTCATTATAGGGGAGACGGTCACCCGGTAGTCCCAGGGCATGTTTTGCGTCTATCTCGGAGAGTTGCGATCGGAGAGACTCGACATCGCCGTCGTAGGCTTGACTGGGGCGTGACGCTAGCAGGGGGGTAGATTCGAGGTTTGCCATCAGTCGGAAGCTCTCGATGTTAACGGCAGGGACTAATGCTGGTATCTCATTGGGATGGTTCTCATTTGGGGCACTGGGGTGTGCCTCAATGGCTGCCCGCTTTATCAGTTTGGCAAAACGCGATAACGCCCACTTCATCCCACCCACTCGCGAGATAAGGCTGATAAGACATGTCCAGACTCCAGAAGGATGATGGACACCAACCAATAGGTGTATTTCTCTACAATATAATGTTTATCAACATTTGAGGCCAACGACAAAGCTTAAGCTTGATTTTTGTGCATTCTGAGGCAGTTCTTGACTTTTTAACTATACACCCTCAAAGAGTGAGAAATGCCCTTCCGTCCAGTCCAGTCCAGTCCAGTCAATCCTGTTCTACTTAAGGTCAAGTACCTACCTTAGCTATGTCTATCATGACAAAGGAGGAAGGAAAGCCAAACTAACAAACCTACCCAGTTGAGATAGGGCAATGTTGCAAACCACGCCCCAAAAAGTGTATCAAAAGAATGAGTGCATAGTAATGGAAGTCAGGTATCTAGTTATTGGCAACATTATCTTCACTACTGCTGCCGATTTTTTTTATTTTTTTTTTGTGTCATGATGGAGCTTGCTTGTTAAAGTTGGACAGCACCAGCCATCAGCCTTGAGCCTTATGATTGCCTGACTACCTAATAAGTGACCTAAAGCGATCTTGGGGGAAGCCCCCAATATGCCTGTATACATGTTCATACGTGACCTTCCTGCACGCACCCCTGTATTCTTCATCCTCACAGGCACCAGCCCTACTCAAACAGTACTAACCCCTTGCATGCAACGCATCGCCTTCCATTCCAAGGCATTTCGTCTGTTTCATGAGGCATTGCGTCCATTGCAAAAGGCATCATCCAACCCCTTACGCAAAAGCATCACACAGATTGCAAAAGGCAGCCTGGCATTCCAAAAGGGCATTCAGTCCCAGTATAAAAGGCAGGCGCATATTGATTGACGACGCGCCTCCCGCCTGTCACAAAAGGTCTCACGGTCATGGTAACAAGGCGTCATCGTTGTTTGATTAAAAAATTACTTTGTGCGCTACATGTAACTGAAAAAACTATGAGAGAGAGAGAGAGAGAGAGGATGCTGCAAAGACTTGGACCCGCCGCCGCCATCACCACCATCCCTCACAAACAAAATCAAGATGGACACCCAAAAGCCACACACGCTTCGACATGAATCCCACGAAGCTACAAAATAAATAGACAGCGAATCCCAATTCCCAAATGTCGTTTTCCCGTCTAAAACATGAGAGAGGAATCATAGAGAGGAAGCAAAGCGAATGAATATCCTGGACTTGATCTACCTATCCAGCTGCCAAGTAGGTATCCAGCCAGGCCCTGCCCTGTCCTGTCCTGTCCCCATTCTTCGTCAACATGCCCATCCCATTGATCCCGAGCTAGCTCTGCCTTTTTCTTTTTCTCGAGGTTGCGCCAGAGCAGAGCACTGCAGAGCAGACCAAATAAGAGCAGATCTCCCTGCCTGTCCCCCGTGATGAACCTCCATTATTTCAAGGGTCTCCTGCTTCCGGGCCGGCATCGTCATGACTCCCGGCTGCTGTTGCTTTCCGGCACCCGTTGTATTCGATTCCAGACTTTCGGCCATGATCGTATCCGTAGAGAGGATATCGTCGTTTGACTGTGCTTCATCTCTTTTGGTATCGCCGTCAAGTTACCGACCCGTTGAGAACCTGATTTTCTTTCTCTTTTTTTTTTTTTTTTTTTTTTTTTGGCCGACGAGAGCAGACCGGACTAGACCAGGACACACTTCACTGTCTTCATCCATGGTAGGGCTTGCATGGGCGTTGCATGGCATTCTCGTAGTCTTGAGATTGCGCTGGTTGGTTGGCCTCGCCTGGCGTGGGCCTGGATTCCTGGGTGCATTGACGGCGACTCTGTTTAACGCCCAGTTCAATGGGGAACGGCTATGCGTAGATAATATCATTCCTTCAGTCTTTTTCATTTTGTTTTGCCCCAAAGACGAAGAACAGACTGGACTGGACTGGACTGGAGACGGACAAAGTGCAGAAATAGAAGGACCAAAACAAATATTAAGTGACTTGACTTACACTAGCTCCTTGTTGTAGCTTCGTCGTCGTCTGTCTTCGAAGAGCTTGTTCTCTTTGTGGGTCGCAGAAATCAAAGGCGAGACAGTCAAGTTACCTAAAAACACCCCGTGTGGTTGATGGCCGGCGGCTCACGTTCG
>Ga0247760_1001357_pt1 | contig 22993 bp, 31 predicted proteins | sample UWRJL171409R4_FD_179936 | JGI IMG/M metagenome (GOLD analysis project Ga0247760, IMG submission 179936) | Plant litter microbial communities from Arlington Agricultural Research Station in Wisconsin, United States - UWRJ-L171-409R-4 | ecosystem: Environmental > Terrestrial > Plant litter >... | reverse complement strand
ATGTCACTCACTAACCCCCCTCCCCAGGAAAATCCCAAGTCAGCGTACAAATCCCCTCCTGCGTCGCAAACGGCGAATACCTCCTCCGCGTCGAGCACATCGCCCTGCACTCGGCCGGAAGCGTCGGCGGCGCCCAGCTCTACATCTCGTGCGCACAGCTCTCTGTTACCGGTGGCAGCGGCACCCTCAACACGGGGAGCTTGGTCTCGTTCCCGGGCGCATATAAGGCGACGGATCCGGGGTTGTTGTTCCAGTTGTACTGGCCGGTTCCGACGAGTTATGTCAATCCGGGCCCGGCGGTTGTTAAGTGCTAGGTGGCTGGGCACCTGGCAGGGTATGGGGGTTTGAGGAGGAGTCTAGATGGGTGGGTTTAGTTCTTGGATATACTTTTGGTGATTGGTTTGATGCATGCAACGCTTTTGCATTTTTGGGACGGCAGTTGGTTGGACTCGTGTGATGGCGGGATGTTGACAGAACGCCGACCGGTTAGCATGCAAGAAGGAGATCTCCTTGTAGGGACACTGCACTCAGAACAGATAAACTGTGTTGCATTGACTCAGTTCAAATATAAGCTCGAGCACATTCTTGTCAGCTTTGCAGTCCGACATCGTGGGTTGTGGGTCCTTGAGTCCTGGTTGGCTAGCTCAATATTTGCTAAGCCTTGATTGGCTGTGTCAACTCCCACAATTTCCCACTCTCTTACAACTGCAGATACCCGCGTCTCTGTGCAAAATGCACAGATACTGGAGGTCTTCCTAGCCTATTTAAACCCGGAAGCACTATTGTACAGAAAGAAGCACCATCCCCAAGGCCAGTAGGTTCATGAAACTGTCTGTATCACACATCTCCCGATGCCCTCGTCCATTTTATCATGCAAGCACAAGACCAAAAGCAGCTCCTCAAAGAAAAAGTCGACAACTTTTATAATCGCGGCGGTACAGACCCTCCGGCTGGAAGGATACTCGTTGTAGCATTAATCAGCTGTTCTATTCTTGCGATGCGCTGGGCCGGGGTTTCGGGCTGTGGCTGCATGAGCCGGTCTTCCAATGTGGACATGTCGTAGAGATAAGCGCCCAACATGGAGGTTGATGATGGCGCAGCGGCACTGCTTGGGATACTTGTAATTAGCAAAGGAAATGAATATTGGGCCGCAGGATGAGACGAACCTGTTGCTTGTGTTGCTCGTTGTGGAGTTCATGGTGATGGGAGTGAGATAAGCTTTGTGGTATGTCTGAGGGGGGAAACGCGAACTTCTTGACAACGTGACTTTTGAAATTGGCATCTGACGTTTGTTTCTTAGATGTAGCAAATAGTCCTTCTGATGATATAATGCGGAAGATCGCGAGTTTATCAATCCTATTCTTTGACATAGGTGAAAAGCACGGGATTTAATAGGTACACGAAGGTCACTTATTGGGAACCAGACTCCTCAGTTTCGATTTCCCTTGCCATTTTCACATGTACGATTCCATGATCGAATTGCTGACGACTTGCACGGGGTTGAGAATCCTACCTTAACACACGTTTTCAGGACTGCTGGAGTTCAATTCTCGATCTCCCGGCCCTCGGTCACGGACTTGGGGCTCGGGAACGAAATCCTGGCCAATCACAGCCAGCTCGTTTCCCCCTGAAACCCCTGGCTTGGCGCTGCAGGCCGGCGCTTGAGCGCTGGGGATCGAAGCCTAAGCCAATCAGATGTCTCAATTCGACACCCCCTTGCTCGGTCAGGGGCCGCCAACCCCACCCTGCTCAGAGCCTCAGCTACTTCCTCAGCTGCTCATTTCCTGAAGGCAGACATCGCTGCGCATCGACGCTGGGGACATCCCTCTTCTGTGCCGAACTGGCATTTCTTTCTCTCCCATCATCGTCCCAACATCCAGTTCCCGCGTATCGAAAGCCGGCCTTCGAAATCGCCATGGATCCGCAGTTGACGTGTGCTATGGGGGATGCCACCGATGGCTGCCTAAATCCCGTTACCATCGAAGGCAGTCGCGTTCCACAATCCAGACCCGAGAAGGGCGCACAGCATTTCCGCATGCTGCCCACCGCTCTTCAACACAGGACTGGAACCAAACCAAGCCATGACGATACCCCTCGCTACCATGCTCCATCACTCTCGCAGTCAAGTTTGCTGTCCGCCAGCTCACGATGCTTCAGTCCGTCCCCCACCAGCACCCCGACCACGTACTCATTTGGACCTCGCTCGCCCACAAGTCTCACCTCGGGTCTTCATAGTCCTCCATCAATTGCTGGGATGAGCTTCTGCCACAGCAGGGAGCCCTCCCTGGACAACGCGTTGCCCCTGGGCGCATCCAAGCCCCAGGACCTCTTTTCCAGCTTGAGGGCCAATGCGCATGCAACAAAGGGCCTGAGCAAGAAGGGGCATAGGCACGGTTCGTCGAGCGCCGATGCTTCCATCCGGTACCGGCATCGCCCAGTGCAGTCGATTGACTGGATCAATTGGCGGCAAACTTTCCCGTCTGATTCGACCGAGGATGGCTGCGAGCCCAAAACTGAAGAGGACGAAGATGACGACCTGATCGCCTATCGCAATGAAGCCGGGGCCAGGCTGGCTGTGGCCAATGATGGCAACGAGCACATGAGTGAGCACTCTACGTCGGTCGATGGACATGATTCACGACCACAAGCCCCGGCGCTAGATACGTCTCAAGGCCATACAGAGTAAGCCCATCCCTCTCTACCTTGCCTCAGCTACAAGGGCTCTAGCACTCGTGCCAAGGACCAGGCTAACACATAACACAGGTCCGCGGCATTCTCACAGCAGACCCCGCCAGATGCGGCACCCGTGTCGATCGTGACACCTATTGACAGTTACGATGATGCATCTACACCCAACTCTGACGATTGCGATGCAACGATTCCTGATGATAATCAGCCACCTAGCCAAGCCGAGGATCTTGCGCGTACCATCCTCAGAGATGGATTCAACCTTCGTCTCGGCTACTCAGAACCTCCCCGGGAAGTTGTCGATGTTGTTCGGGATTGTCTCGACGAGATATCTCTTACTCTTCAACGTGCCCGGGGCGTTGGGCTAATCACGGCGAATACTGCATCCCCCGAATCATCCGGCTGGTGCTCGGCCACTCCTGCTTCACAATCATCTTCGAGCAAACCAGGGAATCGGAAGCGGACTTCACGGGGTCGTTCTGATCGAGATGACGACTTGCACGAGGAGGATTCGGATGATGACGATGTGGCCGAAGCCGCCGTTGGACAAGCCGAACCTGGGCATAGGAAAAAGCCCAAGTTGGAACAGTACCCGTGCCCTTTTCGGAAAAGAAACCCCGTTCGATTCAACTGCCGAGAGTGGGAGTACTGCGCCAAAGCTCCATTTAAGGGAATGACGGAACTGAAGAAGCACATCATCAAATATCATCACCAGCAGGAGGTTGTCTACCAGTGCATGCGGTGTCGTGAGAGATTCGCCAAGATGGACGACCTGCAGTCACACATGATGGTCGACGCGGCGAATATCTGCCAGGCCAGACCGGGGTTGTCGAGTGGGCCCGACGAGGAAACAGTCAACCCCTCTGTTGGAGCTAGGCTGCGAAGCAGGTCGGAGCAGTTCAACTGGGAAAAGCTCTGGCGAGCCCTATTCCCCAACGACAGTAAAGTTCCTGACCCAGGTTAGTTATGCATGCCCTCGTACAATATTTTCGTACCCTTTGGAACACAGCTGACACGTTTTCAGAGTTCGAGCCTGTCATCGAGCTTTACGAAGTTGACGAAGAGTATGAGACTGGCTGGTCAGGATTCCAAGACCAACTTTCCTTGACGCTAGAAATGTTGCTCTCGAGCCAGAACGGGCCAACGGATCGGGACGCTGTCCGGCGCCAGCGGCACGTGATGTGCAGTACTCTCGAGAACCTGGTCAAGGAGTTCGTTGCTTCATTCTTCCAGAACTCTCGAGCGCGAGGGGCCAAGCCATTCAAGGCAGAAGCCCCTGTCGAGAGGGCTGCAGCCGAAATGCCCCCAGTACGTCCGACAATACGAGCGCCGTCTCTTGCGAGTAGTGCCACGAGGCCCTCTTCATTCGCGAGTTCAAGCAACTGGTCCAGTCCTCGAGCCATACGCCCAAATGTGGCCTCATCGTCGTCTTCTGCCCGGCAATCAGGGATTAGTCTTGGCGCCCACTCCTGGAGCTCGATCAGCTCTCGGCAAACAGGTTCTCCACGGATCGCAGTAATGCGCCAACCTCCAGTCCCATCTGTAGTCACGCTCCCTTCTCGACCTGGGCATGCGCAGCCCGCTGCGATGGAAATGTCGGCCTCATCGCAGTTCAAGCGAAGGACATCTCCCCACGATGACACGGCCGGCAACCCTCGCGACTCTGCCATTACCGACATGGGCTGCCCCCATTGCGTGGTAGGCCTCACTGACCAGCCATGTCTGTGTGGGTCGGTTTCTTATTTCGACTTCGAGGGATATATGGGTGGCGCACCCAATGTCGAACTTCCCTTCACCAATATGACGGAAGACTTGTTGTTCCTTGAGGGTACATCGGCGGACTCAGGTATTTATGGGGGAAATTCCGGAGTATGGGATACTGGAAGCTTCCCAAGTTGAGTGGACAGGGAGAATGGCTCAGGTGTAATGTTTAATATACGGCGTGGGAGGCGCTGGTAGTCGGCACACAAATGCAAGAACGAGCTGCTAATCAATGGGGTACCCAAGCATGGTATATCATCTTTGACGTTGGATGAAGTGAGGCTAAAGGCGTTAAAAAGTATTGCCGGGATCCACTGCAGGATATTGGTCTTGGCTATCACCGCAACCAAATGATATTGCGAGCCGCACGGATAAACTGGTTGATGAGACCTTGTCGGCGAGCATTCGTGGCCGGGCGGGGTAACTCCAAGGCTGATTGTCCTACAAAATCCGGGATGCATCCGGAAAGAACACCTCAGCTGTACTATCTGCATCAAGCTGAAGGAATCTCTTCCCAATTTCAGTCACAGCCACCCACAGCTCACCACCCGCTCAAATGGCTTACACTACCCTCAAAACCCTCTTCCTCTCAGCCTGCCTCGCCAGCTGGGGGATAGCAGCCCAATCGGCAGCATGCACAGCCATCCCAAGCTGGACCATCGACGACGTGCACATCAGCTTCAGAAACCCAACACAGGCCAACTTCACGCTCACCAACACCCTCACCAAGATCACAGAAGACATTTCATGCAAGCTCGAATTTGCCACTCTCTGTGAGATCAGGGGCACCCCGCAGGATAAGGACTTGTACATCCATCTGCAGGCGAGGAATGAGGATGTTTGGTTCAATGTCACGTCGCCGTATACGTGCGATGGGAAGTGAGTTTGAATTGCAGCGGTGTTTTGGGGAGTTGGAAAGGGGGTTTGCTGACTGATTTACAGGACCGGACAAGTGACTGGGATTGGGGAGCGGTTGTTTGAGTGCCCGGAGGACTTGTATAAGTGCGAGTCGGGGAAGATTGAGGTCGAGGGGGCGTTTTTGGAGTGGTGATTAATGCGGGTTTGTGGTGTGATAGAGTTGATTGGTAGAGGATAATATCTAGATGCTCGTCTTTTTTGTGTTAATGGCCGTTACCCATGACCGGATGCCGCTGACTGGATGTTCAGCAATGACTCTGCTCAGGCAGATGTCTCCTCCCCCTCATCCCTAGCTCTACTAGCTGTGGCAGCACAACTACTAGCACAAGCGGTGTCCTCCTCCTCACGAACAGCAGTTGTATCTCCACCATAGCCCCCATTGGACTTGATCACCGTATCATGTATCCCCACAGTCTCCAACATGAACCTCTCAACAGGTGTCATGTCCGCATAACTCGCTGTAACCTTCTTGGCGATATCGTCCGGGAGATTGATGTTCAAGAGGCGCATACCCTTGAGCAGGTCTTGAGACAGTTTCTCTCGCTGGGATGGGATGATCAAGGATGTGACCAGCGGTGTTGAGGTGTCTAAACCGCCTGCTGGAAAGGGGATGTCGAGCTGTGGGGAGGAGGTTGGGTCGCTCGGGTTCTTTACCGCGGTGATGCCGGGGAGAAGGATGAGAGGGACGTGCGTGGCTGATGAAGGGATTGCGATAGATAGGTTGGCACTGTCAGGATGGAGGTTAGAAGATGATACCTGGGGGTTGTCGGGCCATAGGAAGGCTCAGAGTAAAGCCAAGGCGATGTGAATGAGGTTGTGGGCAGTAGATGCCCTGAGGAATCCGTTGTGGGATGAATGCCACAAAAGGAAGAGGAAGAGAAGCCGGGCCACTGCCGGCGGCCTTGGCTCGTGGGAAGGGAGGGGATGGATGGGATAGGATCAGATGGAACAGGTCGGTAGGTCTCAACAAGATAAAAAGACCAACTCGGTATCATGGCTGGACAAGGTTCGTCCGTCAATATGTGCTTCCATGGTAAAGAAGGTGAGCAGCACCGAAACCGAGAGAATGCGAAGCAACTTGATGGGTAGTCGAGAAGAACCCGCAAGGCAACTAGGCAGGCTGGAATGGGAGCTTGAAGAATGATGATTTGGGCCGACAAGCTGAGGAAAATGGAAGAGACATGCGGTTCCATTTATTCGACTGACGGGCAGGGTTGTTAAGTAGGAGCACCCTACCTGCGTGTGCAATGCGTGTCGACAGCATTCCCAAAAGCGGGAGTCGAGACTCGAGGGCGCGATGGACTGGGGAAATGCATCGAAAATTGCCAGATGTAGATCCACTTTGTGTTCCAGGTTTGGGAAGTGTTCGACTGACCCCCCTGCTAATCCATGGCCCAAATCCGTTGCAGCCACATGAGTTCATCGAATGGGAGGCATTGGTCGGTGGAAGGCGGATGTGCACTCGTGGAGCTGTTCTGGGGTTGGCGCCCCATAGCCAACCCAAGTGAACTGTGTGCCGTGGCAGGCTCAAAAATTGTTGGCTGTCCCGCACTGTGGCCGCCCGGTCTGGCTAGGTACGTACCTAGGTACCTGCCGACGGATTGCGCCTCCCGGGCTCACCGGTCATAAGCTTACCCCCTGGCCCCAAAAAAATTGTGCTCCTCGGCCCGGACTCTCTTTGTTTCTCAAGATCGATTTCACGCCTAGGCAGTTTTGCTCGGATGTTTGAAGGTCACGGCTAGGCGTCTGACCGGTCACTGGGCCGGTCTGAACAGGGATCCACCACACTGTCCGTCAACCAGACAGACCGCCGACAAGGGTTCTCTGGCAGGTCGGTCCCTAAACGGAAATACCTAACAGTAGGTTTGTTTTAGTCAGTGAAAGTAAGTGAGTGCCATCCACGGGTGCCGCCGTCCCATCTTCTTTGATCGCGGCATGCTGCGAAGATCCCTAAGGCCAGGTCTAACACACCCTCTGTAATCCGTACGGTGACTGTTTGTTCACTGCCCAACTGTGAACAGGCCAGATACCTCACGCCGAGGGCGGAAACCTTACCGCCATGGAAGGCTCCAGAGTGAAATTGCTGAATGAATTCGTATGTGGACATGGGCTTGAAGGTACGTAGGTACTAAGAAGAGGGTGCACTGGCTCCCCTGACGCCCGCATCCCACCTCGGGGCGCCTGAGGGTTCGACCCCCTGCGACCCGAAAACACGGCCCCGAGCGAGTCGATGCGTGGCTCGCATCAGCAGCAACCTTGCAAACCCTGCAGACCAGCCAGCTCCACCCTCCAACAACCCTTGCATCATCGGCATCGCTTCAGAGACAATGGAATCTTGCATTCAACGGCCGGATCGGTTTCAATCTACCTTCAGTCGCGCGCCGTAGTGCCCAGCATCGTCACCCGTCCGCTACTTGCAAGGTAAAGAGACCCCCGCAGGACTGACGGACTATGCGACCAAGAGCAGTCTCCCGCAAGTCGGATCGGTGGTGCTGCCAGCGGCGGCAGGCCATTGCAATTCCGTGCTCACCGAATCGGGGCGGGGCAACCCCACGCCCAGCGACCGCCACACGTCCCACATGCTATAATTTTTGATTGGCCCTTCCTTCAAGGATGTACACGCACGTCGCGTGGGGTTCCCCCAATGTGGCCTCAGGACACACATTGACCTCAACTCCGGCCACAATTGTCATCGTACCTGGGGCATCTAGTTAATATGATGTGGAGGGAATCTCTACCGGTCAGGTGAAATGCGTAGGAAAAAGCTCTGGTTCTTCAGCATTGGATGACGTTGAACTCTACACCCTCTGTTCAGGAAGTATTCTTCTCTGAATGAAGGCCTTTGATTGGTTGCATCTGCCTGTTTCAGGGTTCGGGTTAATTAATTCGTTGCATGTCTGAAAGAGGGGCCGCTAGCCTACCATTAGGAACTGTGGATGGATTCAATCGGGCACGCTCTGAAATTAAGATAATAGCCCGGTGGAAAAGTATGTAAGTAGTAGTGAAGCGAGGCGCGTATGAGTTTCACGGCAGCCGGGGGATGTTCTAAGACTTTGCCTGAGCCATGTAGCAGGTGATGGAAAGACTCCCCTCTCGACCACTAGGTACATGTATCTCACGGACTCCAAGTTGTCTAAGCTCCCACAATCCTTCCCGACGAAGACCAATATCACAACCGCCAACACTCCCATGCCTCCAACCACGAACGAAATGCCTCTTACACACTCCCATTCCCCGCAGCAGTCGCAGCGCAACTTGCACAGACAGAGCCTGCTTCCTGGACAACAATGTCGCCACCGCCGTCAGACTCAGCGATTGTCCCTTGTACATCCAGAGTTTCCACCAGAAACCTGTCCATGGGTGTCATCCCATTGTAGGTGGCGGCAATCTTGTCGACGACATGCTCGGGGAGGGAAATGCCCAACAGCGACATCCCTTGAATGATGGTTCGGGAGGAGGTATCGGGTTTCTTCGAGGCGGTGGTCGTGTCTGGGGGATGGATGTCGGAGTGGCCGTTGTCGGGGAGGGCAGCTTCGAGCTGTGGGGTCTTGGTCGTTGGGTCGTGTTTGCCTAGGGCGGCACTTAAATAATGCGTGAGTGTAAGGTGGTATGGTTGTTGTGTGAAGGGGTCGGGGGGTAGGGAGGCAACAATGTGTATGTGTTGGAATCATGGCAGGGAATTGCCAAGGCATGATGGAACGACGAAGGGGTGGATAGGAAGGAGGGGCGGTACAAGGGAAGGGTGGACGGATGTGGGAGGAGAATGAATCTTGGTGAGAAGATATGAGATCGCCGGCGATGATGACAATAAAGGGAGCCACTGACGTAGTATCGTTCTGAACATCCGTATTGCAAAAGGTTGAGATGATGCCGTCTGTGATGGCGCTATGAGGAGGTGGCATGTTGGTGACTGCCCTGTGGTGGATGGGATGCACTAAGACCACGCTATCTGGGACTAGGAGATTTCTCCGGGGGGTACCGCAGGCGGAAGGAAAACCGTGGCCGGTGGTTTGAAAGGGGGAAAGTGGTAGGAGGAGAAAGACATGTTGCTGGGGAATTCTTGGTTCATTTATCCCAGAGACGATGTGGGATGCAGGCTTGTCTGTTGAGATGATGGCGCCTGGACACCAATTCTGTCCTGGAGTTGTGCAAAATGCAACTTTTACGCCTGGCTGGCTTGGGGACGCCTAGGAGGCGGTGGAGCTATTCGGATAGGGAGCACTACCAGAGTTGCATACCTGCTGCAGAACCGCTGCTGGTAAATGTGCAATCGGCAAGAAACCTGGAACGCAAGACAGCTAGTTCGATTTGTAGATTTCTGGCGGGAATGGCGGGGGCACTTGCAGTTTGCATGCAGTGCAAGACCTCAGCTGCAATTGGCAAAATAGGCAAAATATGCAACACTAGGGTTGACCAAATCTATCAAAACGTAACCACAACGCACGGCACCCCCCGGTGGAAGATTTACATTTTGCAATTTCAGCTGCAGATGGCGCAGCGACTTCGTTCCCATTGGTCAACGAGTTCGTCTCGCTGTCCGAGTTGCATGCATGTTACAGCATGGCGGTGCGGGGTCTGCCAGCCACGATTGCTGTCTCCCGCAAGACATGCCAGCGACACGAAAATGTCCGGTCTGACCCACTGCAAAACTTGGATTCCACACGGACACAGCCCTACCCAACTGGCTTCCAACAAATACCCTTATTTATCTTCCAGTTCCAGCATTCTACCCGGGGTGTTTTGTTCTGTGACACGCCCTAACTACCTCCCAAGGACTTTTGATAAAGGATGGCTAAAGATTGGACCGCGGAGATCCAAAATGAGGTCAAGAGACTCTACGTCGATAAGAAGGAGCCCCTTGGTGAAGTTATGCGCATGGTGAAGGGAAAATTCAGCTTCAGTGCTTCGTAAGAACTTCTCCCCTCCCGGCCCGCCACACAAGAGGGTCCATTTACCGATAACTTGCGACAGAGAAAGATCGTATCGGACTCAGCTCGCGAAATGGGGCTACACCAAGTATGTTACCCAAGCCTCCCCGACACCGAACCGTGGGCTACGCCCTCATCGTGGTGCGACGCGCCGCGCTCACGGCATTTCCGCGACAATAAGGCGGAGCAGCGAAATGCCGTACGTGTTCCCCCTGTTCTGTGTTGACATACACTTACCACGCATTCAGGTCAAACAGCATGCCGGGACCGGTTGCCAACTTCTCGTCCTTTGACACGGGTGGTGCCGGTGACATGATGCCATTGCCATTTTTCGGCATATCAAATCATGAGGAATCCGATTCTGGCCCCCATGATAACATGCCCTTTATGAGTATCCCAGTTTCATCTCCGCCAGCAAACACTTTTGGGATGAATCTCCATGACGGTGACGGGAAAACGCCCTTGCACCAGGCCGTTATCGGGAAGAACGCCGAGCAGGTGAAAACACTGCTGTTTTCTGGAGCAGCGGTCAATATCGTTGACCACGCGGGAAACACACCTTTACACTACGGTGTCATCGCGGACGAGATTGACATTTCCATCATTAAACTCCTCCTCAGATTCGGAGCCGATGTCAACGTAAAAGGCCAGTCAGCTCGGTCGCCACTTCACTTCGCGGTATCCAATGCCGAGGTGGTCAACGTTCTCATCAGCGAGGGCGCCGATCCTGGAAGTCAAGATGACAAAGGCGACACACCTCTCCATCTCGCTCTCACAGTTGTATCATCTGACAAGGACCTAGTCATAGACGCTCTACTTGAAGCCGGGTCCAATCCAGACCAAGAGAACAACTCTGGTATGACGCCCTTTCTCAAGCTCTTGGATCGACCATACATGCCGTCTGGGATTCTGGTCTATGTCCCGGTATTTCTAGGCCGCGGAGCCAGTGCAACCAAACAAACACCCGATGGCAGGTCGCCACTTGAAATATTTTTGTCAAGGGTGAGGTCCGATAGCCTGTGGGCTTTGAAAATCCTCAGGGATTATCGAAACCCCAACGAACCGTATGTTGAGGCAGTAAAGTCGTTACTCGACAGGGGGGCCTCTGTAGAGGCCACAACGTCATCCGGGGAACCCTTGGCAATTGCTTTCTTTCGTCAAGTCCGGACGCGGTACAGCATAAGACAAGATGATCTGGGGGAAAAGATATGCGAGCTGTCAAGTCCTCAAAAAGTTTTCAGCAACGGAAATACCCTTCTCCACGAGCTGGCAGCTAGCTTGGTGGATTCCACCACGCTGTCATGGATCGAGGTTACCCTTCGGAAAGGCGCGGACCCCAACCGCAAAAACAACGATGGCAAGACACCTCTCATGTCATTGCTGTTCGTAGGTAATGGCTCGCATCAAGATGTAGAGAGGGGGTTGAAAATTATGTTGGCTCATGGCGCGAATCCATTGCGGTTGGACTCGCGCTCACAACCCATTTGCTTCCACGCGGCTGAAAAGTATGGAGGCAACCTATCTGGCATTGTCCGTCGGCTGCTTGAGGTATCTTCCACAAGAATCCGGACAGGGGAGAGTCTGTCCACGGCAACGGGCGGACAAGCCCAGAACAATGAGCTGACTTGGTGGGCGGAGTGGGAGCAAGCGGCGCGTGCAGACGACTGGGCCACTGTTGCGACATTTATGGCCAAACACTTCGATCGACATTACCCCAATGTTAACCGGAAACTGGTTTCAGTGGCATACTCGGTTCTGGCAGAGCGACACTTGAAGGCTTATCAGGAGCAGTTTGCGTTGACACTCGATCAGTCTAAGAAAGACGACCTACGAAAGTGTGTTGTGGAGGTTCTCCTAGTCGTCCGGGAACGGGAATTTCACGTCAGCATGGAGTACTTTGATCTTCTTCTTGCACTTTGTTGATCGGCGGAGCCGTAACTAAAGGTTCCTTACATATTAATACGAAAATATTCAAACTGTGCCTTGTGTTTCACCCCCATCCCCTAGGGGTCTAGAGGAGCTTAAACCTGGTGACGTGCGGCGACAGCAATCGCTGAAGATGAAACCCCCACAAAGCCCGGTCTGCCTTCGGCACTGTCACCATTCCCACTCGGCGAAACTCCTTGTCGCGTCCCGGAACGGGAGAAACACATAGAAGAGCACATGATAAGGGCCGAGCCCGCTTCATCAACTTAAAGGGATAACTCGCGAGCAGGACCAGGTGGGTTACCACCTCTCCCGCGGCAGATGGGTCGTCCTCCAGATCCATGTGGTCGAGAGAGGCAGCGCCGGCCATGAACGACAGCTGTGCGTCTTCAGGGGTGAACACAACCTCGTCAATGCCATCATCATACCTGATGACCTCTCTCGTGACTCGAATCAGAGGGGCTCGAAGCGTAATTGTCCCCTTTCCTTGCCCAAATGCTCCCCCATCTTCTGGCCGTTCAACCTCAAAATCAAGCACCTGTACCCACATCTTTGGGTCAACACCATACCACACCCAGCTAGTAAAGCTCACAGGCCTCCCACACGACGGCCATGCCCACGATGGAAACAAATCTCTATCCACCTCAGCAGAAACCGGCTCGCCCGAGACCTCCCAGACAAGCAGGTCAGCCAAGAAAGGTCTCCAGCATCCAAACGCGTAGTCAACCTCGCGGTAAATCCACGGCCATTTCCGCTGCAGCGCCACAGCGATACCCTCCAGCGCAGCGACCCTATCCCCAAACTGCGTCAACAGCCGCGTCGAGTACGTACTAGCTATATCCCCCCACAGGTACGAATAAGTCTTGTCCATCCCCGCGTTCGCAAACAGCTTGTTCACAGACACATGGCTGATGTTGTACCTGCGAGTGAAAACCCTGTTCCCATCGCTAGTTTTCGTTGGGGGCCCGGACGTCCTGCATTCGCACTGCACCTCGCTGGCACAGGTCCATGCCATTTCTCCCTTGCCGATGTACAACGTCCTCTTGGCTAGGAACCGCTCTTGGAAGGTCCAACCGCGCTCTTCGATGATGTTTAGTGTGTCTTTGGGGTCTTGATCGAATGTCTCGTGTGCCCAGTGGCCCGGGAGAGACCGGCATCGCTCGTGCTCCATTTTCTCGATCACGGCTTTGACCGTCCCGGTAGATTCACCCCCATTCGGGCTTGAGCGGTCTGTGGGATAAGCCAGGTCAAAAACCTTGGGTGGAAGGGGTCGCATCTCGGGTGGACTGAGGGGGCAACCTTCAAGCACACTGGAAGAGCCTGCTGCCGACAGGGCGAACAGCGCTCCGGAGTAAATGTCTGCCATCTGGGGGATCTGGCTGTTCTTATCGTCCGGGTCGTCCTGGATAATACACAGCGCATCGACCCAGAGATAGGTTTGCCCGAGTAGTTTGCAGGCGGCAACTGCGTCCTTGATAGTCTGAGGGAGGGAGGTAATCGGGATTCCCGTGGTGTGTTCATCCAAGTTTGTTGTGTACGTGCAGAGGTTGCCTCCGTCCTTGCCCCAGCAGTAACTGAGGGCGACGTATGGTATTCCGGGTGGAAGCTTGTTGTCTTCAGTGAGGACTAGGCAGATTTTGTCGTTGTCTGAGATGTCAAGAAGGCGCCGAGGTAAGGCGTACTTTGCGATATCTGCATTGCAGTGTTCGTGGGAGGCAACACATTCCGACAGCCAGGTCTTGGCAAATCCGAAACGCTCTTCGGGAGACTCTCGAATGGGTCGAAATTTCTCGTGCGTAGGTGCAACTGCAATCGGTATGCCCAGCCTAGGATCTGAGCGGCGATGTTTGTCTTTGACGTCGTCTGAAATGCCGTATTGAGCAATCTGACAGCTGATAAGGAGGTGAGCACACGCGAGACTCACCAGCAACGAGATAAATCTTGTAACCAGGTGCTGTCTCGAAGGTATCCTGGGGACCAATGATTCCAATCTCCAGAGTGTTGTCGTGCCAAACACTTCCAACCAGTTTCGTATCGGGCTCGTTGATGTCTGTGACGCGACTCAAAACTTCGCGGAGAGCCCAGCATCTGGCGCATTGGCTGGCTGACGCGATGACGTCGCGTAGCAGGACCCTTTTGTCGTACACGTCTCCGCATATCTCCTTGCAGTGCGGACAGTTTTCCCAATATTTGGGGCTAGTGGCTGTCCGAGTCGCCATTCTGCTGTGTGATGATGCCGGGTCGTTCGAGGCGTGTCTTGCGGTGTTACAGTGTAAGAGAAGTTTCTAAGATTGTGTCCTCTGACGTCCCGGTTTCTCCTTTCCCCGCCGGAATCCGGAGTCGTCCGCATCTGCTTTCAGCTGCTGCGGGGAACGCGTGTTGCGGCTGTCGATTGGCTGACACAACGATGTGCAGCGGCCTAAGGTGCCCGTTCTCGGATGCAAGCTGTAATTGGATATTGGGCCAATGTGCAGGTAATCCAAGGAAACTCATTCATAGGTACTGTCCCGATGTAGATTTGGTCGTATGTTTGGGTGGAGCACCTCGAAAGGAAGGCAGGGCACGCCAGGGAAATGGCAACTCTATTCTAAGGTACCTATGTAAGGTGTTATTATTCCAAAGGCTTCCACATAAAACTCGCCAAAAACATAAACTCCCCCCCATCATCATCCACTGCCGGATACAGCGGCACCTCCTTCCACTTCACATACCCCATCCTCGCATACCAATCCTCATTACTCCTCCCCTTCTCCGGTAACACCGCCCCGAACCTCACATGCGCCGACGCCGCCATCCCCCTCAACTCGTCGTCCTCCACATACCGCTTCGCCAGCGTATCCAGCGTCATCGCCTTACACCCCGGCCACCCATACGGCTCCACCTTCGCCATGTCCTCGATAGCTCTCACCGCCTTCCTTGCCAACCCCCCGCCCCGGTGCTCAGGGAGGATGAACAAATTCCCGATGTTCATGACTTCCAGTTCCGGAAGGGGGTTGTCGATGCCGTTCTCGTTGGGGAATGTCTTGCGTAACATGCCGACGTGCCCTGCGTAACGCAGATGCGCGGGGAGATGCGAGGTTGAGGGGGGGACCACCCAGAACATGGCTTGGGTGCGTGCGTCGATGGCGGCGCGCCAGGCTTCGAGGATGGAGGTGGAGTGAGACCAGCCGCAGAGGAGGCGCTGGTGCTGGAGGGAGGCGAATTGGATTTCATCGTGGAGGTTGATGGGTTCTAGGAGGTTGATGGGGGTGGGATTGGAGGTTGTCATGTTGGTTGTGGGTTCCAATGTGTTGTGAGTTGAGTTGTGAGTTGGGATTCGGGTAACGTTGTGCGGACTCGGGCTAAGTCCGGGGGGGACGATGAACCAGGTTTTAAGGCTGACGCCCTTTGTGTGTCACCTGTTATTTGGTCTTGACCTCCCTCTTTTGGTTTAGCTTGCGTGCATGATGACCCCCTTTCGGCAAAGATGACTTCTTTTGGCATAGTGTTTCCGTAATTCAAATTCAGATATTTCCCCACTGTGGAGGTCACTAATAGTGATCAGTGTAATTCTGGACCGGCCAGATTTCTTTAATTTGTTGTTCTTGCCAATCATCCCTAAAATACGGCACCGCAGTCAGGAGAACCGGTCCCCATCATTGCGGCTCCCTGCTGACATCCGCAGTTTGCAGCAAAGGACTCTCCACCGCCGCATGCATGGGTGTCCTTCTCCTCAGATTCGTTCCTAAGGGACGCCCACCGATATCACCCGCCCTATCCGCAATTATAATGACCGATAGGTCTCTGTTGCGATCTATACCGGTATTCTTCAGGTATCGAATGAAACCGAGCAAGATCGCGAAACCAGTCGCGAAGATAGCTATTCCATAAGTCGCCCACAAAACGTCAATGTTGAAATCGTATACGTTGATTGTCTCGAACTTCGTGACATTAGCTAGCACTAGCCCTCTATAGTGAGTTAGTAAGGTATAAGTTAGGTATGGGAAATGTCTCGTACGTCAGAATTGGGTTGATCGCTAGACTGTAGGTGACATTGCGAGATAGCTCCGGGATAAGAACATCCAAAGTCTCATTTCTTGCAAAGCCCTTATCCTGCAGTCTCTGTGGCTTGAGCCTGAAGTTTTTCTCCGATGGGTTCATGTTCCGTTTGTTGTACCAGAAGAAGTGGTCCAAGTCGTTGCTGCCGAGAAGCGAGGTGTGGGCAATACGCGTGTCTATGAAGCCGAGCTTGACACCGGTCGACATATCCTGACTGAGACTCATGGATCCAACCAGCGCATCGGAGATAGCCCACATGATAGCCGAGTAGGAATGCTGCACCATGTCGGTCTTAGAGGGATCGGAGTCTGGGTATGGAATTGGCTCGGGATCCACAACTAGGTTGTTCTCCACGACCGACTGGATCCCATTTTCGTACTCCAGGGTGATAGTATAGTTGGCTTTATGGAGTTTGCATACAGTGAAATGCCGCCTCGCGGAGGTGATGTTGCCGTCCTGTGCCATTTGCGACTTCATGTATGTGATCCAGAGCTCGTTTGTTGCATTTACTGGAAGTTGAACCCTCGGCCGATCCAAGGCAACTATCCGGTAAGATCCGTTGGGAAAGTATTCATACCCCGGTACGAAGGCGTAGTATGAGATGAAGAGCTCCTTGGTTGAACCCTGGAGTCGGTCCATCCGTTCTTCGAGAAGACCTTCAGTGATCGTGGAGGCCGTTGAGTTGGCATCCCCGCAATGGATATAGGGACCTGGGAACGAAAGGGTGTACCTGCTATTGATTGATGGTGGCGGGACATATTGGGGTTGTCCAGATGTTGAAGCCTTGAGGGCGAGAAGCTGAATGATAGTTCTAGGGCCGGTGAAGACTCTGAACCCCTCCGTTCCGGCAATGAGTGGTGACGATGCAAACCGACCCACATCGCCATCGGGCAGCTCTTCGATGTTGATACGGCGGACCTCTTCGAAAACAACGGTAGAGTCTTTGCGGGAAATGACTGCAACAGCGGCGGTCATTACAATGGGCACCAACCGCATGAGTCTGACATGTTAACTTAGGGTAGGGAAAGGGGTCTAAGGGGAACTGACTGGCATATGCAAGCTAGCGTGAGGAGTATCGGCTCTCTCCGAACACCCCATAAGGATATGAGGGAGATATCCGCAGAGAAGAGATGGTCCACTGCATGAAGTGAGATATTTCTAGGTGTAGCTTGGCTCACATTCCCACTCAGAGCCTTCCAGAAATATTGGGTGTATGCAATCTTGACCGCGCTTTGGAGGCACAGTTGGACCGCGATCGCAAAAGCAGTTCCAAGTCTGGGTAACGTGTGAGGGGCTTGGCTAATGTGAGTGAACTAGCGGGGACCACTTACGCGAAGTAGACTTCCTGCCAAGGTCGTGACGCTGGTTTGCCATTTATCTTGGTGTAGTGGACATGATGCACCACTGATATGATGACACCGCTTAGCAGGCACAGAATCATGGACATCGGGGGCCGTAGTATTGACTGGATCCGCTGCCGTGTTTTCGAAGGCTGTGGTAGACCCATTTTCGGCACCATTCCGTAATCGCTTGTTGTCAGGGTTTTTCCACCAGAGTGAAGGAGTTCAACAGAGGCGAACGTGGGGCTCAATCGTAGAATAATGGGGGGTAGGAGGGCATCACATTGGAATCTGAACTTTATAGAATATTATAGTGGATTCCTCCGCTTCTTATGCCTGGGGGCTCTCGGCCCTTCACACCATCTTTGAGTGCCTACCGCACGCCCGCGCAGCACATTACGCGAGCAGCGATTCCGTAGAGCCAATCTAGAAAAGCCAAACCACTTCAAAAGCAAGCCAAACTGCTGAATCACACCGGGAGGCCCATCGCTCTGGCCGATGGCCGGGCCCGGACCTATTGCTCCTGAATCGGCCTAATGGGGTGGGAAACACCTTGGCACTTGTCTTGGGGGTTCGGGGGGGATACTTTCCCGGTGCCATCTACCCGAGGAAATAGTGGGACTTTGACGTGTCTTGTTCTCAAATAAAGGAACAACGAAGTGACAGAGACTTGCAACCACTCGAAGCGGGGCGCAGCGTTGGGCGGAGCTACTGCCAAGAACGCCATATCCAAATGGAATATTCCGAACCGCTCATGGCGAGAAATTACGCGCTCATGGCAGCCTTGGGTCTACTCCATGTCTGACGGGCAATACTTGAGCAGGAATGCGAAAAGACGGGCGTAAATCGGGAACCCACCCCTTGATCTGGGGAGGTGTGGTTCCCTTCAGTTCTCGGACGAACTTGGCATTGAATGAACAACGACATGGAATTTTGGGATGTGTTGCTATTCACGATTCTAGAATACCCCCCAAAGACACAAAGTTGTCAAACAAGTGCGTTACAGTTTCGGGACAACATTGTGTGTAGTATCCCCCACGCATGAGGGGAGATTCAATGGCTGCCTCACTTACAATTCATTCCGCCTTGGAATACAAGGGTATCCCCTAACTATTCACCGACACCAACCCAAGTCGAGTCCTCCCGCTTGAGGGTGGGCCACTTCAAGCCGACCATTATACGATTGGATGATTCCTCGGCTGCATGATGGCTGCCAAGCCGTCACCACACAGATGAGGCCTCTCGTAGCCTTTGGCCCGGTCTTTGCCTGGCCTTCTTTTCGGGCTAGTTGGCCATAAATTTCGGCCACCTGAACTAGGGCGCAGCTAACTTCAGATGATGCACGTCCTCGGAGTACCTAAAGTCGATTCAACGATTGGCCTAATCACAGCGGTCTCAGCTGACAGTACTCGGACAATTCGGGAAAGTTTGGGCTTGTCACCCTAAAAGGAACTTGTGTCCGAAGTTGGTGTCAAAGGCAACAGTGAGGTGGGAGATCTTGTCAAATTGTTCGAGTCCCCCCACTACCCAACAAACTGTCACTCAAAACTCACCACAATATCCCTTTCTTGATCGAGGTGTTCTAGGGGGTCATATGATTGGATCCCGACACGTCTGTGTATCAAAGGTTACTTCGTGGCTCAATAGACTGACAATCGTCCGAGGGTTTTGTCTGGTAACGTACCTAAGGGTCCAATTTATCCTTTGACGGGTCAGTGATGATCTCCCAGTCGCGCAACCAGGTTCATCCGAGGGAGTTCTATTCAAAATTTCCGAAATAGATCATATGAGGGTGATGGTCTGACCACTGCGCTCCGGAATCCATCGAACCCCCCCTTTTATACCGGTCCAAAGCCTTGGCGCCCTCTTCCTCGAATTTGACGATTCCGAGACGCTCGTAGAGTTGTGTGTCCTCATCAACGCATCAGAGAACGAGTCCGACATCGAAGTTCTGGATTTCCGTTGCGTCCAAACCTATCGCGAGGCAGATAACTGGCTCGCCATCGGGGAGGAGTGATGTCGTGAAGACCACATCTGGTTCAAAGAACGCTCTTGTCCAGCGGTTCCTCGATCATAAACCAAATGACCTGGCTAGCCATGTATGTCCAGGGGTTGGGCCCTTTCTAGATAAGTTGCGATTGTTGTGACTGTTGTCGGAGGCGCCGGTAAATACTCTCCCTTGCAAGGTGATGGACCCGGAGGCTCGCTTGTCGTCGGGTGGTATGGGTGCACCGGAAGGCTGAGATGGTGGCTCAATGGCGAATATCTCAACGTTACCATCGGCCCATTTCAGCGAGTACTCACAGCCGGAATTGACTGACACCCAGGACCACGTGGGACTCCTATTTGCTCCTAATCCCCGCATCAAAAGCTGTGGCATCCACGCGAGGTCAGTTATCAAGGAGTCCTCCCAAAGCCCGGCGATGTATCGTCCCTGTCAATGAGGCTCCATTTCTTTTGCCAGTCCCAAATGGGCGCTTGCCGATCCGAATTGTAGGTGAGATTAAGATCTGTGTAGCACTTGACGACCTCGTGCCAAATACGGGGTTGTGATCGCGGCGTTGGGTGTGTTGCATCGGACACCGGGATTCTGTAGCAAAGTGATTTAATTTCCAGCTATTGAATACTGGCCTCACCAAGAGGGCACTGGAAGCTAGTGGTTTCCATGCATTCCCAGAATACCTCGTCCAAACCAAAGTGTAGAACTCTCCTAGAAAGCAAGCGTCCTTGGAAGATCCAAGCTCTACCAAGTAAGGGATAGAGCGCATTTTTTGAGCCTGACGAAAACAGGTGAGGGCAATCAAAATGAAGGGCAACTTCTAGTTGGTTTCCCGTTTCGTCACTCCCGCGGATGCGCCGATCAAAATAAGGGAGGAGGGAGTCCTGGCATCCGTGGCATCTGGTGGCAGCGATGGTTAGGAAGGCGTTGCCGTATATCTTACATATGGCTAGCGCTTGGTCAGTCCAGTCCTGACGGTCGTCTTGTACGATGCAGAGGCTGTCGATCCAGAGAAAACGCACCCCAAGCTTCCTGGTGAAGTAAATGGCGTCTTGGGAATGTCTAGGGAATTAAGGCCCACGGGATGGCGCGCTTCCATTTCTCAAGGGTACACATGTTTGTTGTTAGCGGCTGTTTCTGACCCCAGCAATGGCTAAGACAAACATACCGCCCAGTGCTTACAATTTCCTGCGGCTCGTAGAGCCGTATTCCCCGCTGATAAATATCAGGTCTTTCTTGCTAGGCATTAGCAATACCATGACCGTAGGGAGCAAACTGGTGGAATGGTTCTGTACTGTCGAAAATAAGAAGCTTACAGGTGGAATGGAGTGGTGCCTGGAAGCGAGAACTATTTACGGGAGCAACGGAACAAAGCCCCGAGTGGCCATGCGCTGACACCTGACCCAGCTACTACGGAATGTCACATGCCGTGACATACCTATACCGCCTAACAGCATATTCCACAGAAAGTAAGGATATTTACAGAATGCTTAAAATTAAAACCTGAGCCCCTCAAAAAGAGGACAGATCCATGTAGGCATGATGCCCAACGTCTCTCTAGACAATGACGTCCAGATTTCCAATCCGACAGAAAACGCCTAACTGAATGATACAGCCCAAGTCTTCACCGTTTACAACGTCCCCAGTCGGTCCATACCAATCACCAAATTACAGCCAAAAGGCAAGTAAACCTGTCATACTCAAACTCGCAAGGCCGGTGAGAGATGCAACCACAACCCTCACCACCACCGGTACACTCCCGGATCAGCAGACAACAGACAGCTCACAACCAAGGACCACAACACTTCAGTCAACAAAACTCAAAACTCCCCCATCAATCCTCAACCTCATCAACGGCCCCGCAATACTCCCCCCACCCACCCTTACACGACACAACATCTCATTCACCCACGTCGTCTCCCTCCCCATATCACCCGGCGCATACATCCAGTACGCCCTGACCAACAACAGCCCCGGAATGACACTCGCCGGCCCAAATGCTTTTGCATGGCAAAGAATAAAATACTCCATGCTCTGACATATGTGGTACGCTGCTGTGGTAGGCCAGTCCTCTCTGTGGCCGAGAGGAGGGAGGAGACCGACGGTGAAGTGTCGTAGGCATCTCACCTTCCCTTCCTGACCTTCCGACACGGCAGTAGTGCAGGTACACGGGAGATTCCCCCTCCCGATGGAATCAAGCACCCCCTCTAGCCGCACGAGCGAGGCATAAGTAAAGCACCAGTGCGCCTGTACGCTCATGAGAGCAATCCAGTAGTATAGCATGTTCTGGCCGATTATAAAGTTAGGGAAGTGGAAGATGACGGGGAAGATCTTCCCTGTCTCAGAGGTGTCGCGGATGCTGTCAATCTGGGAGAGTTCGGGGTGGTATAGCGCGCCGGGGGTGACGGATTTAAAGTGGGCGAACCATGTGTCAAGGACGGTTTCTACCTTTTGGCCGTGGTGGATGCAGTCTAGGCCGGAGAGGAGGGTTTGTTGGAGGTTGGGGGATTTGGTGTCTAAGCACCGCTCTAGGGCCTGGCGGTGGATGGATAGGTCGGGGAGGTCGAGGAGGATGTCGAGGAGGAGGTCGAATGGGGCTTTGGTTTCCGGGTGGGGTGCCCATGGGAGGGCACGCCAGGAGGGCTGGGCGAGGAAGTTGGGGCGGCACCAGATGATATTTTGGAAGACCTAGGATCTAGGTCAGCTTCAAAATATGGTAGTCAGAAAATGGGCTCGGTCATTCTTACGCTGTGTAGCCGTAACAGCTGGAAGGCGCTATGGGCGAGCCCGGATTGGTGAGCAGCGGGCCCCCGAATACGCATCAGCTCCATGGCGCCCTGGTAGTGCACCATGTAGCCGTCGGGTGAGTTGCCGGGGCATTCTGAGATCTCGTACAGCATCAGGGCTAGACATGCAGCGAGGTTCTGCTCGTTGGCCCGCGTCGACGTTCGGTTGACGTCGCGGCGCATAGCTGATAGGCCCTTGGCGTACAGGCGCTGGCCTTCCCGGACAAGGTCAAGGCGGTCCAGTTGGCGGCCCAGACGCGCTGCGCAGGCGGCCAGCAGTGAGTCCTCGAGGCTTGGTGTCAGCTCGGGCAGGTTCATGATGTGTGCCATCCAGTCTCCGCGCTCGCCGAACGACTGCCGCACAGCCTCGTTGGCCGACGCGGTATACACACCAACATCGGTAGTTGATAGGTTTTGCTCGGTGAACAGGGCGAAGATGCGGTCACGGAAGATGTTGTGGACCGAGACTTCGGGCAGAAGCGTGGGGCTAGTTCGGGCTTGCATGTGCGTTCTGCTTACCGCTCTGCTGGCAGCTCTCGACGACGACCGGGATGAGACGGAAGAAGCGGCCGGAGAGGAGACGGAAGAAGAGGGTGTGTGCTGTTTACT
>Ga0247760_1001356_pt1 | contig 23010 bp, 5 predicted proteins | sample UWRJL171409R4_FD_179936 | JGI IMG/M metagenome (GOLD analysis project Ga0247760, IMG submission 179936) | Plant litter microbial communities from Arlington Agricultural Research Station in Wisconsin, United States - UWRJ-L171-409R-4 | ecosystem: Environmental > Terrestrial > Plant litter >... | reverse complement strand
GGTTGGCAGTGGAGTCTGGCGTTCTTGGCTGTGCAGATCCACGGATGCAGCCGCGGAGCGGCTGCGTGGATCCAGCCACACTGTTCTAACCACACTGGCCGGGTTAGGGTTGTAAAAACCCAACATTTACATAGTTAGAAAAGGATATGCTGAATTTAGAGCCAGATTTATATACGTATAGTTAATAAAGATTAAGTATTAAGCATTTCGTCTTAAATAGTAAGTTTCCCTTTAGTAGCTAGATTATACTCTCTTTTAGAAGGTAATTTATAACGCGTTAGTGATAAGTCTCTGTAAAGATATTAGTATAATAAAAGACACTATTTAAGCTATCTTTATAAGATAAGAGCATTTTATATTATTTAAAAGTTTTATTAGTTAATAATAAGTAAGGGGGGGATAGGTGTATGACTTATTGTTTTAATAGCATCTCGACTTAATATATTTTATTAAGGAGTGCTGTAGCATAATAGCTATTACATTACCTTACCTTAGTTGTCTCTTCTCTTGATAGGAGGGGGTAATGCAGCTCTACTGGAAGTTTAACCTTGAAGGCGTTAACCTTATAAGTACTAAGAGCTTTAACTAAAGCGATAATTAACGGAAAATCTTACCACTAGTCACTTAAAGGTTATAAGACTAAGACATTACTGTCTACCTTATGTTTAAATATAACAGTTAATTTCTTAACTGTATAGTTACTACTACCCTGCTTAGATAATTAAGTAAATAACAGAAGTGAATCTAACTTAGTAGGTGACGGGGTACTCTCTGCTTTAGTGGGTGATAAAGGTGTAGTTAACTTAGCAGGTAAAGGAGGTGTATTGGTAGGTGATAAGGCATTCTTTGGCTTAGTAAGCGATTAGAGCGTATTTAGCTTAGCGGGTAACGGGAGTATATCTAGCTTAATAAGCGACAGAAGTAAATCTAGCTTAACAGGTAATAAAGGTGTATTTAGCTTAATAAGTAATAAAGGTATATTGGTAGGCGATAAGGTATTCTCTAGCTTAGTAAGTAACTAGAGCGTATTTAGCTTAATAGGTGATAAGAGTATATTTAACTTAGTAAGTAATAAAGGTAAATCTAACTCAGTAAGTAATAAAAGTCTATCTAGCTTAGTAAGTAATAGTAGCTTAGTAAGTAACGGGAGCGTATTTAACTTAGTAAAGGACAAAGCCCTTTTTAACTTAACGGGTAATAGAGGTTTAGCTAGTGATAGGGTTATATCTAACTTAATAGGTAATAAAGGTATATCGGTTAGTAATAAGGTATTCTCTGGCTTAGTAAGCGATAAGGCTATCTTTAACTCAGCAGGTAATAGAAGTTTAGCTGGTATGGAAGTGTATCTGGCTTAGCGGATAACGGGGGTATATTTAGCTTAATAAGTAATATGGTCTTGTTTAGCTTAGCGGGCGATAGAGGTGTATCTGGCTTAGCGGGTAATAAGGCCCTCTCTAGCTTAGTGGGCGATATAAGTTCAGCTGGTAATAGGAGCGTATTTAACTTAATAAGTAACGGGGTGTTTAACTTAGTGGGTAATACAGGTATATTTAGCCTAGTAGGCGATAGGGCTGATAAAGCCTTGCCTAGAGCAGGTAACGAAGGCTTACTTTAATTAATTACAGGTAACTTATAAGCGTTAAGTAAATTTATTACTTTATTAATAATGCTTATAAAGGTGTTAGATATATAATCTGATATAAGAGTGCCCTCTTACTATACAGTATATTATGTATAGGTTTATAAGTCTTATTAGGTTTTAGTTTAAGGCTGTTACGATAATTACACCTATTTAAGTTTCTTTAAAAGGATTTTAATTTTACTAATAATATTATTAAGATTTATATTAAGAAGATTAATAACTTTTATACTAGGAGGGTAAAGTAATTTATAACGACTCCGCAGGCCGTCACTTGGGCCGGAGCGGCCCGACGGATCCCCCGCAGAAGGAACAGTGCAGGAAGACAGTATACACAGTACTGTGCACTGGGCCAGGGGTGTAAAGACCTAAAGCCCTTACAACTAACCAGCAGCTGCTTAGTCTTGGCAGGAGTGCTCACCTACTAAGCATCTGTGAGACCTTTAAGTAAGAGGTGCTTAGTAGCAGGTTGCTCAGTTTCTCACTAAGTAACAGGCCACTAAGCAAGGTATAAGGTACCTCTGGCTAGTTAGTATAAATAGTTATAGTTATGCCTATAACCACTGTAAAGGACTCTGGTTCCTTACACTAATATTTAATTATTTATTTATATCCTACTGTTCAAACTCACCTTTATGTATTATAATAATAGTAACCTATAGTGATATTAAACCCCCCGTCTAAAAATACTAATTTAATAAGCTGTCTTTAAAACGCCCCTTACCTGTTAGCGTCCTGCTATACGTTCTATCTTAACCTACACTAGTCCTCTTAAAGCCTGTGTTAAGTGCAGGTTATAATATAATATTAACGTCTCAGTTCTAAACGCTATTTGTTAAATTCCCAGATATTACCTCCCCCTATTAACATATTAACCTTTAGGAAAGGAAAGGAGCTTAAGAAGGCTTAAGTTTAGCCTTAGCTTCCCACTATTAATAAGTTAACTACACGTTTTAAAAAGTTAAACCTTAACTAGTAGGGACTGGTTAAGGAACTTAATAAAGCCTTCCCTAAAGATATTAAAAGCTGTATTAATCTTATTAAGAAACTCTAGGCCTAACTTAATACTGTTAAGCTGGAGAATAATAACCTTAAAGGCTTATAAAAAAAACGAGTAAAGCTCCCCCCATTATTACGCTTTAAGGGAGACTTTATATAATTAAAGTTTTAAATAACCTAGCTTTAAAGTTATATCACCTATTATAATAAGCAGTTTTTTAAAGAAGAAGGAACGGTTAGGTTTATAAAAGCTTTACTAGATGGAGTAGTTACTTACTAATATAAACCCTACGTAAAGATAATTAATAACCTCTTTATAAATAAAGCACGTAAGGAGGCCCTTAAGACTTAGGCCCTTTTTAACAACTTTAACATTTTCATTAACTAACTCCAGACTAAGTTTAAAGAACTAAATACCCTAAAGCGGGCCAAATAACACCTTATAACCCTAAGGCAGACGTCTTTAATCCTTAAATTCTCCACACGCTTTAAGTTAAAAGTAATAAAGACTAAGCTTAACTAGGAGGCCTTAGTAATACTATTTTAAAGTGGTTTAAAGGAATACGTTACTGGAGACCTTTATTAAAAAGACTAACTAGACTGCCTTTAAAAGCTAGTTAAGATAACTATTAAGGCTGATAATTAGTATTATAATTACTATTATTAGAAGAATTTCTAAAAGAAACAGACCCTTTACTAGTTAAGTAAGCTTAAAAAAGGGAACCAGTTAACTATAATAGGTTACCACACCAGGCTGATAAATATTAGTATAGTAAACTATTAGAATTAACTTAACTGTAATAAACCTTAACAATAATAGTAGTAAAAACAGCCTAAGGACCTGTTACAGGTCTAATACTTTAACTATGACAAGAAAGGACATATAGTATAGTAATACCTGTTATTAAAGTAAGTTAGTTAGAAACCCGTTCCAGATAAAGGAAAGCACGTTAAATTTAACTTAAAAGACGTTTATATTAAGATAACAGGTAATAAAGAAAACTATACCTAAATAAATAAGTGAAACATAGGAGATAAAGATAAAGAAGAGGAAGAACCTTAAGACGTAATATACCTAATCTTTAAGGGTGTCCTGGAAGAGTTAGCTATAGAGGTGCAGGTTGTAACAGACCGACTTTAAAGTGGAAACTTAAAACTGTTAAAAGTGTAGGTTATAAAAGACCGACTTTAGGAAGAGATATTTTAGTTAGCTGTTACAGGTCTTAAAAACCTCACCTTATAAGCCTAGGAATTAAGGAAGTTTAAGAAGGACCTTAACTTAGACCTTACTAAGATAGTTAAAGGAGTTAAAGAACTAGCCCTTTAGGCTACTTAAGTAGTAAAGCAGGCCTTAAAAAGTAAAAAAGAATAAACTAAAAGAGTCGAATTAAAGAAACGAAAGTTCTTCTTAACTATACCCCTTAAAACTCTTAAACACTTTAAGTACATTAAGTAGATCAGCACCTTTACTTTCCTAAAAGAAGGATAACTTAAATAGTTATCCTATATTAAAGCCAGTATACCTTAGACTAATACCTTAAGGGTCTCTTAAGAAGGTGTAAACTAAGTATATTAACAGAGGGTTTAAAAGCTGAAGGAAAAACATTAAGAGTTAATAGATAAAGTGGAGGACCTGTAAGTTAAAGGTTTTACTGTGATGTTTAAGGATAAAGTGGTAGAAATTAAGTTATAACTCTATAATAAAGTTTACTTTACTAATTAACTTAAATACCAACTTATTAAAAAGGGCTATTTTATAGAAGAATAAGCTAGGTTATTATTACTTAAGTTTTAAGAAGAGGTTTAGAAAAAGCAGTATACTTAAAGGTAAGTAGAAGAAGAAAAGAAATAAGGTGCCATTTCACCCGTTCCGTACTCCATAACTGTAATACCTGTAGTTAACGTTAATTACCTTAATTACAGGGATATACTGTAAATTAACTATATATATAACAATTATACTCTTAACTGGCATAACGGGCTTAAAGCCCTTTATAACCACTTCCCTAACGTATAGAAACGGGATTACACCGTTATAAGGGTAGAGTTAGAACTGGCCTATTATTAAATCTCTTACTCCCTAATTAAAGAATCTAATAATAAGTAGAAGGTTATTATAGTTAACTAAGCTCCTACCACATACTGGTAAAAAAAGGTACTTAATAACTACCTAATTATAACGTACTTATTACACCTTAATGGAAAAGTTAAAGAGTAGTAAAAGTGAGAAGATTATTAACAGATTTAAGAGTAAAAGGACATTATTACAATCCAGTCCTGTAAAGTGTACTATTAACTTATTAAGGATTTTAAAAACATTAAACTGTTTAAAGTTAACTAGACACTAAGGTATAAAAACTTAAAAAAGGTTAATTACTAAGTCTATTAAAGTTACCTGTTTTTTTAAAAAGAGTTAGGAAAAGGTTACAGGCCCTTTAAAAGAGCTGGAAACTAGTAATTTACTAGTTAGTAAAAACCTTAAGAAGAAAGAGAGGCACTTAAAGGTTAGGCTGTATAAAACCTTAAGGATAAATAGTTACTATAACTTAAATGTTAAAAAAGTATAAGTATTATTTTATTAATGTTAATATAATAAATAGGAGAGGGAGGCTGTTTAAGGTAAGAGTAGTAATTAATAGCGGGAGTGCTTCTAACTTAATACACCCCTTACTAGTTAACTAAAGGAAACTCCTTAATTAAGAGTATAAAAAGGTTATTCTTATATAAAATAGTAAAGGAGGCCTGTATTAGTATAATAATAGTAAAGTTACTTATTACTTACTACTTTTAATTAAAGTGGACAGGGATAAATAATAAATAGACTTTAACGTTACATTAATTATAAGGTATAACATAATCCTAAGTTTACCCTAGCTGGAGAAGTATAACCCTGTAATTAACTAAAGGAGTGGCCACCTTACCTTTAGTAAGTCCCTTAACTGTAATTACTGTTTAGAGAAAGTTAAAAAGGTATTAAACTGCTTTAAAAGTATATAAAGTATTTAAAAGCACGCTAAATTAAGTGTAGTTTAAGTTAGGTTTATAAAAACAGTTAAAGGATTAGAAGGTTTACTATATTACCTAAATAATAATTTAAAAGGTGGAGGAAAGTAAAAAGCTAATTTACAGATAAGTAAAGAAGTTAACTTATTTAAGGTACTTACAGAGTATAGGAAGTTTACCCTGTTTTAAAAAAAGATATTATAATTACTAAACTACAGACTATAAGATTATAAAATTAAGTTAAAGCTGGGAGTAAAGCTCTACAGCTTCTAGCCTTACCACTTAAACCCTTAATAAGCTAAGGCTTTAAAAGAGTATATTAATAAAAACTTAAAAAATAGGTTTATTATAAAATCCCAGTCTCTGGCAGGGTACTTAATGCTATTCGTCTTAAAGAAGGGAGACGGTAAACTATATATAATTATTAATTATTAATGTTAAACAAAGATATAATTAAAAACTGTTACTTATTATTACTTATTATAAAAATGTTAGAACGGATTATTAAAGTAAATTAGTTCTCTAGCTTTAATTTCCCTATAGGGTTTAACCACATTAGAGTAAAGGAAGAGGATAAGTATAAAACGGCTTTCCAGACTTATAACAGGTATTATTAATACTATATTATGTTAATAAGATTAATAAACGCTCCTGTAACCTTTTAAGGCCTTATTAATAATATTCTCCACCCCTTCCTTAATAAGTTTATCTTTATATATTTAAATAACATTTTATTTTATTTTAAAACTTTAAAAGAATACTAAAAGTATATGTGATAGGTTTTAACAGCTTTTAAAAAAGTAAAGCTGATAATAAACCTGGAAAAGAACCATTTCTACGTTTAGGAACTGAATTATTTAAGGTTTAAAGTAACCTTTAAAAAGCTTAAAATGTAAATGGAGAAGATAAAGGCAGTTAGGGACTAACCTACTTTAAAGAATTAAAAAGAATTACAAACCTTTATCAGCTTTATAAACTTTTATCGATACTTTATTAGGTATTTTATAAGGATTATAAAACCATTATATAAGCTTATAAGAGAGGGTAAACCGTTTAAGTAAACTAATAGATAGTAAAAGGCGTTTAAGGACCTTAAATACGCCTTTATTATAATATTAATCCTAACCCTCCCTAATTTCTTAAAGCCCTTCTAGGTTAAGACAGACTCTTTAAAGTTTATAATTAGTAGAGAACTTAATTAAGTCTAAGATGACGGAAAATGCTACTTGGTTACTTTCTTATTAAAAGGGATTTATAACCTAGCCTTATAATATCTAATTTATAATAAAGAACTGATAGTGATTATTTAATACTTTATTAAATAATTACTGTATTTAAACAGTATAAAAGAACCGGTTTAGGTCTTTTTAAATTATAATAACCTTTAGTACTTCCTAATAAAAGAGCTTAATTTATAGTAAGTATAATAGGTTAAATTAATAGTTTTATTCCACTTCCAGATTTATTATGTTAAAGGAAAAGATAATAGGTAAACTGATGCTTTTAATTAAAGACAGGATTATAAGGATATTAACCTAGTTTTAATCCCTGTTATTATATTTAATAAAGTTAAGAACGGTATATTAAAGTATACATTATAAATGTCAGATAACTAGATACTAGAATAAACTATTAATGTTTATATAAACTTATAAATAAAGTATAATATCTATTAGTAATAACAGGACTTTTAAGTAAGAAGGTTAGTAAAAGGGACTTATAAGTATAAGTGCCTATTAGGAGACTTTTTAAAGTATTTATAAAATTATAATAAGGAGTGCTTAAAGTATTTAAACTATAATAATACTGGTTATTAACTGGAATAACTATTAGAAGGTGTAAACAGCACGCTTAAATTAGAAGTAAGACTTTAGTATTAAGAGAAACTATACATTTATAACCTAAATAAATAAAAGGAGTATATATAACAGGTTTATAAGTCTCAGTTTAGGGGATATATAGGCTAAGTTAAGACTCTTATATAAGTTTAGTAAGTGTACGCCTTTTTAGGAATAAAGAAGCTGGTTAAGGAAGTGGTTAATAACTGTAATATCTGCCACTATAAGTAGAATTAGCGTTATAAGCCTTATAGACTACTTAAACCACTCCCTATACTATAAGCTTTATAAAGTTCTATCTTATTTAACTTTATTACTGGGATTTTAAAGTTTAAGGACTTTATTATAAGAGTCACTTATAATTAAATCCTTATAATAGTTAACAGATTAACGAAATGGGCCTATTTTCTGCTAACCTTAAAGGACATAACTATAGAGTAACTTACTTATATCTTTAAAAAAGTGGTAGTTTTATAACACCTTTAGCTAGATAACATTATTACAAATTAAGATAAGCTGATTATATTAAAATTCTAATAAGGATTAATATAAAGAATAGGTGTGAAGAGTAAGCTTTTAACAGTATTTCACCTATAAACAGACAGCTAAATAGAATAAGTTAATTAAATACTTATAATATATCTTTAGGCGTACGTTAACTTCAAATAAGATAATTAGCTTAAGTTATTACTAATAGTATAGATAACTTATAATATAACATTAATTAAGTCGACAGGTATATTACCGTTCTTTACTAATTACCGTAAGGAGCCTAAACTCCGTTAAGGCCCACCTACTAGTACCCTTTAAGCTGTAATCTATGTAAACTAGATATAGGAACTGTATAACCACTTATAAGCTGAACTTAAGTTCACATATAAACGAATGAAGAAGTTTGTTAATAAATATTAAACTAAACAGTTAATATTTAAAAAAGGACTTTATTATAATGGTGAACAAGTTAAGGGACCGACTCTTTAAGAGGGGGACTATATTTACCTTTTTTTATAAAACCTGTATTTAAAACGGCTTAGTAAAAAGCTTAACTTTAAAAGGTACAGACTATTCTAGATTAAGAAAAAGGTTACCACCTTTAATTATAAACTGGATTTACCTGCTAGTATAAAAGTGTGGATTAAGGTCTTTCACATCTCACTTTTAAAACCCACCTTAAAGGGAGTTCCTTTAGAAAAAAAGATTAAAATCGACGCTGATAAAGACAAGTATAACGTTAAGGAAGTTGTAAATTTACAGAAAGGAAAGAACACGTTTAAATATCTTATTAAGTAATTAAATTACAGCCCTGAAAATAACTTATAAAAGCCTATTAAAAACCTTAAATACCCAGACCTAATTATAGAGTTCTATTAAAAGAATCTAGATTAATTAAAACTACCTGTAAAAGAAGAATAGGGATTAAAGGTTAAATTAATTAATATAGCCTTAAAGAGGTAAATTAATTAATTTACTTTAAAAATAAAAAAATAAGATAAAGTTTAATATTTAAACTGTTAAACTAAAAAGTAAGACTATTATAAAACTTAAAGTTTAAAAAGTAGTAGGAAACTCCTTAATAGGTGTGGAAAGATATTTATTAAAACCCTAATTAGGGTTAAAAGGACCTTAAACCTAATAAGGAGGCTAAGCCTCTGGAGCTTTTAATAAGTCTTATATGGGAATAAGTGCTATTAAGAGAAAAAAGTCAGTAAAAGAAAATAAGTAAAAAAGTCGTTAACTTAAACCCTCTAACCTTAAGGAGTAAGGATCTAAGGTAATAAAAGACCCCTAAGGGACTTAAACCTATAAACCCTTACTAAAAGAATTATAAATTAGGTTAGGAAGAGGTTATTAGTTAAGGTAACCCCTTAGAAAAAGAATTAGTAAATGTTCCTATTAAAAAGCCTCCTTAGTTAAAGGACTTATTAACCTTAAGAGGAGCAGCTAAATAAGTCTCCTCTTACTCTTAGAAACAGAAGACCTCTACCTCCCAGCTAAATATAGAAAAAGCTCGCTCTTTTATCCTGTGGCGCTAGACTTTAATCTAATTAAGATAGGTGGCGGCTTTACGGAGCTTTTAAGTTTTCAGCTCCAGGTTCCACACGGCAGTATCGTGCTTAGTGTTAAGGTGGCGCTTCTTAGAAAGAAGCCGCTAAAGGAAAGTGTCACTATAATTAAACACGTTATATAAAGACGAAACCCTTATTAATAAGTATTTAAAGTAACTGTTTAATCGTATAGTAACAAGACAGGAAAGCGATTTTAAAGAATAGTGACTATAAGGTGACATTTGCGATTTAAAAGTCGAAATAAAGTCTATAAGGTTACGGTGACAAGAAGTGCTGTTTTTCAAAGTGCTTTTTTATATACGGTTAGTAGGTATAGTTACATTAAGAAAGAAGGAACGCTTTTACTAAGAGTTTTTATAAGAAAAGAATATTAAAGAGGGGGAATTATGTAACGACCCTATAGGCCGTCACTTAAGCTAGAGCGGCCTAACAGATCCCCTGTAGAAGGAATAGTGTAAGAAGACAGTATATATAATATTACGTATTAAACCAGGGGTGTAAAGACCTAAAGCCCCTATAACTAACCAGTAGCTACTTAATCTTAATAAGAGTGCTTACTTATTAAGCATCTGTAAGACCTTTAAGTAAAAGGTGCTTAGTAGCAGGTTACTTAGTTTCTCACTAAGCAATAGGCTATTAAGTAAGGTATAAGGTACCTCTGGCTAGTTAGTATAAATAGTTATAATTATGCCCACAACCACTGTAAGGGACTCTGGTTCCTTACACTAATATTTAATTATTCATTTATATCCTACTGTTCAGATTTACCTCTATGTATTATAGTGACAGCGACTTACAGTGACATTAAACCCCCCGTCTAGGAGTGCTAGCTTAACAAGCCGTCTTCGGAACGCCCCTTACCTGTTGGCGTCCTGCCATACGTTTTGTCTTAACCCACGCCAGTCCTCTCGAGGCCTGTGTTAGGTGCAGGTTGTAATATAATTATTTAAGGTAGGTATAGAAAGTAGAGTAGAAAGAGATAAAGTGGAGGAGGTGAAAAGTAGAGATAGGTTAGAAGAGTATAGCTAAATGTAAGTATCTTAAGCTTCTTAATATGTAAGCTTTAATTAAGGTACTTTACAGCTTAAGAGGAGCGAAATGTTTAGAAGATAGCTAATAGTAATGCTTATACTAACACTTAAATCGTAAAAATGCCTTTAAGTGTCAGTTAGAGCATTACTATTAGGTGTATACCTAGGGTACAGTACTTTCTACGTTTCCTTACCTTACATTTACACGTCTATTATATCTATACGTTTTATTTCCATGTAATAAAAGCTCTTTATATAATCGGACTAGTATATAAAGGCATACTCTTAAATTATCTAAAAATGCTAATAATTTCTGTTTAGGGCTGTAATAAAGCATTACATATAAACTAAAAAGCGTTAACACTGTTACTAATTATAGTAACTTAACGGCTAAAGCTATTATAAAGTCCGTAACACCGACGTAATAATTACTAAGCTACTCTCTAGAGCTACACGTAGTAAAAACTTAATAACCTTACCCTTAACAATATATAACTAAGCCACGTTAGGCTTAGTTAAGTAATGTTAAAGTTCTATTATAGAGCAGGTATAAGCAGTGTATAAGGGTAATAATTTCGCATATATTATTAATTATCGCATATTAAGTTACTAGACGACAGTAATACGTTATCTTATTACAATTCCTTAATAGCTAAGTAGTACTTTATAACTATGTCGCTAAGGTAAGACTATTATAGTATACAGTTCCTAATTATAACAATCGCAGTAATGTAACCTTTACTATAACCGTTACTAACTTACTAAGTAAGGTAATTACATATACAGCTAATATAGCCAGGTTATTAAAAACAGCTGCCTATATGTTAATATCTTACTAATACGACGTTATTAATATAGCTGATAATAGTTATTATAAGCTACTTTAACACCTATAGGTTAAGTAACGCCCTTTATAAAGAAGCTAGTTAAACTTACAGCTTTTATTATAAAGGTTAACGATAATATCCTTATTACAGATTACGTTTAAAAGATAAAAAGTAATACCTACTAGGCACCTCTTTATAACAGTAATCTAATTCTTTATTTAACTAAAAGTACTAAGACTGTGTTATTAATAACGTTCACTTTTAAGGTAAAGGTTACCTTGTTTGTAAAACACTTCCTGTTAAACATTATTAAGTATCTGTTAAGGTATATATAAGTGCTTAATAATAAAGCCCCTTATCTAAGCAGTATTAAATATAAAGTAATTAGTGGACATTAGACAGTAGAGCTTTTCTAGAGGTTACTTATATAATTTACCTTATTAAGCTGCCTTACGGATTTTTACAGCCTAATATCAGCAGTTTCTGTAATATTTTACCCCTCTCCTTAATAAAAAAATTTTATAACTTTTAACCAGAGCGTTTATTAATATAAAGGGGAATAATCGGTTTTATCACTATACTTAGCTTAATTCCCTCTTTAACTTATAAGTAAGGAAGTATAATATTAATATAGCTAAAGTATAAAGATTACTTACTTTTTAGCCTTAATTATTACTAATAATAAGTAGGGGGATAATACCTAACATGGAATATTCAAGTTAATCTCCTTTAAGACCTTCCTTATAGTGGAAAAAAGGAGGAAAATAGTATAAAAGCGTTAATCTAGGCTTCTTAAAGGACGTATAGTGATTAGGGGTTAAGAAGTACCGTTAAAAGAATTAAAGTAGTATCTTAAGGATAAAGAAGTCTTAATATAGACTAAAGTTTAAATCTATAATATAAAGGTTAAATTTAAAAAGTATTAGATTAATAACTTTATAACCTTATCTAGCTTAAGCTCTTAGGTGTATAGTTTAATAATTATCTTTATAAAACTAATTATAATAAAATCTGGAAATACATCACACACTTTATTACTTACCTTAATAATATCTGTCTTTAAATGTAAGTTTACATTAATCTTAACATTTTTATCCTTAAAGCCTTATACCCTTACACCTTAACTTATCGTAATGCCTTTCCTAATTAAGAATGTTAACTTATAATTAGCTGATGAGAAAAGCTATCTAGCTTTTTCTAAGAGAGTAAATGGAAATAAGTATTAGCGTAAGTTAGGTTTCGCTTATTTAGAAGCTAATATCTGTTACGTAATTAAAGGTTGTTTCGTAAGACGTTTACCAGCTTAGGAAGGTAAAAGTTAAGTGTTAGTTAAGCTGGTTGAGGGAGCGTGTATGTTAGTAAGGTATTATGTGTTCTTTATGTCTATGATAGTTAAGCTGATAAGAAATGTATAACGAATAAAGTCCCTTTTATAATAAAGTGCCTTTAAGATATACTTATTTTAATACCCCTCTTTAGCCTGTGTATCTTAATACCCCTCTTTAACCTGCGTATCCTAATGCCCCTCTTCAGCTTACGTATCCTGGTGCCCTTTAGTATATAATGTGTTACAGAATACTTTCAGTTTCTAAATATGCTTATTATAAAGATCTTTAGGGTGCTTAAAGTATTTTATTTTAATTTAACACTTTAAGGTTTAAAGTAAGTTAAGATAACTTACCTTGTAAAACTTTATCTGTGTAGATAGAGTGTGATTATAAAAGTACTATATAATAATTTTATTAAGATATTAAAAGACGTGTATTATTAATAGTTAAGAGAGTCTTGCTTATATAACTATTATACTTAAGATTATGCTTAGATAAATAGTTTAGTAAGTTGTTACTGTGGCTTATAATATTAATTAAAATAATAAATAATAAGAAGGAGAGAAACGTTAAGGTGAGGTATAACCCCTTTATATATTAGTAATTAAACATTTAACACACTTGTTTAACTACTGTAAGGTTATTAAAGTAACTTAGAACAGAGTGGCTTTTAAAGGCTGTAATTCCCTTTTCTATAACTTTAAGTAATTTTGCTTAGAGCTTATTCTTCTAAATGGAACGCCTTATTATGGTCAGGCTGGAGGAGAAGAGCGATTAAGGTGAAAACCTCCATTTTAGTCTATCTTATAAGGTTAAGTGTGGAGTTTAGTAAAATTATATTCCGTATAACTAATCACTTAAGGGGCAGAGTTAGTGTGGAGGTGTAGGGACTTATAAGGCCCTGTAGTTAATTAGCCCTAGCTGTACTTAATTATTAAGTTACGTATATTAAGATCCTTCTGCCACTTACTAGATGCTTAATTTCTTATAATTAAATTTTAGTACGTAGTAGATTAAGCTTAGTTTTAGACTCCCTAAGTAATTAAAACAGTATGTAAAGGCCTACTTGTAATTATTTAATAATTGTTAATAATCTCTTTTTAAAGTTATAATAAAGCGGCACATTTAGATAAATAGAGGTAAAGGGCAGTGTAGTAAAAAGCGTAGATTAAGGCACTGTAAGTAGTAACCTACCTTACTAACTATAATAACTACTATTCTTAAGTTTGTATAAGGCGGTTATTATTAATCTTAGCTTAGATAGCTATAGAAGCGATTATAAAGATTTATTATTTAGAGCTTAAAGTGTAAATAACACGTTACTGTCAGCTTTAAAGACGTATTAGAAGTCTTAAAGACGATGTTATTATCGTAATAGAAAGTTGACCTTTAGGAGCTTTATCTTTACGTTAACTTTAGTAAGATATTATTCTTAAACGACACAGTTACTAAGCTTATTTTATTTATTAGAAGTATTCCCTTATTAATAAAGGTTTATTTAAGCCTTATATCTGTATATACTGGAGTAGCTTAAAGCTTATCTTTAAAGATTTAAAAGACCTATTTTACATCCACTTTTTACCCTTTAATATTAAGATAACACTTACGTAAGATATTTATAATATCTTGAAAATCCAGGAACTGGGGGTAGGCGTTTACTTAATACAGGTCCTTAGCGTTGCAGGTATAAGTACTATTAGGAATTTTGTCTTTAAAGAAATTACTAAACTACATTACTTACTTAACGATACCATAAACCTGTAGTAGGAGTTACGGCACTTAAAACAGCTATTATTATTAAAATATATCGTCTGTCTTATTAATATTATTATATTTACTAACTTATATTAAACTTTAATTATATCTAATATTAAAGTTATATAAGGTCTTTTATTAAAGTATTATTTAAACAGCATTATTTAAAATACCCTTAATAATTTAAAGACTAACTATTTATAAGTGCGATAGGTATACCAGATTACGAACAGGTTAACCTACCTTTATTTATATTATATTACTTATATAAATATTAAGCTATTTAATATTATTATAAGTGAAAGTAGCGATACTGTACTAGTTAACGTTAACGGATATAGCTATACTTATAAGTAACTGTTATTAAAGATTTATAATAAAGTAGACCTATTACGTAAGCCCTTTAATGTTCGGGCTTAAAGTGATAGATAAGCATTTAGTAAGTTAGTCTTTAAGATAGCAGATACTTTATAAACTAAGGGTGAATAGAATGTATTAAGATATATAGCTGAAGATGGAGCTAGTTCCCACTCTTTTAATCCTTTATTATAAATTACTTATACTCCTCCTAATTTACATTATATACCTTAAACTCCTTATTATAATAACTTCTTAAGTAAAGTTAGTATGTAAATAATAAAGGTAAAGTTATATTAACTTAAGCTATCTTAAGTAATGCCTGCCTTCTTATCACACTCCTTTATACCACACTTAATGTTAGTAGTGCTTACATTAATAGTATTATCGTTATTATAAGGTTTCTTTCTCTGCTTTACAGCCTTATAGGATTAATTTAGTAATTTTACGTAATACCTACACTTATAGACTTAACTGATAAAGCTACATATAATAGTAATTAATGTGTTTTAGATTATAGAGTGGAATAAATATATAGAGAGAATGGACAGCAGATATGTTTCTTAAGTTAAATTAAGCATTCTTTTAGTAGGACTTTAGTAAGTAGGGAGCTAAGTCTGCAGAGCAGGGTAGTAAGAGTGTGTAGAGGCAGGTTAGAATGGGACCTTAAGGCCTTAAGGTGTAAGATCCGCTATAGTTATGTAATATTATTTAAAACTTATTAAGAGTTTTAATAGTTCTTAGTTTAGCTGAAAGCGTAGAAAAATGAAACAGGTTATATTTAGCTAAAGAAAAGAAGCTGATCTCTGCTATATAGCTATAACAGACTTTAAAGTGATAAACTTAAACTACTTTATAAAGTGGCTTAAAATATTCAGTTAGACCTTTAAGTAGTTAAAGCTTATTTAGTAGCGAGATAAGTATTATTTTCAGTATTACCCTTAAGGTAATTATTATATTAAAGAGGTAGTAATTATAATGGGATTTATACTTATCTCTTTTAAAAGATGTAAAAGGTAAAGGATATTATAAGATTACTTACTAAACGTTTTCGTTCACTATTAAGACTAAGTGTTACTTTAAAGTCCCTTTAGACTGCTTTTATAAAGTATCTTTACATATTATATCTTATTATTTACTTTAAATTATTCTATTTACACTATTTTGGTTTTATTATTATTAATATAAAAGTTGACGTTAAACTGAATATTTATAGTAGTAGTATATCCCTAGTTTCACATATAATACTAATACTAATTATATACACCTACTTACTTTCCTCCTGTATATACCTCTATTACTTATCCTTTATAAAGAGGGTACTGGAAACCTTGTTTAAGGTTTTCTTTAAGTGCTTTAATTATAAACTAAGACCTAATATAGCTAATGTAAAAGAGATAATTACATTAAGTAATTATACTGTAAACATTAGTATTCTGTACTCTAACAGGCTTTTTTAAATCTTTATAACAGATATTATAACCTGTATTTAGATTTAATCCCTAATACGGATTTAGTAACTGCTCCCGATCGTCTGTTATCTCCCGAGAAACTTCTAGGGCTTTTAATAGCTCCCTATCTAGCTATAGGTTATCCTTGAGAAATGGATGGTGGAAATTTCAGTAGAACTCCACACTAACGAAAACTCTTAGGAATTTAAAGTTAAAATAGTAATAGAAAAATCTAAGACGAGCGTTACATTAAATGCAGAGAGGTATATTAAGTACATAATCTATATGAACTTAACAGTTACACTGTAATAAAACTAATTTACTAGATAATTTTAAATTATAGTAATAAGTATAATATATTACGTAATATAGTTAAATATACACGCTATATATAGTAAGCCATTACTGGGATTAGGTAAGACTTTTTATGATGTATAGGATTTGAAAAACTTACTTAATAAAGATAAGCTTAATACTCTTCCGGAAGGGTTAGAAGCCGCTGTTAATGGGAATTAAAGGCTAAGACATAAGACTAAGGTTAAGGTGGTACTAGAGGCTGAGGCTAAGGTAGTATTAGAAGCTGAGGCTGAGGCAGTACTAGAGGTTAAGGCTAAGGTAGTACTAGAGGCTAAGGCTGAGGTAATACTGGAGGCTAAGGCTGAGGTGGTATTAGAGGCTAAGGCTAAGGTTAAGGCACTTTGGGCGGATTAAGGAAAGCTTATCGCTGAATTTAAGGTAGAGGACTTAGTTACTATAAGAGTTAGTTTCCGAATTCACTTATTACTTATGCATTAACAAATTGAAAAAGGCTTCGTTCTAATAGAGAAAGTAGCTATTAAAGAGGCCTAATCCCACTTAGATTATAGTACTGACAGATTGTAGCTTTACCTTTACTCTTAAAGCTTTAAACATTTTTAAAAACAGACACTATTATGATAATTCAGCAATTATCTCTAGCCTAAGCGAAAATCCATTACGTGCTTATATTTTAAGCTGGTGATATGTCGTTATATTTAGTTATATCTTAAGTAATATAATTAATAGTTAGTTTAAAGCTATAATTATTATTTTTAATTAATATAAGGTCTTTTCTTTCTATTATATCGAATCTTTTAACCTTATTAGTCGTAAGATTACAGTAACGTAATAACATAATAAAAGCTGCCAGCTATATATACCCTTAGCGGTGCGTTATTACGATAGCTAAGTGTATGTTTGGTAGCTTTCCTTTAATCCTTACCTATATAAGCTAGATATCTTAATCAGGGTGCTTAATATAATGTTTAAGCTTAGTAATGTAAATGAATAATGTAAAACTAATCTAGTAATAAGTATATATTTCCACATTATATAAAAGCTACTTTAACTCTTCTAGTAAGGTATATGTAGTTTAGGAATATAAGTAAGGAAGTTATTACTACTGTAATAGCTGCTGTGGTAGCTGCTGCGGTAGCTGTTATAGTGGCTGTTACAGTGGCTGCTGCGGTAGCTGCTGCGGTAGCTGTTGTGGTAGCTGTTATAGTGGCTGTTGCGGTGGCTGCTGCAGTTGCTGTTATAGTGGCTGTTACAGTAGCTGCTACAGTTACTGCTGTTACTGTTATTACTGTAATACTATCTAGCTAACTAGCTGTGTTAATTCTTTTATATATTATTATTATTACTGAAATCACTATTCTAACTGCAGTATTTATTATTACCTTTATTTATCTCGTTATATTAACTGTGTTATAAGGCAGTCCAGCAAGGTAATATTATCTAATGGTGATAGTATTCTTATCATTATATCTTTATCTAATAAAGTTTCATCATTATAATACCGCAGTCCACCTTATTATTAAACTTATAGTTCAGTTTATAGTTTACCTTATAATTCACCTTACGGTTCACCTTATTGTTCACCTTATAGCTCACCTTATAGTTCACCTTATAATTCACTTTACAGTTCACCTTATAGTCTATCTTATAGTTTACCTTATAGTTTACCTTATAGTTTACCATATAATTAAACTTATAGTTCACCTTATAGTTTACCTTATAGTTCACTTTATAATTTACTTTATAGTTCACTTTATAGTTCACCTTATGATTATGGTTTATTATTATACTAGTCTCCAGGAGGTTATGTATTTTAAGAGTTTCTAGTGTTTCTTCCTCTTAAACCTCCTAACACCGCAACATCCCAGTTTAACAAATTAGCAAGTTCGCAATTTATTACTATAGGATGTTTTTAAGATGTAATGATATAAATCAGTTACTATATTAACTCTCTTTATATATTTATATATTTATAAGTAGAATAAAACGGTTAAAAGTTATTTAATATTAGGTTTTCTAAAGTAGTAATTCCATTCCCTAAGTTAAGTTCTTAAAACCATAATCCTCTTCTCCTTTAATAAACCTACTAGTAGGTTAAGTCCCTAGAACTATAATCCTCTTCCCCCCTTTAGCAGACCTACTAGTAAGTTAAGTCCTTAAAACTATAATCCTCTTCCTCTTTAACAGACTTACTAATAAGTTAAGTTTTTAAAACTATAATCCTCTCTTCCCCCCTTTAGTAAACCTATTAGTAATTTAAGTTTCTAAAATTATAATCCTCTCTTCTTTCTCTTTAGCAGACTTACCAGTAAATTAAGTCTTTAAAACGACATTCCTCTTTCCCTTAGACTTATTAATAAGTTAAATTTTTAAAACTATAATTTAATTTTCCCCTACTCCTAATAGACCTATTAGTAATTAGGTTTCTAAAATCCTATTCTTTAACAGGCTTAATTTTCTAAAATAATAATCTAATTAGATCTTCCCCTCTCTAAGCAGAACTATTAATAAGTATCTAAACATTAAGCCTTTTTAAATAATAATCTTATTCCCTAACCTTATAATTTTTCTAAATATAATAAACTCTCCTAACAGAACTCTAGCTTATTACTAATTTAAATGATAATTAAAAGGCTTATTTTAACTGTTAACTAACTTAGCTAAAGCTAATAATTATATTTACAGTGTCACTTTATTAATTTATTTTTAAGTAATAGTGTAGTTTTACTTAGCTTAATTATTTTTATATAGCTTTTAAAGAGACAAGGGATTATAAAGTTAAAGAGACTGGCTTAGGGAATTTCGTTTTATACACATATAAAGTATTAATTTAGCTAAACTTAAAGTAGAATTTAGCTTTATATATTTACATACTTAAAATTTATATAATAAGATCTTATATAATGAAAAAAAAATGAAGAAATAAAAATAACTAAATTAAGGTACCTTACGTTACCCCTTATACTTTAAGAATATAGGGAAAGTAAGGTAAGTGAGGAGTTTTATACGAAAATTAAAGAACATTTACTATACTTTAACTCTAACTCTAATTACAGTATATTGTTACTTTAAATATATTTCTAACCCTTATTTTATATTATATATAATTTTAGGTTTTAAAGAGATTCTTTTCAGTCTATACCCTTATATTTTCTTAAGACTTTATTAGTAAAACGAACTTTCTTTTTCGTTATTAAAGGTTAGTTTACAGTATTATATCTCCAGTTCCACTTACTCTTTTATAAGTTAATTAAATTACAGTCTTTAGTTAATAACTGCTATCACTTAATCTTGAGATTCTACTCCATTTTTCTCTAGTTTATAAGATTAACTTCTTTTAAATAAAGGGGTTATCACTTAATCCTAACGTTTTACTTTTATCTGCTTTACTGTAATTTAAAATAATTACTTTCCTTAGTTAATAGTTATATTTTAACATTATCACTAAACTTTAATGTCCCTTAATTTAAGGCGACGTAGTGAGCTTACTTTAGTAGATTTATTTTAATACTAAACTGCCTCCTTATAAATAAGTTCTTTAAAAAATAAGCGCTTTTATCACTCCGACACGTTTTACTTACTTATATATATAGAACAGAGGTATAAGAACGTTATTTCTTCCAGTAGTGGGGTTTATGTAAGGTAAATATAGTGTGAAATTGCTTATTTTTTAACATTAGTGGTAATAATTAGCGTTATCCCTTAAGGTTATTGGGAGGGAATAAAGTTAATAAATTAGCTAAATATATCTTAAGATTGTAAAGTTTTGTAACTTTAACTTATATAGTATAAGGTTAAGTTTAATAGTTCTTATAAATAAATGTATTAAAAAATCTAATAACCTGTTATAATTAAGAAGTTAATAATAAGACTGAAACTTAAAGATAGTTTTTATGAACTGTTATTATTTTCTTTAAAATTAAGACTTTTTTTATATATTAAAATATTTACTTTATAATATCCATTTCTAATAAGCTTTTATATATATGAACTTAAATAATTAAATCTGCTTTAATTATAAATTAGATTAAAATATTAATAGCAAATTATAATAAATACTTTATATAAAAGTATAGTCTTAAAAGCTTATATAGCACATTAAGGGTATAAACTTACTGTTAGGTTATTCTTATAATTATTCCTTACAGGATTTATTATTTTTCCTATAACTTTTCAGTTGTTTAATAAGCTTAAGTTTAATACGGAAGTTATTAAGGTAATTAAAGAATTTTCTAATAAAATCTCGTAGCTTATTAGAGTTTTTTACTCCATTAGCTTAGCTGGGATATTATATCTTTAATATAGGTTTTAAGATAACTGTATATAGCTTTATATACACTTATTTAAGTATATATCCTAATTTATTCTTATTTTAATCCTATTAATAAAATAAGCTTAAGAATGTGGAACTCTTATAATGCTCTACTCACTGTAATTATTAGAGTTTATATTTTAAAAAGTGACTGGCTTATTACTACTTGTATTATAACCACAATCCTATCACTATTCTTAATAGTTATAATAATAGCACTTATAACTTACTAGTATTTACTTTATAAAATAAATTAGACTATATAAGTTAATTATTAATATATATTTTAATAATATATTTATTATATAACCTTTAATATTACTGTAAAACAGGAGGTATAACACTGTAAAATAACGCTGTTACGTAAGATTCTTATGTACTTTAAAGCCTTTAATATTAAGTAAAGGCTAGCTGTAAAGACCTTTAAGTAAATTTAAGGTTTTTAAAATATAAGGGGTTTTAAAAGCTTCAGTTAAGTAGCTGCAGTAGCTACGTAACCGCTTACGTAAACTTATAACTACTTTAAAGAGCTTAGAGAAGGCTGTACGAACTGGGAAAGTAGGGTTAAAGGGGTTAAATAGGTGATTTTTAACATGCTATTATAAAGTACAGTCTCTTATATCCTTTCTTTCTTATAAAGTACAGTCTTTTATATTCTTTATCTTTATAAAGCAAGTCCCTTATATTCTTTAGCTTTTAACAGTAGGCTCTAGTATAAAATATAATCGCGTTAAAACACCTTATACGTTATAGATATCTCCTTATAACTTATAGGATTAAAACCCCGCTACTTTATTAAAGTTACATAACTTAACACTAGTAGATCTAACTAAGCTTTTACTAACTTAAGCAAGTTTATTCTATACTACACCTTACTAACGCTTTAAGTTTAGGTTATATTAAGGTTAACTTAAAAATATATATTAGTTTTAATTATATAAAAGATAGTAATATCTTTATAATAATATAAAAGAATAGCTGTAAAAGAAATAATAAGGAGACTTATTATACAGTAATAGATGCTTTTTTATATAAAGAACCTAGTAATAGGTAGAAATAGCTATTTAAGAGAAAAAATAAATATTAAAATTGCTGGCGTCGCTTCGTTTGTCATTCCGCGACGGCCCTTCGCTACGGTACGGGGCGCTCCATTCCTCACTTTCGCTCCTGGCAATTTTGGTGTGGGGTATTAACCTTATTTAAATAAGTGCAGCGAACAAAGCGACAGAAACCTGTCCGGAGGCTAGTACATTTATTTAAAGAGATAAAAAAAGTAATTAAAAATAAATCTTACTTTTTAAAGCTTTATTTTTAAGATTTAAAGACTTTATTTTATACAGTTTACAGGCTTTCTTTTACAGAGTTTACAGGCTTTATTCTATAGGGTTTACAGGCTTTATTCTACAGGGTTTACAGGCTTTATTCTACAATTTACAATTTACAGTTTTTTTTTCACTTTCACAAATGCAATTCGAACTGGGAACCTCTTTAATTTACATTACGCTATTTACCACTATACTATTTCTATTTCTATCTGTGAAAAACTAAAGGTTTTTTTTAACTTAACTAGGTGAATTGGAGTAATAATTTAATAATTTTTAATTATAAGCTTACATAATCAAATGATACGTTTCAATATGCATCAGGTGATGTAGAATCCGATTTTTGCTCTATTTTCAGGGTTAGGGTTAAGCAACGGGAGATATTCAGGTTTAAAGTGAAAAAACCATGACTTTCACAAGTATTATTTTAGTTTATAATATAGAATAAAGTAGTATCATACGTAGATTTTAACTGTAATTTTTAATCTAAAGCCCGATTTGGAATAGCTATTAAAACCAGAGAGATATTTAAGTTTACATTAATATTATTATTATTTTTTACATTTAAACAGTAATATCTTTGTTATTATAAGCCGTATAGTAAAAAGAGTTCCAGCTCTGTATTCTACGTAATAAGCTGTATAGGAAACGTATTTATTACCTCTCATTATGCTACTTATTAACAGATTATTATAATAATAACTATTATAATCTAACTTTAAACACTAATATCTTTCTCACTTTAAGCAGTATGGTAAGACTGATTC
>Ga0247760_1001355_pt1 | contig 23026 bp, 27 predicted proteins | sample UWRJL171409R4_FD_179936 | JGI IMG/M metagenome (GOLD analysis project Ga0247760, IMG submission 179936) | Plant litter microbial communities from Arlington Agricultural Research Station in Wisconsin, United States - UWRJ-L171-409R-4 | ecosystem: Environmental > Terrestrial > Plant litter >... | reverse complement strand
CGGTAGACATCGTAGGTATGGAGGGAGAGAAAACTGCTGTTGTGTGGGTTGCTGTGCGAGGAAAGTAAAAGGCCACTCTGACTGCGATGGAACTGCGTCTTGCGATATCAAGCAAGTCTTGATGAAATTTTCCTTTGTGCGGTTGATGGTAGGAATGAATTCTTTTTATCTCGAGTGTTGATCGGAGGATAGTTGTGGAATATTTCCGAGCGGCACGGCTCCGTGGCAATGTAAGTCTCCGACAGACCCCTGTCACGCGAGAATCCTGAACGGGCAGCACACGGCGCTTTGCCCCGCTGCGTATCCACGCAAAGTACGCCCTTTGATCTTAAGGATTGTATTGTCTGTCGCTCTTGGTTATTTGTGTCCCATCCCAAGCCCACGGAGTGGGCTACCGGCTCATTCTTCCTCCTTCCCGTTCGCCTCCAGTCGAATACATGGATGTCACTCAATCGACCTGGGCGTTCCAATCCAGTAAAGCGTCATCCCCGAGCTTCTCTTTTATGATTCGTTCCGTAATAGCCCACAGGGCATCGCCAAGGACAGGATCCGAAGCTTGTGCGCTCTCCTTCCCGGGCGTGTCAGGGTCGTTAAAATACCAGCCGTTCAGCTTCTGCTCCTCAATCTTGGGCGCCGTCAGCGCCCACAGCGCGCTATAAGCCCCTTGCTCGACACTGCGACCTGCCGCCAGCATCGTCCAGCTCAGCAGCTTTCCTGTTATTCCAGGATACGCCTCCTTCCACTGCTGCTGCATCGCCGTGTTGACCTGTTCACCAAATCAGCACCATTCACCAATCGCATCCCCCCCAACACCAGCACTTACCGCCCCGGGATGCACCGAAACCGCATAGATATTGTCCTCGTTCCTCTTAATCACCTTCTCCGCCAGCCCATACTTCGCAAACAGAATCATCGCCAGCTTCGTCCGGCCATACAGCTCCGTCGGCCCCAGCCGCGGGTTGTTGATCTCCTCCATTGTCGCAAAGTGCACATTCTCCGGCGCCGTGCGGTGCATCTCAGACGCCTCAAAGACCACCCTCGGCGCCGGTTTCGCCGCAACCTTGGCCGTCTTCCTCAGCACTGGCCACAACTGATTGCACACGTAGAACTGCCCCAGCGCATTGACTCCAAAGTGGCGATCGATCCCGTCCGCATCGAGCCCGTACTGATTCGTGTTGATGCCCGCCGACAGGACCAGGAAATCCAGGCGGTCGAGGGACTCGCGCAGCGCGGTGAAGACCTCGCGGATCTGGGCGAGGTTGCCCATGTCGCACTCCTTCCAGTCGACGTTGGCAGTGGGGGTTTCTTTGTGAATGGTGGAGATGGCGGAGGCGCCCTGCTCTTCTTTGCGGTTGACCATGATGACGCGGCAGCCGGCGTTGGCGAGGGCGCGGGACACTTCGAAGCCGATGCCCATTGCGCCGCCGACGACGACGGCGACGCGCCCGGAGAGGTTCTCGGGGTGCACCGGGGTGGGGCCGATGCCGGTTGTTTTTTGGAGGAGGGACTGCATTTTCGGTTGTGGTGATGTTGGAGGGTGTATTCTAAGTTCGATTGGTGGGGAGAATGTGTGAGGGAGTTGAATTTTTAGATGAACGCTTCTGAAGTACAGATGAATGGACGGGCTGAGAGAGTCGTGCTTGCCGTTTCAATCGATTCGATATGCCACAGCGTGGAGCAATGACGTTGTGAAGGTGGTGACGAATTGTGGGATGACATCATGATTCCCCGAGCCGCCGCAGATGGAAGGACCCACCGATCGTTTCCGCAAAGAACCGCCAGACCAAATGGTTGGGTCGATTTTTGAGAGGGCAGGGCCGGAATGTTGGGCACTACCGGTAGGAAGTCATGGCCATGTGCTACAAACAAGCAAAATGGGGATGTTAAAAGCGGGAATATGGTCTCGTGCTCCGAGCGTCCCCTGCCATGATGCAAAGCACCAACTTGCATGAGTGGCATTCCTCTGGAGTGCACCTAACTACCAGACATCCAAGGGCTCAGCAGTGATCCAGCACGCTTCATACAGGTACCTGAGCATCTATGCCCGCTCCCAAATCAACGCCCACCCTCCTCAACAGCTCCACAACACCCTCACATCCAACGCCCGCCGCAACATGCAACGGACTCACGCCCTCACGATTCCTCACCTCGGGGTCCGCCCCGGCCGCTAACAGCCTCGCCACAACCTCTACGTGCGATCCGGCTGCGGCGTAGTGTAGTGCCGTGCAGCCGTACGAGTCTGTGGCGTCTACGTCGACGCCGTGGGAGAGGAGGAGGGACGTCAGAGGGAGGTTTCCTAGTGTGGCGGTTAGGTGGAGGGGGGTTTTTCCGGCGTGTCTTTTGGTTGCTTCGGGGATAATCATGCTGAAGTGGGTGGGTGTGGGTATTGTTATCGGGGTCGGGGTTGGCGTGAGTGGTGGGAGGAGGTATTGCGTTACTGGTGTGGGTGGTGAGAAGTCAAGGTCGAGGTCGAGATCAGGAAGAGGGAGCTTGGGTTCCACATAGGGGAGGGGGGAGGTGGCGTTTTCGTTCTAAGGAGTAGTTTACTTGTTAGTTGATGTCCTGATCCTCTCAGACATTGATGTATTTCGTAGAAAAGGGGAACAAACCATAGACGTCGGTCCTTCGACGAAGGGTCCGATGGTGCCAATGTTCTCGCTATCCAAGTTGAAAAAGTCGTTGATGTCGGCAAGGGATGCATCGCCGCCGAATGGAGTGGGTGGCTGCGGGGGGTTGTCGACAGGTGAAGTTTTTGTTGAGGGCGATGTGCTATCAGTCACTTGGGAGGTTGCACTACTCGTGGCTGTTGTGTTGACATGGACGCTCACAGCCCCGCAAGCAGGGCAAGTGGTGGTGTAATGGTTGTTATTTGGGGTCCCAACTGGCTTGGGCTCTGCTGCTGCTGCTGTTGCTGCAGGTTGCTCGCTTGGCTTATTGTCCTTTTGTTGTGTTGCATGAAGAGCTGCGAATCGTTGTCCTTGACATCCGTCAATCACCATCACTTGAAACTGGATAAAACTGACTTACTCCTTCTCCTCTGCGCGATTCGATTTTGGGCCCTTCTGCGCTCAATAGCCTCGATTGCTGCCCGACCATCTCCAGTTACATCCATATCTGCAAGTAGTCTATTTTCTCTTTTCTCCGTATTACTTTTGGGTTTGACTGTCAAAATTCGCTTGCATGGCAGGTGGTAACACTAATGCAGTAACACCAAGACATCTCACCTTATAAGAAATCGGCACTCGGCTCACCGTGCAGTCACCAACTCGCCCTACAAACGCCGGAGACAATGCTGAACGCCAACATGAGGCGCATACCTACCGTAAGGGGAAGGCAGGTGATTCTGACGGCGCGGTGTTCATCCGGCCACTTTCGATTGGCTGTCCCTGATTTTGCATTGCGTTGGATTTAACTGGATTGTGACCAGCGCATGTGGCGTATACTGGGTGAGGCAGCCCTCGCATAGTGGCCTGCCTCCCGTAAGGCGGTACTCTTAGGTTGTTGGTTGTCCTTGTATACGGAATAAGCGGGTCGGTGAAAGATCAAGAAATATGGCGCCATAACAATTCGTCATGGTGCTAATGGTGGCACTGGTATTGTCTGGTTGCCGGGCAATAGTCCGGGCCGTTGAGGCACTGCAAATGCTTGAGTTCAGCGGCACTTGAACGGTAGGGACATGGAGGCTTTCTGCCAGTTTCGGACCGATCACCACTACAAATGCACCACTACAAATGCCCAAGTTCCGAGTCACTTGAGGATAACATAAAAGTTGACTAACATCATTAGTACCTAGGTAAGGTAGTATCACCGTATCGAAGGACCCCCTTTCCTTGTGTCTGCTCCTTCGTATTCAAACCACGGCGAACCTAGACGTCCGACTCTAACCCACGGTACGAGGTGATAAGTCTTTTCCGTTTCAAATCACATCATTGTTTCCACCAGTAGGAGTGCTTGTCGTAAAGGGCACAGATGAACCGAGTGTAATGCCTTGGCTATGTGGGCGGCGTAAGCGGCGTAGGCGGCGTGTGTCTGCCGAGAGGGCCTTTTGCAAGCCAATAGGGAATTTTGGAAGCCAGTCAGTTGAAGAACTTGAAAATGTTGTACTACCCGAGCTGTTACCACACGCGCTGTAAGCGCCGGGAGAGTTGCCGAAGTTTGGTATTGACGTCTGCAAGTGTAGGGCGGGGCATTCAGAACGAGGCTATACGATTGTGTGCTACCTAAGCAATCTCGCCCGCGCCGTCATCGCCGTCATCACGATGGTCCTCAAACCAACCGTGCACCTCCTTGAACTTATGCGACATGACATGGACCGGGTACCCGTCGGGCCTCTTCAACTTCACAAAAGCCTCCTCATTGAGCGCATTTTCGCGCTGCCAAGAAGTAATGGAATCGTAGTTCTTACACTTTTGCTCGATCCCAAAGTCGGGAAACGGGTGGTCTACCGTGTCTGTCCAAAAGTGCGTGTAAACATCGGTACTAGCAGCACAAATGATCTTTTGCGCCAGCAGCCACGCGCAGTGCGACAGATGCAGCTGGTGGATCTGCGTCGTGGTGTTGAACCCGCCGGGATACGCGCGGGCGTAGTAGTGGTCCCAGCGTGCTTCGCGCCGCAGGGCATCCAAACAGTGCAGTTGGTGGAACACGTCGAGACGGCCAAAGTAGCTGTCGTTTCCGTGGCCCCAGTCCGAGGGGATCTTGACGGACGAGGCCGGATCCTTGCCCATGGCCACGACTTGCTCTCGCGTGAGGGGTATTGGCCGGGTGTCGTACAGCGCTTCCCACGCCTTGTCGACTTCTTTGCTGGGCTCGCGGCGGTAGATAATGGGCGGCTCTCTGTTGAGCAAAGTTGCGTCCATGCGGTGGAGTGACAGACCGATGTCGACATCGTCCAGCACGGGAGCTAAAGTCGTTTTGGTTAGACAGGGTCGACGCACAATGGAACGAGAGGGTAACTTGCATGGCATCGATACAGATTTGAGGTGATAATTCCTCAGCTGCTCTTGGATGTGGTCGGTGTAGCGAATAGGTCGTGGCTGCAGGGACATGAGAAACATCGTGCTCGATATCACGAAGAAAACCATGTTTAGCCACACCAAACACAGCAAGGATCGTCGAGATTTTGAGACATGGTGATATTGCTCATTTGGCTTGATTGGTGTTGCGCACCCATAGGTGTCGCTGGACCGCCGCTCATCACCAGACCCGCTGATGGAGTGGTATTGCTCGTCTTTGCGGAGCGAGGTAAAAAAAGATTTCGTCATGAGCTGGGACAAAAACATCTTGCTGACAATCGGTATTGAGCAATATCCGCCTAGAATTTGTAGCTGTCGCCGATGAATTTTTCTTTTTGATGCCACAGCACAGTTCCGGTCTCTGATGTCCGATGATAACTTGGAAGGTATTACTGCGGCGATGCATGGCGCCTGCCGTCCGTGTCCTTTGCAGCGGCACCAGTTGACCGCCAACGGCGCCGTCAGCTGACATTCTCCAGGGTAAGCACACATGAGCCAGACAGCAATCCTGTCAGTCGTTTCTCTTTTTGTTATGGGCTGTGAATAACTTATCCGCGGTGCTGTCTGGTAGTTTGTTTTTAGATCACTTGCCGGTCATGGAGCGCCAAACTCTTCGCCGATGCACCGCATGCATGTGCTCCCGCCTCATGCTTGGGCCGCTTCTCGTTGCAGTATGCACCGCTCTTCTGGTGGCTTTGGCTCTCTTCAATGCCGAGCGGTTTGAGTTCCTGTCTCGGTTTGGGGTTCTCAGCACAAAATGCAGCTGCGACTCGGATGCCAGCACCGTGACCCACACCCTCGGACCACAACCAAGCACATTTCTGTTAGACCTGGACGATGACCTGACCAACACCTCGCTCCTTCACCAAGTCGGGAGGTACCAGGGCAACGTATTTGTCTTGATCAAGCAAAAAGACGACGAGAAGCCGCTAGCTTACGGCATCTCCATGTTCCATCAGCTGCACTGCATCGAGATGTTGAGAGATGCCCTTCAGGGAAAACCCCATGCACACGGGCATCACTCCTCGCAAAAGCGGCAAATCGATCCAGAGGAGCACGTTGCCCATTGCCTGGACTATATTTCTCAGGTACGGCTGATCTTGAGACTTATTAGTCAGAGACGAACCGAACAGCAGCTGAACGTTGAACGAGTGATTAGGGAATTCTGTGCGCGGCCGATGATACTATCGAGTCATCGTTTGGTGTCGAGAGCAAGACAGGCGAGCACTTTCAGATCATAGATGGGAATAGGATTGTGCATCAGTGCAGGGAGTCGGCCTTTGTCTACGACGCCGCGGTTGGTAGTCTGGCACGACCACTTGTGGTGCAGCGGCAGCTAAGAGATGGTGATACAGTACGGGGCGTTTTGGCAGACAAGAGTTGAATGGAAAATGAGGACATTTGTTCCTTCCCGTCTTCGTTCAAACGTACAGGAAAGTCTCCACATGCAGCACTGAAAATAGCTTTTGGTCATTGTGCCCGTTCTTTCCCGACAAGTGCCCAAAAAATATCAATTTGCAACTGAACATGATCTGTGTCCAAAAACCGAAATGACACACTTGGTGCGGGAAAGTAGTTAACTCCCGACCCATGCCATGTCCACATCATCCCCAGCAGAATACCAAACTTTGTGTCACTCCCAGGAACTACCTACCTAACATACTCACCTCAAATACCTATCCAGCAAGCAGCCACCCCGTCCCTCAATCAAGACACGCCAGAACCCTTCCGCCTCGCCTCTTCGGCCTCCTCAGGATGCTCCCTCCAATACTTGAAGAACGGATCCCCCGGGAAAAACATGTACTGATCCTCAATGCTCTCCCACGGACCATTATCAAAGCCCGACTCCTTGATGATCTCCTTTGCCTGCTCCGGCGTGACATTGAAGTCCCAGTCGGGTGCCCGATGCGCCTTGGCCCACTCTTGAATCTTGGTAAAGTTCCGGCACGTGTGCGTTGTGGAAAGGCGAGGCACGACGACCTTGTTTGACGGGACATTGACGCGGAAAGGAACGGGCGCGACATCGGCGTTGCACATGATGGCTTCGCGGATCGAGTCGATGCAGTGGTCTTTTTTCTGTTAGAATCGAGTTGCTATCTCAAAAGGAAGGGGATACGCACCCCAATGCCGGAACTCGAAGGTTTCTCGGTCAATGGTCCCGTTCGCGTCCGTCACTCCGGCCATCCCGAGATATCTCTCCGGGTACAGCAACATCCGGAGGTCATTCAGACAGTGTAGCTGATGCCACACATCAAGCTCAACCAAGTAATCCTTGGTACCCGGGATTGCGAGTGTGGGATGCGGCAGCAGCTTTGCTTCTTCTTCCGTGATGGTGGTGATGCCAACTGTGAGGTAACATCAAGTGTTAGCAAATAGGTACTTTTACACATGTCGCCAGTTTGTCTGTGGTACTCACAGTTGTACAACTCTTGCCAGAGTCTATCGGTTTCATCAGTTGGGAACCCCATATACGGCGTTTTTTCGAACAGCGCGGGCCGGAACTTCTGCTCCTTGATGTATTCGATGGCGTCGTTGGCGGGTGCTGGTTGTCATTTGTCAGCATGATCCCAAAAGAAAATATCCCTGGGTAAAAGAGAGAATGAGGTAATATGAAAGAAGATACTTGCAGTACACTCCAACCGTTGGATCCAAGAACGGCCGCTGTGCCAGTCTCACCGCCAAGACAAGCGTGATAATCAACAGGACCGTGTTGGAAAGGTACAATGTCACAATATGCGCGCTGAGACGGGGCTCACGGCGAACCCATTTTGGAAGACTTGAGTCACCGTAGATTAAGCCTCGCTTCTCAGTGCAAGTGACGGTATCAACAGACAGGTCTGCAGAGGAGCGCCGAGATTCGGATGACATGGCTATCTGGTAGAAGTTCTGTTGGAAGAGGAACGCTTGACAAAGATTCTGAGTAACTTTGACGGAGATGCAGACTTTCAGCCGGGAGATTGGTGGCACTCGATGCAGGGCTCAGGCGAGATGCCTTCGTCCATCAGACTCCTGACCCATCTCCTAGCTCTTCAACACCAGGGCTGTCAGGGCCACCTGTCATCACCGTCATCACACAAAGTGCATGCCAGTCAGCTGACTTCACCCTCCGCATCAGGGTCATGGTGACAGAGTGACAGTATGACAGACTGGCTCACCAAATGGTGAGCACAGAGGGCCGAGACGGTAGTCTCTAGATATACAGCAGCAACAAACTGATCTGTTGTTCGAGATTTGTCAAGCTCCCGGAATCCCATCCCATCATCAGATCATCAACTCAACATTGAACTCTTAGCTCTTCCCAAGTAGCTCGCCACCAGACCGCACCCACGCTCAAAATGAAGTTCGCCTACGCTCTCAATGGCCTCTTTGCCGTAGCCGCATTGGCCAACCCTCTCCGTAAGTTTCAGCCTTCCAATGCCAAAGCCGCAAGGCTGGTCATCGAATCCCACGATATTTAGGTACCTAGCTAACCAGAACCCCCAAAAAGCCGCTGTCGCTTCCGAGCACGAACACGAAGTTCGCTCCGCTGACGGTGTCGATGTCGACGACCTGTCGGCGGCTCTCTACTCCGGCTGGGCTGTCGATAAGGCTCGCCGCTCTGAGGACGTTTCGGCGGGCACGGTCGACGCTCTGTCTGCTCTTCTGTACAGCACGTGGAACAACCGGGATGGTGACAAAAAGAAGCGTTCCGAGGATGTTTCGGCTGCCACAGTCGACGCTCTGTCTGCTCTGCTGTACAGCACGTGGAACAACCGTGACGGTGATAAGAAGAAGCGTTCTGAGGACGTTTCGGCGGGCACGGTCGACGCTCTGTCTGCTCTGCTTTACAGCACCTGGAACAACCGGGATGGTGATAAGAAGTAGAAGATCTGCTAGGGAGTAGGTGTCTTACCTGGCCGTGTCCGGGAGGACTGTCAACTTTGTCTTTCGTTGCCCACTATTGTCTGTCATTCCAGTTTTTTGCGGGTGTGGTGAGATAGCTAGCTTGTAGTTTAGCACAATCACTCTTTTTCTGGGACTCAATTGCTGGAAGATGGATCCTGTGTTTGATGATGGCGTGATACTCGATGAACTTGATGCTTCCACGATGAAAGCAAAGCACTCTACCCGCCCGAGTGTGATCTGGTGAACTCGCCTATACGCGCCATTGTATACTGGAAAAACTCAACTTCAGGCAGCTTCAGAGAAACTCAAGAGGTAGATGGTTGATACTGCTCAATTATCACGATGACATCCTAGACCTTCCGCCGCACAATGCATCCTCCTCCAAGTATCCAGCCCGTCCGGCCCGTCCCATGCTCGACATTGATGCGTCGCGCCGTACCCTCGCAAAATTCCCGGCTTTTCCGGATTCACGCCCTCCAGGGTCGAGTCGGCGGCACAGCGAATTGCCTGCCGAAGATAGTCGAAGCAATGTTCGGTGTGCTCATCATCCATGATGAGGTCCGCTTCCGCCGGAGAGGCTGCTACGTGACGAAGCTGGAGCCGTTTGAGGCAATGCAGCTGGTGATGTGCGCTGATCATGAAGACATTTTCTGCTCCGCCATCGATGGCGCCCTTGTTGGGAAGGAGTGAATATGCTTGTGGATTGGCGATGTGAACAAATGCCTTGGTCTCTGGTCCGACGTCCCGTGTTAGCTGATGCTGCATGTAGTCAAAATGGCCGAAGCTCAAAGACCCTACCGTAGTTCCGCCATGCATTCTCGACGTCTTCGCTATGGCGCAGGTGGTGCATTGCGCCATCGCGGGTAAACTCCACTGTTTGCCACGGGATCGGGGGCACGGGCGTCGCAACAGGCAGCAATTTTCCGCTTCCGAAGGCGAGCTGTATGAGGCAGATGATTGCCGCGCTCTGGGCGAGGCAGACAAAGAGCAAGACTGAGGACAATAGATGGTACAACTTTGCATACCTGATGCAGTGGGGTGTATCGGTCTTGCTCTCAGTCGATAACGTACCTTCTGGGATGGGCTGGTACATGACCCGGGCCGCTGGCGGTTTCCAAAAGAATCTGAACCACATTGTAATTGCAGCTGCCTGTTCTGCTGTTAATTGGTTGGCCAGGCAGCGAACCGGCAAATTTTGACCGCCAAAATCCACCTCAAGTGGTAGCAGAGAGCAGCAAAGACATTAATACAGGTTGCTGGAGGGACTTGGCGGGGCATTTGTGTAACCTGCCCCTTTCTTCCCTGACGGTGCAGGTCATCCCACTGTCATCACACTGTGCTTTTACCCGGAAACGCTGTACGACATCAGGAACCAATCCCATCAAACAGATTAGCGGCAGCCTAGACAACGGCCAAAGCATCAATATTTTGAGGCAACCAGGCATCCAACTACCACGATATGCCAGTAGAGCAAAGTCAACAACATCGAAGGAAAGCACGATATAAAGATTGCAAGACTGTTCTCCTTTGCTCCTTCCATCATCAGACATCCTCACCAATCCTCCCCAGCTTCAATACTCCCGCAAGCCTTTACCACAATATCCACTCTACCCCAATCCCTCTTTCCCAGTACCAAACCACCAACCAAAAATGGCCACCACCGCAACCCCCGTCCGGTTCTCCACCGCCAACGTCAACAACTCCGCCCCAGCCCAAAACTTCCCCTGGGAGAAAGGCGTCCCCGTCAACCCCTTCTGGGACACCATCGACTGGGTCTCCAGCACCCAATTCCTCTACAACTTCTCCGACTCGGAGCGCGCCGAGCTCCCCATCGACCCCAACAGCACCGCCAGCCCCGACGACAAGGTCAAATTCCTCATCTCCCTGCTTGACGCCAAGCTCGCGAGGGAGGAGGAGGCCGCCGCCGCCTCCTCCTCTCCAAAATCACTCGCCGAGACCAAGCCCAAGGTCTGGCGCAATCTCATCTTCGCGAAGCACGTCCTGCAGTCGAAGCTGGGGCTGGTCTCGGAGGCAGGGAAGAGCATCCGCGCGCTTGCGGAGCGGTTCGGGGAGAAGGACGAGGTGCTTCAGCAGGCGTTGGCGAATCAGCTTGTGGCAGAGGGGGATTATGTGCAGGCGGAGAAGATTATGGGTCCGATTGTGGGGGTCTTGGATGCCGATTTGACGAAGGCTTCGCCCCAGGCGATTGGTGCCAGGAGGGCGTTGTTGAGCGCTGTTTGGAAACAGGGGGTGGAGAGGCGTGCTGATGCGGAGAAGGTGGTGGCGGATATTAAGGAGTCGATTCAGGGGATGGTGGGGACTAAGTATGAGGTCTATGTTGGGTCGGAGGGGGAGGAGCTGGAGAGGCTTTTGGCGGAGCTGAAGGGATGAGTGGTCTTTTTGGACTTTCATTGGTTCGCGCAGCGCAGCTAGCAAGGTGCGATTTCTGGGTTTGAGAATGTCTTCAGATTCGACAGAGCGTTTATGTTTATAACGGACCGGCTTTGACTACAGGGACAGTATTACTCCCTCCCCACCACAGATTATCCATCACGACATGTTTGACGCCATTCTGCTGAGTCCACTCTTGTATCTTCTCAAAATCGCGGCACCGTTGGAAAGTCCCGAAATCGAATATCAGTCCACGATGTGTCGTCGCCGGGTCCTCAGTCGGGTTGGTGTAAATTCGGCCAACTGGTGTCACATCGGACCAGCACTGGGTGACACAGCAATGTCAGCTCGACCATGATAGCGAAAGACACCTGAACTCACCATAAAGGCCTGCCGCAGACGCTCTGCACATTGGTATGTACGCTCCCAGGCGAGGGATTCGTTACCCCTGAAGGCGGCGAGACGGCTGTAATTGCGCTCGAGACGGTACGCCATCTGTCGCATGAGGTTCAGGCAACCCAGCTGTACCGTGTATTCAGGCAGCGCCAGGACGGAGTCGGGATTCTGTGGATCTCGAACCCATGCTGGATCGTCAGGGGCAAGGGTCTGGCCGAGGTCTTTGAGGCGGGAGGCCGGGATGGCAATGGGGTGTTCTACGAGCAAAGAAAGGCATTCTAATCAGCTTTTGTTCTTCACTCTTTTCGTCTCGTCTTCTTTTTAGACCTGGGGCCCGGTCCGGGAAGGCATACGAGGAAGCAACTCATCCCACGCTTGCTCGATATCGTCTGTTGGCACAAACCCGAAATAAGGCGTTGTCATGGAAAACTGCACGTTCTCGAACGTCTCCCAGTGATACCAGATACTGTCGATTGCCGGAGACCAGGGATAGGTATGGAGATCGCATTGCCTATCGGTGGGTTCGATAAAAAATGCAGTGATAAAAAAGGTGCATGAGCAGAGAAAGAGCGCAATCGATAGAAGGTACCCTAGATTAACTCGGGGCTTGGGCGTAGTCTGTTGTGCCATGTCTTGAGATTTGCTTCCTGCAAATTACCGAGTAGACAGGTCATTTCGATACCTAATTCAGGTTGAAAAAGAATCGTAAGTAAGTTTACCGTGGCCACATCATTCAACGTATCCGAGAACAAAATGGTCGGGTGAATTGGCCGGTTGGTGCCAGATTGGCGGAAACCCGTGTGCTGACCGTGGAATGACTTGTGTGCTGACAGAACATAAAATGGAGAGAACCAAGAACCCGTCTTTCTGCCACTGAACGATTAAATCTCCAGCATTTACAAGGTGAATACACACTAATACCCCTCTTTGCCCTAGAAATGGAGTGGCTCAAGAAACTGCGCCAAGAAAATCGGGGAGATGTTCATAGCACGTTGCCCAAGACCTCAAGCGAGGCCGAGGCCGCACTCTCACTCCCGCTCCTTGAAGAGGCGGACGGGAACCATGCAGGGCAGCCCAAATCCGGAGACAAAACCCTCCACACTTTTAGACTGACACTGTTCAACGTTGTCATCTTCATACTCTCCCTGCTTTTCTACCTGTTCCGTTCTTACAACGCGGCGACTGACGCGGCATGCGAAAGGCGGATGTGGCCCGCCAGTCCGGAACGTGGCATTATGGGATTCGAGCAGCGCCAGTACGACTCGGATGTGGTTCCCCGCGAATATTTCGGACTGCCAACCGCTGAGCGTCGGGTCGCTTGGGACCGATTGTGGCAAAGTAAGCCACCCCCATCCATACTTACTCCCTGACAGAGGTAACGAATCTAACTCGAGCGGAAATTATAGCGGGCTATTTCCCCTTTCCCATCGCCAACTTCGCCTTGGTCAACAAAACAACAGACCCCCTGAACTGGTGGCGTTTGCCACCTCCAAGACAAGACGAAGCTCTCGTAACATCTGACGGTAGGTACTACCCAATCTCCCACCTTTCCCATGCTGCCTCTAGTAGTCACAATAGATCCTAACCAGTCCAGCAATGCACCAAACCCACTGCGTCCAAGGCCTCTGGAAGTTCATGCACCGCCACGAATGGGACAACGCCAACACAGAAGAGAAGGAAATCTTCCACGCCATGCACAACCGTCACTGCAGCGCCTACCTGCTGTCCATCCTCAAGTGCCGCGCCGACGTCACGCCCGTCGTATTCCAGCACGACGACTCAGGCTTCGGCGCGTGGAAAACACGCGATGCGCCGAGGCGTTGTCGCAACTTCGACGCCATGCATGAGTGGGAAAATAGGGAGAGGATCTGTCCGGAGGTTTGTACCGAGGAGAATAAGGGGAAGTCGCCGGTTTGCTGTTCGGATCTTTCGTAGAACAGTCGTGCAAGAGCCTTGCCCTGGCTATTGGAGAGTGTAAGGCAAAAGTTCCAGAATTTAGCACGTGGAGCCAATTGTTGCGATTATTACCTAGGAATGTGTTCATGTTGTGTTGTTGTTCGGGCCAACTGAGTCGAGCTGAATGGGGACATCTGTGCTGAAAGGAGCCCAGGCAGGGGAGCTGAACTGACGCAGTTAGTTCAGCTGCAGTTGTCAGATGACCCACCTCTACACACCGGCATTTGCAAGGAGTAAATTGTTGAACACACCGTGTTATAGGCCATCTCTCGTCCCGAAAAGGCCTTCCTGGACTCCGAGAAAGCCTTCCTGAATGCCAAAAAGGCCTACCGGCAAACCGAGAAGGCTTATCTGCATTCTACGAATGCGTTCCTGTATCCCGAAAACGCCTTTCAAATGCAGTCCAGGCCTATAGTATAGTGAGCCTAGGCCTTGCCGTATACAGAATTACAGAAGGGAGGCATGTTCAAACGGAGAAGAGAAACTCGTGCTTTTAGCCGGAGCCTGTATAGATAGGTACTTAGTTGTTGTCATTATCCATGTCCCGAGTCAGCTTATTTTGGTATCAGAGGAAGTTTGTCACAAACACAGACCTCCTGTGTCATCATTATTAGACACATCTAGTTTAGTTTGACTATTAGGTACGTAGGCGCCTGCCTATAAAGGGAAGGAAATTACCATTGCCTGCTAGAGATCCTGACGTCTTTCCTCTGCGTTTCCTGTTATGGAAACTCTGCCTCATGTCTTCGAAGCTCTCTGCCTCCCCCTCGCTTTCATTATATATTTTCTCCTGTGCATCTTAAATCCTCAGCAACTTCGCAGCTTGCCAGCTTTATAACTCATCGACGGCTGATTTCCAAGCACCGAAAGCAAGAAATAAACTATACAGCGTAAAGAAAGCCTTCTGGCAAAAACTCTCTCTTCAAAGCCTTCTATTGCAGGCAGGCCGAGGGAAATAAACACTTCCTACTGATATTACAGTCGCCTGGCTAATTTCCTACTTATTTGAAGAGTTACCAACGTCAAGTTATAGAGGATGCCTTCTCTAGCAGGCCAAAAATCAAACGGAGCAACAGCTTGCAGATACCCAGGCGGCGCTGGTGCCATTTGTCCCACCTGTGGGTGACGCTGCTATGGCCCGTCGGTGGCTCCTGGGGATGGCGGTGCTGCGCCCGCTGAGGATGGGTAAGTCACATACACTTTTATTTCTTCGCATAAATGCTGATATAATTATGTTAATTAGATACTCTCTTCCCGTCCACACGCCACATCATGATTGACCCGCTCACCCACCAGGCGATACTCACGAAGTTGCAGCAACTGCCCCAACCGCAGACGACCAGGACGGTAGTGAGGATGAAGCTGACGGTGACGTCAATGAAGCATATATAAAGTGGGCTTTTCCTCCTTGCAAGATGATACCGGTACTACTTTCAGTCTGAGAATGCAGCAGTAGAGACTTAGATGATTCTGGGGATGACGACGCTGGCGGGTTGTTTCTTCGGGAAAGCAACGGAAGTACCTACCGGACATAGGCTATTCAGTTAGTCCAATTTCAACATTATTTCCAGCCAGGGTATCTAGTCGCGAGACTAGTTACTCTCTGGAAGGCTGACCGCGATTCGGTTAGGGTTTTAGATAACCCAAACGACGAACTTATCAAAGTTGGAAACGTTATTGCCCCAGAGAATCACCGTCTCCGCGAATGGGAGGTGATTGAGGAGGCCCACGCCATCTTTCGGTTCTCACTGATACACGAAGCAAGAACCGATGAATTGGCTGGAACTAGAGCTTTTATCCAGTCGAGAAGGGCGGAGTGGCAATGCCAAAAATGTAGCCACGTGCGCTCCTTGGAGACTACAATGAACTTGCCGGTGGGGATATCGATCTGACCGACAAGGTGATAATGGATAAATGGCAAAGGGCCAGTGCCTGCGGCCGCCATATTCGCGACCTGCTAGTTCAGTTCGGGGAAGCCATCGGTACATCTTATGATGAGGGGAACCCGGACAGTTTGATCACCGTCCTTGTGGTGTTTCCTCTTGTAGAGCTCGGTCGTGTTAGGGGGTTCAAGTCTGTGGGAGTTGTGCCATTGTACATCTGGATGTTCCTCTCTACCCGGATCTAGAGGGATACAGGACTGAGGGAGATGCTTTACCAGCTGTGCAGGCACATGGATGTGTACATCCAAGAAAATTGCATACTTCGGGCACTAAAGGAAAACCCACCAGGACATGATCATTTTGAGAACAAGGAGGCAGCGTTCAAAAGAGGTCTGAACCTGATCGTGGAAGGAGAGTTTAGAGTCAGAGCTCTGAACACATTCCCAGAGACCAAACCTTGCACCACTTCGACTCTATTACATTGGACTGATATATTCCACTGAGGATGCGTGTTGCGTTGTCGCGAAGTCCAGGCAACCCCCTCATAGCAGCGGGCCTTGACCGTTCACGTCACGGCAGCATTGGATGGCTGATTGATAGGTGTCCAAAGCAGGTTCCCAGGATAGTCAGTGTATAATTGTTCCTTTAATCAATCGAGGTTCATTATTATGAAATAGCTATGGCCGTTTTCCTGAAATGTCTTCCCGTGTGAAAACTAATCCTCTTGATTCTTAATTGACAGCCTATTGATAACATGCTGAGCTTATCTCAAAAGCGGCTAGAGATACAAAACTCATGCCATACAGAGGCTACCTGGCTTCGCCAAACTGCTGTCATTCCCGTGCTACCCCTGAAGTCTGGCCCCCATCTCACCCTCCTCTCGGCAGCGCAGCTCACAATCCCAGCCCCATCAGCCAACAATATTGACCATGTGGCTCCACCCCCGCCCGCAACGATAGTCAGCATCACATCAGCTGCATCACCCCCTACCAGTCACCCGCCGTTCAAAACCTAGACCCCAGACCCTCTCCGTGGCATAAACACAGCCGGAACGCTCATAACCCTATCCTTATCCAACATCCCGCCAAAATACCTACCAGGATCACCCTCAGCAGCCTCCACAATCCCCTTCATCTTGTCGACAAGCTCGTTAGCATCACACCTATCCTCCGCCTCAATCACCAAAAGCCGCTCCTCAATAAGGTTCATCAACCTCCCTAGGGGTCCAACTTCCGTCGCCGTCGCCCCGCCACAACACCGCTCATCCTCTCTCACCGCGTCCATCGCTTCCTTCACTTTCGCACACAACACCGCCGATGCCGGCTCAGCCACACCACCGCCCTTCCCAGTGTCATCATCTATCATATAGAAATGACCCTGCCCCCTCTGCTCCCCGAACCAATCCAGCCCCTCAAGGTCATGGAAAAGCCAAATAGCGAACTCGAGGAAGATACATCCCAGCGACCACATGTCGTACTTTCGTGACCAGGGCTTGCCTGCGGGGATGTCGTTGTCATTGATAGGCTCACCGCGGCTATTACGGCGGACTATGCGGAGGGCTTCTGGGGGCTCGTAGGCGGGGGTGGTGGCTTTTGTTCCGGTTAGTTGGTCGCGCTCGAAGGTGGGTTTGTCGTGGATTCGGGAGATGCCTAGGTCGGCTATGACAAGGCGTCCAAGGGGGGAGTTGGGGGGTTGGGTTCTGGCTGTGGTGCTGGTTGTGGTGCTGGTGGTGCTGGAGGATCCTCCTGTGACGTGAAAGATGTTGCGTGGTTTGAGGTCGCCGTGGCGACAGTGGGTTTGGCTGGGGAATCCTTGGTGGAGGTCCTGGATCGCGGTTGCGATGTTGAACATCTGCCTGAGCGACCATACGACGAGCTCGGGGGTTCGTGGAGCCGTGGTCTTCGTTTCCCAGAAGTCGCAGAGGTCGCCGCCGTCGGCCCAGGGGAAGACAATGTAGTATTCACCACCGTTTTCGCGTTGAACCTCGTATGTGGCCATATGTTTGATCAGATGTCGGTTGCCGAGGGCGCGTGTCTTCTTCAAGATGTCGTACTCGTGGTCGAAATCACATTTCTGTGTCAATTTCTTAATCGCAACGTCGATAAAGGGCTGCTTAGCGTACGGGGAGCTGCTGCTAGTGACGACGGCGCTGTTGTAGTTGTGATGTGCAGGGTGCAGCGCGCTTCTCACCACGTAGTTGCCGGTCCCTGGGGAGATAATATTCCAACCCCGAAGCGGGAGCGGTTGCTTTGGCTGGAGCACTAGATGCTGAATGCCATCTCCAAACACGGGAGCTAGGACTCGCCACTGCATGATCTGGAAGAGGTCAAAGTCCTGCTTCTTCAGGCTCGCAAAGGCTTCGAAAGTCTTTGCTCCGTCCGGTCCGGTTCCAATCACAGTTGTGCGGTAGTGCCGAGATAGTGGAAGGTACTGATCCGTCATCTTACCCACTATCATTAAATCGTAGGCGATGCTCTCACAGCCACTAATGATGAGAATGGCAAAGGTCTTTTTTGCTTGCTGTACAATGACCTTGGCGTCTTCCTTCGGGCAGCAGTGACTCAGCGAGCCGCCTACACAGTCCAGCACCGAGGGGACCGTAATCAGCCGATCTAGAGCATCGGCCGGGATGTACTCGGAATTGAGTTCCAAGCAGCTGGGCTTTTCCAGGCTCTCATCGAGCTTTGCCAACAGGGTTTCAACGTTGTCGGCTTCTGACATGGTCGACGTTTCCTGCCCCATCTTCTCTGTGTGCGCCGCCCGCGAGGAGGTGGGTGCAGAGGGCGAAAAAGCCCCGCCACGGTCGGCGGCGGCCTGGAGGACATCTGTCGCCATTTTGAATTTCTTCCGTCTCTCTCTTCCTTCGTCTTGTGGCTCAGCTGATTGGCCCCGTGAAAGACGGGAGGGAGGGGCGACGTGATCGTAAGGTCAATGCGGTGTGCGCGAGGTGTGGCCCGCAATGGGTGTCTTGGGAATAATTCGAGGAATATAAGGTTGGCGCATCGCTGCGGAGGAGGGGGGAGGGGTAGACGCTATCTAATGCTCGCTCCGCGGGCTCCATGACCGGCTGATGGCGGCGTCGCCGCATTGATGGTGGCCAGTAGGACACTGGCATCGAGAGCCTCCCCCAAGAAATTGACCAAGCTGCCAGAACCGCGTGCCGATTCCTGGATGCTCCCACTCCTGGAGTTCCCGATACGGGAGCACATAGAAGTCGGGCGAGAGTCAGGGAAGGAGGAGGGGTCGAGCACAGACTTTATTGGATGGTCAGATAAGAGGTTGTTGCCTGAGGAAGTGGTGTGAACACCATGCTGGGGAAGCACGCAGCCTGGCAGTAGCGAGCCCTGGAGGCAGCCATGGACGGGCCCGAGCCGGCCCTCGAAGGCAAGAGCCGGTCGGGGGTAATCAAGTCTGGGCACCCGTGGACCAGCCTGGCCAGCCATGACAAACAAAACCGCAAGCCCCTCCAATCCACGCCCCAGGAGCTCCATTTCACGCGTCATGCCACTTTTGCAGCAATCCCATTGCTCAACACCGAGCTTTCCGTGCGACGCATCGCGGTGCATCGATGCCCGAACTAGCATTGCCCCAACCAATTGAGTCGCCATATGAGCCCAATGGGACGCTGCAAGCTCTGCTGGGCATGCCGCTGGCTGTTCTGCCGATTGGAGGTCCGTCGACTCGTTTCGGAACAGAGGACACCACAAAAGCTGCACATTCATCGGCACTTTCCCCCAGACAGTGACCTCTCGACCTAGGTATCCCCCACGATTGAGCCGCATTATTGCTAACATTTAAGGTCTAGCGCTTTCTGCGATCCGCCCGGCTGCGCATTCGAGTCATGGGAACTTCCGCGTCCAAGCCGACACCTGACATGGCCTCTAAGCACAAACTCGAACATCACGGGGCCCCCGTGATTGACGACGAGGTCTTGCTGATTGACAAGCTCAAGAATGCCGTTATTCGTAACGACGAGAACAATGCCGAGTCTCCCGCGTTTCTTCCGGATTGTGAGCTGATGAAGCTACTCTCGGAGCACGAGATAAGACTGGAGCTGGAGGGCGACCAAAACCTGCGGCAGAAAGAGGGGGATATGTCAGAGGTCGTGCGCTACATCCGCGAGCGAGCCCCCAAAACCTTTGCCATTCTTGTGTACATTGGTTATACTGAGTGGATGTACGGTCTGTGGAAGTCAGGATTCACGGACGAGATGTTGCCAATTGCAAGCGGGAGTTTGCTTGATATTTTGTCCCGAGGCGAATTGACTCCACAACAGGTTAGCCGCAGGTCTCTCGTGGGCAGGGTGGGTTATTTCGAAGAATCTCAGTGGATATTCACCGCCTTAGCTTTCGATCTCGGGACGTTCCACTACGGCGCAATCGACCACCGCAAGCGCATCCCATTCATGCGGAAGGTCCTCATCGACGAAGGCGGCTTCAGCATCGTGTGGCGAACAGTAGTCCACAAGGACTACCTCGTGTCCAACGATGACCGCCTCGTGCTCGACAAGAACTACTTTGTGCTTCGTAAGAAGAGCAAAAACATGCAACCATTGTCGGCCGAGAAGATCACCATCGGCGACCACGAGGAGGTGCATCCTCTGCTCGCTCTCAAGGAGTTAAGAACCCTTTCGAAAGCCCAGAGCGAGGAAATCGGGATCAAGGACTCCAAGTCGGAAGCCAACATTCTCGAGGTCATGAACGACATCGACCATCCGCATCTCATCCATACCATCGCTCACTATACGCAGAATGGCAAAGATTACTTTTTGTTTCCTTTTGCTACACGCGGCAGCCTCCGAAAATACTGGGACGATACAACACTACCCGTGGTCGATGCTGGGTACGTGAGATGGCTTATAGGTCAGATGCTGGGACTTGCAGAGGCAATCAGGGGGTTGCATCGGAAGAAATGTCGCCACGGTGATCTGAAGCCCGAGAATATTCTATGTTTTAGCACAGGCGGCACAGGAGGAGACCTGAGGCTTGTTATCGCAGACGTCGGTCTCGCCAAGATCCACGCCGAGATCACAGCGCAGCGGCACAACACACCCACAACCACCAAGGCCGGCACGGTGATGTACTCGCCGCCTGAATACGAGTACCCAAACAGCGCGGCGCCCTGGTCACGTCTCTTTGATGTTTGGTCTTTAGGCTGCATCTTCCTGGAGTTCATGGTCTGGACGCTTGAAGGCCCCAGCGGCCTCGCTGGGTTTCGAAGGTCCATTGCCCCTGAAAACGCCCAACGCCGTACCTTTTATACCACATCAGAGTCCAAGGAGTCGGTCCAGCTCCTCAGTATACGCAGCGACGTCACCGGCCGTGTTGAGAAGCTCTTGAAAGACAAAAGATGCCAGGGCCAAACAGGACTTCGGCGTGTTTTGCGGCTGATCGCCGACAATATGATGGTTGTCGCGCTCCCCGAAGATGGCGCCGCCGAAGCGGAGGAGATGGCAGCTATCGAACCCAATAGTAGTGTGGAGGATGATGAAGACACCTCCAACACACCGACGGCGCATGTGCGAGTTTCAGCCTCGGAAAAAGGACCGTCTGTCGTGATCCAACGCCCGACGGCGATTGAGTCGGAAGACAATGAGAAGCGTCGCAGCAAGGCCAACGACCTCGTTGAGAAACTCCAGAAGATCATCAAGGAAATCGACGACGGAATAACCCCAGCTCTCGCTCCAACTGTCAAAGAGGGGAAAGCGAGATCTCCATTACCACGGCGGCAGGCACACGCGGGATCGACCTTGGGAATTCCGAAGCCGGGAAGGAACAGTAACCAGGCTCTCCAGGTCTGAACCCAAACCCCGCAAGCTCCTTCCCAGACACATTTCTTTTTCCTATCTTATATTGGCAGCTCGATAATTTGTCCTCTTACTTGCTTACATATAATTTTCCTGTGTAGCCCGAGAAGAATGTACGTCGTGGGGCTCTAGTTCGCTCTCCCGTTTTCTTCCTTTTTCTCCTCCATCAATACCCTATCTTTTTGTCCTACCGATCATGAGCTTTGCGGAAAGTTGAAGGTCCTGGGTAGAAACTTGCATTTTTCTCTGTCGCTAATTGAAGGTGGTATATGGCGTATGAAGGTTCACCATGATGTACGTTTCACCTGTTCTCTTGCCTGCCCCGGCAAAGTCAACGAGGTCCCATGGCTTTTCGCAGTTCTAATGTTTCAATCTTGATATGTTCAGTATGTAGGTCAACTCAGTTTCTTCGTGCAGATAACACCATGTCCCGGGCATCGCTGCCCAGTCTCCCTGTCCTGAGTCGGCCGTATCAGTGAGCAGCACCTTCGAAGCACACAGAATTGCTGATCATGGGGGACCACTGGTTCCGCGGAGAGATTGTAGATGGTGAGTGTTGTTAATTTACATTTACATTCCGGTGGATAATCTGGCTCATTCTAACCAATATTGACTCTTTCTTATAAGCACGTGAGTTCAGTCCGGGTCTCAAAACCTTCTCCGTTTCCACTACCTTGGTGCCACTGACACATACTGTTTGCCATTCTTCTCCTATTAGACGGTAAGTGCGATACCCCTAACCCCCCTCAACACCCCGCTTCTTCCTTCTCGTAGTTATCATTTCGTGGGCTCAAGCTGATTGAAGTAGAAGGTATTTCGCTCCTACATCGTTGATTCCAACCCCGCCTCTCGTGGTTGGCATGTTTCTGCCCCGCCATCAGATGGTTAATCACTCTGTACCCAGTTCGCCGAAAACTGGGAGTACACACCAGATATCGAGATCTCAATCAGCATCTTCCGCTATCTCGCCAAACATTCAGACCGATATCAGCGTCCGTCGCTCAGTCTGTCACAGCTCTGCTCCCGTTGCGCCGGATTAAAGCTACTGTCCCCAAACTCTCACTTCAATGACACACCGGTCGGGCTCGCGGAGAAGAAACCGAACTGCGATCTCTGCACACTGCTCTACTCGTGGTGTCTTCGGCGTTGCTGTGACGACCCAAACACTTCGACAGAACCGAAAGAAGACTCGGATAACCGAGTAATTGAGTTCTCAAGGGCTGGCTCCTACCTGACGACAGGCAAGCAACATGAAGAACGAGTTGCATCCCTAAATTGGGCACAGGATGGCACGTCTAACCCTCCCCCACATCAACCTAACTTTCACCCACTAATACGACCTTCCTCTAGTCACCTATTCCCAAGGAGTCCAACGTGGGTTCCCTACCCTCCCCGAACTCGGCGGCGCCCTGTACATGAAGATACTCTCCCTCTGGCTCGAGGCCTGCGACACAAAGCATACCTGCCTCCCAGAATCGCCCCCGGAATTCCTCCCCACCCGACTCATAGACGTCAGCCCCGATTCAACCACCCATACAGTCCGTCTCCTCTACACAACATCCTCCCTACCCATCTCCACCCGTTACCTCGCCCTCTCCCACCGATGGGGGCCCCCCCCCCCCCCCACCCCCCCCCCCCTCCCCACCCCCCCCCCCCCCCCCCCCCCCCCCCCCCCCCCCGACACACCCCCCCCC